>Ga0164241_10001789_pt1 | contig 25159 bp, 41 predicted proteins | sample OricomyardsoilBY_FD_108780 | JGI IMG/M metagenome (GOLD analysis project Ga0164241, IMG submission 108780) | Backyard soil microbial communities from Emeryville, California, USA - Original compost - Back yard soil (BY) | ecosystem: Environmental > Terrestrial > Soil > Unclassified | place: USA... | reverse complement strand
AAAAAACCGCACAAACCTTCGGTTGAAAGTTTGCACGGCGCTTATCGTGCTGGTGGACAATTGCGTCCCGCATTAATTGTTACTTGGTAAAATACACGCTTCGATCCGAAATTGCAATTAAAAGCTTATAGACGTTTAGTATCTTTCTTCTTTTTTCTGAATCTTAATCGCATCTCGGTAATGCATTCGGGTTGAATATCCGCAGTTCGGGCAGATAATTCGAAGATGGCGGCCTAGTATTTTAAATTTCACGCCATCTCGATTTTCAAAATATTCTCCGTCCGTATCGCACAACTCCAGTCCGCAGCGGATCGATGTTTCCGGTCGAATGCCATGACAGAAAATAGTTTTCATTGATTACTTCTTTTCCGGAGCTAATAACCCTAATTCTTCAAAACATAACGTATGATGCGAAAATATCATTGCCATTGATCGACCTGAACCGATAGCACTTCGTCCTTTACCGATTTTGAGAGTTCGGTTATAGGTTGATGTCCGCGTTCCAAATGTAAGATCCATCATGCCGGTTTGCGGTGAATCATAATGCTGTAGCCAGAGAACCGATTGAGCAAAGCGAACGTAGGCTAATCCGCCTGCAACCCCGCCAAGATGCGGTTTATTTGTACTATTTCCCCTTGGATGTGTTACGAAAATAAGACAAAGATCATATTTTTCGGCGAGGGCTTTAGCATCAAATATAAATTGCGAATCGGCAATAAATTGATTTTGAACTGGCGATACTGCCGTTACCGGATCAACGATAAGAACGTGGGCTCCGATTTCGGCTTCCTCTTTGATCCATTTCAAAATATCTACATAAGTGACCCGTCCTGAACCCGGGGCATTTATAAATCGCGCGACAGTTTCAAGGTCTTCTCGATGCTCATCATAAGCAGCCTGTACTCGGTCAGGTTGTGCTTGTAAGTAACTAAGCTGTGTGAAATTTGAATCACCGGCCATTTGTGAGAGGATGCGAAAAAGATGGAATTGCATCTGATCCTCAAGCATCATAATGCGTGAACTTACCTTTTCCTCGAGTACTAATTTCCAAAACCATTGCAAGACTAGGAATGATTTACCGCTGCCCGGATCGGCAACGAGCGTTGTTATGGTTCCAGGCATTAAAGCCGGGATATTTCGCGTAAGGGATGGCATTTCCGGAAAGCAGGTGAGATATATCGAGCCTTCGCGAATTCGGTCAAGCATCTTCGGAATTGGCGCTGATGCATCCATCACCTCGGCGAAATTTAATACGCCTTCGATCAGATCGGTGCGTTCATCCCAAGTACCATCAAAAGATTCGCAGAAATCGACTATATCCCCTTTTTCAGATAGACCAAGATCTTCTATTCGAACTCGCCTAATGCGGCATGGGGGATCAAGCTTAAATAAGGCGTCGATAAAATCTTTTGCAAATTCATTACCCGGATCATCATTATCAGCCCAAACCCAAATAGTTCGTCCGGCTAATGATGAAATATCTGTTTTGGGTATTCCTCGCCGGCTGGTTGGACAAGTTGTGGCTACGAGTTTTTCCAATTTCAAATTCCGCTGGATATATTCGACACATTTTTCGCCTTCGACAATGAGAATGTCAGAATCTTCGTTGAAAGATATGCGATTATAAAGCGGCAATCTGCCGCATTCCGGCTCCAACCAACGCCATCGGCCGTCGCTAAATTTCGAAAGTTGACGGAATTTCTTTTTCGGATCATTCGGGATTTTATACCGAATGACTACGAACTCGGTTTCGCCTGATTCCGGTTCGGTATAAAAATATTTATCTTCGATCGCAATTGATGGGCGCTGTATTAGCCATGTTTTTACAGCTTCATTTGCCGTGGAATATGAATCTTTTTCTCGCCATTCTTCGGTAGTTTTTGTTTGAGTTTGATGATCTGGTTTTTCATGGTGCCCAAAGGATCTAGGTTTAATTTCTATTCCGTTCTCCGCTCGAAAATCTTTCAGCACGTCGCCGACTTCGCGGCCTTCGATTCTCGCAGTAATTGCCCAAACATCATCCGAGATATCACATCGATAACAATAAAAATACCAATTACCGGAAGCTGCTTGCTTTATCTCGGCTGATGGATGTTTATCATCGTGGAAAGGACATTTGATGCTTTTGCGATCAACATTCTCTACACCGGCCGATCTTAGAGCTTCGGCAAGTGGCGTTCGATCGCGTTTAGCCAAGTCCTTGTCGAGATTTGAATTCACGTTCATATTGTTCCACCTCGGCAATATATTGCTCACCGGGATTTTTCTGCAAATAAGCCTCACGGGTTCGCTGAATGATCTGTTCCATGGTCATGTGTTTAGCTTCGGGTTCGCAATCCGGAGCCATGTCGATATATTCGGCAAATGATACCGGCCGCGGTTCAGGGAATGCATCCTCGAAGTATGATTGGCTTGAATTTATCCACCCTTGAGAGGTTTTGCTTTTAGGTGGAGTTACTTGCCGATCAATATGCCTTTGTACGCATTCATCGCTCTTAAAAATCGTGAGTATTTTGTCAAATACTATTCCTTCGGGATTATCCCCATGATGCCACCTTGATAATTTCCAGCCGTCGAGGCATTGCTTAAGCTGGTCGATTGAGAATGTTCTTAATCGGGTCGAGAGTTTTTTTCGCATTGTAGAGGTGATCTCTATATCTTCGGGTTGATCCGTAACTTCTTTCCAATATTCAATAATGCTATTGATGGCTTGTGAGGCGACTGGCTTCTTACTAGACACTAAAGCTTTCTTCGCATCCGAAGAGGAAGAGGATATAGAAATCGGAACGATTTCGTTCTTAATTTCCTTTTCTATTTTCTCTTTTCCTTTTCCTTTTCCTTTTCCTTTTCCTTTTCCTTTTCCTTTTTCCGAAGGGTTTGGTAATGGTTCCGAAGGGTTTGGTAATGGTTCCGAAGGGTTTGGTAATGGTTCCGAAGGGTTTAACTTATTATTTATGAATACTTTAACCCAATCAGGAGCTTGCGCGATAGAGGCAAATACCCCTTTTATCATATTCGGATTCATGGACTGATTCTTAATAAAATTGCAAATCACGATCCAGTGATCACGAAAGATTATTTTCTGATCTTCCTCAAACTTTTGTAAAAATCGACCTATTTCATCCTGAGAAAGTCCCGTTTCGAATGCCACAATCCGAAGAGCAAGCTTATAAGATCCGGAAATCTTAGAATCCGGCGAGGTTATTAGGTAAATAAATAACAATTTTTCTAAAGGAGCTAATCCCACGATATATTCATCACGCCAAAATGATACATTCACGCTTCTACGTATATCCATTATAAGGTTTTTAAGACATCCTCCTTTGATCTTGAAGTGCTGCGGAAATACGATCGTATATTTCATCGAACTGCTGTCTAGGAATCGGAATTACATCATTATCTTCATCTTGGAAAGACCTGAATACGCTCATTTTGATTTTCTGATCAGTTACAAGTAGGCATATATAACCACCTTCTTCATGCATTGTACCGGTGATAATGAACGCTTCTTCCGGACCACAAAAGCAATCGCCAATCTCTGCATTTGCATATTGGTAATCAAATAGAGACATTCTTTACCTCCCCTTTTTTCCACCAAGGCGGAGGCAACGATCTAGTTCTATTTTCCCGAAACAGGAGTTCCAATGTCGAATCGTCTGTTCGAACATATCTAGGAATATTTCTTTCGAAATTGGGATGAAACCTTGAAAATCCTTCCTACTCTCTAGGTAAGTTTCGGTGATCGAAAGATTATCGATTCGAATGCAGGGAAGGTAAGTATGCCCATCAGTCGATAATTCGCGGGTAATGACCATCAAAAACTCATCTGTATGTCCAAAACAATCACCTGCCTTAACATCGTCGGGCTCTATTCTATACGGCAGTGTACGATATTCATTCTTATCCATTTTTTTAATTCTCCTTTTTTCTAAGGTATAAATATGAACGTTCTTGTTTAAGCTTCATCTCTATGCGTTCTAGAACGGCCCTAAATTGCTGTAATGAGATGGGAACGAAACGACTTTGACTGTTAAGCTCGGGCATAAGATCTAAATGAATTCCATAAATATCAACTTTTATGGCCCGATAAGAAACCCATTGCTTCCCGTTAGGCTGCTTTTCCTCGTGAATATTAGTGATCGCATAAACTTCATTCGCTTCTGGATTGGCATAACAATCACCCACCTTGATATTTTGATATTCTTCGGCGAATAACGACATAGATTCGTACTCCTATTCAATTTCTATTTTCCTTGTAATACCTGATAATTCGACCGCACTTTGCACATGTCAGGCGCATAAAGTGCGGCGAATTTATAAACCAATGGCTACATATCAGTTGCCGGATAAGCCGGCCGATATATTTCATATTTATTTCCCAAAGATGTTCATAAGCGTGCCGCAAACAATAACGGTCAGCACGAAAATGAATATCATGGCCATCAATATAACGAACGCCCCGTCCTCTTCTTTTATCTTCATTAACTTCTTTCCTCTCAAAGTTCGAAATTCAAACGAAGTCGGCGACAATAGCAACTCATTAGGAATAAACGGTTTAAGATTTTTAGCCCTCAAGAAAGAGGTAATTCGGCGTCACCGCCTGAATGAGGGCTACCTTCATTGCCAAATAGCCGTTCAAATACCGTTTTTAATTCCTTCTCTAGGGTTAAATGATCCGCGATGATCATAATGACGCCATATAGCCGTTACGACCCCTTTAACTGAAAATTGACCGGGCTTTACGATTATTGGTTGTTCATCTTCGCTGGCTTCCAATATGAAATTATTGCCATCTTTACGAATGCGCCGAAGGTATCGACCTTGGAAACCATCGATCTCGACTAAGCAGATCCTTCCGGGTATCAGCCGTTCGTCATAAGCTTTTTCGTATAGCACTTTATCGCCATCAAAAATACCTTCATGGCCGAATTCATCGCCGCGGACGGTCATACAAGCAAGCTGAAATTCTTTCGCCCGCTTAGCTTCCTTTGGCGTTAATAATAAAGTGATATCTTCGGTCTGTGTTTTATGATTTTCGAAGGAAATTACATTACTCTGCATCAGATTTTCCCTCCATTGCGAAAAGGTTTGGCCATTTACCATCTTGGTAGAGTTGAGATTCAAATCTCTCTTTGATCCCAAGCATTATTGGACTTTGTGTAATCAATGTAGTTTTCAGATTGTTGATAAAATCCATGACTAATACCTTGCCATGTTCGTTATCCGCAAGATCTTCGATAAGATGAATGAGGCGATAGATCGTCAATAATCCTTGATTCCAATTAGTTTCAAATAATATGGATATATCTCCACATAAAACTGGAATCAATGCTTCCCAATTTGCTGGCATTTTAAGGGCATCCCAGAAATGTTTCGGGCTATTAAATTGCCGCATCACATCCTCTGTGGTGACTTTCTGTAGATCATCAATACCACCGGCCAAGCTATTGATCATCCTTTCTTTTGCCTTTACTAACTTCATCCAATCTTCAGTGGTCAAAGTGTTTGCATCGGTACCGTCAAGAAAAAATGGATGCTCTTTTGTCAAATATTCTCGCGGTTCGTCCGATGTCGGAATTCCGACATCGGGAGTTGAAGGTGCGGTATTAATGTTTTTGTTATTTGATCTTTTAGATACCATTATTCAACACCTCCACTCGTGATTTCAGAATGAGCATTCCTTTTCGAAATTTTTCGAAGCTTTCTTTTGTCAATGTTCGTCGTAATGCGATCTCAAAACGACCTTCATAAAGAAGCTCTAAGATGGCTTCTTTAACAACAAGAGCATCGTAACCATCGACCGTCCATTCGATCGGCTTAAAGCCGGGTATCTCGATCCGATCTGGAATTTCGAGTTGCCCGACAACGTTAATTGTTATTGGTTCCGGAAACGTATTTGTGCTATTATTTTCCTGCATAAGTGGTTCTCCTTTTTGGTGAATCATGGCCCGGTGAAGAAGCAACTTCACCGGGCTTTTTTTATCGAACGGCCATGAGCTTGAGTCCGGCGTTCATTATTTTCGAGATATTCTTCTAAATGTTTTCGTGTATATCTCGCATTGCGCCCAATCATAGAATGGGCGATACGTCCATCAAGACGGATTCTTTGTAATGTGATATGGGATAATCCCAAAAACTCTGCAGCATCTTTTTCTGACCACGAAATTGATGTGGAATTAACTGCATCTTCGATTCTGTGTGCGATTTTTTCCAATCGTTCTGCAAGGGCCTGAATCTCAGCTAATCGCTCATCTGAAATTTCAATTTGAGGGATTAATACCGTTGCCGGTAGCGAGAATGTTTTTGCTACCGAATTATCCATAAAATTATATTGACAAGAGTCATTTGAATAAGGTTATAATATATTGAATGTAAGATATATACTTACATATAGTTTTTGCGATAAGCGCCTTTCGCAGTTACTTATTTACGCAAATCCTCGATCTTTACGCCTAAAACATCAGCAATCGAAAAAGCTTCATCGACGCTAATGGCTGTACGGCCGTTTAGCCTTTCATAGACTAATTGCCTATGATTTACACCAATTCGCTTGCCAAACTCCCTGGCTGTAAACCCCTTCTCTCGAATGATGTATTTGAGCTTTTCAGTATCAAGTGATTGATTTTTCATCTGCATAGTTATTTACCCTTTTTTTGTTAGGAAATAACTTACAACAAAATATACAAACCTGTCAACTTATAACTTACAATAAAATTATGGATGGATTTGACGCAGAAAAATTTGCTGAATGGCTAACAAGCCAATTTGAAAATTCTCACTATAAATCTTGGTCAGACCTTGCAAAGAAAGTAGGTGTATCGCGAGTGACGATCGGCAGTTATGCGAACGCTAGAATTCAAACACTTTCCGGTCAACCTAGTAGGCCTAGGCGAGATGTAGCTATTCGCATCGCGGAAGCATTTGACCAACCGCCAAATGAGGTTCTTCTTCTAACGGGACATTCTCCCGCAATTCTGTCAGAGGGAGAATCCATATTTGAATTGGGAGATATGGTGCATTTAATTATCACCAACCCTGATTTTACCGAAGAAGAAAAACAAGCCATCGCTGAGGTTCAAAAATTAGTTTACGAATTAACTATGATTAGACGTCAAAAATTTCTAAATCGACAAATAGAGCAAACTTTAATAGAAGATAATGGACTAAATCTTTACCCAGTTGCATCTATGGGTATCTTAAAAGCAGATTCATTTCACAAGAAAAATGACAAAACTAAAATAAAGAAATCATGAAATTTAAGAAGAATGTTCAATATGAATTAGTCGAAGTGCCGTATGAAGGAATTGTTGGAGCCGGGCGGCTTTTGCCTTTTAATACACCTTCTGGCACGACCATAGTGGCTCTACCCGAAGGCTCTAAAGGAATTTATGGAACTTTATCAGTAGCCGGCAATTCTTTGGAAGATTTAGGGATCTTCGAGGGCGATCAGTTGATTTGTAAAAAAGCTTTTTCAAAGCGTGAGATTCTTCCTCATACAATTTGTATTATTTATATTCCAGCTACAGGCGAGTTAGTTGCTAAAATGGTTAGATTTCAGGGTGAATATATAATTTTGAAGAGCTGTAATTCTTCGATTATTGATATAAGAACAACAAATGAAGATATAGATATCCGCGGCATTGTGGTCGGATTTCAGCGCATGCTTAATATTGCAGGCCGGTTACCCAACATACAAGCAGATTCAGGAGATATACCATTTTGAAAAAGAAAGAAAGAAAGAAAACTCGTGATGCTGAAGGATCGATCATAAAATCTATTGTTGAACGTCGAACCTCAGGTGGGCATACTCGGAAAGTGACCATTTACTATGCTCGGGTTCGAATGAATGAATATGATGAAAAAGGATCCGTTATAAAAAAACATGAGAGAAAAGTGACTTGTGATAGCTATCAAGAGGCCATATATAAACGAAAAGAATTAAGATCAGAGATCATAAAAACCATCACTGAAGCTAAAGCCAAAATTTCCACAAAACATGTCTATTATCTTAATGATCTTTTTGAATATTATCGCACTAATTATGTAAAACCTGCTAAATACATAGGAAATAAAAAAGTTAGTGGTCAACGTTCTCCTATTTCTGCGACATTAAATCAGATGATGGTCATGCAAGAATTCTTAAAAAATCCTTCACTTTCATCCATTAGTTATGATACTTGTTTTGAATTAAAAAAATGGCTCTCATCAACGCCATATAGTAGGAAACGCAAATCGCTCATTCAAGATCCAAAAGGTAAAAAACGAAGTAAGATAATTGAAGTTAAATATGAACGAAAACCCGCGACTATCCATCGGTATTTGGCTTTATTCAGACGCATATTATCTGTTGGCGTTCAAAGAGGGTGGTTGGCCATCAATCCATTTAGCCAGGGCGACCCGTTAATTATTGCTTCCATTGAAGAGGAGCGAGAACGGTATTGTAGTTTTGAGGAAGAATATAGGATCTATCAGCATTGCACCGGCCGTCGATCTCATTTACGAGATGTCATAATCTGTGCGATCGATACCTTTCTTAGGGAAAATGAAATGTTTTCATTGAAGGGTTGTGATATCAATTTTGAATGCAAATTCCTTAATGTACAAAGTCTCAATTCAAAGACACAGAAGACTAGAACAGTGCCGCTTTCTGATAGAGTGATCAAAGCTTTGAAAAGATTAAAGGGAAATAAATCAGATGATGAATGGAACCAAAATAATATCTTCGAATATAATAGGGTGTATTCAGCATGGTATTCAGCACTTAAAGCCGCAGATATTACAGATCTTCGTTATCATGATTTAAGGGGAACTGGTATCACCCGAATGTTGCAGGCAGACGTACCTATAGCTTTAGTTATGAAATATTCTGGACATACACAATATAAGACATTCCAGAAATATATTAAAAAAGATATTCATCAGTTACAGAATCATGCAGACGCGATTACAAAATATCATCAAGAACAGTTATCAAAATCTGTTAAGGGACATTTGCCCCTTGGTCAAGATGGTCAAAGGTCGTTGGGTGATACTTCGGAGTTTATTATAATTGATGACATAAGCCATTAATTGCGAATTCCATACATTTGAAACGTGCCATATATCGAATAGTCATCGAGCGATATAATTGTCAGCGGACTCATAATCCGTTGGCTGTAGGTTCGAATCCTACCGAGGGCACCAAAAATTTGTTCACAGCCTTATGTTTGTTGGGTTTTGTGAGATAGATTCAAAGGAATTGTCCATTTGGTGGAAAAATAGCGATTTTTTCTTAACCGAATATATTCTGAAATTCTTCTAGTTTCATGTCACCGGAAACGATCCTTTCAAAAATATCACGCAGTCTTTTTTCATTCGTTCCGTATAATGCCGTCATCGCGGCCTTTTTAGAAGCACTGGTCGCATGGGAATAATGAGCCACCATCTCTTTATCGGAATGCCCTGTAAAAGCCGCCGCCGTCGCGATATCCGTTACTTGAACCAGCCGCGTTGTGAAACTATGTCGTGTCGAATGAAACGTAACGCCGTCAAGCTTTCTTCGACCGTAAGAGATCCCATTATCTTCGATAGCGGCCTTCAACACAAGCAATACCGTCTGTCCTGAACATTGCAGGTTAAAGATCAAATCTGAATCAGATGCCGCGGCTGTTTGTTTTAGAACCTTTATCGCCTGCTCTGGTAAAAATTCCATTCGCGTCAAGGTTTGGGTTTTCTGCCGAACGAACAGCAAAGATCCTTCGGTTTCATTAAAATTCTTTTTCTCGATTCCGAGTATCTCTGAATAACGCAATCCTAGCAGCCAACCTAATTCGAACATTGCCGCTATTATCGGTCTGGCTTTTGTTCGTGTTTGTTGCTCATTCGGCAACCGGCTATTCAGAATCGAACTGACGATGCCGTTCATTTCAGTCTCGGTAATGATTCGCCGTGCGGAATGTGTGCGTTTTACTTTTGGCCTTACTATTTTAGGAGCTTCAAAGCCTTCTAGGTCAATGGGAAACATTTTTTCAGCATCGTTGATCGCTCCGGCGATGCGCGTCATCTCTCGGCGGATCGTTGCAGGCGATACAGATGCAAGACGGCTGTTTATATATTCCTGAAAGTGAGCCTTGCGGATCTCGGTCACCAAGATATCAAAACCAACGACCTCACTAAATCGGCGAAACGCCGTTTCTGAATTGATCCGTTCTTTACGCCGATCGATCATTTTCAGCCGGCGTTCGAATAAAGCCGAGATCCGCAGCTTTGAGGAATTTGGCGAAGCGAAACCGGCCTTTCTGTATTTTGATCTTGATTGCAGTTCGGCGACAAATCTTTCGGCTTCGGTTTTCGTCGCAAAGGTTTCGCGGAAACGCGTCTTTCCTGCCCATACATCGATCTTATAAGCGATCCATTTCCTTGAGGTATTGTCATACCGATGATTTTTCTTTCTTTTGTCAGAATCGACGCGCTTGATGCTCATTTCAAATGCCGTATCTTGTGTAAATAACAATGCGGTCGGCAATTATCCGAGATAGCCATACGTTGCCGGTTAGATCGTCGTAGCCAACGTTCAGTAGTTCGGGCAAGGGAATCATCGCAGCAAGTGCAAAAGCATCGGCAAACTGCTCGCATGTATCATTATCGCGTCCGCTGTAAAGGGCTTCGTTCACTTCCGGCATATCGAAAAGAAAATGGCAGAATTCATGTAATGCCGTATGCAGAAAATCAAGGCCGGTCAAACGGCTGTCGATCATGATGTAATGACGGCCGCGATGCGGTTTGTAATAACCTTTTACTCGAAGCGGCATTCTGCGAACGATAACTCTATATTTCTTAGCCGCCCTCCAAAAGTCATTTTCGGTCAAGGCCGTGATATTAAAATTTGGAAAAACTTCTTTGATCTTTGCGAGTGAGATATTCATTTTCATTTCAGGAACGCGAACGTCTGAGGTGTTCGCCTGCTGTTAATTAGTGTTTTGTTGTCGTTTCTTCTTCGGCTGCATCGTCTTCGACCAGATCCGCAATCTCGATATAGTCCCGATCGGTTTCGAGCGGATGGCCTAAAATGCAAACAATATGCGCTTCTTCGTCTGTATTCGGTTCGGGGAATTTAAGCTTCATTATATTTTCTTCGAACATAGAATGATTCACCGCATCGCAGGCATATCCAACTGTGTTCCCATTTCATCATTGCCGCTTTATATGCGGCTTGTTCCTTCGGCTCGGATTTCTTTGACTGCTTGATCCCGATGATCGCTAAGATCACCGTCACGACGATCGCGACCGGTATTGCAATAAAGCCGGAAATAAACACCATTAAGCCGACGGCTACAAAATTAAATGCAATTACAAGTAGAATGATCAATACGATACTTGTCCCGGCACCTTGAGGCGGTTTCGGAGGTGCGGTATGTTTTGCTAACTCAGTTCGTTGTTTACCTAAGCCGCCGCCAATTCCGAGATCGCCGCCGCCCCCCATTCCAACGCCAACCATTCCGCCTGAGCTTGTTCCCATTTTATTGGCGACGGCAAAGCTTTTAGTTTCGGCTGATCCACATTTCGGGCAATCATGTTTTGTGGTTTCTTTCATGGGCTATTCCTCATCGTCTATGTAATCAGTATCGGGATCTTCTTCTTCGGCAAGAGCGTCCATAATTCCTCTTACCTGTTTAATTGCGAGTTTTCGCATTTCCGGCGACAGTTTATCGAGGCCATGGTAAAGGCCTTCGGGATCGTGTTCGGGTTCATCTATTGCGGCGAACCCGGCTCTCGTTAATGCTTCGTCAATGTTTACGGATACCGCTTTAGCCATTGCGATAACTGTTTCACGTTTCGACCCGCTCAAGCCGTTTTCGATCCGATACCATTGCTGTCTATCAATTCCAGCTCGGTTAGCCGCTCCAGCTTGTGATAAACGTGCGGCTTCCCGAATACTTTTAATCCAAGAGCCAAATTCAAACCACATTTGCTCTGTATTATTTTTTTGCATCTGTATTTTAGGTGTAACAAATGATGTTGCGCCATTGCAATAAACTTGTTTAGACATTTTATGTTGACAATCCTTTTACTTATGGTCTAAAATCCTGCAATGGATTCAAGACACTACTACTCATCAAAACTGATCGACGCCCGTGAGAAAAACAAACGCACTCAGCAAGAGGTTGCAGACCTGTTAAACGTTGACCGACAAACTATTTACAGAGCAGAAGCCGGAAAGAACGCTTCATTCGAACTGCTTGCCGGTATGTGCCGCGTTTACGGCCTGCCTATGACCGATGTAATCATTCCGCATCCAGAGATTACGGCGGCTTAATATTTTTTTTCTCATAATGTAACATTTTATGTTGACAAGATAGAACATTTGATGTTACACTCTTAATTGTTCGAGGGTAATCACCCGATGCCAACGATGAAAAGACGGCACCTGCGAACAAGGAAACGAACGATATGCCAGCTAAAAGAAAACTCATAAAAGCCTCAACGGTCGCCGATATGCTCGGCTGTCACCCAAAAACGGTTATCCGGGGAGCCTTTAACCTAAAAAAATACCCTCTGAACCCATTCAGCATTAGGCCGACATGGATGTTCGAGGAGAAAGAAGTCCGGGAGCTTATCGCAAAACGGGAGAGGTTAGGGAAATGAGAGATCGAATCGCGGGATATGTCGTTGTTGGGATAACGATCTTTTTTATATATCAGGCCGCATTGGTGCTGATAAAGATCATTTAAGTTTGAGCGGCGTGGACAAAACGCTCAAAGCCGGAAGGCGGTAATGAAGTGGGAGCGTTACCGCTTTCCAATAAATTCGAGGGAATCAGCAGATTAAACGGTTAATCGGGGAATGGTTCCACAAAAAGGAAAAAATAATGGCAGTTTTGATGGCAGACATTGAAGAAAGACGGTTTACGGCAGACCGCCGAGGCTCCAAAAGCATAAATGCTGAACGGCAAAAGACCGAACAAGCGTTGATCGTATGCGGTTTTATATTGATTGCCTTGTTGGCCGGTCTAGTTCTCGGCTACTTCGGCGGAGCGGTGAAGTGCGAACAGGTGATCCGGCAGAACACGGCGGAGGCAAAATGACCATAGACGCCGCCAAATCGTCCGAGATACAGACGATGCTGAGCAATTTGGATGCGTCGCTAGAGTTCACGGCACAGGGCGAGCCTATCGCGTATGACGCAGGTTCGCAGGGAATGGAGTTTGAGAAAAAAGAGATGAGAGAAATTAAGTTTCGATGTTGGGCGACAAGAAGAAAAAAAATGGTTGATCTGAAGGCGATTACTCCGCTTGCTTTAGCCAAAGGGACGCTAGGCGCTGTCGGAGACGGTTTATTTATCCCGTTTCGTGAAGATCTTCACCTAATGCAGTTCACCGGCCTCAAGGACGCGAACGGCGTTGAGATCTACGAGGGGGATATCGTCTATCTCGCAGGCTACGGCAATTGTGTTATGAAGTTTCCGTTTATTGAGCTTTACGAAGCTGCGGCTGAAAACGATATAGGCAGAATTCTTGGCAACATTCACCAAAACCCGGAATTGCTGGAGGCAAAATGACACAAGAACAAACAGCGGTGATCGAAGATCTCGAAGAAGAATACGGCTTCACATACGACGAAGTGTCGAACGCAACAGGCTTTTCGTGCGATGGACACGGTGGCGATTTTGATGCCGATCTTCGTGCCGCGTTCGAGAAGTTTCAAAAGGAGAATAAGTAAATGAACAAAGAAGAAATTATAAAGATGGCCGCTGACCGCACACGAGTTCTTGCTGACGCACTGGAAGCGGCGGACGTGCTTTTCGACCAAGTAATCGAACAGGCAGACGTAAACGCTACCTATGATGGAACTGCGTCAGAGTTAAGTGCGATCAAGGCAAAGATCACCGTCGATGTGGCTTGCGAACTTAACGAGAATGGTAAACCGCTGTTCTCAAATGAAAGTGCTAGAAGTGCGGAAGTTGCCGACAGAATGGGCAAAAACCAGATGGCTCAAGCGTATGCCGACAGCCTTGCAGAGCAAGCCGCTCTGAGGGGCAACCTCTCGGCAAAAATAGAAAAAACTCGCAATTACATTGCGCTTTACAAAGCGTTTCTGCACGGAGGTTCGTAATGAGCAAAATCTACGAGATAGACGTTGCCGACGTCGCAGAAATAAAGCCGTTCAAATATCAAGAACACGCGGAAACGGTTCTAAACCTGTTACCAAAAGGAACGAGGTTCTGGATCCCGAACGTTCATAAAAAGACGAAGTTCTGTGTGGTCAAAACCGAAGCCGATGCGGTTCTCGCCGTATATCAGGGAAACGAGCATCTTTATCCGCAGGAATACCCGGACGTGTCGATATTCCCGATACAAGGACTTTGTGAGTATTACGCCAAAGGTGAATTGGAGTTGTTGAAATAATCAATGCGAAAGATCGAACTTATCGACAAAGCGATCGACAGATTGACCTGTATCTCTGAAAAACAGACGGACGCGACAACGGTCGTTTGGTTACATGGATCTCTAAACCGAATTGATACGACGTTCTTTGAAATGACCTTTAAGCAAGCCGGTGAAACCGTCACTCTGCGATTTCCGCATTCTACGACATGTTATGAACGTGACGGTGACGATACGGCACTTATTAAGATCACCGCCGGGTTAGCAATAGCCCTTGGCGTTGAAAGATTCATTCTGACTGAGAGTGAATTGGAGCGGAAAAGGGAAGCAATAGCACGATTTAACGTGCCGCTAATCGTTTCCAGAGTTGAAAAAAAACCTGAGAAGGTTGGAAACGTGCGGATATAAAAGCATATCCGCACCGGAGACATAAAACAACATGATAGAAGAACAGACCATAGACGGTGAAATAACCGCATTGGAAGTAGAACGCAATAATGCATTGGTAACAATGCGTCCCGACATGACCCCAAGCATGCTTCGCCATCAAATAGCGGAGCAAAAAGAAATGCGCGACATTATGACCGAATACGTCCGCTCGGAAATGAAAGAAAACCATCATTTCTATTCTTTTAATAAGGACGGCAAGCCGACCTTAACGAAAGACGGTGCATATTTGATATGCGGCCTATTCAAGGTGATACCCGGGCCGGTCACTCACGAGATTATTCGCGAAGAAGGCGGCCATTTTACCGTGGTTTGCGAGTCTTCGCTGCAGAACGCTAACGGCGTCCAAATCGCAACAGGAACAGGCACTTGCACTACCAGAGAAAGTAAATATGCCTATCGCTGGGTTTCAGAATCGAACGTTCCAAAGGATATCGATAAAGCCACGCTTAAAACTCGGTCAGGCAACAACCAATACGGCAGTGGCAAATACATTCAATACCAACTGCCGACACAAGACTTGGCCGATCTGGAAAATACGGTTCTTAAAATGGCCGCAAAGAGATCGACGGTCGCGGCGGTTCAAAAACTACCGCTTGTATCCGAACTATTCGCCACCGATTTGGGCGAATCTACAACGCCCAGCGCACGAACCACAAACTCGACAAAATCGAACGGCAATCGATCCTCGACAAAACAAGAGGCAAAAGCTTCGCGGCCTGCTGTGCCTGCTGATGATCGAACTTATATAGACCGAGCCATAAATCTAGCCGAAAAACTGTCGGCCAAAGAGATAGATATGGAAGATCTCGTCGTGCAGTTCTTGCCGGAAGGTGTAGCTAGATTTGAAGAACTGACAAACGATCAGGCAGAAGAGATCGTTCCGGGAATGGTAGAACTTTTTAACTCAAAGTTAGCCGAAGGAAAGTAACAGTTCACCCGCCGTATGGTCTTGATCTGTGCGGCGGTGATGGGGAGCGGCGGCGGTCTTGCAGTAGCCGCCGCACTTCAAAGGGAGAGAGATTATGAACCAAATTAAACTAGCCGCACGGCGGCGTTATTACCGAAAACTTGGATTGGATTATGACGCAGTTCGCATAAACCAGAAACTCCACAAGGAATGGCAGAAACAGAAAGATGGTGCGCCGCGATATATAAAAATGCCTGAGAGATTATCGGAGCAAAGCAAATGACAAACATCGACTGGAAGTATCCGAAAAAAGACGGCTGGCCGCCGGACGAGGAAAAGGATTATTTGGTGACGTTGCGTGGACACTCGGTAAGACGGCTCTGGTGGAAACTGCGACCTAGAGCAGGCTCGCTGAAATTTTGCTGTGGAACTAAGCGATATAGTGCCAGTTCGATTTATGTAAATGAGGTCGTCGCCTGGGCAGAGCTGCCCGAACCGGCAAAGGAACAAGAGTAGAACAGCCGACGAACGCTATCGGGGTCTCCTTTTAATCCTCGTAAGAATTACGGCTGCGGAACAGGAATTATGCGTTCGCCCGTTCCATTGAAAACAAGATGATAGTAAAAGGGAGAGAAATTATGGACAATTACGTGATCGTCAGAACTTATTCAGCCGGTGTTTTCGCCGGATATTTGCAGGAGCGAACGGGTAAAGAGGTCGTTCCAACTAAAGCCCGCCGAATTTGGCGGTGGGCAGGTGCGGCATCTCTGTCGCAACTGGCGATGGAGGGCGTGAGTAAGCCGGAGGAATGCAAGTTTCCTGTCGAGGTAAATCGTGTCGTGTTGACCGAGGCTATAGAAATTCTGGACGTGACCGAGAATGCTCAACGGTCGATTGCGGAGGTTCCTGTATGGGCGGAATAAAAGACGTTTTCGGTTACGGTGACGGTTCCGGTTACGGTGACGGTTCCGGTGACGGTTCCGGTGACGGTTAAGCTAAATTCAGCAGTCGGGTGTCGGTTGTACCTAACGAACCGATGGCAATCCTTGCCTAATCAAACACTGCTTATCCCTGATGAGACGACTAACGAGGGGAGGTGACCAAAGCACTAAATAGCGTATGCCGCAACGCAATACTTTGGGAGCGGCACATTTTGAAAATTATGGCATCGTGCGAGACCTAGGATAGATCGTCCACGTGACCTGTCGGGCATAGTGGTAAATCAATTGATAAATCCACTCCCTGCAAACGAAGGATCGGCTACCTGCTGACAGAGGTAAGATTCAACGCCGATACGATGCCGCCAATTTTGGGAACGTAAGCCCAGACGTGTGATGCTGCTTCACGACAGAATATGCAGTGACCGGCCACTGGTTCAAGTGGCAAATTTTGAAAACTTATGGCGAGGCTTTTCTGCCGACATCTTCACTTTGCGGTTGGATCTCGGAAGAGGAACGCTTCCTCTAGCTTCGCCGCCAATTTCAGCACTCGGAATGCGGCCGGTGGATCGCCACCGGAACAATGAAACGGCGTTGCAAAGCTGTGGATCAGCGAGTAGGACACTTTATTAATTATATTGTCCGCTCCGGGTGCTGAACCCAAAAAAAGTTTTATGAAACACAAAATCTACATATCCGGGCCGATATCGAACCGTGACTATAACGAAGCAAAGAGATAAAGGTCGGCGACTGCTTTCGGGCGTGTACAGATGAAATGTTTTTGGTAACGAGGGTGGGGCGGCTTATAACGGGCGTCACGGTAACGGGCAGGGTGGTCAGAATAGACGATGTCTGGCCTCTGCAACTTTTGGTCACGCGGCCACGCATCGATCGTTCCGAGTTCGAGGCCGCGTTCACCGCGATCAAGGGCGAAGTAGAGGAGGCGTTGAAATGAAAAGTGAAACTGAACTAAACAAACTCGCGGCAGAGGCGATGGGGATTTGTGCGGAACACGAATGGTATAACGAAACGAGTTCAGGATTTGTATTGTGCAGGAAATGTAAAAGGTCAAAGCATCACGAAAGCACCTATCCCGACTTCTGCAACGACCTGAACGCGGCTCAGAAGTTCTGGGACTTCGCAGGTCAAGCATTACCTAGTGGTACGGAAGGGTCACTTGGTCGCACTTGGCTATATTTACACGTTGGCGATGATTGCCCAGATGAACGTATTGACCTTTTACACGACCATGATCTGGCTTTAACTATTGCTCTTGGTGCAAGTGCTAAACCAAAAACAGTAGTCGCACTCGTCGCACTCGGCAAACTTACGCCCGAACAGGCGAAGGAGGTTTTGAACGATGACAACTAAAAACGAAGAACCAAAATGCGGACTGTGTGGTGGTGATGCTTTTGATTTCAGAGAAGGCGAGACGTTCAGATGGATGGCGGTCATATGTTCAGACTGCGACATGATGCTGGAACTTCGGAAAGAGCATAGCGGAAAATTCGCTCACGCCCAGCCGAACCTAACTCACGGAATTAAACAATACTGCACACACACCGCCGCGATAGCGAAGAATCTCTTGGCTAGGGATGGTAAATAATGGACGACAGCAAATTTACTGAAGGGATGAGCAAAGAACGAATAGCTGAAATTAGGGAGCTGTCGAAACGCTTAATCACTTTAGACAAAGGCGAAACAATTAGAGCACTAAACAGATTGCCCGAAAAAGATTTAAAGGATTTGTTTGCAGTTAATGCTCAGGACTTTTTTGAATACCATCAATGAAATGCCGGACGCAAACTTTCTACAACGGCGGATACCGTGACGTGCCGGTCGTAAACGAAAAAGGCAAGGTCACTAAGCAAACGCATCGTGCTTGGCGGTATGACATTGACAATTGCGATAACGAGGCTGAGGAAGGCAGCGACCGATGCAAGGAATGCAACGACAGCGGATATTTCAAACGACTAGGAGAAAAGACCGATGATGCAATGGCTCAAAACTTTAATAAGCGGTAAACCGCATTTCATTATCGGCGGTGCTGATGATCCATATTTATTGAGATGGTATCTGATACCGCGGAACCCGGTCTTCAATGTTTATTTGCACAAATTCTTACGTGACGATGACGACAGGGCTTTGCACGATCATCCATGGTGGTTCGTGTCGTTGGTGCTTAGGCGTGGCTACTTCGAAATGGTGACGCCGACCGCATACGGCATAGACCGCCAATGTCGCACGGCCGGAAACATCGCCTTTCGTCGAGCGACACATCGGCATCGCGTCGTGCTTTTTCGTTATCCGAACGGTCAGCCAAAGCCGTGTTGGACGTTGGTTTGCACCGGTCGCAAAAAGCGAACTTGGGGATTTTATTGCCCGAAGGGCTTCGTTCCGTGGTTCGATTTTGCGGCATCGGACGACAACGGAAACATCGGCAAGGGGTGCGATTAAACATTTTCGAGGCGGACACCTCCTGCCGCCGACTGGACGCGGCCGGTAACGGTTTATCGGCCGCATTTTTAGAGAGATATATGAACGACAAAATACCATTTGAACCCGAAAAGTTAAAAAAGGTTGTTAATCGCAGAAATCACATCCGCACGTTTGAAGGGATCATTGACCAGCATTTGCCTGAGTTTCAAAGAGCGATGGATCTAAATGATGAGCAAATGGCAGCCACGCGCATTGCTCTAGGCAGATTGTTGGAGCGAGTGTTTACCGATATGTCGGACGCCGCTATTTTAGGCTCTACCAATGGCATGAAACAGGCATTGGCTTTAATGATGGATTCCGAAATGTATAAGATCGACCGAAAGCGTCGTGAATCCCGCAATCCTTTTTATCGCATGGAAGAAAAATCCAAAGGCAAACAGGTGTTGGACGGTTTATTGGGAACTAACGATAGCAACTAGAAAGCCTAATGAACGATTACAAAGAGGTCGAACGAATTACCGAACTGCATAAGCGATACGCAAAAAAGCCGACCGATCCGGTCGAACGGTTCATTCACGAGATCGGCTTCCTTGATGAGCGATACAAAGGATACAAGTTCGCGGACAAATGGATGATGGCCACGACATCCAGATATGCAGACCGAAGAAGTCCGACAGCAATACCGATTAAAAGTGGCGTAGCACTTTCAGGTATTCGAGATAGCTACCTATGAACGCTGTCCGCTGAATTTTAACGTTTTTTATTTGAAAGAAAGGGAACGCCCGGCGATGTCAGAGGCAAAGGGCGTTCCTACAAAGATTATGAACACAACCTATAGAGAACGACGATTGATAGCTGCAATGTCGCTAGGTATTCACATTGAGTTTCAGGATGGCCATAGATGGATCGAAGCCGCTGACTTCTTGGACGGAGATGTTGGTTTTAGCGGCCGACTAAAGGCGTATGGGCTGTTACTGAACAATAAGATATACGGTGGTGTCGATGAGGCTCTCGACGTTATTGATGAAGCCTTAAAAGCGATGGACGACAAAACTTTAGCAGAGCGATTCAATGCTTATTTTGACGAGGAAGAACACGTTACCGGCAGGTCTAGCTATTCTGATCGCGTCGATATGGTTGAGCCGGGTAAAGGTGGCTTGGTTTGATATGTGTCAAAAACTGCCGACGCATAAAGAAAGAGATCCGCAGACTCGACCGGTGGAAAGCAAAACAATGCACCGCCGGACGCAAACAATATGACCGCAAATATTACCAAGCGAACCGCGATAGAAAGCTGGCACAAGCGAACGAACGCAACGCACGGCTCAGGCAAGAAAGAATGGGGGCGGAGTGAAGCCAAGAGTTTATTACAACGAGATCGATCCGTTCGCCGCAGAGTGGCTTCGGGAACTTATAAAAGCCGGTCATATATCCGAAGGAGACGTAGATGAACGAGACATTAGAGATGTCATACCAGCCGACCTTGCTAGATATGACCGATGCCATTTCTTCAGCGGCATTGGAATCTGGGAATACGCATTGTTACGAGCAAAGTGGCCTGCGGAAAGACGCGTCTGGACGGGATCGTGTCCTTGCCAACCTTTCAGCGCGGCAGGCAAAGGAGTTGGGTTTGATGACGAGCGGCACTTATGGCCGGATTTCTTCTATCTCATCGAAGTCTGCCGACCTGACACAATCCTTGGCGAACAGGTTGCGAGTGCGGACGGACTTACTTGGCTCGACCTTGTATCGGCTGATATGGAAGGCATCGGCTACACCGTCGGGGCGGTTGATTTTCCGTCTGCGAGCGTCGGCAGTCCGCACAACAGACAGCGGCTTTACTTCGTGGCCAACGCCGAAAGAACAAAACTCTCGCGGGCCGTCGATCAAGGGCGACGGGCTTTACGACATCGCACAGCTCGCGTCTTGGGCAATACCGACGAGCCGCGATCACAAGGACGGGGCGGCGAACCTAGACAACGTTCCGGTCAACGCGCTCTTGGGTCGCCAAGTCTTACAAACGGATTCTGGCGAGACGCCGAATGGATCTTCTGCCGAGACGGAAAAACACGACCGATACCGCCTCAATCCGCGTTTTTCCCTTTGGTTAATGGGAATACCGCCGGAAGAGTGGGCTTGTTGCGGGGAGCGGGCAACGCTATCAATGCAGAAGCGGCGAAGGCGTTCATCGAAAGTGTAATGGAAAACCTATGACGACACGAAGACAGCCGCGATTCACGGCACATAAAGGTATAAAACTCGGCCCGGAAGATACCATCCAAGCCGCGTTCTTTAGCTGGGTCGATCTTCACAAAGCTCGTTTCCCGCAACTCGGTTTGATCTACGCCGTGCCGAACGCAGGCAAACGCGATCGGCGTGTCGGTCAGCTACTAAAGCTAACAGGCCTTCGTGCCGGAGTGCCGGACGTTTGCCTGCCTATGCGAAATGCGGAATATCAAGGGCTTTATATCGAGTTCAAAAGCGAAAAAGGCCGTCTTACCGATTCGCAAAAAGAATGGATCGAGCGGCTAGAATCGTTCGGGCATAAGGTCGCGGTTCTGCGGTCATGGACGGACGCGGCGAATCTGGTGATCGATTATCTGGGATTGAGCTTGAGGAAAGTATGACCGACTGGTGGATAACAATGGAAGGCGATGATTGATGCGTATTGAAGGGAGATAGAAAATGAACATTATACCAATAACGATAGCTGCGCTTTGGGCGATTCTGCTTGGCAGATTTCTTTATAACACCGCCATCGTTTCAAATGGGCGATCATACACTCGTCCCACGATATGGCAAACGGCATCCAGCTCACATTTTTTAATTTGTTGGCTAGTGCCATCCGCAATACTTCTTGCGATATGGGGAGGCGTGTTCTGGTGGTAAATACACGATACGAAAACGCACTTAAACTACACGAGATCGAGTGTGATAAATGTTCCGGAACCGGAAAGAACTACTCACCGGCCGTTTACGAATTGCTGAAAAGGTGGCGAAAGCAACTCGGAATATCAGGAAAAAGGATGTCCGCGTTTCTGAAGTGCGACGCATCCGCATTTTCACGGTTCGAGACTGGTAAAACAACCTTCGGACAACAACGGCTTCGGAAGTATATCAGCTTCTTGGACTACTTCGAGCACGAACATAGATGCGCTTTGTGCGAGAAACCGTGCGAGTGCGAAAACGCACCTTGCAAAACATGCGCCGACTGTCGAGTGGCGACAGCGGTCGGTTACGGAGAATATCAAGGAAAATGAAACTAAGTAACAAACAAGGAAAATATCAAGGAAAATGAAACTAAATAACAAACAAGAAGAATACAAAAAGGCTCTACTAGCTATCGGTTTTAAGGAACAAGATTTTCCATCAGCTATATTGCTGTGCGGATTTTCTTACATCAATCTCTCAAAAATTGATGACCTACCTTCATTGTTAAGGGTGGTATGGGGGGCGGCTCGTGAAGATAAACTTGCTGAGATAAGAAATGTGCTAGGAGTAATAGCACCTCGCATTTAAGGGAACAAACAATGACAAATGAAGAATTGTTAGATGAAATTGGTGTCCTAGCTGAAATGTTGGACTCATCCTTATTTGGGTATCAAACGATGAGAGGGCTTCCCGATACGATACACCTTGAGGGACTAAGTGGGGCAATGCTCGAAACAAGGGATAGATTGGCTAAGATTTATGCCGACAACGGCGGAACCGAAACGCTAAATTTAGACGCAAAGGGTGTTTAATAACGATGCGCTGGATCGTTTAGATTTACAGGAATGGGAACGACAGGCCTTTTACGCATAGGAATGACCGACGAAGCCCGCGAGATAGTAAAGCTCGTTATTTTAGCCGCCGCCGTCATCGCGGCGTGTTGGCTTATTACATGGCTTGGAAAGTGAGGATTATGGATAAAACAATTGAACGAAATAAGCCGATAGATATGATCCTGCATTGTCCGAATTGCGGACTGCAACACGTCGATAAGGCGGAGCCGGATATGTGCGAATGCAAACACGCCTTTGATGAACACGGCCCGGAGCCTCACGGAATACACGACCACTCGCATTGTCGGGCAGATATGCATCAGTGCGAATGTCGGGAATTCAAAATCGCTTGGCTCAATCCGCCTCACCGGTCGCATCTTTGTTTGAAATGTAAAACCGTTTGGCGGCCGGCCGATGTGCCAACAAATGGCGTTGCCGAGATAGAAACACGCGGCGAAAACGACACTTGGCCGCCAAGGTGATTTCCGTTCGGTTAACACCATCGGGTTCACGGTCGGCTACCCTCGAACGCCGATCATTCAAATAGAGGTAAACTTTGCGGCCGGATCATCGTCGGGATGACGAGGCCGCGAAAACAGTTTTAAGTAAAAGTGAGATCGTTATGGCAAAAGGCGAGTGGTGGTTTAAGTTTGAATGGCGGGATTGGATGAACGATCCAAATCTCAAATTATGCTCTTACGAGGCTAAAGGTTTCTGGATTGACTGTTTGTGTGTAATGCGTGAAATGGAGTCGGCTGAGATCAGCGGAACCATCGATGAAGTGCGCAGATTATTAGGGTGTTTACCGGAAGATGTTATTCAATTAGCCAACGAACTAAAAAACACCAAAACAGCGGATGTAACATTTTGTAACGGCAATGTAACGATACTGTCACGCCGAGCTGCGAAGGAGCTAAGTGCTAAACAAAACAACAGGTTACGGGTTCGTAAGCATAGAAGTAACGCCGATGTAATGCTTGAGAAACGCGACAGAGTAAGAGTAAGAGTAAGAGTAAGAGAAGAAGAAGAAAAAAAAGTAGAAAAAAAAGAAGAAGTTTTGGAGCCGAAATCAAGACCAAATACACCTCACGATCCGTTCGCTATCGATCCCAACACTTTCGAATATCCGATCAAAGAACTACTCGAAGCATTCCCGGATATGGAACTGCGACCGAACGCGATCGGCTTTATTCAAGCAGCCGTCAAACCCGAAGACAAGATCCCGTGGCAACGAACCATCCAAATTTACCAAATGAATTTCGATCCGTTAAAAAAACGGTATCTACCGGACAAAACGGCAAACCTGCTTGGCGTATTCGAAAACGAGAAGAGCAAGTATTTAGGTGAAAAAAATGGAACAAATAAACCAAACACTAAAAAATCAAACGCGGATATTCTCAGAGAATCCGCCGAATCCATCGAACGGCGATTTGCAAATTCGACAGGCAATATACCAAACGCCGCCAACGCTACCGACACCGTCCATTAGCCCGGAACGGTTCACCGGTATGTATAAGCTGATCTGCCGCGTTCGTTTAGGCAACGGCTGGAATGTGATATCAGACACCGAGGCCGAACCGCAGATACTAGTTTGGGATGAGATATTTAGCCGATACCGAATTCCCGAACATCTGTATCAACGGCTGTATGAGCGAGCCTTCGATGTCCGACAGCAGATAACACGAACAGAAGGAATCGCCAAAGCTCCAACCATCGACGCTAATTTGATGGTGTCGCAATGGACAGGCCCGAACGGTCTTAAAGCCGAGATCGAACGCGAACAGATCGAAGCCGGTAGAAGTTTGACGTCCAACGCCGAATCGCAATGTTCACGATGCCAAGGCACAGGATGGGAAGAAGTTTTTAACGACGAAGGTAAAAGCCTCGGACGACGAAAAGGATGCACTCACGGCTAAACCGCTGATTCTAATTTATGTTTTATGAAAACCATTATCTGCCACGGAACTTTGCCCGGAACGTCGATCAAATGCGAAACGATCCTATGCGAAACTGATGGTGAGTATTTTAAGAATCACGACGGAGTAAAGTTCAAGATCGTCGGACGCAATCTAAGCATTAGTTGCCCAAACTGCGGTTACGAACGGCGGGTGCATTACCTGAATGCTTTAGCGATCCAAAAAACTGACCGCAGAAGATCTTTCAGTTCATGAAGTTTTTTTAATTGCAATTTCGGATCGAAGCGTGTATTTTACCAAGTAACAATTAATGCGGGACGCAATTGTCCACCAGCACGATAAGCGCCGTGCAAACTTTCAACCGAAGGTTTGTGCGGTTTTTT
>Ga0164241_10001788_pt1 | contig 25171 bp, 21 predicted proteins | sample OricomyardsoilBY_FD_108780 | JGI IMG/M metagenome (GOLD analysis project Ga0164241, IMG submission 108780) | Backyard soil microbial communities from Emeryville, California, USA - Original compost - Back yard soil (BY) | ecosystem: Environmental > Terrestrial > Soil > Unclassified | place: USA... | reverse complement strand
TGGCCCAGCGACCCGAGCAGCGATACGCTTTCTAGCCCCGCCGCCCCGGGGGCACGCCACCGGAGGTATCGCTACGCCGATTGCTGCGGCAGCAACTCGAGCAGCGATACGCCTCGAGCCCAGCAACTCGAGCAGCGATACGCTTTCTAGCCCCGGCGCGCCCGGCCACGCCACCGGACGTATCGCTCCGCCGGTTGCTGCGGCAGCAACTCGAGCAGCGATACGCCTCGGGCGCAGCAACTCGAGCAGCGATACGCCTCGGCCCTAGCAACTCGAGCAGCGACGCGTCCCGCCGGCCTCCTCAGCCGGGGATGGTGTCGCAGCCGAGGACGACGCTGATCTTTCCAGCGTCGTCACCCTGCACGGAGTCGCACGTCGTCGGGCAGAGCTCGATGTGTTGCGGGTTCGCCGGGTCGTCGTAGTACCAGCCGCCGTTCGGGCCGCATGCGCCGGCGTTCGCGACGTTGCCGAAGGTCTGCTTCGCGCTGCCGTCGCCGGGCGTGTACTCGACGTTCACGAGGAGCGGGTTGAAGTCGCCCATCTCCGGGACCGGGATCTCGAGCTCGCAGGCGAGCTGCTCGCCGCGGATCGCTTGGAGCGCCGCAAGGAGATCCGACTGCGCGTCGCCGTTGCCGATGAAGAAGCTCGAGCCGCCGCCTTCCATCGCGATCTGCTGGAGCTGGCTCTCGTTCGAGCCTTGCAAGCCGACCGTATAGGTCGGCACGCCCTCGAGCTTGCCGGTGGCGGCCAGGTTTGCGATGGCGTCGATGTTCTGCTCGCAGCCGTTTGGCTCACCGTCGGTGACGAGGATGACGACGACCTTGTGATCAGGATGCGCCGTCAGGTAGTCCGAGCTGAACTGAATCGCGCCGTCGAGCGCAGCGCTCATCGGCGTGCCACCGTCCGGGCTCGTCCCGTTGATGGCGCCGACGAGCGCGCCTTCTTGCGCGTCCTGTGGTGCGGGATCGGCGGTGAGCGCGCCGACGCCGACGTTCGGTGTCGCGCACGCGTTCACGTCGCAGGTGGAGCCGTCACAGTTCCCGTCGGGGAAGAACCGGAGAGCGACCTCGAGATCCGCGGCGCCGGGATCCTGAAAGAACGCCTTCAGCGCGGCCGTCGCGTTCGTCCACTTGTTGTTCTGATCCATCGACCCCGATTTATCGAAGGTGATGAACATCATGAGCGGAGCGAGCTTCGCTTCGTGCTCTTCCGACGCACACGACATGAGCGTTCCAGAGCTGGAGTCGGAGGCTTGATCGCCGAAGCCGTTCCCGCTCGAGCCGCCGCTGCCACCCGAGCCATCGTCGCCGTGCGAGCTGCCTGACGAGAGCGTGCCGGAGTCGGATGCGCTGCTGGGCGCGCAGGCCGCGGCCAGAGCCGAGGTCGCGCCGAGCGCGAGGAGGGCGCCAAGGATGGAAGACTTCATGGAAGACGGAAAAGCAAACCCCTTGCCATCTTCCGCGGCCGGAAACCGTCGGAAAATCGTGTGAATTCCGCGTGGTGCCGTCTCGCCGCCCCGGTGACGCGTTACCCGCCCCTGGTTCATCCGTGAACCAGGGGGTAGGCGTGCTCAGGTCTCCTTGGCCTGCTCTTTCGCCCACGAGTCGCGCAGGCCGATCGTGCGATTCACTACGCAATGACCCGGCGCCGTGTCGCGGTCGACGACATAGAAGCCGACCCGCTCGAACTGGAAACGCGTCCCGACAGGGTGCTCGGCGACCGAAGGCTCGGCATATGCCTGCGAGATGATCTCGAGCGAGCCAGGGTGGAGGTTCTTCTTGAAGTCCTCTCCCTCTTCCACGTCCGAGGGCGCGGGGACCGCGAAGAGCCGATCGTACGAGCGGACCTCGCAGCGGATCGCCGCGGTCTCCGACGCCCAGTGGATCACGCCCTTCACTTTGCGTGGCGGCGCCGACGGATCGAGGCTGCTCGCGTCGTGCGAGCACACGAGCTCGATGGGCTCGCCCGCGTCGTTCGTCACCACGCGCTCGCACTTGATGATGGGCCCATAGCGCAGGCGCACCTCTCGGCCCGGTCCGAGGCGGAAGAACTTCTTGGGCGGGTCCATCATGAAGTCGGCGTCGTCGATCACGATGGTGCGCGTGAGCGGGATCTTGCGCGTGCCGAGCTCGGGCTTCGTCGGATGTCGCGGCGCCTCGAGCCACTTCGTCTCGCCCTCGGGCCACGTCTCGATCGTGATCTTCAGCGGACGCGTGACGACCATCGCGCGGAGCGCGGTCTTGTCGAGCTCTTCACGGACGCAGTGGTCGAGCAGCTCGATCTCGACGGTGCTCTGGTTCTTGGCGACGCCGACGCGCTCGCAGAAATCGCGGAGCGCCTCTGCTGGTACGCCGCGGCGTCGGATCCCGGCCAGGGTCGGCATGCGTGGATCGTCCCAGCCGGTGACGGCGCCGCTCGTGACGAGCTCCTTCAGCTTGCGCTTGCTCGTCATGAGGTACGTCACCTCGAGCCGCGCAAACTCGATCTGCTGCGGGGCATCGGCGTAGCCGAGCGTGGCGAGACACCAGTCGTAGAGCGGGCGATGGTCTTCGAACTCGAGCGTGCAGATCGAGTGGGTCGTGCCTTCGATCGCGTCCGACAGCGCGTGGGCGTAGTCGTACATCGGGTAGATGACCCACTTCGTGCCCGTCTTCGGGTGGGGATCTCGTTTGATGCGATAGAGGACGGGATCTCGCAGGTTGAAGTTCGGCGAGGCCATGTCGATCTTGGCGCGCAGCGTCTTCGACCCGTCGGGAAACTCGCCGGCGCGCATGCGACGGAAGAGGTCGAGGTTCTCTTCGACGGAGCGATCGCGGCTCGGGCTGTTCTTGCCGGCGACGCCGGGGACGCCGCGGTACTCGCGCATCTCGTCGGCGGTCAGATCGCACACGAACGCCTTGCCCATGGTGATGAGCTGTTCCGCTTTGGCGTAAATCTCGTCGAAGTAGTCGCTCGCGAAGCGAAGATCCGCGCCCCACTCGAAGCCGAGCCAGCGCACGTCTTCCTGGATCGAGCGGATGAAGACTTCGTCTTCGGTCGCCGGGTTCGTGTCGTCGAACCGAAGGAAGCAGCGGCCGTCGAAGTCCTTCGCGAGGCCGAAGTTCAGGCAGATGGCCTTCGCGTGACCGATGTGGAGGAAGCCGTTCGGCTCGGGTGGAAAGCGCGTCTGCACGCGGCCCTTCCGCTTGTCTGCCGCGCGGTCGTCTTGGATCACCTGGCGGATGAAATCGCTTTTCTCGTGACCTTCGGTCGACATCGGGGCCGGACCGTAGGCGAGGGCCGAGTCCGGGGGAAGCATCTCGCTCGCCCCGGAAGCAGAGGAACTTTTCGAAGCGTTGCGCGTCGGAGTGGGCACGATGACGAAGACGAACGCAGCGCTCGGAGCCCTCCTGACCATCCTCGCCATCGGCTCGACCGCGCGCGCCGACATGGTCACCGAAGAACAGTCCGTCTGTCAGGGCAAGGAAGAGGGCGGTGCATGCCCGCTACCGGACGGCAGCGTCGGCACGTGCATCCTCCACAAGAACTATCCGAAGCCGCAAAGCCGTCTGTTCTGCGAGGTCGCCCCCGCGGCGAGCGCGACGTCGGCCTCGGCCACCCCTTCGGCGTCATCCGCCCCCCCGAACGCGGACGCTCCCCCGGTCATGACGGACTCGGCGTCCGCCCCGCCTGCGCCCGCGTCGTCTGCTGCGCCGACCTCGCCGTCCTCGCCCCCGACGGACTCGGGCGGCTGCTCTGCCGGCTCCGATTCACGAGGCAGCGGCCTGGCTGTGTTGGTCGGCGGAATCGCGTTCGCGCTGGTCGCCGCGCGGAAACGAACACGCCGCGAACGGTAGCGCTACGATGCCGGCGTCCGCTCCTCGCGGCTCGAGATGGAACGCGCGCTCGCTCTCCTCAGTCCGGCAGATTCGATCCGGAGGTGGCTGCTTCTCCGAGCCGGTCGCGCCTTCGGACCGTACATCGTCGATCGCGATCGACGTGTGGCGCTCGGCTTCTCCATCTCGATCGTTGTCGCGTTTTTGGTCGCGGTCTCTGCGCCGCTCTATCTAATCGCGCTCGGTCCGCTCGTGCTGGGCGTGCCGCACCTCGTTTCGGACGTGCGCTACTTGGTCGCGCGGCCCGGGTTCGATCAGCGCCTGCCCATCCTCGCGCTCGTCGGTGTGCCTCTCGTGGTCCTCGGCGTGACGACCGATCCTCGCGCGGGCTTCTTGGCTGTGGTCGGCGCCGCGATCGCCGCGACGCGAGGGACAGCCCTGCGGCGCGCCGCCGTGGCCTTAGTCGGCTTGGGCTTGATCGCGATCGCGAGTGCGTGGCCCCGGGCGACCATGCTCGCGTTTGCGCACCTCCACAATTTGGTCGCGCTCGTCTTCTTCTGGTGGCTGCGTCCGCGCCGTAGGGGGCTCGCGTGGCTGCCTCTCGCGATCTTCGGCGTGGCCATCGCCGGGCTCGGGCTCGGCCTCCACGAGCACGTGGCCGAGCCGCTCGGAACGATCTCGGGCCGCGTCTTCGGGACGACGTTCGATCGCGAGGTCATGGTCCTCGCCGATCCGCTGCCGTATCCGTGGGATGGTCGCCTCCTCGTGGTCTTCGCGTTCGCGCAGAGCGTCCACTACGCGATCTGGCTACGCGTCTTGCCGGATGAAGCGCGGGCGAGCAAGACGCCTCGCAGCTTCGTGCAGTCGGCGCGCGCGCTCGTCGCCGACCTGGGCGGCCTCATCGTGATCGTCGCCATGCTCGGCGCCGCGTTGTTTCTCTTTTGGGGCTTCGTCGACGTCTACCACGCGCGCGTCCGTTACCTCGCGTTTGCGCTCTTTCATGGCTACCTCGAGCTCGCCGCGCTCGGTCTCTTCTTCGCGGAGCGCGGGACGGTGCTCGCGGCCCCGGGCGCTTCGGAAGTGATCGCGGCCGAATGATCCCCTGGCTCCTCGCGTTCGTCTTCACCCAGGCGATCGAGATGCCCATCTATCGAAAGGGCGCGCGCGCGACCTGGGCCGAAGCGTTCGGGGCGAGCGCGCTCACGCATCCGATGGTGTGGTTCGTTCTTCCAGGCTGGGTTCGCGATGGCTACGTCGCGTGGCTCGCTCCGCACCCGTCGCTTCGTCTCGACAGCTCCGGGCAGTGGCTTCTCATGCTCGTCGTCGTCGAGACGTTCGCGGTGCTGGTCGAAGCGGCCTACCTCGCCTACCTGCGGCGTCCCCGCCCGCTCTTGTGGTCCCTCGTCGCGAACGCGTCGAGTGCCGGGCTCGGTCTCCTATGTCGGCGAATCTTCGGCTACCCCTGACAGGCGTCGCCGCGCGGACGCGAGCCCGAGGCCATCGCCGCATGCCTGCGTCGCCGTCGCCTCAAGGGTGGCACCGCTGGCGTCGCAGGCGTAAGACGACGCGGATTTGAGTTGGATCCAAGACGTCTTCGGGGCGAACCCGGCAGTGAAGCTGCTGCTCGACCCCGACACGGGACGCATCCTCGACGCAAACGAGGCGGCCGCCGATTTCTACGGTTGGACGATCGCAGAGCTATGCGAGATGCACGTCCAAGAGATCAACACGCTCACCGACGCCGAGGTGCGGGAAGAGATGAGCCGCGCCGCGTCTGGCAACCGCTTCTTCTTTCGCTTCTCCCATCGACTCGCGTCCGGGGACGTTCGCCGTGTCGAGGTCTACACGGGGCCGGTCGTCGTCGAAGGAGCGAGTCGCCTCCTCTCGATCATTCACGACGTGACAGAGCGAGAGAACGCGCTCGTAGAGCTGCAACGACTCGAGGCTCGCCAGCGCACGTTGCTCGAGCAGCTTCCCTTCGGCGTGGCGCTGCACCGCGATCGGCGCTTCTTCTGGGTGAACGACGAGTGGGCGCGGATCGTCGGGCTGACGCCAGAGGCGTTGATAGGCACGGACCCGCTCGACGTCGTCCCGCCGGAGAGCCACGAGACGGTGGCGCGGCGGATCGCAGCGATCAGCGTCGAGGGGGCCGGCGCGACGCCGCTGATGCGACAGGACCTCCTGCGCGCCGACGGCAAGCGCGTCGCGACGCATCTTCGCGCCATGCCGTTCCAGGCCGACGGCGAGCCCTGCGTGCTCGTGCTCGCGATCGACGTCTCGGAGCGCGAGCAGCTCGAAGAGCAGCTTCGTCGCGCCCAGCGCATGGACTCGGTGGGACGCTTGGCTGGTGGCGTCGCGCACGACTTCAACAACCTCTTGTCGGTCATTCTCGGCTCCACCGACGTCCTCGAGCGGCGCGTCACCGACCCGGACGCCGTCTCCGAGAACGTCGTACGGATCCGCGCGGCCGCCGAGCGCGCGGCCGAGCTCACGCGCCAGCTGCTCGTCCTCGGTCGCGGCTTCGAGGCGCGGCGTGAGCGCGTCCTCGTCTCTGCTTCGATTCGTCAGCTCCTCGGGCTCTTGAAGACGACGCTCGGCGACGAGATCGAGGTGCGTACCGAGCTCGCGCCGGATCTGCACGTGTTGCTTCCCGCGACCAGTCTCGATCAGATCGTGCTCAACCTGGTCGTCAACGCGAAGGACGCGATGACCTGCGCCGGCACGCTCTTCGTCAGCGTCAGGGCGCTCCACGTCGATCCGTTGTCGAGCTCTGCGCAGCTCGGCTTGGCGAGCGGGCCCTACGTTTCCATCGAGGTGCGCGACACGGGCGCCGGCATGACGCCAGAGGTCTTGCGCTCGGCCTTCGAGCCGTTCTTCACGACGAAGGAACCGGGCCGTGGAACTGGGCTCGGCCTGGCGACGGCGTACGGCATCGTCCGGAGAGCGGGCGGCACCATTCAGCTGGAGAGTCAGATCGGGCGCGGAACCACAGCGCGAGTCCTCCTTCCGCGTGTGGAAGAGGACGCCGCGACCGACTCGACCCGCGTCGTCGCGCCGACGTCCAGTGCGCGCCGGAGCCAACCGAAGGGCCGGCGGATCCTCTTGGTCGACGATCATCGACAGGTTCGCGAGATCGTCCAGCAGCTCCTCGTTGAAGCCGGACACGACGTCCTCTCGGCGGCCGGCCCCGAAGAGGCGCTCGCGATCGCCAACGACGCGACCACGACGATTGAGCTCCTCATCACCGACGTGGTCATGCCGAAGATGCACGGCCCCGAGCTGGCGAAGCGCATCCGAGCTACGCGCCCGAACCTTCCGGTCCTGTTCATCAGTGGCTGGGCAGGAGACTCGCTCCGGTCCTCGGGGGTCGACCGCGACGCCGTCCTCGAGAAGCCGTTCTCGAGCGAGGCGCTCCTCGCCCGGGTCGCGGATCTCGCATCGCTTCTGCCTCGGCCGAAGGTCGCTGCAAAAGATCCTTGACTGCCCCGACGGGTAGAGTAGTTATTCGCGCACTTCGGGCCTGTAGCTCAGCTGGGAGAGCGCTAGAATCGCACTCTAGAGGTCAACGGTTCGATCCCGTTCAGGTCCACCATCCGAAGCGCGCAAGCGCGAACCACACGCTCCCCCGTGTGAGCCACGAGTTGTCATTGTCCGACCCTGGGTCGGCGCGCGAGCGAGCGCCACTCTCCGACCCACACCGTGCGTCTACGGAATGGCAGAAAGGGTGAGCTTGCCCGCGTCGAGCACCCGCGTCGCGTCTCTCGGCGAAGAGCTGGCGGTCGAGATCTCAGGGCCCGAGGGCGCGCCCGTGATCCTCTGCGTTCACGGCTACCCCGACAATCGTCGCGTTTGGGATGGCGTCGCTGGGCTCCTCGACTCGAGGTTTCGCGTCGTCCGCTACGACGTCCGCGGCGCAGGGGAGTCATCGACGCCGAAGGACGACTCGGGCTTTCGCCTCGAAGCGCTCGCGGCGGATCTCGGCGCCGTCGCGAGAGAGCTCGGCGGCGGCGCTCCGGTTCACCTCGTCGGTCACGACTGGGGCGGCATCCAGGCTTGGGAGGCGCTGGCCGATCCCGAGCTCGCGCCGCTCTTCGCGAGCTTCACGGTCATCTCGGGCCCCTGTCTCGATCACATCGGCTTCTGGCTGCGCAGCGCGTTCGCATGGCGCGGTCTCCGAGCGCGCCTCGCGCAGGCGGCGCGCAGCTGGTACGCCGCGGCGTTTCACCTCCCGAACGCTGCCGAGAACGCCAAGCGGACGATCCTCCGGCATGGCGCCGCGTTCGGGATGCACGATGGCAGCGACGTTCCGCCGACGCTCGGTGACGACGCCGCCCGAGGCACCGCGCTCTACCGCGCGAACATGCGACGGCGTCTCTTCGCGCCGCTACCGAGACCCATCCACGTGCCGGTGCTTCAGCTCGTCCCGACGCGCGACGCCTACGTCACGCCCGTCCTGGCCGAGCCCGCAGAGCGCTGGGTGGACGAGCTCTATCGACGAGAGATCGACGGGGGCCACTGGGTCCTGCGATCGAGCCCGGACGCGATCACGTTGCACGTCGAGGCGTTCGTTCGCTTCATCGAGAGCGGCCGTACCGTCGGTGCGGGGGCGTTCTCGCGCGTTCGCGTCCGCGGGCCCGAGCCTCAGTGGGGTGACCTCACGTAGCAGGTGCGCGCAGCATCGCAGCAGACCACGAGGTCTACACGACGGCGTTTGCTGTTGGTGGCGGTGGCGGCATAGCTAATTTCGTCGTCGCCGCAGGTCCAGTTGATCGCATCCCCCGTTTGCACCTGAATGTCGGAGTATCCGGCGTCATCCAAGGTCTTCCGGGCACGCTCGACGTTATCCTCTTGTGCGAGATACCAGACTCCCAACAAGGCGAACGCGACCACTGCGCCTACGCCCATCAGAACGGTCCAAACGTCCGAAGCCCACCCGCTACGCATGCTGTGCGTTTATACCAGTGAAGTCGCGTCCGGGATCGGGCCGCACGTCCAGGCCTTTGAGCGCTTCGGCGTGACGGGACACACGAAGAGGGGTCCAGGGGGTTCGCGCACGTTCTGTCGACGCGCGCCGTCTGGGCTCAGGACTTCGTCAGGGCCTGGATTCGCCGCATCGCCGGCTCGAGATCGGACTCTAGAAAAAGGGCAAGGCTCTTCTTGATCTCGGGGAGCGCGCGGCTGAGATCCTCCCGCGACATGGTCGTGGGCGCGACGTTCGCCCGGGTCAGCGCGCGAGAGATCGTGTTCTTCGCGAAGATGGGGGAGAGTCCGCTCGCTCGAATGACTTCTTCGTAGAGTGACGTGTCGTTCACGCTCGTTCCCACTCCGCAACTAAGAGGTTCGTGTACTCGTGCGCGAAGTCCGTGTGCCACGAGAGGTTCTCGTTCGCGATCTCGGCCGCGATGATCATTTGAATGCGGATCAGGTGCCCGAGGATGGCGCCGAGGCCCATCGTTCCGGTCGTCTTCAGTCCGGGGATCACCGTGGCCAAGTACTCGTCGCGCGGACCGTTGTCGCCCTTGGCGGACGCCTGGATCGTGTCGAGGTAGCCAGCCGCAAACTGTCTGCGCTCGGTCATCGGCTGATCGGGGTACACGGGGCCGATCACCTCGAGGACTCTCGCGATGATCGCCTCACGTTTGGACTCGAGCTCGCTGCCAACATCCATGCACGGCATGTCAACACGAGGGACGGCGCGCGGACTACCCGATATCGCCCGGCGCGATCTGGTCGAACGCACGGCAGTTTCCCCGCGCGCACACCCGTATCCCACGTGGTGCTACCCTGGTCTCGATGAGCGCTTCCATCCTTCGTCTGACCGAGCTTCGCCGGGCCCTCGTCTGGCTGGCCCCCGTCCTCGTCGCGCTGCCTTGCTTCGCTTGCGGGGGCACACCGACGTATGTCCGCGGCGAAGACGTCGCCGGCTTCGACGACCAGACGATGGGCACCACGTTCGACAAGCGAGACCTCGACAAGCTCTTGCACGAGAACCTGTCGAAGTTCGTCGAGTCGAGCACCGCGAAGGGTTGGGCGAACGCCTCGGAGAAGCCGATCTTCGCCATCTACCCGATGACGAACGAGACGAGCGAGCACATCGGCAGTCAGCTCGACGCGCTGATGAGCGACGTCGAGACGTACATGGTCGACACCAAGCTCGTGCGCGTCGTGTCGCTCGAGCGTCAGCGCGGGCTCATCGCGGAGATCGAGAAGCAGCACGGCGGCGGCTTCGATCCGGCGCACGTCGCCGAGTACAACAAGCAGCTCGGCGCGCAGTTCTACATGACCGGGAAGGTCTTCTCGTCGGATCAGCGCGCCGACGAAGAGCGTCGCGTCCAGTATTTCATGTTCATGCAGGTCATCGACGTCTCGACCGGCGAGATCGTCTGGCAGAACAAGGCGGCCGTCACGAAGGGCATCGCGAACCTCTGACGGGCGTCGAGTGATCGGGCTTCGTCGATGGCCATCTTGAAACTTCGAGCACGCCTCTCTGTCGGGGCAGTCGCGCTCGCGCTCCTCGGTGTCGCAGGTTGCGCCGGACACGAGAGTCGCGTCGAGACGGCGCTCGCCGCGCTCGACGCCAGCTCTCCGCACCTGGCCGTCCAGGCGCTCGACGAAGAGCTCGATCTCGAGGGCCCCGACGCGATGCCGGAGGACATGCGGACGGACGATGCGCTCCTCGTCCTCGATCGCGGCACGATTCAGCTCTCCCTCGGAGATTGGAAGCGCGCGACGCGGGACCTCGGCGCGGCCGACAAGGCGATCGACATCCTCGACATGAGCCACGACGCCGCGGACGATCTCGGGAAATATCTGTTCTCGGACGACGTGGGCCCCTATCGCGCGCCCGCGTACGAGAAGCTCATGATCAACACGTTCGGCGTCGCGGGCTACCTCGCGCAGGGCAACGTGGACGACGCAAAGGTCGAGGCGCGGCGCCTCGCGATCGTCGGCAAGTATCTTCAGGACAACGATCAGACGACGACGATGCTCGGCGTCGGAAGCTACCTCTCGGGCTTCGCGTTCGAGAAGGCGGGCTCGACCGACGAGGCGCTCCTCTACTACGAGGACGCGCTCGCGGCGCAGTCGTACGAGTCGCTCCGCGATCCGATCCGCGTGCTGTCGAAGGGCGCGCCGGTTCGCGAGCGATCGAAGGAGCTCGTGGGCGCGGCAGGTCCGCTCGCGCCGGTGAGCGAGACCGGAGAGTGCGACGTCCTCGTGATGGTCGCGTACGGCCGCGTGCCGCGAAAGCTCCCCGTGCGGCTTCCAGTCGGTGTCGCGCTCAGCCTGGTCGCCGGCTCGATCAGCCCGCACGACGAGGCTCGAGCGAACGAGCTGGTCGCAGAGGGGCTCGCGACCTGGGTGAATTTCCCTGAGCTCGGTCCGTCGAGGGGCGTCCATTCGGCGCCGGTCGCGGCGCTCGAGGGCCAGCCTGTGGGCTTCGACGACGGCGTCGATCTCGACGCCGAGGCGCACCGCGTCTGGGACGACCAGAAGCCGACGATCGTGCTGTCGGCGATCACGAGGATGATCGCGCGCCTCACGATCATGGAGGGCGCACGCGCCGCGGGACGCGGCGCAAAGAAGGGCTCGGGCGAAGCGGTCGGCCTCCTCGCCGGGCTCGCGGCGTCCGTCGCGCTGACGGCGGCCGACACGCCCGATACCCGCAGTTGGTCGACGTTGCCTGCGCGGATCGCGATCACGCGCTTCCGCGTTCCGGCAGGTGACCACTCGATGCGCGTCCGTATTAGAGGCGCGGATCGCACCGTCACGATCCACGCGAAGAAGGGCGGCTGGGCGTTCGTGCCGATCTTCGAGCTGCGCTAGGCGGCGAGTCGGTTCGACCGCGGCGACGGCCGGTTCGACGGCGGCGACGCGCCGGTTCGACCGCGGCGACGGCCGGTTCGACGGCGGCGACGCGCTACTTCTTCGGTGCGTCTCGCATGCCGCCCTCGGCGCCAAACGTGAAGAGCAGGTCTTTGCCGTAGCCGGTGCTCTGCGTCTTGCCGAAGCGCGGGTTCACGTCGCGCACCCAGTACACCTCGCCGCTGACGAGCTCGTCGTCGGGGTTGTGCGTGCGCAGCGGTAGCCGGCGCATGTAGTTCACCATCGAGTCGCGGTAGTTGCGGTTCCCGTTGGAGTGGATGCGATTGAAGTAGTCGCTCCAGATTTGGTTATAGCCAAAGCTCTTCGCGTTCGTGAGATCGAAGTTCGGCGGCTTTGCCCAGAACGGATCGACGTGGCGGCCGTCTTTCGTGACCGCGTCGACGATGATCGTGCCGTCGTCCTTCACGGGATTGGGCGAGAACATGAACCAACCCTGAAGGAACCGCATCTTGTGCGCGAGGATGCGTGTCTCGTCGGGCTGCACCTCGAAGTGGGTGCCGTGCTTCTCGTTCTCGGCTTTGACGAATTCGCCCCACGGCTTCTTCGTGACCCACAGCTCGACGAGCGCTTGGTTGATCGCACCGACGAACATCACGACCGCGACGAGCTCCGAGACTGTGCGCCCGATACCACCGAAATACCGCGTGAAGTGAGGGCGGGGCATCGCCTCTGGCAGCTTGGGCGACAGGCCGAAGAACTTCGACGCGCGGCCCGGGGCGAAGCGCATGACCCAGTCGACGAGCGGACCGAGCGGCGGGTATCGGAAGAGCCACGCGAACGCGCCGCCGATCGGCGTCGCCGCGACGAGGTCGGCGAAGGCATGCCTACCCGTCACGATGGCGCTGTCCTGTCTGCGCACCGCGATGCCGTGCTTCGCCACGTCGGCGTCTGCCTCTTCGAAGTAGAGCATGCCGAATCTGTCGAGCCTGGCGAGCACGCGACACACGAAAAGTGCGGCGCCGCTCTTTGCATTGAAGAGGACGGTTCGCGCGCGATGCTCGCGGCGCATGGCCTTCACGGTGGTGTCCCAGTCTTCGTACGAGAAAAGGAGGACCGAGAACACGCAGAGTGCCCACGCGAACGGGCCGAGCACGAAGGTGCTGCCGAAGCCGATGTGGAGGAAATTCATCAGCACGAGCACGAAGCGCTTCAGCCACTTGCGCACGTCGAGGCCGAAGATGCTGACCTGCGGCAAGAGCACGCAGAACGGGAGGCCCGCCTCTGAGCAGACGACGGAGAACGTCATCGCGCGGTATGCCCAAAACGGGATGTACGTGCGGATCTGGCCGATGAGCGGCGTCACCATGCGGTCGACGTACATGACGTAGTGGACGGCGGTGAACCAACGCTTCCAGTCCGGACCGGTCTTGTGGATGACGTTGAAGTAGTAGATCGCGGCGATCTGAATGCAGACGATGAGCCCGACGGCAGAGACGAACCGCGTGAGCGCGGACGGCTCGAGCAGATCGCTTCGATCGTTCAGCTCTTCAGACGTCGTCTCGCGCTTTCGACGCATCGACGCGCGCATCGCGTCCAAGCTGAATCGCGCGCCGAGCGGCATGAAGCACGTCCACAAACAGACGAGGTTCTGGACGACATAGCCGCCGTTCTCGATCAAGAGGACGCGGCCGTTCATGCTCGTGACGAAGATGAGCGAGAGGATCTGGGCGATCTTCGTTCGGTAGCCGAGCAGCAAGCAGACGTAGGTCGCGAAGATCACGACCCAGAGCGCCCACAGCTCCCACGCAGACGTGAACCCGGCGACGAACGTGAAGTTCGAGGACGGTCCGCGGTTCAGCGTCAGCCAGTTCGGCAGGACGCCCGTGTCGGCGAACATCGCCTCCCAGTCGCCGGTGCGACGGAAGAGGTCCATGAGCAGATAGAACCCGAGGCAAATGCGGGTAAGACCGAGCGTTCGCTTGTCGAACGACAGCCACGAGTTCGTGAAGAGTGTGCCGAAGTCCTTGATTTGCCGGAGGACCCAGCCGTCGCTGCTTGCCACGCGCGCGCTCCCAGGGAAGAAAGTCAGCGTAGTCTAATACACGGCGCGACATGACCGAGCGAAACGACGACGACGACGAAACGGGTGACGTAGCGGAGCGTCACGTCGAACCCCCGGCGCCTCAGGCTCCGATGCCAGTCGCTGTCGCCGAGGTCGATCCGTGGGTCGCGATGGATCAGGAGTCGCCCGCGTCGATCCGGGGGACGTTCATCGTGCTCACGTTGGTCGCCGGGTTGCTGCTCTTGCCGCCTCGACAGTTCGTGAGCTCGGGGATCCTGATCGTCATCAGCGTTTCGCTGGCGGTGTATCACTTCGTGAGCGGCCGCCGCGCGCCACCGCCCGCGCCGGTCACTGCACCCGAGGAAGCCGCAGAGTGACCGTCGTGCCGTTTCCGGGGCTGCTCTCGATCTGAATTTTCCCCTTCATCGCTTCGATCGCGCTTCGCACGCCCGCCAGGCCGAGGCCCGTGCCCTTGCCCGGCTTCGTCGTGAAGAAGGGCGTGAAGAGCCGCTTCTTCAGATCTTCCGACATTCCCGTTCCCGTGTCGGCGACGCTGATGCGGACCTCGTCCAAGACGACGACGGTCGAGATGGTGACCGAGCCGCCGTCGGTCATCGCGTCGCGCGCGTTCGTGACGAGGTTTACCAGGATCCGGACCATCTCGACCGAATCGCTCGAGACGCGCGCCTCTGCGGCGTCGAGCGCCAGCGTGAGCGACCTGGTCTCGCCGAGGATCGCCGAAAGCAGCGGCGCCGCATCTTCCACCAGCGGGTCGACGGTGACCGGGTGCCGCACTGGAGCGTGACCTGCGGCGGCGTCGAGGAGGCGTCGTGCGAGCGCCGCCCCGTGCTCGGCCGCGTTGATGATGATCGCGAGGCGTTCCTTTGCGTTCGGATCGGACGCGACGAGTGGTTTCAGTTGGGCTGCGCAGATCATGATCGGCGCGACGGCGTTGTTGATGTCGTGCGCGACGTGCCTCGCGACCACGCCGATGGTGGCGAGGCGCTCGGCCTGTTGCAGCTCTTCTTCCTGCTTTCGTAGCTCTAGCTGCGTGCGCGCGGCGTCCGCTTCTTCGGAGTAGATGGCGATCATGTCGGCGACGCTCGCCGCGAAATCGACCTCGCGTGCTCCCCATGCGCGAGGCTCGCCGATGTGCTCGTGACAGAGCACGCCAGCGGTCGTGCCATGGCGAAAGATGGGGACGTCGAGCATCGACGTCACGCCTCGTTCGGTCAAATACAGGTCCGCCAGCGCCTTCGTCGCGGCGTGCGTCGCGACGTCGTCGGCGACGAGCGCGCGCCGCTCTTCGAGAGCGGCAAAGTAGTCGGGAAACTTCTCGACCCGAATGCTCTGAAGCTCACGTGAAAAGCTCTGCGTCGAGCGCGTGTAACAGAGATAGAGGCTCAGCGTTTCGTGGGCCTCGTCGAAGAGCCAGAGGCCCACCCGTTCGACGGTCAGCTGCTCTGAGGCGAGGCGGGTCACGTGTTCGAGCACGCGATCGAGGCGCGTCGGATCGTCCACCCCGAGACGTGCGAGCTTGAGCCGCGCGTTGAGGAACGACGACGGGATCGACTGTGTGAAACGCGTCGTGGTCCCACTCGTCATCGCGCGATCCTACACCGTCGTCCGGACGCTATTCGGGTATTTGAATGGGTGGTTTGTGCCACCGAGCCCGGACCTTGTTGATCGCTCGGTGCACCAGAGGTCGGCGGATCAAGGCGCGCTCGACATGCCGTTTGCCGGGCACGTCGACGAGCATGATCCCGAGCAAGATCGTGAGGAGTCCCTGTCCGGGCACGCCCGGAAAGCTCATGAGGACGCCAGCCACGATGAGGAGGACACCGACGAGGTTGAGGCCGACGCGGGCGGCGACGCGGAGGGGAAGCGGGCGCCCTTCGAGCGGGAGCGGGCGCTTCTTCGAGACGAAGTAGTCCTCCGGCAACCGTACCGACACGAGCGCCGCGGCGCCGACGGTCAGGACGATGGACGCGATCGTCGCGCCGACGGCGACGCCGATTTCGAGCGGGGTCGCCCTCGCGAGGTGATCGACGAGGCCGCTCACGAGGGCCGAGCTCGCGGCGCGGGCGATGCGGACCGAAGGTCGGACGGCGACGATGCGCGATTCGGTCTCACGCCACGAGCGCCGTGCCGACGCTGCCAGGCTCGTTCGCCTCGCGCAGGAGATCGCCGGCGCCCAGCCGGCCGACGATGTGAACCTGCTTCGCGCCGGCGGCGATCGCGCCGAACGACTCTTCTAGCTTCGGGATCATCCCGTCGCGGACGACGCCGGACTCGATGAGGGCGCGGCCCTCGGCGACGGTGAGCTTCTTGATTCGGCTGGTCGGATCGCTGACGTCGCGCAGGACGCCGCGGACGTCGCTCACGAGGAGGAGGCTCTCCGCGGCGAGCTCGACGGCGACACGCGTCGCGACGATGTCCGCATTGATGTTGTACGCCTGGCCGTCGGCGCCGGCGCCGAGCGACGCGAGCACCGGGACGTAGCCGTGCTCGACGAGGAGCGAGAGGAGCGCGCGGTCCACGCCCGTCACGTCGCCGACCAGGCCTAGATCGATGGGCTCGTCGCCGCCGCCCGAATAGACGCGGGGCGGACGCTTCTCTGCGGCGATGACCCGCGCGCTGGCGCCGTGCAGGCCGACTGGACGCGCGCCTGCGCGAAGCAGCGCCGAGCAGAGATCGACGTTGAGCTTGCCCGCGACCACCATCTTCATGACGTCGAGCGTCGCTGCGTCGGTGAACCTGCGCCCGCCGATCTTCTTCGGCGTCTGTCCGAGCTCGGTCTGGAGCTTGGTCGCTTGCGGCCCGCCGCCGTGGACGAGCACGACGGGACGTGACGCCGACAGCGCGGCTACGTCCGCAGCGACGTGCGCGAGCTCGGGACCGGCGATGACCTCTCCGCCGAGCTTCACCACGACGGCGCCGTCGAGTGAGCGCGTCACGGGTACCCACCCGGATCTTCGAGCGTGAGTCGTTCGTCCAGGCCGAGCACCAGGTTCATGTTCTGAACGCCCTGGCCCGCGCCGCCCTTGATCAGGTTGTCGATCGCCGAGAAGCACGTGAGGACCCGCGTCGCGCCGACGACGGGACCGAGCTCGAAGCCGACCTCGGCGTAGTTCGAGCCGCTGACGGCGACGACCTCTGGGAGGCGCGCCTTCGGGACGCGCACGAAAGGCTCGGCGTCGAACATCGTGCCGAACGCTTCTGCGATTTGGTCCTTCGAGACGTCGGCCGCGACCGAAACGAAGCTCGTGACGAAGATGCCGCGCGAGATGGGCGCGCTGACGGGGACGAAGGAGAGCGTGATGTCCGGTGCGCCGTGCGCGCCGAGTGACTCGAGGATCTCCGGGACGTGTTGGTGCGTGAGGGGCTTGTATGTCTTCAGGTTCACGGAGCGCACGGGGTGGTGCGTGCCCGCCTTTGCTGCCGTTCCGCTGCCCGAGGAGCCGGTGATGCCGACCGTCTCGACGTGGCCGCGGAGCAAGCCCTTCGTCGCGAGCGGCAACAGGCCGAGCTGGATCCCCGTGGCGAAGCAACCCGGAGATGCGACGAGGCGTGCCCTGCGGATGGCGTCGCGCGAGACCTCTGGCAGACCGTAGACGGCGGTGCCGAAGAGCTCCGGGTGCGGGTGTTTGCCGCCGTAGAACTCTTCGTACGACGCGACGTTCTTCAGCCGATAGTCGCCGCTCAGGTCGACGACCTTCGCGCCCGCTTCGAGGATCGGTGGGACGGCCGCGGCGCTGACCTTGTGCGGCATTCCGAGGAGGACGATGTCGACGTTCTTGGCGACCTCGGCTGGCGTGAGGTTCTCGAAGCGAAGGTCCGTGCGCCCCTCGAGGTTCGGGTGGGCGGCGCTGAGCGGCTGGCCGACCAGATCGATCGACGCGACGCGGACGAGCTCGACCTCCGGGTGGAGCAACAGTCGTCGAATCATCTCGCCGGCGCCGTACCCGCTGCCACCCATCACGGCGGCCTTGAAGCGTTTCATGGTGACGGGATGTAGTGTCGAGCACACCGAGCCGCAAGTCGGCCGGGCGCGCCGCCGTGGTATGAGAGCGCGGGCGCACGACGAAAGAAGAGGCCGAAGTGGAGACCGTATTCGCAGGGCTCGAGAGCGCGATTCGTGGACGACGCGACGCGATGCTCGAAGCGATTCGTGAGCTCGTGGAGATCAACTCGCACACGCCGAACAAGGCGGGCGGCGACGCCGTCGCGTCGATCCTCGCGAGGCGTGGCGTAGAGCTCGGGCTCACGGCGCGCCGCATCTCCAGCGTGAGCTACGCCGATCATTTGGTCCTCACGACCGGGCCCGCGACGAACACCGGCGTCGGCGCGACGCTGCTCGTCGGCCACCACGATACGGTGTTTCCGCCTGGAACCTTCGAGGGCATGAGCGTGGCCGACGGCATCGCGCGAGGCCCCGGCGTGCTCGACATGAAGGGCGGCATCGTCGTGATGTTCGAGGCGCTCCGCGCGCTGAAAGAGATCGGCGTCCTGGAGCAGCACGCGATTCGCGTGATCTTGGTCGGCGACGAAGAGGTCGGCTCGCCCGAGGGACGCAACGTCATCCAGGCCTATGGGAAGGACGCCCGTCGCGCGCTCGTGTTCGAAGCGGGTCGCGCCGCCGACAAGATCATCACGAGGCGAAAAGGGACAGGGAGCGCGAAGGTCGTCGCAAAGGGCAGGGCCGCGCACGCCGCGAACAACCACAAAGAAGGCGTGAACGCGATCTGGGCGCTGGCCCGCTTCATCGATCGCGCGCAAGCGCTGACCCAGTACGAGCGCGGCATCACCGTGAACGTCGGCGTCGTCTCTGGCGGCGAGGCGAAGAACACGGTGCCGCCCCACGCGGAGTGCCAGATCGACTTTCGCTTCGAGAAGCTCGCCGACGCCGAAGAGACGTTCGCGAAGCTCCGCGCGGCCTGCGACGACCTGGGCGTGCCGGGCGCAGAGGTCTCGATCAGCGGGGGTCCGCAGCGCATGCCGCTCGAGCGTTCGGACGGAAACGTCGCGCTCTTCGAGGCCTACGCAGCGCACGCGCGCGCGGCCGGACTCGGCAGCGAAGAGGCGGGGCTCATCGCGGGTGGCAGCGACGCGAGCTCGACTTCCTCGATCGGCGTGCCGTCGATCGACGGCCTCGGACCGCGCGGTACGGGTTTTCATACGAAGGAAGAGCTCATCGAGACGGCGACCCTCGAGCCGAAGGCCCTCGCGCTCGCGCGGCTTTTGACGGAGTAGCGCTGGCCATCGGGCTATGCTCGCCCGATGCTCCCCGGGGCCGTAATCGGCCATCGGTTCGTCCTCGACTCTCTCGCTGGAAAAGGCGGCATGAGCGAGGTCTATCGCGCGCGCGACGACAAGACCGGTCGCATCGTGGCGGTAAAGCTGTTCCTCGAGCAGGGTGACGCCTCGTCGTCGGGTCGCTTCGAGCGCGAGGCCGAGGTGCTCGCCGGGATGGTCCATCCCGCGGTCGTCGAGCACGTCGCGCACGGGGTCGAAGAGGACGGGATGCCGTACCTCGCGATGGAGTGGCTCGAGGGAGAAGACCTGGCGACGCGTCTCGAGCGCGGCGCGCTGCGCGTCGACGCGGCCGTCGCTGCCATCAAGCGCGTCGCCGGTGCGCTCGGCGCAGCGCACGCCCGTGGCGTCGTCCATCGAGACGTGAAGCCGAGCAACGTGTTCCTGCCGAACCACGATCTCGCGAAAGCGAAGCTCATCGACTTCGGCATCGCGAGCGTCCGCGGCGGCGCGCGGTTCACCAAGCACGGCGAGGCGCTCGGTACGCCGGCCTACATGGCGCCCGAGCAGGCCCGCGGCGCGCGCGAGATCGACGCCCGTGCAGACGTGTTCTCGCTCGGGTGCGTGCTCTTCGAGTGTCTCGTCGGCAAGCCGCCGTTCTGGGCGGACCATCCGCTCGCCGTGATGGCGAAGATCCTCCTCGATGAGACGCCGCCGATCGCGGATCTCTGCCCAGAGGCGCCGCCCGAGCTCGTGGCCCTCGTGACGGCGATGCTCTCGAAGGAGCCGGACGCGCGCCCAGCGGAAGGACGGGCCGTCGTCGAAGCGCTCGAGACGATCGGTCGCTCGCGGAGCGCGCGCGCTCCCCACGCGAAGGAACCAACGTCGCTGACGGGCAAAGAGCGCCAGCTCTTGAGCGTCGTCTTCGTCGCGCGCGTGCCTGACGCGATCGCGGACGCGATCGGACCTGACGAGTCGCAGCCGACGATCATGAGCGAGACCTCGACGGACGAAGTCGACCACGTCTATTCCGCGGTGCTGAAACACGGCGGCTGGGCCGAGCGACTCGTCGACGGGACCATGGTCATCACGCTGCCGGGACGCGGACCCGTGCTCGATCAAGCGGCGCAGGCTGCGCGTTGCGCGCTCGCTGTGCGCGCGGCGATGAAGCGCCACCCCATGGTGATGGTGACGGGGCGCGCCGATCTGTCCGGTGGCTTTCCCGTCGGAGACGTCATCGATCGCGGCGTGCGTCTCTTGGGGGCCGAGCTCACGCGCGGACGCGAACGCGAGGGCGTCGTCATCGACGAAGTGACCGCGGGCCTGCTCGACCGACGCTTCGTCGTCGAGGTGGCCGCATCTGGCCTCGTGCTCATCGCGCCGCGCGACGCGCGGGAGGCGCGGGCCGAGAGCGTCTTTCTAGGAAAGACGCAGCCTTTTCTCGGGCGCACACGCGAGATCACGCGCCTGCTCGGTCTCTTCGACGCGACCGTGAACGACGGCTCTGCGCAGGCCGTTCTCGTCACGGCGCCCTCGGGAATGGGTAAGACGCGACTACGTCGAGAGCTTCTCCGCGCGCTCGACGCGAGGCACCCGAGCCCGGTCATGTTGGTCGGTCGCGGGGACGCGGCGCACTCGAGCGTGGCGCTAGGCGTCGCGGCGAACGCCTTGGGAGATCTCTTCGGCCTTCGAGAGGGCGAGGGCAGAGAGGTGTCGCAGCACCGCGTCCGCGCTCGGGTCGGACGCAACGTCCCTCGCGCCGAGCGCGATCACATCGCGGCGTTCCTCGGCGAGCTCTGCGGAGTCGGCTTTCCCGACGAGGCGCATCCCATGCTCGTCGGCGCACGCGCCGAGAGGGTTCGCATGGGTGACCAGATCCGCGCCGCATGGGAGGCGCTCTTCACGGCCGAGCTCGCGCAAGGTCCGGTCGTCTTCGTCCTCGAGGATTTGCATCACGCGGACGTCGCGACGCTCACGCTGGTCGACGCGATGCTCCGAACGTTCTCTGACGCTCCGCTCTTCGTCCTTGGTTTCGCGCGACCCGAGGTCGACGTCGCGTTTCCGACGCTCTTCGCGGAGAGGCCGCTGCTCCGATTCGATCTGGCGCCGCTCGCCGCGAGCGCGGCGCGTGCCCTCGTCCGCGAAGCGCTCGGCGAAACCGTAGAGCCCGCACGCGTCGAGAGGATCGTCCTGCAGGCCGACGGTAACGCGTTCTACCTCGAGGAGATCCTCCGCGCCGTCGCAGACGGGCGCGGCGACCGGCTGCCAGAGACCGTCGTCGCGATGATCGACGCGCGTCTCGAGGCGCTCGAGCCCGAAGAACGCCGCGTCCTTCGCGCCGCGAGCATTCTCGGGTCCGCGTTCACTGAAAGCGCGATCGTGCACCTCGTCGGGGCGGACGCGCATGCGCGTGTCGGGCAGATCGTCGCGACATTGGTCGAGCGCGAGCTCCTGCGCGAGCGCGGCAAGAGCACCGGCGGCGAGCTCGAGCTCGGCTTTCGCAGCGAACCCGTGCGCGAAGCCGCGTACGCGACGCTGACCGAAGAGGATCGCGCGCTCGGGCATCGCTTGGCCGCAGAGCTGCTCGAATCGTCACCGACCCTGCGCGACGCGCTCGTCATCGCCGACCACCTCGACCGCGCCGGCGACGAGCGACGCGCCGCGATTTGGTACGCGCACGCCGCAGAGGCGGCGTTGCTCGCGAACGACTTTCCCGCGGTGATCGAACGCGGCGAGCGCGGCGCGGTCGCAGGTGCGTCGGGGCCGCTGCTCGGACGGATCCGCCTCCTCCAATCCGAGGCGTTGCGACACTCGGGCGACAACGTAGGCATGGAAGAGAGAGCGCGCGCGGCTCGCGCGCTCCTACCCTCCTGGACGCCGCCCTGGTGGACCGCGACGGCGAACCAAGTGCTCGGGGGAATTCGACTGGGAAAATCCGACGACGTCACCGCGCTCGCCGAACAGGTCTCGCGTTCCGATCTGCCCGATCCTCCGGCGGCGGCGACCCGCATCGCGCACTACCTTCATTTCGCCGGACGTCACGAGGCCGCCGAGCGGCTCCTCGCCACCGCGCTCGCGAACATCGGCGACTTCTCGCTCGACCCGGCGAAGTGGGCGTGGGGCTACCGCGCCTACGCGACGCGAGCGCTCTTGAGCGGAGATCATGGCCAATACCTCGAGCAGCTCGAGCTCGCCGTCCGCGCATTCGAGAGCGCCGGAGACGTCCGCGAGGCCGCGAGCGAGCGCGTGAACGTCGGCTTCGCGCAGACGGAGCTGGGGCTCTACGACGAAGCCGAAGCCGTGCTTCGAGACGCGCTCGCCGGCGCAGAGCGTCTCGGGCTTCGACACGTCATCGGCGTCGCGCAGGAGAACCTCGGCGCCGTCCTCTTTCGGAAGGGCCGCCCCGACGCTGCCCGCTCGCTGCTCGATCTGGCCGTCGCGCGCTTTCGTGAACAAGGAAACCGGCGCATGGAGGGCAACGCGCTCACGTACCTCGCAGAGGTCGCGCTCTCCGACGGGGACGTCGACACGGCGCTCGCCGCGTCGACGCACGCGGCGGAGCTCTTGGCGAACGTGCCACCGCTCCTTCCCGCGGCCCTCGCGACGAAGGCGCGCGCCTTGTTGGCGAGCGGCGCGATCGAACAGGCCCTCGCGGCGGCGGGTGAGTCGGTCTCGAGGCTCGAGAGCGCGGCCTCCGACGAGGGCGAGTCTCGGGCTCGCCTGACGCACGCGGTGGCGCTCGAGCGCGCCGGGAAGTTGGAAGAGGCGAAGGAAGCCATCGCGGTCGCGGGGCGGCGCGTGAAGGAGCGCGCCCAGCGAATTCGCGACGCGGCCTGGCGAGAGAGCTTCCTCCGGAACGTCGAGGAGAACCGCGAGACGATCGAAATGGCCGAGCGTCTCGCAGAGTGAGCGGTCTCGGGCCTCGACCTGCCCGGCCAGAGCGCTACGAGAGCACGACGAGCTTCAGGTAGCGCCCCTCGACGAAGACCGCGCTCGTGGGATGGTCTGCCGGCGGACCGAACGCGCCGCGCACGACGAGATCGCTGCGACCGAGCGCCTGATCGTCCAGGGTCGACATGAAGTCCTCCATCGTCACGTGGCTCGAGCAGCTCGCGGCGCAGAAGACGCCGCCTGGCTCCAGGAGCGAGGCGGCGGCGCGGTGAAGCTTTGCGTACGCGGCGAGCGCCCGCCCCTTCGATTTTGCGTTGGGCGCGAAGCTCGGTGGATCGCTGATGACCAAGTCGAAGCGCTCGCCTTTGGTGGCCGCGGTGGCCACCCATGCTGTCGCGTCGGCGGTGACGAAGCGGTGAGGCTTCGTGTCGACCTGGTTCTTTCTGAAGATGCGTTGCGCCGTCGCGTGCGCGTCCGAGGCGATGTCGACGCTCGTGACGGCGGTCGCGCCGCCGAGCGCAGCGGAAATGGAAAATCCACCCGTGTAGCTGAAGAGGTTCAAGACGCGCGGCCTATCTGCGGCGTACGCGCGCACCCGAGCGCGGTTGTCGCGTTGATCGAGGAACGCGCCCGTCTTTTGCCCGCGGAGGACGTCGACCTCCATCGTCATGCCTTCTTCGACGACGTCGAAAGCGCCGTGCACCTCGGGGCCGTGGACATGCTCTGCCTTCACGCCTTTGCCGTCGGCCTCGCGTCGCAAGTAGAGCGTGCGCACGCCGCGCTTCGCGAGCGGCGTAGCCAGCATCGGGGCAAGCTCTGCCCAACGCGTCGCGATCGCGTCCCCGTCGAGCCGCGCGACGGCGACGTCGCCATATCGATCGACGACGACCCCCGGAACACGATCGCCCTCGCCGTTGCAGAGGCGGTACGCGTTCGTGCGCGCGTCGTCGAACCATCCGTCGCGACGCGAAAACGCCGCCTCGATCTTCCGCGCGATCGCCCGTGTATCGAGCGTCGCAGACTTGGCGGTGTCGTAGACGCGCACGGCGAGCGGCGATCTCGCGTCGAAGAGCCCGACGCCGAGATGGGTGTCGTTCGCGTCCACGAGCGTGACGACGTCCCCCGTTTCGGCCCGAGGCGCGCCGCGCAGCGCCTCGCGAAACACCCACGGATGGCCACGCCGGACTTCGCGCGCGGCGCGCTCCTCGACGGTGATGCGCACGCGGCATCGTTACCACACGCGGCTCGGCGCGACGTCGTGAGTCCGCTACGATGCGCGAACGCGATGTTTCGCCCCCAGGCCTCTCGACTCTCTGTTCGCCGCGCGGGCTGCGCGCTCGCTGCCGTCATCGTCTCGGCGTCTGCCTGTGCGGGAAATCACGACGACCTCGGCGAGACGACGACGACCACGGGCGCCACCACGGGAAGCGGCGGTGCCGGCGGCGCCCCAGGAACCGGCGGCGGCGGCGCACCCCCGATCGTCGAGCCCGACGGACCCTCGCGCTGGACGTTCGTCGATGGGCTCGTCGACTCCGAGGGCGTCTCGTTCTGCTTTCTCGAGAGCCCCGCCGACGACGCCGACCCCGCGATGCCTTGGCCGGAAGACGGCGTCCTCTTCGGGAAGACCGCGTCGATCGCGCTACCCGGCGATCCCGTCCCCGTCGGCGACATCGAGCTCGTGATGGTCGCGGGCGATCCCGCCGCCGCCGCCGGGCACACGTGCCGCGAGCTCGCCGACGATCCCTCCATCGCGCCGACGCTCGACGTCTTCTCGCTCGGCGTGCTCCCGGCCGAGACCGCGACCAAGAAGCGGAGCTACGTCTTCGTCCCGACCGGCTGCGTCGGCGCGCCCGATCACGAAGACGTCAACGATCAAGCCATCTGCGGGCAGGGCTATGCGCCCGATGTCCCTACGGTGAGCGTCGTCGTCGCGCCCGTCTCCCGCATCGCGAACCCCTCGACCGTGTCCTTGCAGGTGGTCCTCGCGGCGGCTGTAACGGGACCTGTCGACGTCTACGTGACGCCCGTGTTCGACGGCGCGTCCCCATCCATCGTGATGAACAAACTCGCCCTCGGACAGGCCGGGCCGTTTCCTCCGTTCGCTGCGCTGTCGATCGCAGACCTCGGAGGGGGCTCGGGGCCGCACCTGACGACGTTCGTGCAAGGGACGAGCGTCGCGTCGGACGATTCGGTCTTCGGCGACGCTCTCGCGCGCGGGGGCCTCGTGACGGCGGACGTCGCGAACGGCGCGAACGTCGCTTTCGTCGGAGTCGGCGGGCCGCCCGGATTGGTCGGCGCGACCTGGTGGCAGCCGTTCGTATGGGTC
>Ga0164241_10001787_pt1 | contig 25182 bp, 22 predicted proteins | sample OricomyardsoilBY_FD_108780 | JGI IMG/M metagenome (GOLD analysis project Ga0164241, IMG submission 108780) | Backyard soil microbial communities from Emeryville, California, USA - Original compost - Back yard soil (BY) | ecosystem: Environmental > Terrestrial > Soil > Unclassified | place: USA... | reverse complement strand
TGGGTGAACGACAGGAAGCCCAGCACCAGCATCGGCAGTCCACACAGGATCACCAGGCCGGCCTTGCCGCGGTCGACCAGCCGGCCCGTCAGAGGCATGATCATCGCGACGCCCAGGCCCTCGGGGACCAGCAGCAGGCCGGACTCGAGCGGTGAGGCGCCGCGCACCAGCTGGAAGTACAGCGGCAGCAGCATCAGCGAGCCGCTCAGCGTGGCGTTCATCAGGAACTGCGTCGCCACCGTCGCGGAGAACGTCCGGTTGCGGAACAGCCGCAGATCCAGCAACGGCCGCTCCACCCGCAACGCGTGCCGCACGAACAGCGCGATCAGCACGACCCCGGCGATGGTGGGCGCCAGGATGCCCGCGGAGAGCAGCGCGCCCACCGAGGACACCCCAGCGAGGCCGTACACGAACAGCGTGATCCCCGGGCACAGCAGCAGGAACCCGACCGTGTCGACCGGCGAGCGCTCGGGGACTGGGTCGGGGTCGAAGAACACCCGGGCCAGCGCCAGCGCGATCAGCCCGATCGGCAGGTTGAGGAAGAAGATCCACCGCCACGAGCCGAGGTCGACCAGCACGCCGCCGACCACCGGGCCGACCACCGGGGCGAACACGATCGCGACGCCCATCAGGCTCATCGCGCGGCCGATCCGCTCCCGCCCGGCCGTCCGCGCGACGAGCGAGGTGCCGACCGGTGCCATGAGCCCGGCGCCGACGCCCTGCAGCACCCGAAAGACGATCAGGCTGCCGACCGACCAGGACAGTCCACACGCGACCGACGACACGGTGAACAGCGCCACCGCGGACAGCCACACCCGCCTGCCGCCGAAGCGGTCGGCGGCCCAGCCGGTCAGCGGCACGACCATCGCGGTGGACAGGATGTACGCGGTCGTCACCCATTGCACGGTGGACAGCGGTGAGGAGAAGTAGTCCGACACCGTGTGCAGCGCGACGCCGACGATCGTCATGTCGAGCACGACGGTGAACGACCCCAGCGCCACGATCAACGCCACCGCGAGAAGTTTCCGATCAAGCGGCGGTGCTGTGTTCATGGCTCGCTCCTCGATTCCGCCTTGCCCAGGCCTACATCCGCACCGTGCACTCTCGCCCGACCGGGGTCCTCCGGTCGTGAGTCGGCAGTCCCGGCCCGCCGGGCAATCCGGCCGACAGGACAAGTTCCCCCCGGCCCGGTGATGACAAGCCCACGACGTGGGGACCGGCGCGAGTGAGTCTTGAGAGCGCCGCTAGCAGCCGGCATTTCCGATAGGAGCTGAACATGCGATTTCTGTCCGGCCAGCAAGATCCAAAGGTGGCCGTCATCGGACTCGGATACGTCGGTTCGTGCGTCGCCGCCGTCCTGGCCGACCGCGGCCTCGACGTTGTCGGCGTCGACACCAACACGCGGCTGATCGAGGAGTTCACGAACGGTTTCTGCCGGTTCCACGAGAAGGGCCTGCCGGAACTGGTGGCGAGCGGGCGGGCGTCCGGGAAGTTCCGGGTCACCACCGACCCGTCCGTGGTCGCCGACGCCGACGTCGTGCTCGTCACCGTCGGCACCCCGGTGCGCCCCGACGGCTCGCTCGCCGAGGAGCAGCTGCACAGCGCCTGCATGGAGCTGTCCAAGCACATCCGGCGCGGTCAGCTGGTCGTGCTGAAGAGCACGGTCCCGCCGGGCACCACGCGCTCCATGGTGCTGCCGCTGCTGCAACGCGGCGGGCTGGTGGGCGGCGAGGACTTCGGGCTCGCGTTCACCCCCGAGCGCCTCGCCGAGGGCACCGCGATCGCCGAGCTGCGCTCGTTCCCGATCGTCGCGGGCGGACTCGACGAGGACAGCGCGCAGGACGCCGCCGACTTCTGGCGGGCCGCCCTGGGCGTCGAGGTCATCCCGCTGGACACGCTGGAGGCCGCGGAGATCGTCAAGCTGGCCGACAACTGGTGGATCGACCTGAACATCGCACTGGGCAACGAGCTCGCGAAGTTCTCCGCCCTGTACGGGGTCGACGCGCTGGACGTCGTGCGTGCGGCGAACACGATCCCGAAGGGCAACGGCAACGTCAACATCCTGCTGCCCAGCGTCGGCGTCGGCGGGTCCTGCCTGACCAAGGACCCGTGGATGGTCTGGCACGCCGCGCGCGAGCGGGGCCTGGAGATCCTCACCGCCCCGGCGGGTCGCGCGGTCAACGACGGGATGCCCGAGTACACCGCGCAGCTGGCGATCGACCAGATGACCAAGCTGGGCAAGGACCCGGCGGCGGCCAAGGTCGCGGTGCTGGGCCTGGCGTTCAAGAACAACACCGGCGACCTGCGGGCGACCCCGACGGTCGCGGCGGTCGAGGCGCTGCGCGAGGCGTGCGCCGAGGTCACGATCTACGACCCGCTCGTGGACCGCGAGGAGGCCGCGGAGTTGTTCGGCCAGGAGCAGGCGGGCAGCGTCGCCGAGGCCGTGCACGGCGCGGACTGCATCGCGATCCTCGCCCTGCACAAGTCATTCACCGAGATCGACTTCGCCGACCTGCCGGTCGCCGACGACTGCCTGGTGCTCGACGGCCGCGCGTACTACTCGCGCGAGAAGATCGCCGAGCTGCGCGATCTCGGTTACCACTTCAAGGGGGTCGGCCGATGAGCGAGCTTGCGAGCGAATCAAGGACACCGAGCCGCGTGGTCGTGACGGGTGGCTGCGGGTTCATCGGCAGCCACCTGGTCGAGCAGCTGCTCGCCCGGGGCGACGAGGTGACGATCTTCGACGGCACCCCGCCGCCGGAGTGGCAGACCGCAGCGCGGGAGAAGGCCCGGTTCATCCAGGGCGACATCCTCGACCGCGCGGCGCTGGCGAAGGCCATCACGTCCGGGGTGGACCAGGTGTTCCACCTGGCCGCGGTGGTCGGCGTGGACCAGTACCTGGCCCGGCCGCTGGACGTCATCGACGTGAACTTCACCGGCACCCGCAACGTGCTGGACCTCGCCCACGACGCCGGCGCGAAGGTCGTCGTGGCCTCGACCAGCGAGGTGTTCGGCAAGAACCCCGCGGTGCCGTGGCGCGAGGACGACGACCGGGTGCTCGGCGCCACGGCCGCCGACCGGTGGACCTACTCGTCGAGCAAGGCGCTCACCGAGCACCTGACGTTCGCGTTCGTGCGCCAGCGCGGGCTCGAGGCGACGATCGTGCGCTACTTCAACGCCTACGGCGCGCGGCAGCGCCCGGGCTTCATCGTCAGCCGCTCGGTGCACCGCGCGCTGAACGGCAAGGCGATGGTCGTCTACGACGACGGCAAGCAGACGCGCTGCTTCACCCACATCTCCGACGCGATCCGCGGCACGCTGCTGGCCGCGGACAGCGCGGCCGCCAACGGTGAGGCGTTCAACATCGGCAGCATGACCGAGACGACGGTCGGCGAGGTCATCGAGCTGATCGCCGAACTGGCCGGCCCGGACACCGAGATCATCCAGGTCGACACGATCACCAAGCTCGGCAAGTCCTACGAGGACCTGCTGCGCCGCGTGCCGGACAACGCGAAGGCGGGCAGGCTGCTGGGCTGGCGCCCGGAGGTTGACCTGCGCGAGGGGCTCACCCGCACGATCGCCTGGGCGCGGGAAAACCAGTGGTGGCTGGACCTGCCCGACAGCGGCGCGGCCTGAGCACAGACACCGGCGCCCTCCTGGCTCTGCCAGGAGGGCGCCGGTCGGTGTTGCGGGTGCTACAGGCCGAACGCGAGGAGCACGGTGCCCTTCTCGGTCGGGTAGAACGGGTAGTAGCCCGCCTGCACGTAGACCATGCCGTTCGAGATGACCGCGCCACCGTTGCCGGAGATGGCGCTGCCGCGGCCCGGGACGCCGTTCACGCCGTCGAAGTCCCGAATGGCGTCGAACTCGAAGACCTTGCGGCCGTCGCGCGAGGAGAAGACGCGGAACTTGCCGTCACCGCTGCCCTCGTAGATCAGGCCGCGGGTGGCACTGACCGCGGGCGTGAAGGCCGCCTCGCAGACGTCCGGGAACTGCGCGGCACCACCGGTCTGGCAGCCGTCGGCCGGGTGGTCGGCGTGCCAGGCGACGTGCCCGGTGGCCGGGTCGACCGCGAACAGCCTGCTCGGGGTGCTGTGCCAGGTCGCGGCGTAGAGGTAACGGCCGTCGTAGGCGGTGCCCCACTGCACGCCGACGGCGTCGTGGGTCTCCGGCACGAGCGCGGTCTGCCAGGCGATCCGCCCGGTGCGCGCGTCGAACGCGTGCAGCCGGCCGTCCTTCTGGCCGACGATGACCAGCGTGCGGCCGTCCTTGCGGACGATGGTGGCCGCCGCGCCGATGTCCTTGTCGCGCGCGTAGGTGCCCTTGCCCGGGCAGGTCTCGTTCGGCACCTCGGTCAGCTCGCAGGCGGCCGTGTAGGTGTCCGGGTGCGTGACCTGCTGCTTCCAGCGCAGCTTGCCGGTGTTGATGTCCAGCGCCAGCATCGCGTCGCTGAACGCCGACTGGCCGGTGGCGTCGTTGCCGGTGCCCACGAACAGGGTGCCGGTGTGCGGGTCGATCACGGGGGTGGCCCACACGGACGCGCCGGCCGGGTCGAAGTGCTTGGCGCCGCTCGGCCAGGTGCCGACCTCCTTGGACTCGGGCAGCGTCCAGAACTGCCAGTCCTTGTGGCCGGTGTTCGCATCGAGCCGGACCACCGAGCCGCGGTGCGTGCAGCACGGGTAGCTCGGATCGCGGGTCGCGCCGCCCTCGCTGGTGGACACTCCGATGTAGAGCTTGCCGCGGTAGATCGTCGGCGAGCTGGTCATGTTTGCGAGCGGGTGCTCGTCGGCGCGGGTGACCCACGCGAGCTTGCCGGTCCACCGGTTCAGCGCGAACACCCGGCCGGTGCTGTCGCCGAAGTACACCTTGTCGCCTCCGACCGCGGCGCCGTCGCGCACGCCGTTGGTGGCGAACTGCTCGCCGCCGCCGGTGACCGTGGTGAGGTCGAACGTCCACTTGGTCCGGCCGGTCTTCGCGTCCAGTGCCACGAACTTGGCGTCCGGCGCGCCGGCGTACAGCACGCCGTCGACCACGGCGGGCTGGCTGCCCACGCGGGAGTAGGGCACCGCGTTGAACGTGTAGGCCCACTTGAGCTTCAGCTTGCCGACCGACTCCGGGTTGATCTTCGTTTCGGCCCCGTTGAAGCGGGTCCCGTCCTGGTCGCGTTGCCAGCTCGACCAGTCCTGGCTGGCGGGGCGCGACTCGGCCGCACCTCGCGGGGCGTTGTCCGACGAGCTCGCCCAGACGACACCTAATGAGGCCATCGTCAGCGCGGCCGCGCCGAGTGCGAGGGCCTTGACTTGACGGCGCACTGTTCTTCCTTTCTCTACCTGGCCCGGAATACGGCGAACGGCGCCTTCAACGCGCAGTGTCGTGAAAGCGCCGCTCGCCACATCCGGAAAAACGGGGACTTGTCAGACGGTGAGGACCGCGCCGACGTAGGCCGCGACCGCGACGATGCCGAAGTAGGTCCGCACCAGGTGGGCGACGTGCCACACGTGGCGCTTGCCCGCCCACTGCTCGTCGTCGACCTCGCTGACCGACCACTTCTCGATCTGGCGCCAGATCGGCCGGTTGACCCCCTCGGAGGTCAGGCCGACGCCGAGCATGCCGACCGAGCCGATCAGGAACAGCACGGCAGCCAGGGTGGACGAGGTGACGAACGCCGCCACCACGCCGATGCTGCCGGTGACGACGCCGCCCCACACCGCGATCGGGTGGAAGACGTGCATGTCGATCAGCTGGCTGGTGTTGACGTAACGGCTGTACGGCAACGAGTTGAGCAGCGGCAGGATCGACAGCTTCATGATCCACAGGGTGCCGAGCTGGATGCCGGACCAGGCCAGCAACGCGACGCTCATGATGGTGAGACTGGTGGTCATCTCTTCTCCTCCTCAGCCGGCCAGCCGAGTCGTGTTGTTGCTCGTCTCTTCCCGGATCTCGAACTTGATCGAGCGGGCCTCGGTCATGCAGGCCCGCATCGGCCCGGCCAGGTCGCGGTGCCCGGGGCTCTGCTCCCAGGCCGTGAAGTGCTCGAGGGACTCCCACTCGCTGGTGATGAGCCACTGCTCCGGGTCCGTCGTGGACTGGCAGACCTGGTCGAGCACGTGCCCGGGGACGCCCCCGGCCACCTGGTAGCGGATCCGCTCGTAGGCGGTGAGGAACCGCTCGACGTTGTCCTCCGGCACGCGGATCAGGAACACGATCCGCGCCCGCGCGGGTGCGTCACCCATGTCGCCTCCTAGGCCTCGTACCGGCCGACGACGAGCGAGGTGTTGTACCCGTCGAAGCCGCGTGCGTTGATCAGTGCGGTGTCCGTGCGCGTGGCCGTGGCCTCGCGGACGAAGTTGAGCTCGCAGCCGGGCGCCACGTCCGTCAGGCCCGGGGTGGCGGGCAGCATGTCGTAGCGCATCGCCTGCAGCGCGGTCGTCACGTCGACCGCCGCGCCGCCCTGGTACATCCGGCCCACCTGGGCCTTCTGCGTGGTCACCGGCACCGCCTCGCCGATCACCGCGCGGATGGCCTGCGCCTCCACCCGGTCGCACTCGGGCACGCCGACCGCGTCCGGGAACACGACGTCCACATCGGACGCGGACCGGTCGGCCCGGCGCAGCGCCAGCCGCATGGCCCGCGCCACCTGCTCGGTGTCGCCGCCGTAGCCGGGCCGGCTCGGCCGCCCGTCATGGGTGGCCGCCCAGCCGAGCACCTCGCCGTAGATGTCCGCGCCGCGGGCCCGCGCGTGCTCGAGGTCCTCGACCACCAGCACCGCGCCACCCTCGCCCGCCACGTAGCCCGCGGCTGCCGCGTCGAACGGCAGGTAGGCCCGCTCCGGGTCGGTGCTCACCGACAACCGGCGGCTGGACAGCTGACAGGTCAGCGCGTACGGCGACAGCGGACCCTCGGTGCCACCGGCCAGCACCATCTTCGTGCCGCGCCGGATCGTGCGGGTGGCCTGCGCGAAGCTGTCCAGCCCGCCGGCGGACTCGGCCACCAGTACGCTGCACTGGCCCTTGAGCTGGTGCAGGATCGAGATCTGCCCGACGCTCGCCGCGTAGAACCAGGCGATCGACTGGTAGACGCTGACCTTGCCGTCCGCCTCGGACCACAGGGCCTGCAGCTCGCCCTGGCCGAACTCGTTGCCGCCCGAGGAGCTGGCCAGCGCGACCGCCGCCTCGTACGGGTCCAGAGTGGACAGGTCGATGCCCGAGTCGTCGAGCGCCTCCTGGGTGGCGGCGAACCCGTGCCAGGTCCAGCGGTCGGTGGCGACCTTGAGCCGGGCGTTGACGTACTCGTCCGGGTCGAAGTCGGGCACCTCGCCGGCCAGCGTGACCGGGTAGCTCGACGGGTCGAACCGGCTGATCCGGCCCAGCTTCGAGCCACCGTCCAGGATGGTCTTCCAGTGCGCGTCGGCGCCGATCCCGGACGGCGCGATCACGCCGATACCCGTGATGACAGCACGCGTTGTCATGCGGCCTCCTTCAACCGGCTGAACACCATCGCCGACTGGAAGCCGCCGAAGCCGCTGCCCACCGACAACGCCACGTCGACCTTCGCCTCGCGGGCGGTGTTCGGCGTGTAGTCCAGGTCGCACTCCGGGTCGCGCTGCGACCAGTTGGCCGTCGGCGCGATGGCACTGCGGTCGATGGTCAGCGCGCACGCCGCCATCTCGATGGCGCCGATGGCGCCGAGCGAGTGGCCGATCATCGACTTGATGGAGCTGACCGGCGTGCGGTAGGCGTGGTGGCCCAGCGACCGCTTGAACGCGGCGGTCTCGTGCCGGTCGTTCTGCTTGGTGCCCGACCCGTGCGCGCAGATGTAGCCCACGTCCGTGGGGTTGGTCCGGCCCTGGTCCAGCGACACCCGGATGGCCTCGGCCATCTCCAGGCCGTCCGGGCGCAGGCCGGTCATGTGGAACCCGTTGGAGCGGCTCGCGTAGCCGGTGACCTCGCAGTAGATCTTCGCGCCGCGGGCCTTGGCGTGCTCGAGCTCCTCCAGGATCAGCACCGCGCCGCCCTCGCCCATCACGAAGCCCTTGCGGGTCGCGTCGAACGGGCGGGAGGCGTGCTCGGGGTCGTGGTTCTCCGGCGTGGTGGCCTTGATCGCGTCGAACGAGGACACCGTGACCGGGGAGATCGGGCTGTCCGACGCGCCGGCGATGATCACGTCCGCCTCACCGTCCTGCACGAGCTGCATCGCGTAGCCGATCGCGTCAATGCCCGACGTGCAGCCGGTGGACACCACCTGCGTCGGCCCGTGCGTGCCGTACCGGTGCGCGATGTCACCGGCGAGGCTCGACGGGATCAGCGCCTGGTAGAGGAACGGGCCGCCGAAGGTGTGGTCGACCAGCCACTCCTGGCCGGTGTTGGACACCGCGACGTACTCGTCCTCGAGCGCCATCGTGCCGCCGACCGCGGAGCCCATCACCACGCCGGTGTTCTCCAGCACCTCCTCGGTGAGCTCCAGGCCGGACTCGGCGAGCGCCTCGGCGGCACACGCGAGTCCGAACTGGACGTACCGGTCCGCGCGGCGGATCTCCTGGGCGGTCAGGCCCGCGGCCAGCGGGTCGAAGTCGGCCTCGGCGGCCACCCTCGACCGGAACTTGCTGGCGTCGAAGAAGGTGATCTTGCGCGTGGCGGTGCGGCCGGCGGTCAGCGTGTCCCAGAACTGGTCGCGGGTGACGCCACCGGGGGCGACCACGCCCACCCCGGTGACGACCACCCTGCGTCGATCTGGTCGCTGCGCGCCTCCGCTAAGACGCCGTCTTCCCTCCTGCGCTGCTCGCTCGCTCGTGGCCGAGCTCTCTGCGCTGCTCGTCAGTCCAGACGGCGCCCGCTCCGACGCTCCGCTCCCGCTGTGCTGCTGGCTCATGCGGCCTTCTTCTCCCGCTCCGCCAGGATCCGCGCGGCCACGGCAGCGGCCTCCTCGCGGGTCTCGGTGTCCTTGTGCCCCAGCTCCGGGCGCGGCGCGAGCGGTCCCAGGTGGAAGACGGCGAAGACGTCGCTGTCACCCACGTTGCGCAGGCGGTGCCGCTTCTCCTTGGGCACCAGGATCGCGCTGCCCGCCGGCACGGAGATGATCTTGTCCTCCACGTCGACCTCGAGCTCGCCGCGGATGCAGAACACGAACTCCTCGCTGTACGGGTGCAGGTGCTCGGCGATGGCCTCGCCCGGCGCCAGCGTCGCGCCGCCCATGAAGCCCGACGTGCTGCCGACCGTGCGCGGGGACAGCAGGGTCTGGATGGTGCCGCCGCGGCGGTGGTCCAGCGGGCAGTCGTGAATGGACACCACGTTGTCGTTCGACGCCCGCTTGGAGTGGTGGACCTTCTCGATCTTGTCCTTGATGATCTGCATCTGGACTTTCGAGTTCTTGTTGATGTTGTTGACCATCCACTCGTCGTCCACCGGCGCGGTGTCCTTCATGTGGAAGTCCTGCACCCAGCGCAGGATGACCGCGCCCTCGACCTCCTCGTAGTACCAGTCGAGGTTCATGTACTCGAACGGACCGGTCTCGATGCGGTGCGAGTGGGTGCGCTTCTCGTCGAGGTAGCGGGTGCGCTCGCTGACCCAGCTCCAGGTGACGCCGTTGTCGTCCGGGTACATGGTGAGCCGGAAGGTGATCGTGTCTCCCTCCTCGCTCACCACCTCGGTCGCGGCGTACTCGGTGAACAGGTCCGGCCAGTTCGGCACGTCGTTGGTGATGTCCCAGACGAGCTGGAACGGCGCCTCGATCCGGATCTGGTTGTCGGTGTGCCCAGCCATGTCGATTTCCCCTATGCTGCTTGCTCGTTGGCGTTGTTGATGAACTCGACGATCTCGCCGACGTTCAGCTCGCCGGACTCGTCGGGGATCTCGACCCCGTACTGCTTGGTGATGACGATCTGCAGCTCGAGTACGGCCAGCGAGTCAAGGCCGAGGTCCTCGAGCGAGTTCTCCGGTGCGTCGGCCAGCGCCTGCGGGGCCAGCCCGACCTTCTTCACCAGGATCGACTCGACGTCGTCGAACGACACGTCCGCCATTGGGGCTCTCCTTACTTGTCGTAGGTGTAGAAGCACTGGGCCTGGGCGTCCTTGGGCGAGCGCCAGGTCGGCAGGTAAGGGGAGATGTGATCGCTGAGCCGCTCGCTGATGCGCACGAACTCGGGGTGCCCCTTGATGCGGTTGATCGTTTCCTGACCCGGGTCGGCCGTCTCCAGAAGCTGGATGTAGACGTCACCGAGCGACCACAGCGACCGGTGCTCGACACCGGCGATCCGGGGCAGCTCCGTCGCGTCGGACTCGGCCCAGATGTCCCGAACCTTGTCGTGTGAGTCGGGCATCATTCGAGCGACAATCAATGTTCGGTGCACGCCAGTCACTCCAGCTTCGACAGCGCTCGTGGCGTCGTACTCCACACTCGAGCGGCATTTTTCGGACGGGTTTCCCCTAGAGAATGCGTTCGGAGCCGTCCCATGGTCATGAGTCGGGCGTCCCAGCACTCTGGGCTGTCGACCCGGACCCGGTCCGGTCTCGAGCAATCACTGATAACGCCGCGATGCCGGCCTGGCAAAGCCGGGCCGGCATCGCATATTCGTCTGTTGTCGAATGTCTATTTGGTGCAGTCGAGAACGATCTTGCCGCTGACGCCGCGCTCGAGATCGGCGAACACCTGCTCGATGTCGCTCATCGCGACCGTGCGCACCGACCGCGGCGCGATCTTGTCCGCGGACAGCAGGTTGAGGATCTCGGTGAGGTCCTCGCGGTAGGCCTGGGGCTGCGACTTCTCGAGCGCCCAGGCGTTGTAGAACCCGGTCTTGCGGCCGTCCGGACGCAGTTTCGGCAGGATGATGCCGCCGAGGAAGCCGATCGTGCCGATGCGCATGTTCGGCTTGCCGTTGCGCAGCGCGTCGTTCTGCCCGTAGGCGACCAGCCGGCCGCCGGGGCGCAGCACGCCGTAGGAACGCCAGAAGTGGGTGCCGCCGATCGGGTCGAACACCGCGTCGACGGAGCCCTTCTTGTCGAAGGCGGTCCACTGGTTGAGCTCGCCGCCCTCGGCGACCGAGCCGCGGACGATGTTGGCGAAGTCCTCGTTGCGGTAGTCGATCGCGACCGCGCCGTGCCGGCGGACCACGTCGAGGTTGGCCGCGGACGCGGTGCCGAACACGGTAACCCCGCCGATGTGCTCGGCGAGCTGCAGGAACGCGAGGCCCACGCCGCCGGACGCGCCGTGCACGAGGATGCGCTGCCCGGAGGTCACCTGGGCGACCCGGTGCAGCATCTGGTAGGCGATGAAGTAGTTGAGCGTCACCGCGGCGACGCTCGCCGGGTCGACCCCTTCGGGCACCGGCACGACCCGCTCGGCAGGCAGGTTCACCGCGCTGCTGTAGCCGCCGGACACGACGAGGGCGGTCACGCGCTGGCCCGGCTCGAGGCCGGTCACGCCCGCGCCGACGGACTCGACGACCCCGGTGAGGTCGCAGCCGGGCACGAAGGGCGGCTTCGGGCCACCGGGCACGACGCCGCGCTGGAACAGCAGGTCGCCGTAGGAGACGCCGGCCGCCTCGACCCGGATCCGCACGTGACCCGCGGGCGGTTCCGCGATCTGTTCGGTGCGAACCTCGAGGCAGTTCGTCGTATCCCGGTTGACCGCGTAAACCTGGGTGGTCTGCATCTCGGCCTCCGTCGAAGACAATAAAACTTCCCGTCGAAGCTAACATCGGGTAATTAGCGCGGCAATGAATGTGGGAGCGGTTCCCGGCCCACCCGGGCACGGTTCCCAGCCTTGCCGGGACGCCAAGGAGAAGTCGCGAGGACCCCCGATTGAATAACGTGGTCGGCGAAATTGGCGGATAAAAGCGCTCCCCGGAGGTCTCGAGGATGTCCGAAGAGAACATTGAGCTGGTCCGATTCGTGACCGAAGAGGGTTTGAACAAGGGGAATCTCGGTTTCATCGACGAGGTTTTCTCGGCGGACTACGAGGTCCACACGGCGGGCCTGGCCCTGCCGAAGGGCCCGGCCGCGTTCCAGATGGCCGTCGAGTTCTGGAAGCGGGCGTTCCCGGACTTCACGTGCGGCATCCAGGAGATGTTCGCGAGTGGCGACTTGGTGGGCCTGCGGTTCCGCACGACGGGCACGCACACCGGCCCGCTGATGTGGATGCCGCCGACCGGCCGGACGTTCGTGGTCGAGGGCGTGGACCTGCATCGCGTGGTTGACGGCAAGGTCGTCGAGTCGTGGATCAGCGACGACTTCCCGCGGATCCTGTTCGAGCTCGGCATCGTCGAGGAGCCGCAGCCACCGGCCGGCGCCGCACGGCCCGACGGTGTCGCCGTCGCCGGGCCGCCCCCGGGTGTCGCCGGACCGCCGCCGGGCGTCGCGTTCCCGAAGGCAAGCTGATGTCGCAGCGAATCGCCTTCATCGGCCTGGGTGCCATGGGCGGCGGCATGGTCTCGCGCCTGCTGGCCGCCGGCCGCACCGTCACGGTGTACAACCGCACGCGCGCACGGGGCGAGGCCCTCGAGGCGGAGGGTGCCGTGCTGGCGGCCTCGCCCGCGGCGGCGGCGGCCGGGGCGGACGTGGTCTTCCTGTCGCTCGCCACGAGCGAGGTCGTCGAGCAGATGCTGTTCGGCCCCGACGGTGCGGTCACGACCCTGCCCGAGGGCGCGATCGTGGCGGACATGTCGACGGTGGCGCCGGAGTTCGCGCAGTCCCTACAGGCCCGCTTGGCCTCAACGGGCCACCGGGGTCTGGATGCGTGCGTGCTCGGCAACGCGCAACACGCCCACGACGGCGAGCTGCGCTTCATGATCGGCGGTTCCTCGTCGGCCGTTTCCGCGCTTTCGCCTTTCCTGGAGCCGCTGTCGAAAGAGGTCGTGCACCTGGGCGAGGGTGGCATGGGCGCGACGGCCAAGCTGGCGCTGAACCTGCTGATGGGCGTGCAGATGCAGGCCCTGACAGAAGCGATTGTCTTCGGTGAGCGAGCAGGCCTGGACCGCGGCACGCTGATCAAGCTGATCGCGGCGGGCGGGTACAGCTCGCCGATGATGAAGTTCAAGGCCGGTGTCATGGCGAGGCGCACGTTCGAGAAGGCGGACTTCCGCCTGAAGCTGATGCGCAAGGACCTGGGCCTGGTGCTGGCGGAGACCCAGCGCCTGGGCGTCCCGATGCCCGCGACGGCCACGAGTTACGACTGGCTGACGTCGGCCATGAACGCCGGTCTGGGCGAGCACGACGTGGCCGCACTGCTGGCATTCGCGGAGACGGTGTCGGGCCTGCCGGACTACCCGTGGCCGGGCGAGGCCGCCGCCTAACTGTGTACCGGGCCCCCGAGTCCGGAGTGGACAACGACGTCTCGCTCCGGACCCGGGGGCCTTCCCATCGATACGTTCGGCGGATGCACCGTGATGCAGAAGCCCCTACGCACGTGAGTTGTCCACAACAGCGGAAGTTGTCCACAGCTCACTGTGAATAGTCCTTACAGTCGGGGGGCATCGGTAGACTGGCGCTGAGGGGTGCCCCCGGGACAGGGTGGGGGCTACGTTTCTTGCGCTCTGCACGCGCGTGCGCGCGGGGGTTGTTCAGCTTGGTTGGCTGTTGTGGTTTCGGGCTTGCCTACTGCCCGGGCGGATTGTCAGGCCAGGAGCTGCGTTTGCTCGCGCATGGGTTGTTGCGCCGCACGGGCTTCTACATTGGACTAGCGCTTTGTCGACTTGGCGCTACTCGTCGGCGATCGGTCGGCTTGTTGCCGTCGCCGATTTGATCCACAATGGACCAGCGCCCGGCCTCGCGGGGAGGCCGGGCGACTTCAGGTCTACTCGTACGCGATGGCCGACAGCACGTTCACCCTTGCCGCCCGCGCCGACGGGGCAAGCGCCGCCACCAGGCCGGCCACCACGGCCAGGCCCAGGAACACGGCCAGCGACGTCCACGGGATCGCCAGTGACGCCAGGCCCGCGACCGCCACCGCCGACGCGCCGGCCAGGCCGCCGAACAGCAGGCCTAGCAGACCACCGAACACGGCCATCACCAGGGACTCCGCCACCACCATGTGCACCATGTGCGAGCGGCGCATGCCGATGGCTCGCAGGAGGCCCAGCTCACGAGTCCGCTCCAAAATAGACAGAGCCATCGTGTTGATGATGCCCAGGACGCCGATCACCACGGACAAACCCAGCAGGACGTAGAGCATCAGTTCTGCCAGGTCCACCTGGCTCGATGCCGACGCGGCGGCCTGGGTCTGGTCCTGGACCGACACCTCCGGGTTGTCCGCCACCAGGTCGGTGATCGACTTCTTCACCGAGTCCACCGACGCGCCGGGGGTCAGCTTTACGTACCCGATCGCCGGTAGCGCTGACACGAACTGCTTGCGTGCGTCCGCGGGCGAGAGGACCGGGCCGTTCAGCAGGAAGTTCGGCTCGTAGCTGCCGACGATCCGGTACTGCTTCCACCCACCACGTTCGGTCGCCAGCTTCACCGTCGAGCCCACATGCAGGCCGCGATCGGACAGCGTCTTCTTGTCCATCGCGATCTCGCCGTCCGCCAGATCAGCCAGCGAGCCGGACACCTTCTTCACGCCCAGCACGCCCGTCAGCTCCGACAGCGCACCGCCGTTCGCCGGGCTCGACGCGGGCTTGCGGCCCCCTGCGCCCGACACCTGCACCGTGTCTACGTACTGCGCCGTTGCCGCGGACACGCCGTCGATCGACCGGGCCTTGGACAGGACCGACTCGGAGAACGTCGGCATGATCCGGCCGTCCGCGTCCGTCGGTGGGCCGCCGCCCGAACCGCCGGCGCGGCTGGTGACGCCGTCGCCCGCAATGACGAAGTCGGCCGACAGGTCCGAGCCCACCCGGGTCGTCACGTCCGCGCGCAGCGACTCCGCCACCACGCCAACCCCGCCGACCAGGCCCAGCGTCACCACCAGCGTCGCCACCGTGATCGCCGTGCGCCTGGGGTTGCGGGACGCGTTCAGCCTGCCCAGCTTCGCCGGCATCGACCAGCCCAGCAGCCGCCCGATCGCCGGCAGCAGCGCCCGGCTCGCCACCGGCGTCAGCAACGCCAGCCCGAACAGGCCCAGAACGATGCCACCACCCAGCGCCGCCCACCGGTACCCACCCAGCTCGCTGACCAGGCTCGCCACCACACCGCCGACGCCCAGCACCGCCGGGATCGCGCCCAGCACGGTGATCCGGGTCAGCGATCGCTGCTCGGCCGCCGACGCGCGCATCGCCTCGACCGGCGGCACCTTCGACGCCCGCACGGCCGGCAGCAGCGCGGCCACCACGGTCACGCCGACGCCCACCGCGAACGCCAGCACCATGCTGCCCGCCGGCACGATCAGCGACACCGGCAGCTGCGCACCGCTGTTGGCCTCCATGACGTTCTTCAGCAGCAACGACACCAGCACGCCCAAGCCGAGCCCGATGCCCGACGCGACCGTGCCCACCAGCACCGCCTCGACCAGCACCGAGCCGACGATCTGCCGGCGGCGCGCACCTAACGCGGACATCAGCGCCAGCTCGCCGGTGCGCTGCGCGACCAGGATCGAGAACGTGTTCAGGATCAGGAAGATGCCGACCAGCAGCGACAGGCCGGAGAAACCCAGCAGGATGATCTTCACGATGTCGAGGAACGCCATCGCGTCGCCCGCGGCGTCATCCGCCAGCTGGTCGCCGGTGCGCACCAGGTAGTCCCCGCCCGCCGCGTCGGCGACCTGGTCGCGCAGCTGCTCGGGCGACGTGCCGTCGGCCGCGGTCACGGTGACCGAGCTGAACATGCCCGTCTCCCCGAGCATCAGCTGCTGCGCCACCGGCTCGGTGAACGAGACCTCGGTGCTGCCGCCCAGGGTGTCCAGGCCGTTGCTGTAGCCGTAGACGCCGACGACCTTGAACTGCTTGCGGGGCTGCAGGGTCAGCACATCGATGGTGCCGCCGACCTTGAAGCCGCCCAGCTCCGCCAGCCCGCCGTTGATGGCGACCTCGTCGTCCGCCGTCGGGCCGCGACCCGCCCGCAGCCGCACCATGCCGGTCTCGCCGTGCCAGGCCCGGCCGGTGCGCGGCGGGCCCTGCACACTGATCGTCTTGCCGTCCGGGCCGATCGGGCGGGCGCCGTCGGCCTGCACCTCGCCGACGACCGACTTCGCACCCGGGACATCGGAAAGCTCGTCGACGAGCGACTCGGGCACCGGCGGGGTGAACGCCTTGCCGCTGAACTTCGAGTCGACGTTGGACTTGCCGGACACCGTGACGTCCACATTGGACGAGATGGTCTGGAAGACCGAGTCGAAGCCGCTGCCGACGGTCGTGGTGGTGATCATGGCGGCCGACACCGCCATCACCCCGAGCACAACCGCGAGCCCGGCCAGGGTCAGCCGCAGCTTGCGGGCGAGCAAACCCTTCAGGGTTGCCTTGAGCATCACGACCTCTTTCAGGAGCCGAGCGAGTCGAGCGCCTTCATGGTGTCCAGCACCTCGTCGGCGTCCGGATCGGACAGTTCGTGCACGAGCCGGCCGTCGAGCAGGAAGACCACCCGGTCGGCGTAGGCGGCGGCGTTCGCGTCGTGGGTGACCATCACGATGGTCTGCGCGAACTCCTCCACCGACCGGCGCAGGAACCGCAGGATCTCGGTGCCGGAGCGGGAGTCGAGGTTGCCGGTGGGCTCGTCGGCGAAGATCACGTCCGGCTTGGGCAGCAGCGCCCGCGCGGAGGCCACGCGCTGCTGCTGGCCGCCGGAGAGCTCGCTCGGCCGGTGGTTGAGCCGATCGGCGAGCCCGACCGCCTCGACCACGCGGTTGAACCACTCCGGTTCGGCCTTGCGGCGCGCGATGGCCAGCGGCAGCGTGATGTTCTCCTCCGCGCTGAGCGTGGGCAGCAGGTTGAACTGCTGGAAGATGAACCCGACGCGGTTGCGGCGCAGGTCCGCGAGCCCCTTGTCGGCCAGCGTGCCCAGCTCGGTCTCGCCGATCCACACCTCGCCGGAGTCCACTGTGTCCAGACCGGCGAGACAGTGCATCAGCGTCGACTTGCCCGAGCCGGACGGGCCCATGATCGCGGTGAACTGGCCGCGCCGGACGTCCACGGAGATGTCGTCGAGCGCGACGACCGAGGTGGCACCGGTGCCGTAGGCCTTGGTGACACCGACTGCACGGGCGGCCAGACCGGTGATCGTGTCCTTCGACAGGGTGGTCATGACGTTGGCTCCTGTATTTGCTCGCGACGAACGGACGGGGCGCCTGCCGGGCGGCGCCAGTTGATCCGGCCCCATGGCTTGAGGACCGACAGCAATGCGGAGAAGACGCACAGGGTGGCGATCACGGAGAGCATGCCGAACAGGCTGAGCTCCACCCCGGGTGCCAGCGGTTTCAGCCCGGCGGCGGCGTCCGCGGCGTCGTACACCGCGAACCGCAGGTTCAGGCTGCCGGCGACGAACAGCGCGAGGCCGATCGCGAACTTCACCCCGACCCACCACCACTTGAACAGGCCCCATTTCGTGCCGAGTCCCAAGAGGACTCCGGAGACCAGCATCAGGGCCGAGCCGGGCAGGAAGAACGTGCTCGCCACCACCTGCATCGCGGTGTACAGCGAGTTCACCCGGTCGAAGTCGTCGGTCAGCATCCCGGCCACGCTCAGCGACAGCGCGACGAGAATCGTGCCGAGCCAGCCGACCGAGGCGACGATGTGCAGCACTTGCCAGACCTGGCGGACTCTGCGCTCCATCGGAGGAAAGACGCTGCGAGTCCGTTGCTGCACAGAGCTACTCATGGACCACTGCCCCTTTTGTCGCCCGTTTCGTTGCCAGCCGATGGTCTCAGCTCCCACCGACGAAATCGGTCTGGTAAAGGCCGTCTCGACCCGTACACGACCCGGGCGTGTAGCAGCAGGCTGCCGAACAGGAAGAACATCGGCCCGGCAGGCCAGAAGAACGGTGCGTCCGACGCGATCCAGCGCGTGATGAGGAACACCGACAGCACGACGGCGATCGCCGCGTGCACGCGCAGCCGGGCGAGTGTCCCGGCCGGACCCGGCGCGGGCCTGCGCGGCGCGGGTCGCTCGTCCTCGCGGGTCGGCAGGTCCGCGACGAACTCCGCAAGCTCGTGGCGGAACTTGGTGGCGTAGAGGCGGTCCAGCCGCTCCTCGGCCTCGGCCAGGGTCAGCCTGCCCTCACCGGCGGCGTCGCTGACCAGTTTGGCCACTCGCTCGCGCTCGCCGTCCGAGGCGCGCACCGCCGTCGCCGGCGAGTTCTGTTCCCTTGGCTCGTTCATGGCACCAATGCTCCCCGCGCGGGCCCGCCGGGTCGTCGGACGCGGGAGGGCATTTCGCGTACCCCGCCGGTGCCGGGTCGGGGGCCGCGCCTGCTCCCCCTGGAGTACGCCTCGAGCCGCCCCTGGTCAGCTGCCCCGTGTCGGTGGGCCGGGCTACTGTTCCTGACATGGACGGCGCACCACGGGGACCCCGCGGACCAGGGCTGAACACCCTGCCCGCGGTGGCGATCGTGGTGCCGTGCGCCCTCATCCAGGTCGCCGCGACCATCCCGGCCGCCCACTTCCAGGGCCTGTCGGACCGGGTCAACGCGCTGACCATCCTGTTGCTGCTGACGGGCCCGGCGCTGTTGCTGCTGCGCAGGCGGTTCCCGTTGGCCACGCTGCTGTCGGTGGCCGCGGTCACCGCCGTCTTCCTGCTGCTCGGCAACCCCTACGGGCCGGTGTTCCTGAGCGTGATCGTGGCGTTGTTCAACGCCGTGCTGCACGGCAGGCGCCTGTTCGCGTGGATCGCGGGGCCGACCTGCGTGGCCGCGCTTCTGATCGTGATGGACCTGACGAGCGTCGAGTACTCGATCGGGTTGAGCGAGGTCGCGTTCGCGGCCGCCTGGCTGACGCTGATCATGGTGGTGGCCGAGATCGTCAAGGCCCGCAAGGACCGCGCGATCCAGGCCGAGGCGACCCGTGAGGAGCAGGCCAAGCGGCGCGCGGGCGAGGAGCGGCTGCGCATCGCCCGCGAGGTGCACGACGTGCTGGCCCACCACGTATCGCTCATCAACGTGCAGTCCGGGGTGGCGCTGCACCTCATCGACGAGCAGCCCGAGCAGGTCCGCCAGGCGCTGACCGCGATCAAGGCGTCCAGCAAGGAGGTCCTGGTCGAGCTGCGCAACATCCTCGGCGTGCTGCGCGACGTGGACGGTTCGTCGGCGCCGCGGCACCCGGTGGCGAGCCTGGACCAGCTGGACTCGCTGCTGGAGCGGATGCGCTCGGCCGGGCTGACCGTGCGGCTGACCGTGTCGGGCGAGAAACGTCAGGTGCCCAGCGGCGTCGACGCGGCCGCGCTGCGGATCGTGCAGGAGTCGCTGACCAATACGTATCGGCACGCCGGCCCGGCGGAGGCCGACGTGCGGCTGGAATATCTGCCGGACGAGCTGCGCGTGCAGGTCGACGACAGCGGGCGCGGGCAGGCGAACGGGAGCGTCGGCACGGGCAGCGGGCTCACCGGGATGCGGCAGCGCGCGGAGGCGCTGGGCGGCTCGCTGTCGGCGGGTCCGCGGCAGGGCGGCGGGTTCCGGGTGAGCGCGACGCTGCCGACCGGCCCGGCCTCCTCCCATGAACCTCACAGCGAGAACGGGACACCATGATTCGGATTGTGCTGGCCGACGACCAGGCGCTGGTGCGCGCGGGCTTCCGGGCGCTGCTCAACGCGCAGGAGGACATCGAGGTCGTGGGCGAGGCGGCCGACGGCACCGAGGCGATCGCCGCGGCCCGCGAGCACAAGCCGGACGTCATGCTGATGGACATCCGCATGCCGGGCCTGGACGGCCTGGAGGCGACGCGGCAGATCTCGTCGGCGCCGGACCTGGCGGACGTGCACATCCTCATCCTCACGACGTTCGAGGAGGACGAGTACGTCTTCGAGGCCATCCGGGTCGGCGCGAGCGGTTTCCTGGTGAAGGACACCGAGCCGGTGGAGCTGGTCCGCGCGGTACGCGTGGTGGCCGACGGCGACGGGCTGCTGTCCCCGAGCGTGACCCGCCGGCTGATCGGCGAGTTCGCCACCCGGGCCAAGAAGGTCCAGCAACCGACCACTTTGGACGTTCTCACAGACCGCGAACGCGAGGTCGTCGCCCTGGTGGGCGAGGGCCTGACGAACGACGAGATCGCCGAACGTCTGGTAGTGAGCCCGGCGACGGCCAAGACCCACGTGAGCCGCGCGATGACCAAGCTCGCCACTCGCGATCGGGCCCAGCTCGTCGTGCTGGCCTACGAGTCAGGCCTGGTCCGCCCCGGCTGGGCCGACTAGCGTCCGCGAGTCTCACGTTCCGGACCGGCGAGTCGCGAGGTGCGGCGTACTTCTTGAGGTGACTCGCGTACTACTCGAGCGGTAGTCGTGAATACTCCGCCAGCTTGAGGCTTTTGTCAGAAATCGCTGCCACAGTAACTCCTGACACGGTCCGTATTCGCACGACCACATCCGACGCGGACGGGGGCTCGCGCCGTCGTCGTTTCGACGTTCGGGCGTGTTCAGGAAAGGAATTGTATGGCTACCACGCAAGGGGCCCGTCGGGGGAACCTCGGCGTTCTCACCGGCGCGCTGTTCGCTATCGCCTGGGTGGCCGGGTCGTTCGCGCAGGACTGGACGGCCGACAAGCCGGACATCGCCTACCCGCGGCCGACCGACGGCATGGCGAACGTGCAGAAGTGGTTCGAGGCCAACGGTGACGCGGCCGCGCTGAACGCGGGCCTGCAGATCATCGGCGGCATCGCGCTGCTCGTCTTCGCCGGGGTCATCGCCAAGCTACTGATCACCGTCAACCGCACGAGCTCGGCCGGTAGCGTGGCCGGGCTGGCCGGTGCGCTGTCCGCCGGCATGCTGCTCATCGGCGCCGCCGGGCAGGCCGGGCTGGGCACGGACGCCGCCTCGGACGGGGCCACCGCCCAGGCGCTCTACCAGCTCACCTTCTGGACCGGTGGTCCGCTGCACGTCGCCGCGCTGGGCCTCATGGTCGCGGCCGTGGCCACCGGGCTGGGCGCTGTCCTGCCGAAGTGGCTGAAGATCAGCGGTCAGGTCGTCGGTGGCCTCGCGATGCTCGCGACGCTGTCCGGCGTCTCGGAGATCTTCGTGGCGTTCACGCTGTTCGGGCGCTACCTGAGCTTCGTGTGGCTGCTCATCGTCACGATCACGATGGCGGTCAAGCGCTCGGCTCCCGCGTCGGCTCCCGCCGCGGAAGCGCGCGCCTGATCCGAGTACCCGGGCCGGCGAGGGTGGCAGCAAGCCGCCCTCGCCGGCCTTATTCGTGGTCATCTTTCCCCGGTCGATGAAGACTCGCGCCCCATGACGCCGGGACCCGCAGCGCAGACTCTTGGTCGCAGACTTTTGCTGTCCCAAGCCGACGAAAGGTGACCGCGGATGTCTGCGACCATTCAGGAGAGTCCGAGCGGCTCGGGCCAGCGAGTGAAGATGCTCGACGGCTTAACCGGATTCCGATTCCCCATCGCCCTGTTCATCTTCCTCGTTCACTCCACCCACCTGTTCAACCCGGCGGCGAACTACATGCTGCCGGTGACGCCGTTCGAGAACCAGGGGTTCGCCAACACGCTCTCCGAGTTCCTGATCGGCGTCGGCCTGCCGATGCTCTCGCTGTTCTTCATGCTCAGCGGGTTCGTGCTGACGTGGTCCTCGAAGCCGGGTGAGAAGGCGCGGTTCTTCTGGCGCCGCCGCTTCTTCCGCGTCATCCCCAACCACGTCGTCACGTTCGTGCTGGCGTGCATCCTGGTCACCGGGGCCACCACGAACTGGCTGCCCAACCTGCTGCTCGTGCACACCTGGGACATCAACGAACCGGCCGGTGGCGCCAACGTCATCGTCTGGTCGCTGTGTGCGGAACTGCTGTTCTACTCGCTGTTCCCGTTCCTCGCCCCGCTCGTGCGGCGGATCCCGGCCAACAAGCTCTGGTACTGGGCCGGCGGCATGATCGCGGGCATCGCGGCACTCGACACGTGCGTGAAGCTGTTCATCAACGACCCGGTGCTGCCCGGCATCCTGCCGATCTCGCCGCACCAGATGTGGGCCGCATCGCTCTTCCCGCCCTCGCGGCTGTTCGAGTTCCTGCTCGGCATGCTGCTCGCGGAGATCGTGCGCAAGGGCATGTTCCCGCGGATCCGCATCCCGGTGCTGCTGCTGGTCTGGGCGGCGTCGTGGACCGTGGCGCAGTTCGTGACCGTGCCGTGGACCTACAGCCTGGTCGCGGCCGTGCCGAACGTGCTGACCCTCGGCGCCATCGCCTCCGCGGACCTTCGCGGCGTGAAGAGCGTCCTGACCAGCAGGTTCATGATCTGGGGCGGGAACATCTCCTACGCCTTCTTCATGGTCCAGTTCGTCGTCGTCTACTGGGGACGGACACAGGTCACCGGCCAGTGGAGCTTCTTCCCCGCGCTCGGCGTGTGGCTGGGCTTCCTCGCCGCGACGACGCTCGCCGCATGGCTGCTCTTCAAGTGCGTCGAGGAACCGATGATGAAGCACTTCAGCCGCCCCAAGCGCAAGAAGCCGGCCGCACCACCCGCGGCCGAGGAGCTGCAACCGTCCGGAACGGGCAGTGGCCCTGGCGTACCCGCCTGAGCCGGCCCCGCACCGGTGGTGTCCCGCGGATCGTGGATCCGCGGGACACCGCCATGTGCCGACCACCCGACGAAGGGGTTAGCCGTGTCCGAACCGATCATGCTCGACCTGCTCTTCGACCGCGACGAGTACCGCAGGCTGCGTGCGGAGCAGCCGGTCACCCGGGTCCGCCACTTCAACGGGACCCCGGCCTGGCTGGTCACCCGCTACGAGGACATCAAGGCGGTGCTTGCCGACCCGCGGATCAGCAACGACCCGCGCAAGCAGACCCGGCTCAACACGACGGCCGCGCCCGGCCTGCCGCCGGAGTACCTGCGCTACCTCGGCCGCTCGGTGTCCATGATGGACGCGCCGAACCACACCCGGGTGCGCAAGCTCGTGTCCAAGGTGTTCACCGCGCGGCGCGTGCAGCAGCTGCGGCCGCGGGTCCAGGAGCTCACCGACGACCTGCTGGACGGGCTCGCCGGCAGCGACGGGGTCGACCTGCTGCGGGACTTCGCCTACCCGCTGCCGTTCGCCGTGATCAGCGAGCTGCTCGGCGTGCCCGAGGAGTTCCGGGAGGACTGGCGCGAGGCGCTCGAGGGCATGATGTGGGGCTCCTGGGAGCAGGTGGCGCCGGGGGCGCAGGCCATGGCCGACTACGCGATCCGGCTGGTCCGGGTGCGCCGCGAGGACCCGGGCGACGACCTGATCTCCGCGCTGCTGCGTAGCCAGGACGACGACGGCGACGCCCTCGACGACGACGAGCTGATCTCGCTCGTGATCACGATCCTCAACGCCGGCCACGAGACCAGCGCGCAGCTGATCGCCAACGGCACTTTCGCGCTGCTGTCCCATCCGGACCAGCTGGCCGCACTGCGCGCCGACCCCGCCCTGCTCGGACCGGCGATCGAGGAGATGCTGCGCCTGTTCGGCCCGGCCGAGCTGGCCGCGCTGCGGTTCACCACCGAGCCCGTCGAGATCGGCGGGGTGAGCGTCGGCGCCGGCGAGGTCGTGCAGATCCTGTGGGGCTCGGCCAACCGCGACGACGCCCAGTTCGCCGAGGCGGAGCGGTTCGACATCACCAGACGCAACAATGCACATCTGGCGTTCGGGCACGGCATCCACTACTGCCTGGGCGCGGCACTGGCCAGAGTGGAGGCCGACGTCGCGTTCGGCACGCTGCTGCGCCGGTTCCCGCGGCTGGCGCTCGCCGGCGAGGTGGCGTGGAAGCGCGGGTTCCCGCGGGGCATCAACCGGCTGGAGTCGCTGCCGGTGTCCTTCGGCGAGGACTCGCAGCGGCGCGACGCAGCGTAACCGTCCATTGACGACGAGCCCGGTGTGCAATCGCGCACCGGGGTTCTCCTTGGGGGCGTTTTCCCGGTCGATAGGGACTTGTGACTCAACGTTGCGGGAAAGGAAAAAAGGGACAATCCTTTCAACTCAAGCTCGACCGGACGTCAAACGAGGTGTCAAGCCGATGAACAAACGAGCCATCTTCGGACTGTTCCTACCCCTGTACGGCAGCCAGTTCTTGGCGATCGGGTTCCTGTTCACCGCGCTGACGGCGATCACCCGGGAGAGCGGCGGTTCGCTCGAGGACATCGGTGTCATTTACGCAATCGGCTTCATCTGGGCGCTGAAGTTCCTGTGGGCGCCGCTGGTCGACAAATACGGCTCGCGGCGGCGGGGTCACTACCGCTCCTGGCTGGTCGTCACCCAGCCCGCGGCCGCCCTCGGCATCGTCGCGCTCGCCCCGCTCGACGTCAGCGAGAACCTCGGGCTGATCGTCGTGCTGCTGGCCGTGGTCGCGGTGCTGTCGGCCACCCAGGACATCGCCACCGACGCGCTCGCGGTGCGGACGATGCACGGCCGCAGCCGCGGCGGCATCAACGGCGTGCAGATCGGCGCGAACTTCGTCGGTGACGTGATCGGCGGCGGGTTCGTGCTGGTCATGTACGACTACTTCGGCTGGGTGCCGGCGATCCTCACGCTGGCGGTGGTCGTCGCGATCCCGATCTTCTTCATCCAGCGCTACCGCGAGCCGGCCGCCGAGGCGCCCGTCGAGCGGGTGCGCCGGGGCTCGATGTTCTCGGTGTTCCGCCAGCCGGGTGTGGCCAGGTGGGCGCTGGTGCTGACGCCGCTGCTGGCGATCGCGATGCCCGGCGCGTACGGCATGCTCGTGCCGATCCTCATCGACGCCGGTGTCTCGATCGGCATGGTCGGCATGCTGACCAACGGTCTCGGCGGCGTGATCGGCATCGCCGCGGCGCTGCTGTCCGGCATGTGGATCCACCGGCTGGGCCGCCGCCGCGCGCTGATCTGGTACTCGGCCGGCCAGGTGGCGGCGATCGCGACCATGATCCCGCTGGTCAACGGCGGTGGGATGGCCTGGGCGATCATCGCGATCGTGCTGCTCAACATCTTCAACTCGGCGGTCTTCGTGATCATGTACACGATCAACATGGACCACAGCCGCCCGGAGAGCGCGGGCTCGGACTTCACCGTGCAGACCAGCATCTCCCTGGGCCTGCGCTTCGCCGCGGCGAGCGTGGTCGCGACGGTCGCGGGCTCGGCGGGCTACAGCGCGGCGATGCTGGCCTGCGCAGGCGTGGGGCTGGTCGCGTTCCT
>Ga0164241_10001785_pt1 | contig 25195 bp, 25 predicted proteins | sample OricomyardsoilBY_FD_108780 | JGI IMG/M metagenome (GOLD analysis project Ga0164241, IMG submission 108780) | Backyard soil microbial communities from Emeryville, California, USA - Original compost - Back yard soil (BY) | ecosystem: Environmental > Terrestrial > Soil > Unclassified | place: USA... | reverse complement strand
TCAGTTTTCGCCGCGTCCCTGGGGCGTGAGGATCGGATTGTGCAGTTAAAACGTGAGATTAACCAAGAGCTTATCAAACAGGGTTTGCCACCCCGCTACCGCGTACACGACTGACCATGCCACTGCGTTATTACAGTTACATTCTCGGCGTCCTGGTGATCTTTGGTGTGGTCACTGCGACTGCACTGCACATGTCGCGGATCCTCAATCACTTGGATCAAATAGCGGAATTCGTGCGCGAATCACCTGTGCCAGATACTCAACGGCATCCATCCAGCGACCTGGAGCAGAAACCGGAGCTCGCACCGCTGGAATTGATCGCGGACACCAAACAAGCCATAGCACGCTGGGTGATGCTCAGCAGCTTGCTGATGACCAGCGTACTTCTCCTGTTTGCCATACCCTTCATCTGGCAACACTACAAAACAATCACTGAAATCCGCAGGACACAGGCGCGACTGAAGGATCAGGCTCTGACGCTGCGGGCAACCCATAAAACCATCGAAAATATGCTGGAAGATATCATCCACGAAAAGAAGCAGGCGTCGCGGACCTCGGAGATCAATGCCCGCCTCGCTTCCATTATTAACAGCGCAGACGATGCTATTTTTTCTCTCAATATGGCCGGTTACATTACCACCGCCAATGAAGCTGCCCTGCGCATTTTCGGCGATCATTGCGAAGGCAAGCTGTTTCTCAACCTGTTTCCATCGCCAGTGGGAGCGCGATTGAAATCCCTGCTGATGACCACGGCCGAACAAAATTCCGGGTCTACGCTCGATATTACATTAGAGCAAAAAAAGCAGCGCATGGATCTCTCCCTGACCATTTCGCCGATCCATGCCGATCAACAACAGGTGATCGGATTCTCGGTGATCGCCAAGGATATATCCAACACCAAGCTGGAGGAGGAACGATTCCGTTTAGCAGTGGAGGCGGCACCAAACGCTATGATCATGATCAACCAGCACGGTTTCATTGTTCTGGTTAACAGCGAGGCCGAAACCATGTTCGGCTACACCCGCGATGAACTCGTGAGCCAACCGATACACCAGCTGGTGCCCGCCAGTATGCGTTCGTTACACAATTTGCATATGCAGAATTATCTGGAAAATCCCGATCGTCGCAATATGGGTCAGGGCTACGAGGATTTGCAGGGACAGCGTAAAAACGGCGATCGGTTTCCCATTGAGGTGGGGCTGACACCCATCAACATAGACGCCGAAGTCTACGTCATCAGCTCCATAGTGGACATCAGCGAGCGGATCGAGCAACAGCGTGCCCTGAAAAGCCTCAACAATGAACTGCGCCGCAAAAACCAGGAAATGGAACAATTTATTTACACGGTTTCCCATGATTTGAAGGCGCCTTTGGTGACTATTGCCGGATTCGCCAACCGTTTAAAAGCCGCCAAAGACATCAATTTCAATGAAGATCATCATCACAAATTGGACCGCATCCTGGCGAATGTGCGCTCCATGGAATCACTGCTGCAAGATCTTCTGCACTTATCGCGCGTGATTAAACGCGATCTGGAAAAATCCCAGGTGGACACCACCACCACCTTGCAAAATGTACTGGACTCCCTGGAAGGAACCCTTCGCAAAACGGGTGCAACCATTACAGTGGTCGAAGCCCTGCCGAGTGTTTATGCCCAGGAAAGTTTATTGTTCCAATGCCTGCAAAACATCATCTCAAACGCATTGAAATACACCAAATCCGATGTCAAGCCCGTGGTGCGCATCGGCGCCGCCAAGGAGGCCGGCTATTCGGGAGTACGTATCGCCGACAATGGCATAGGCATAGCAGAACAGCACCAGGAACGCATTTTTAATGTATTTGAAAGATTGAATCCTGATGTGGCCGAAGGCAGCGGCGTCGGATTATCCATCGTTAAAACCATTATGGAAAAGCACTCGGGGAAAATCAGTTTGACCTCCAGGCTTGGAGAGGGCGCTGAATTCACTCTTTTATTTCCAGATGCCAAACGCCCATGATCAAACTCAACTGCATAATTTTGATCGCCGAAGACAATCCGGATCATGCGGAATTAATTTGCGATACGATTCAGGATTGTGAAACCGGCATTAGGATCTGCGTCAAGAAAAACGGCGAAGAAGCGCTGCGATTTCTATATGACCAACATAAGCAGCGCGGCGAGCTGCCGGATCTTATCCTGATGGACATTAAAATGCCGCGCATGAACGGTATAGAAACCCTGGCTGCAATTAAGCAGGATCCCGCTCTTCGCCACATTCCGATAATCATGCTGAGCACCTCCACCAACGAGACGGAAATGCGCGCCTGCTTAAAATCCGGTGCGGCCGCTTATCTCGCAAAACCACTTGAAGCCGGCGAATTTGACGACAAGATCCGTCCTTTGCTGGAAGAACCTAAACCACGCGACGCGGTCGCACCCGACTGATCGTATGCCACTCGTAGAGGAATAAACCGTGCAGATTCTGATCGCCGAAGACAACCACGACCATCTGGAGCTGATCATGGAAATGTTGCGGACCAGCTTTGGCCACGAGATAAAAATACGGCATTTTGCACAGCTTCAACCAGCGCTTGACCATCTTGCAGAAGGACATGTGGATATCTTTCTATGCGATCTCAAATTGCCGGATTCCACTATCGATAATACTGTCGAGCGTATCAAAGGACTGGCGGATGCACCGCCCATTATTGTGCTGACATCCTTGCACGACACCGAATTGGCGCAACACATGGTCAAACTCGGCATTCAGGATTTTTTACCCAAGGACGAACTCACTCCGTCGCAGTTGTTGCGCGCCTGTAACTACGCAATAGAAAGACGCAAATTGACTCGCTCTCTGCTCGAAAAAAACGAGGATTACAAAGCTTTTTGCTACAGCCTGACCCACGATTTCAAAAGCAGCCTTTGGCAAATAGCACGCTTTGCCCAGATTTTTAAAATCGAAACTCAAAAAAAATATCCTGAAGATACATCCTTGCCTTTCGAGTTTCTCGATAAAATTTCTGGAAAGATTGAAAATATTCAGAAATTGATTGAAGACCTACAGGATTTTTTATCGATTGATGTGCTTCTGGATAATTACACGGATGTGTCGCTGGAGCTTGCGGCGAAGAACGCCGCCGACATGTTGCAGGAACCCTTGCAGAAACGCAGCGTCGAGCTGAACATAGGGGAATTGCCACACATCCAGGGAAATCTTTCCCAATTGCAATTATTGTTTTCGAATTTGATCAGCAACGCTATCAAATACAACGACAGTGCCACGCCTCAAATCAACATACGTGCCTTGGCGTATGACGGTCAATTTGATATCGCGGTTGTCGAGGACAATGGGATCGGCATACCCGCTGACAAGATTGACACCATTTTTACCCCCTTCGAGCGGCTGCATCGGGCTGACCAATATCCCGGATCCGGCCTGGGGCTGAGTATTGTCAAACGGATAGTGCAATCGCACAACGGCAAAATCAGCGCCATGTCCAGCCCAGGAAAGGGCAGTCAGTTTATTTTGAAGTTTCCACGCCGGAGATCCTAAACCTCTTCCTCCACCGAAGGGTGGCCGCCGGAGTTTTTACGGCGGTCGCGGCCGGCGCGCATATCGAAAGGTCCACGAGCAGTATTTTGTGCGCGACGATCCCGGGGGCTCTTACGTCTCTCCACAAAAGGAGGGGTAACACCATCTTCCTGCTTTTGGCGATTGACTGGCGCGGACGCATCCACAGAGCTGGTGCGATTGCCTGGTTTAACGATAGGACTTGGCGGTGGTGAGTGTGTGATCTTGACCATGGCTATTGAATTCACTTTGCAGCAGTGGCTTTCTTAATTGCTTGTCGGCACCGAAGTTCGAATCTTGGATCTCTGAATGATGCACAACGCACGCCTGCTATTACTCAGCCCCTGAAAACCATTTAAGTTTTTCATGCAGACTGACAACACCACCAATGATCAATAAGGTAGGCGCGTGTATTTCGCGCTGGGCCACATAATCCGGCAGGCTGGCGAGGTCCGCCACATGCACCTGCTGCTGGAGTGTTGTGCCGCGTTCAATCAATGCCGCGGGTGTTGTGGGCCTCTTGCCGTGGGCGATCAACTGCTGGCAAATGTGATGCAGTCCTGCGAGTCCCATATAGAACACCAGTGTCTGATCATCGCTAACGAGTTCATGCCACGACAGGTCGCAGGTATCATTTTTCAAGTGACCAGTGACAAAACGCACGGACTGGGCAAAATCACGATGCGTCAGAGGAATACCGGCGTAGCAGGCACAACCTGATGCGGCGGTTATGCCAGGCACTACCAGAAAAGGTATGCGGTGCTGAGCCAACAGCTCTATTTCTTCGCCGCCGCGACCGAAAATAAAAGGGTCTCCACCCTTTAAACGCAATACCCTTTTTCCTTGTAACGCGAGATCGACCAGCAACTGGTTGATCTCGGTTTGTTCCAATGCATGTTCTGCGCGCTTTTTGCCGACATAAATGCGTTCAGCATCGCGCCGCACCAGATCCATGATGGGCTCGCTCACCAAACGGTCGTACAGCACCACTTCCGCCTGTTGCATCAAGCGCAATGCTTTGAAGGTCAACAGATCGGGGTCGCCGGGTCCGGCGCCAACCAAATACACTTCACCGCTTGTGCGGGTGGCGTTATCGTCATTCAACTGGGAAAGAAAGTGCTTTTCCGCTGCGCTTGTATCACCAGCGAATACCAGCTCCCGCACTGGCCCCGACAGTGCCCCCTCCCAGAATCGCCGACGCTGCTCACCATCGGTAAATCTTTGTTTGACCGCTTGGCGAAAGCGGCTCGCAAAAGCCGCCAAGCGCCCATAGGCTGCAGGAATAGTGCTTTCGAGTTGCGCGCGGACAATTCGCGCCAAAACCGGTGCCTCGCCTCCACTGCTGATGCCAATCACCAAAGGGCTGCGGTCCACGATTGCCGGCATGATCACGCTGCAAAGCTCCGGACTGTCCACCACATTCACCGGCAAATTGCGCGCGCGACAATCACCTGAAACCTGACGGTTGATATCCGCCTGATCCGTCGCAGAAATGACCAGGACAACGTCCTGCAACAGATCCGCACGGTAGGGTTCCAGCAAAAGAATGCCCCCGCTTTCCCGTACCAGCCGCACCAATTCAGGATTGACCTGCGGCGCTACCAGTTTGATCAGAGCCCCGGCTTTTTGTAGTAGCCATGCTTTGCGCAGTGCAACTGTCCCACCTCCCACCAGAAGCACCCACTGGCGTCGCAGATCGAAAAACAGAGGCAGGTAATCCATGGTGATCAGTTCCGCGTTATGGTCGCCAAACCTCGCATATAAGGCCTCAAGACTTCAGGCACGGTAATGCTGCCATCGGCCTGCTGATTATTTTCCATAATTGCCAGTAGTGTGCGGCCGATCGCCAATCCAGAACCATTGAGCGTGTGTAACAATTCAACCTTTCCGGATTCGGCGCTGCGATAACGCGCCTTCATCCTTCGCGCCTGAAAATCGCGGAAATTACTGCAGGACGAAATTTCCCGGTATTTGTTTTGCGAGGGTAACCAGACTTCAATATCGTAGGTTTTAGTAGCGGCGAAGCCCATGTCACCGGTACAGAGCACCATGGTGCGATAAGGCAATTCCAGTTTTTGCAAAATGGCCTCAGCGTGCCCCGTCAGCGTCTCCAGCGCGCGCTCGGAGTCATCAGGTTTGACAAACTGCACGAGTTCGACTTTTTCAAACTGGTGCTGTCGTATCATGCCGCGTGTATCACGCCCGTAACTGCCTGCTTCCGAGCGGAAACATGGGGTGTGGCAGGTATATTTGAGTGGCAATTGCTTCTCGTCCACGATGACATCGCGCAACAGGTTGGTGACGGGAACTTCCGCCGTCGGGATTAAATAAAAATCCCGCTCGTCGCGCAATTTGAACAGGTCCGCCTCAAATTTTGGCAGCTGGCCGGTTCCATAAAGAGATTCTTTATTCACCATAAAAGGGACATAAACTTCATCATACCCATGCTCGGATATATGCGTATCCAGCATGAATTGGATGAGTGAGCGGTGGAGATACGCTACGGATTTTTTCATAACAGCAAAACGTGACCCGGTGATTTTTCCCGCCACCTCAAAATCCAACTGCTCCAGGTCCGCTCCCAGATCAACATGGTCCTTAACTTTAAAATCAAAAACGCGCGGTGTGCCCCAGGTGCGAACCTGCACATTCTCCTCTTCGCTTTTGCCTACCGGTACATCATCTGCAGGAAAATTGGGAATGGCGCTGAGCACCGTTTCCCACTCCTGCTGCACCGCCGACAGATCGGCTTCCGCCTGGGATAATTGCTGTTTAAGGTCACCGACTTCCTTGAGCAAAGGCTCTATATCACCGCCCTTGGCTTTGATGGCACCGATATTTTTTGCTCGTGCCTTACTCTCCTGCTGAAGCGTTTCGCAGTGTGCTTGCATCTTTTTGCGTTTTTCTTCCAAAGCACTTATGCCGGCCACATCCAGTTGCAAACCGCGCTTGGCGAGAATAACTGCTGCTTCATTTAGGTGATTGCGAATAAATTTTGGATCTAACATAGGATTCCGATCAAATATTGGGAGATAGTTTTTAAAATAAAATCATCAGGATGGAATTAAAATTCCGCAGAGGTAATAACCCATCCATACGGCGACCATGCATGCCGCCAGAGTCGCTGCTACATACACAGCGGCCAGCGAAAATTGCTGATGTTGCCAAAGCCAGAATGCTTCCAGTGAAAAGGTGGAAAAAGTGGTAAAAGCACCGAGCAGCCCCACTGTCAAAAACGGCCGCCAGGTCACCGGGATCATGGCCCGATTTACGATCAGCATGTAAAACACGCCCATCACAAAACAGCCGAGCACATTCGCACAAAAAGTGGCAAATGGAAATTTGCCCGGCTGCGGTGCCAACCACACACTTAAGCCATATCGACCAATTGCGCCCAAGGCGCCACCCAGCGCCACCATCAACCAAGTCGTCATGGTCGCTGACTTTTCTTTTGCTGATTTTGATGGCGCAGATGTTGGAGCTTTTCCGCAATTTGCACTTCGAGCCCGCGTGTCACTGGGTGGTAATAAATGCGCCCTTCCATTTCCGTCGGAAAATAATTCTCACCGACCGCAAATGCGTCTGCCTCATCGTGGGCGTAACGGTATCCTTTACCAAAATCCAAGGACTTCATCAGTTGGGTCGGTGCATTGCGTAAATGCAGTGGAACATCGTAACTGGGTAGGGATTGCACATCAGCCCGCGCGGATTTGAAGGCATTATACACAGCGTTGGATTTTGCGGCGGCAGCCAGGTAAACGATGGCCTGGGCAATACTGAGCTCCCCTTCGGGGCTGCCCAGCCGCTCCTGCACATCCCAGGCGTTAAGCGCCAGTTGCAGTCCGCGCGGATCCGCATTGCCGATGTCCTCACTCGCCATGCGCACCACACGTCGGGCGATATACAAAGGATCACATCCGCCATCCAGCATGCGCGCAAACCAATAAAGCGCTGCGTCCGGGTTGGAACCGCGCACGGATTTATGCAACGCGGAAATCTGGTCGTAAAAAAGATCGCCGCCTTTATCAAACCGCCGCACATCCGCCGTTAATACACCCACCAGTGTTTCTCGGGTGATGGTGTCTCCGTCGACCAATAAGTCGCTGGCAATTTCCAGTAGATTAAACAAACGCCGGGCGTCACCGTCCGCAGCGCGCACCAATAATTCCGCCGCGTCATCTTCGAGTTTGAGTCCGCGTGCACCCAACCCTTGCTCCTTATTCGTCAATGCCCGTAGCAGAAGATCGCGCAGATTGTCGCTGGACAGGACCTTTAATACATAAACCCGCGTGCGGGAAAGGAGTGCGTTGTTGACTTCAAACGAGGGGTTTTCGGTAGTGGCGCCGACAAAGACGATGGTGCCATCTTCCACGAACGGCAAAAACGCATCCTGCTGCGCTTTATTGAACCGGTGAACTTCATCGACAAACAGCACGGTTTTACGTCCGGATCTGCGTCGCTCCGCATCGGCCTCCGCAACCGCTGCGCGAATATCCTTCACTCCGGAAAATACTGCCGATAAAGGTACAAAAGCCGCATCCAATTGCCCGGTGATCAACCGTGCCAGAGAGGTTTTACCCACACCCGGTGGTCCCCACAAAATCATCGAATGCAGGTGTCCGTGCTCCAGCGCCGTGCGCAGAGGTTTCCCAGGTCCGAGTATGTGCTCCTGTCCAGTGTATTCCGCTAATGTGCGCGGTCGCATCCGCGCCGCCAGGGGCTGGAAACCATTATATGCCTGAGCAAAAAGATCGTCATTCATTCACTATGACATCCACACCCTGCGGTGGCGTGAAAGAAAAGGTTTCCGCTGGAATATTGGTATTCAGCCGGAGCCCTTCAAAATCGATGCGCGTTTCCTGATCCAGCTTGTCCTTGAAGCTCAGACCGGCGAGTGTTTCATCCCGAAAGCTGAATTCAATATAGCGGTAGGGACTGTCGCCGGATTTCGGTGCCAGATGATAGTGCGCGCCCTGCGCGGTGATCTCATAATTCGATCGCAAAGCTGCGAGGTCACCGCTCAGCAATCGCGCAGGATTATCAGCCGTCTGCTCGTCCGCGCGGCGCACCGTTACCTGCTCCAGATCCGGGTCGTATACCCAAACCTTTTCCGGCGTACCTATAACGGTCTGCTCGTAGGGTGCTGCGCTTTCCCATAAAAAATATCCGGGGCGCTTGAGTGCGAATTCACCGCTACTGGCTTGCAGGATAGCGCCCGTTTTATCGCTGAGAACCTGTTTGAATTGGGCCTTCAAATCCTGGATACGGTCAATACGGGTTTTTAGATCCTGGGCTGCGTCTGCAAACGCCAGCAAAGGGGTGAGTGCAAGGAATGCACACAATAATCTCAAGTCGTATCTCCTCAAAAAATAGGGTGGGTAATAGGTATTATCTCGGTGGTGGCGGCGCAAGAACTTCGCGATTGCCGTTGGAACTCATATCCGATACCACACCGGATGCTTCCATTTGTTCGATCAAGCGCGCAGCGCGGTTATAGCCGATGCGCAACTTGCGTTGCACCGACGAAATACTGGCTTTGCGAGTCTCTGTCACAAAAGCCACCGCTTCGTCGTAGAGGGGATCAGACTCCACACCGCCCTCCTCGCCGCCATTGCCACCCTCCTCGCCAAAACCGGGAATCCAGACAGCATCGGTGGTATCACTGAAAATCTCCTCCAGATAGTTTGGGGCACCCCGCCGCTTCCAATCCGCGACCACGTTGTGCACTTCATGATCGTCCACGAAAGCACCATGCACACGCACCGGCAAGCTGGTGCCCGGCGGTAGGTAAAGCATATCCCCGTGCCCCAGCAGCTGGTCGGCGCCTCCCTGATCCAGAATCGTCCGGGAGTCGATTTTCGAGGACACTTGAAAAGCGATGCGGGTAGGAATATTGGCCTTGATCAGACCGGTGATGACATCCACAGAGGGACGCTGCGTCGCCAGTATCATGTGTATGCCCGCTGCCCTCGCCTTTTGCGCGATGCGTGCGATCAGCTGCTCCACCTTTTTGCCGACAATCATCATCATGTCGGCAAACTCATCTATGACCACCACAATAAAAGGCAGTGTCGCCAAATGCGGCGCCTGGGTTTCCCCTATTCCCGATTCATCGGGCCGCCAAAGTGGATCCGGTATCGGGGCCTCAGCTCGGATAGCATCGCCCACTTTTTTGTTGTAACCCGCAAGGTTGCGCACCCCGAGAGCGGACATGAGCTTGTAACGTCGCTCCATTTCGCCGACGCACCATCGTAAACCGGTGGCCGCATCTTTCATGTCGGTGATGACCGGAGCCAGGAGGTGGGGAATACCCTCATAAACTGACAGTTCCAGCATCTTCGGGTCTACTAACAGGAGGCGTACGTCTTCCGGCGTCGCCTTGTAGAGAAGGCTCAACAGCATGGCATTAACGCCGACGGACTTACCGGAACCCGTCGTTCCGGCTACCAGCAAATGCGGCATCTTGGCCAAGTCCGCCACTATTGGTTGACCGGAAATATCGTGACCCAGCGCCAGAGTCAGTGGGGAGCGGGATTTATCATAGGCTCCCGAGGCAATCACCTCCGACAGCCGCACCATAGTCCTCTCCTGATTGGGAATTTCTATCCCGACCACGGATTTGCCTTCAATGACTTCCACCACCCGAACGCTGATCACGGCCAGTGACCGTGCCAAATCCTTGGCCAGGTTGGTGATCCGGCTGACCTTAACACCGGGTGCTGGCTGGATTTCAAAACGCGTGACAACCGGGCCTGGCAGTACCTCCGTGACCTCCGCGACTATGCCAAAATCCTTGAGCTTGAGTTCCAGCAGGCGCGACATAGCCTCCAGGGAATCGGCGGAATATCCTTTGCCTTGGTTTTTATTGGGGGCATCCAAAAGATTGATGGGAGGCAGACTTCCGGTTGCGGGAAGGTCAAACAATGACCGCTGCTTTTCCTTCTCTACCCGGGCGCTCGGCGCTTGAGGTTTCGGCAGAGCGGTAATCGTGGGAGGGACACGCTGCTCCTGCTTTTTGGTGTGTTCCTTGACGGAGTCTCGCCGCTTCTGCACGACCTCGGCCACTTCCCGCTGCTCGCGACGCTGTTTACGCCAGTGGCTGAGGCGTCGGGCGGCCAAACCCCACAGGGTCAATACCAACTTGCCAGTCATTTCCGTGACCCGGATCCACGACAGGTCTATAAAAATAGTCAGACCAAAGAGAAAACTTGCCGCCAATAGTAAGCTGCCGCCAATAACCCCGAAGGTGGTATCTACGGCGTCCGCGACGCTGATGCCGAACAGACCACCGGCGGAAAATGGCAATTGGGTACTCAACTGGCCAGCGTGTTGTACCGCCAAGCCAGTGCCGGCGACCATGACCAGACAGAGACCGATAAGCCGTACCGCCAGCAGCAACGGATCGCGCAACAGATTACGTTTGCCCTTGAACACACACCAGGTTTGGTAGGCAAGCATCAGGGGGAATAGGAACGCCATAAGTCCGAACAGTGAGAAAAAAACGTCGGCGAGCCAAGCCCCCGCCGGGCCGCCCGCATTGGCCACAGCGCTGTTGGTGCCTGTCTGGGACCAGCCAGGGTCACGCGGATCATAGGACAGCAAAGCCATTCCGAGGTAGGCGCAGGCAGCGACCGTAAGGATCAGAAAGCCCTCGCGCAGGATCCGGCCCATTAAACCGGCTGAGGCTGGTGAACGCGGCGATGCGACGGAGGTTGCTTTACTTTGTGGTTTCAATTTTTAATCCCAGTTGAAATGACGGCCACATCAAACACATTACCCAAAGCTATCAGAAGCATTAACCTAATATATCCAAGAATTGATTAAAGTGACGGTTCTTTGAAACCGGTTTATCCAGTCCGGACGCGACGGGCAGCCATTGTAACGGGTTGCTTGTCCCGAATTCATCCCGGAGGGGATGTAACCGGACGGGGCCATCCACTCACGATTGATGCCCCGAAAACGAATCCGTAAGATGCGAGCCGCATACCGGAGGCGCATCCAAGCTGCTACTTAACCTCTTAAAGGAAGTTCCTATGACCGACATTCAGCACCACCGTTTAATTATTCTCGGCTCAGGTCCGGCGGGATATACGGCCGCCATTTATGCAGCGCGCGCCAACCTGAAACCCGTGGTTATCACTGGCATGCAACAGGGTGGTCAGCTCACCACTACCACGGAGGTGGAAAACTGGCCCGGTGGTGATGCCCATTTACAAGGGCCTGATCTGATGGTCCAAATGCAGACACACGCAGAGCGCTTCAACACCCAGATCATATTCGACCATATTGACGAGGTGGATCTCAAAAGCCGTCCTTTTCGTCTTATCGGCAGCGGCCAGTACACCTGTGACGCTCTCATAATAGCCACAGGTGCCTCAGCACAATACCTGGGCCTGGAATCCGAGCAGGCATTCCAGGGCCGCGGTGTCAGTGCTTGTGCCACCTGCGACGGCTTTTTTTATAAAGATCAAAAAGTTGCTGTGGTCGGCGGCGGTAACACGGCTGTAGAGGAAGCTCTTTATCTGGCGAATATCTGCAGCCATGTCACCTTGATCCACCGCCGCGACAGCCTGAAATCAGAAAAAATTCTGCAGGATCGCCTGATGGCACGGGTCAAGGAGGGCAAAGTCAGCATCCTTTGGAATCACACATTGGAGGAAGTGCTGGGAGATAAGTCCGGCGTGACCGGTGCGCGGCTGCGTGGAACACTCGACGGCAGAGAACAGGAGATTCCGGTGAACGGAATATTCATCGCCATTGGCCATAAACCCAATACAGACATATTTGCCGACCAACTTGAGATGAACAACGGATACATAGTGGTGAAGAGCGGTATCGTCGGAAATGCCACCCAAACCAGTATCAGCGGTGTCTTCGCCGCTGGTGATGTGGCGGACCATGTTTACCGTCAGGCGATCACCTCCGCAGGATCCGGCTGCATGGCAGCACTGGACGCGGAACGGTATCTGGATAATCTCAAATAAATGCTGCCCTGGCTGGAGGAGGATGATCTGGAGTTCCCCCCCTCCGCCATTGCGCTGAGCGAACCGAACGGCCTGCTCGCAGGAGGAGGCGATCTCTCCGTGCCGCGCCTGTTAGCCGCCTATAAGCGCGGCATATTTCCCTGGTTCAGCCCAGGACAACCTATCCTATGGTGGGCGCCAGATCCGCGCACCGTGTTTTATCCTGCCCAGGTTCACTGTTCCCATAGCATGCGCAAATTTCTGGGGAAAACGGCTTGGCGCTTAACCATTGATCGAGCCTTTGTCCAAGTAATGGAGGCCTGCGCCAGCCTACGGCCGCAATCCTCCGGCACCTGGATAACGGCAAGTATGAAACACGCCTACAAAAACCTGCACTTGGCAGGTTATGCTCATTCCATAGAGGTGTGGGAAGGTGCGGAATTGGTGGGCGGACTCTACGGTGTGGCATTAGGTAAGGTGTTTTTCGGAGAATCCATGTTCAGCCGCAGAAACAATGGGTCCAAGGTGGCTGTCATAGTATTGGCGCGTTTTTTAGATCAAAACGGATTTCAGTTATTTGATTGCCAAGTTGCGAGCGAGCATTTGTTCAGCCTTGGCGCCACGTCTGTATCACGCACGACATTTGAGGAAATGCTGCGGGCGAATCTGGGCGAGGCAACCATAACCACTCTACAATTGCTTTGGCAGAGCGCCGCGAACCAAGAAATTTCGATCGATGGATATATCCGCCATTAAGCTTTACGCAACCCATGAACATCCTTGCAGCTATCTTAAAGATCGCTCCGCAACCACCATCTTTGTTGACCCATCTCTTCCCGTCAATGGCCATATTTACAGTGAACTGTCCGACTTTGGTTTTCGACGCAGCGGCAAACACATCTACCGCCCCAACTGCCGAGCCTGCCATGCCTGCATTCCTGTTCGCATTCCGGTTTCAGAATTTCAGCCCACTCGGGCACAGAAGCGATGCTTGAAACGCAATGCCAATGTCACCATGACGGCTCTCCGCAACATAGCCACGGAAGAACACTATGAGCTCTATGCTCGATACATCGACCATCGCCATTCCGATGGCGATATGTTTCCTCCCAGCCGCGAGCAATACGAAGATTTCCTTAGTTCCGAATGGGGCGTGACCCGGTACCTTGAATTCCGAGAAAACGGAAAGCTGCTTGGCGTGGCTGTATCGGATGAATTGGATCAGGGATTGTCAGCCATCTATACCTTTTTTGAACCGGCAGAGAGCGATCGCAGTTTGGGTGTTTTGGCAGTTCTGCGGCAGATCGAATTGGCGGAAAAGCTGAGACTGCCCTATGTCTATCTGGGCTACTGGATTCGTGAATGCGCCAAGATGCGTTACAAGACCCAGTATCGCCCGCTGCAAATGTTCATCAACAGTCAGTGGCTCACCTTCAGCTGAAATAAACGCCGCCACGCTTGGAACCCGCTGACAATTCAGGCAGAATTGCCGCCTTCATTCCGAGGCTACTCAGACAGGGCTTTGAGAATGACTTATGAATGAGCTAAATCCGAGGACATTGCCGAATGGCGAAAGAAGACAATTTTGAAATGGATGGGGAAGTGGTAGACACACTTCCCAACACAACGTTTCGAGTAAAACTGGACAATGGGCATGTGGTAACTGCTCATATTTCAGGCAAGATGCGTAAAAACTATATCCGCATCCTTACAGGCGACAAAGTCAAGGTAGAGCTGACGCCCTACGACTTGACCAAAGGCCGTATCACCTACCGCGCTAGGTAATCCCATGAGCAAGGCAGGGTCAATGCGGCTCTGCCTCCAGCACCAGCTCCTGATCTCTGACACCAATTCGAATCACGCCGCCCTTTTCGCTTAGCGCTCCGAAAAGTACCATCTCTGCGAGTGGCTTTTTGATTTTCTCCTGAATGATGCGAGCCATTGGGCGCGCTCCCATTTTCGGGTCATATCCGTTAACCGCCAACCAGTCGCGCGCTCCATCCGTGATATCCATAGTGACCTTCTTGGCGTCGAGCTGACCTTGCAGCTCCATCAGGAATTTGTCCACGACCGTTCGGATCACGTCCATAGTGAGGGATCCGAATTGAATGATGGCATCCAGACGGTTGCGGAACTCTGGTGAAAAGGTCTTCTTAATCACCTCCATTGCATCGGTGGAGTGGTCCTGCTTGGTAAAACCAATAGATGCGCGACTGGAGGTTTCTGCGCCCGCATTAGTGGTCATGATAAGAATCACGTTGCGGAAGTCAGCGACCCGGCCGTTATTGTCGGTCAGCTTGCCGTGGTCCATCACCTGCAGCAACAGATTGAAGACGTCCGGATGCGCCTTTTCAATTTCGTCCAACAACACTACGCTGTGGGGCTGCTTAGTGACAGACTCCGTCAAGAGCCCACCTTGATCAAATCCCACGTAGCCCGGAGGCGCGCCTATTAAACGTGAAACCGTATGGCGTTCCATATATTCGGACATATCGAACCGAATCAATTCGACGCCCATCGCTTTGGCCAACTGCCGGCATAGTTCGGTCTTGCCAACACCTGTCGGGCCTGCGAATAGAAAGGAACCGATCGGTTTTTCATGATTCGATAATCCAGCACGGGAAAGTTTAATCGCCGAGCCTATGGCTCCGATCGCCTCCTCCTGCCCGAATACTGTCATGCGCAACACATCTTCCAGTTTGGCCAACTGCTCCTTGTCTGAGGAAGAGACGGTTTTGGCTGGAATTCGCGCAATTTTGGCGACTATCTCCTCAACATCCCGCACCCCGATTTGCTTTTTACGCTTGGTCGCTGGTTGCAGCTGTTGATACGCTCCCGCCTCGTCAATCACATCGATTGCTTTATCGGGTAAAAAGCGATCGTGAATATATTTTTCCGCAAGTTCCGAAGCCGCGCGTAGAGCCGCATCGGTGTATTTCAAATTGTGATGACGCTCGAACCGAGACTTTAACCCTTTGAGAATCTTGTAGGTATCTTCAACGGAGGGTTCATTGACGTCTATTTTTTGAAATCGACGCGACAGCGCACGGTCCTTATCAAAAATTCCGCGATATTCCTGGAACGTGGTTGAACCAATGCAACGCAGATCACCACTGGTTAACAACGGCTTTAATAAATTAGATGCGTCCATGACGCCACCTGAAGCAGCACCCGCTCCTATGATGGTATGGATTTCGTCGATAAAGAGAATCGCCTTTTTGCGTTTTTTCAATTCAGCGAGCAATCCTTTAAATCGCTTTTCAAAATCACCGCGATATTTGGTACCTGCCAACAATGAACCCAGGTCGAGTGAATAAACCACACTGTCCGTCAGGATACCGGGCACTTCGCGATCGACAATTTTTTTTGCGAGGCCCTCGGCAATAGCGGTTTTACCAACCCCACTTTCACCGACCAAAAGCGGATTATTCTTGCGACGGCGCGCAAGAATCTGTACCACCCGTTCGACTTCAAGATCGCGCCCAACCAGCGGGTCAATTCTGCCTTGCAGAGCCATTTCGTTTAGATTTGTTGCGTAGGAATCCAGAGGATTTCCAGCCCCCGCTTCCGATGCGGAAGACACCGCTTCATCGTCCGGCTGATCGTGTCCAGATTCATTGCCACTATCGGTTTCACCAGAGACTTTAGTGATGCCGTGCGTGATGTAATTTACTACATCAATTCGAGCAACACTCTGCTGTTTGAGATAGTAGACCGCTTGACTCTCTTGCTCGCTGAAAATCGCAACCAGAACATTGGCACCCGTGACTTCGGATTTGCCGGAAGATTGCACATGAAACACAGCACGTTGCAAAACCCGCTGAAAACCAAGTGTGGGTTGCGTTTCACGTTCATTGTCCGCTTCTGGAATCAAAGGCGTTGTAGAGTCTACAAACTCTACCAATTCCTGGCGAAGCACATTTAGGTTTGCACCACATGCACGCAGGACATTGGCGGCAGACTCATTGTCAATGAGAGCCAGTAATAAGTGCTCCACCGTCATGAATTCATGACGCTTCGAGCGGGCCCCTTTAAATGCCAGATTTAAAGTAATTTCTAACTCTTTGCTCAACATCGCCTTTTCACCTGAATAAACTCAGCTATGATTCGTCCCCCTCCACTGCTTCGATTTCGCATAACAGGGGGTGCTCATTATCGCGAGCGTATTGGTTAACTTGCGCCGCTTTCGTTTCCGCTACATCACGGGAATAAACACCACACGTCGCCTTTCCCTGAGTATGTACCGTTAACATCACCCTCGTGGCTTTTTCACGATCCATGCCAAAAAATAATTCCAGGGTTTCAACCACAAACTCCATGGGGGTGTAGTCGTCGTTCATCATGACGACTTTGTACATGGGAGGACGCTTTAATTTGGGTCTTTCGGTCTGCACCGCAAGACTGCTATCACCGCCCTCATCTTCCGAATCGCGAGCGCTCGCACGAATCTTGCGCGCTTTAAATAATGGTAGCCGAAGATTTTCAATATTACCCATGGGATCTGGAGACAGTTTAGAGGGGGCGAAGAGGCTTTATCTTACCGCACCCTAGGCAAAGAACGTCAAAATGTGACCAACATTTTACAGAAATACTTGACAATGGAAATGAGCTTGATTACAAATTGCACAGGTCAGACGGATGGGACTGGTTAAATAAGAATAAATTCCCCAAATTTGGAGAGGTTTAAGGGGGCAGCATCCAAAAAAGGAACTCGTCATGCCCAATGGTACTGTTAAGTGGTTCAATAACGCTAAAGGCTTTGGTTTCATTCTTCCCGACAGTGGTGGCGAAGACTTATTCGCGCACTACTCCTCAATCGAAATGGACGGATATAAGACATTAAAAGCGGGACAAATGGTCACTTTTGAAACGGTGCAAGGCCAAAAAGGCATGCACGCTACACACATCAAAGTACTCTTCACCGACCGCTCAAATCCATCCACGCCACAAGTGGCGAGGCAAAATCCCAACTCGATTACAATCGGGGAATACGCATCCGAAGACGCCTGACATTCTGACAGACGCCTTTCTTCAGCTGACAGATAGCCTGTCCGCTCGTTACTCGCTACCGAAGGCTTGCCCAGTCGCGAGATAAATTGTGGGCTGGATGTTAACATGCCGTTTTTTCTTAGCGGATTCCATGTCGCGCGTTCTGTTATTCAACAAACCTTTTGATGTTCTGAGTCAGTTTACCGATTCGGCGGACAGATGCACCCTGAGCCGTTTTTTACCCAAGCCACAATGCGATGGGTTTTATCCCGCGGGACGGTTGGACCGAGACTCAGAGGGGCTGATGATATTGACCAATGATGGCGTATTGCAGCACCGCATAGCGCACCCAGACGTCAAAATGCCCAAAACCTATTGGGCTCAAGTGGAAGGGGACTATCAAGAGGCGGCACTGCAAACTCTGAGGAAAGGGTTGGTGCTTAAAGACGGGCCCACTGCGCCGGCCAAAGTCCACTTCATTGAGCCTCCCAGTGTTTGGCAGAGAACACCCCCCATTCGTACCCGTGCCCACATCCCTACCCACTGGCTGGAAATTTCCATCACCGAAGGCCGCAACCGCCAAGTGCGGCGCATGACTGCCGCCGTCGGTCTACCAACACTGCGCTTGATCCGGGTTCGCATCGGTTCCTGGGAGTTAGGTGACTTGCTGCCGGGTGAGTACCAATTTGAAACCGCATATATGGCCTCCATGAATACCGCAAAGAACAAACGCACATATCGAGAAGGAAAGAACAAGGCATGATCTGGACTCCGCATGTAACCGTTGCAACTGTTGTTGCCCAGGAAAACCGGTTTTTGCTGGTGCATGAAACCACTGACGTCGGAATTGCCTTCAACCAGCCGGCTGGACATCTGGACCCCGGTGAAACTTTGATCGAAGCCGCCGTTCGGGAGACACGGGAGGAAACTGGTTGGAAGGTGGCGATCGACAGGCTTCTGGGCGTCTCGCTCTACGATGCACCCAACGGCTTGACGTATCTGCGCACCAGCTTTGCGGCCACAGCATTGGAGCAAATCCCGGGAGCAGTTCTGGATAAAGAAATTCTGGAAGCCGTATGGCTGACTTATGAAGAGATATTGGAACGGCTCCCCCACCTGCGCAGTCCTTTAGTGTTGTCCGATATAGAGCGCTTCCGCAGTGGCATTTCCTATCCGCTGGAACTCCTGGCAAACTTCAACATTCACAAAAACTAAGTCCATCACGGAACATCACCTGTCGAATTCCAGCATGCATTCATCTCCCAACTCCAACCGCCGAGTGATTGTCGGTATGTCCGGCGGTGTCGATTCCTCCGTCTCAGCGCTTCTCCTCCTGCAACAGGGTTTTCAGGTGGAGGGGCTCTTTATGAAAAACTGGGATGAGGATGACGGAACAGAATATTGCACGGCCAAGCAAGACCTGGCGGATGCCCAAGCGGTCTGCGATACCCTGGGCATTCATCTGCACACCGCCAACTTCGCCGCCGAATATTGGGACAATGTCTTCGAATATTTTTTAAACGAGTATCGCTCCGGCCGCACACCCAACCCCGACATACTCTGCAACCGGGAGATCAAATTCAAAGTATTCCTGGAATATGCGCGGATGCTTGGCGCTGAACACATTGCCACCGGACATTACGCTCGCACGCTGCACCGGGATGGCCACACTTGGCTGCAAAAAGGTCTCGATCCAAACAAAGACCAATCCTATTTCCTCCATGCTGTCGGAGAGCAGGAATTTGCGCAGACGTTGTTTCCCATAGGCCATATGGAAAAGCCGCAGGTGCGTGCGCTGGCGGAAGAATTCAAGTTGGCAACTCACAGCAAAAAGGATAGCACCGGAATTTGTTTTATCGGCGAAAGGCGCTTCCGCGACTTCCTGCAACAATACCTTCCCGCGCAGCCCGGGCTGATTCAAACGCCGGAAGGCCAAACCCTGGGCGAGCATACCGGCCTGATGTACCACACCATTGGCCAGCGCCAGGGTTTGGGTATCGGTGGTGTCGCAGGAGGCAGGGAAGAGCCGTGGTATGTGGCAGATAAAGACCTGACAAATAACGTGCTAATCGTGGTGCAGGGTGCTGAACACCCGCGCCTCTACAAGGAGCAATTGCGCGCTACGCAAGTGCATTGGATTAATGGCATTCCGTCGGAAGCACAATTCCGTAGCCATGCCAAAGTTCGCTATCGGCAGTCCGACCAACCCTGTGAGGTTGCTATTCAGGGTGACAAACTGCTGGTCAAATTTGACACCCCTCAACGAGCCATTACCCCAGGACAGTCCGTCGTGCTTTATCAGGGCGATATCTGCCTGGGCGGCGCGGTCATAGAAGCCTCATTCAACGCTTGATGCACATTTAACGCTCAATGCAATTCGGGAGCAGTCGTTTGGAAAACATTTGGCGCGATCGCACTATCGCTTTAGCCGGCATTACCCAGGCCGTGGACCTTGTGGATAAATTGGCTAAAACCGGTTACCTCAACAGCCGAGATTTCGAAACCTCTGCGCGCAGTTTGCTGGAGCAAAATCCCGTCAGTACCGAAGCCGTATTTGGCGAAGCCCATAAGCTACGTCGCGGTTATGAAGTGCTGCTGGACCTTCTGCAGAAAAAGCGCGGCCCAGAGCAAACTGCCCTGATCGGCTACAGCCTGGGAGTGCTGCATCTGCAGCAGCGGCTGGCGAAAAACCGCACCATGCTGGACCAAGTAGGCGAGCGTTTGGGCAAATGCCAGCATCAGATCCAACATTTCGGCATCACGCACGAGAATGTGATCGCCAATATCGCCTCGATCTATACCGATACGATCAGCACCTTTCCCTTCCGTATTCAGGTGGTGGGTGAGCATCAGTATCTGCAGCAGACGCGCGTTGCTAACCAAGTGCGCCTACTGCTCCTGGCCGCGATCCGGGCAGCTATGCTCTGGCGCCAGGTGGGCGGGACGCGCTGGCATTTGCTGCTTCATCGGAAAACATTGATCACCACCGCTGAAACCCTGTTGGAGCAGGCAAAGCGCGCGGATCTGGCTCATACCAACTCCTAAAATCGAGGCGGATCGCGTATGATCCGCCCTCCTCCAAACCCGCCATTTATTACCAAAACTGAACGAGCCTTCCCATGAATCTCTCGCCGCTTTCTGCTATTTCACCCATCGACGGCCGCTACGCCAGTAAAACACAGGTATTGCGCGAAATCTTCAGTGAATACGGTTTGATTAAAGCCCGCGTACAGGTGGAAGTTCGCTGGCTGCAGCACTTGGCAACCAATCCGCAGATTTCCGAGGTGCCCGCCCTGGGTACTGAAGCCAACCAATTGCTTGAAGAGATAGTAGCGGGGTTCAATGAAGCAGACGCCGAGGCCATCAAACGTATCGAAGCCACCACCAACCACGATGTGAAAGCGGTGGAGTATTTTCTGAAAGATAAAATCCGTCAGCATCCGGAGTTGAGCCGGATCATGGAGTTTGTCCACTTCGCCTGCACGTCTGAGGACATCAACAACCTGTCCCACGGTTTGATGCTCAAGGCCGGGCGCGACCAAGTGCTGCTGCCAGAATTGCGCCGGATTACCCAAGCCATCGCCAAACTGGCCCAGGACAATGCCGCCGTACCCATGCTGTCCCGCACTCATGGGCAGACTGCATCTCCCACTACCGTCGGCAAAGAGATGGCGAATGTGGCTGCTCGATTGCAGCGCCAAGTCCGCCAGATCGAGAGCGTGGAAATTCTCGGCAAAATCAATGGCGCCGTCGGCAACTACAACGCCCACATCAGTGCCTACCCGGAAGTGGACTGGCAGGCGCACGCCGAAACTTTCGTCAACAGCCTGGGACTTGTTTGGAATCCCTACACCACCCAGATCGAGCCCCACGACTATATAGCCGAATTGTTCGACGCCTTTGCACGCTTCAATACCATCCTGATCGACTTCAACCGTGATATATGGGGTTACATCTCCCTGGGATACTTCAAACAGAAAACCATCGCCGGCGAAGTGGGTTCCTCCACCATGCCCCATAAGGTCAATCCGATTGACTTCGAAAATTCCGAGGGCAATCTCGGCTTGGCCAATGCAGTGCTGCATCACCTTGCCAGTAAACTCCCCATCTCCCGCTGGCAGCGCGATCTGACAGACTCCACAGTGCTGCGCAATATGGGTGTCGGCTTCGGCTACGGGCTGATTGCGTATGCTTCAGTGCTGAAGGGAATTGGCAAATTACAGACCAACCACTTGGTTCTGGCGGCGGACCTGGACAACGCCTGGGAGGTCCTCGCGGAACCTATCCAGACCGTGATGCGGCGCTACGGCATCGCCGAACCCTATGAGAAGCTCAAGGCACTCACCCGTGGCCAGGCGATGACGCAGGAGCTGATCCGACAGTTCGTGTTGTCGCTGGAATTACCGGAGGACGCCAAACAGTCCCTCCTGAAACTGACGCCCGCCACTTACACAGGCAATGCGGAAACCCAGGCTCTCAATATCAAAGATCTGATTGACTGATTTCTGATGGCGAGTCCGATCCTCACCCATTTGGGAAACATACCCATCGCCGAATTTCTGGCGGAGTACTGGCAGAAAAAGCCTCTGTTGATTCGCAATGCCTTACCACAAATTCCTGTGCTGGACCCGGATACCTTAGCCGGTTTCAGTCTTGAGGAAGGTGTGGAGAGCCGCTTGATCCTGGAGCGCCCCAAGATGCGCAAACCGTTGGAAAGTAAATGGCGTATGGAGCACGGGCCTTTGGATGAAGGCATTTTTACTACTTTGCCCAATACCCATTGGACGCTGCTGGTACAGGCGGTCAATCAACTCGACCCACAGTTGCACGAACTGCTGCATCGCTTCCGCTTCATCCCCAATTGGCGCATCGACGACGTCATGGTCAGCTACGCGGTGGATGGCGGTAGCGTGGGGCCGCATTTCGATTATTACGACGTATTTCTTCTTCAGGCCAGCGGTCGACGGCATTGGCGCTTGGGTCAAGCCTGCGACTCAGACAGTCCTATGCGGGAGGACACGGCCTGCAAAATCCTCAAACAATTCGATACCACGGATGAATGGACGCTTGAACCCGGCGACATGCTCTACATTCCGCCGCAGATCGCTCATTGGGGTGTGGCGCAAGGAGAGTGTATGACTTATTCCATAGGGTTCCGCGCTCCCAGCTTGGGTGAGATGCTGCTGGATTGCAGCCAGGAAATCGCTTCCGGCCTTACCGAAGACCAAAGATTCGGCGATGCGGGCCGCACCCACTCACCCCACCCCGGGTTGATCACGCCTGCGGATCTCGCCCAGGTGACCGCGCATTTGCGCCATTTGATCGCGGACGAAGAGCGGCTGGCAGACTGGTTTGGGCGCTTTATGACGCAGCCGCAACGGGAGTCCCTGTTTTTCGAACCGGAAAATCCCATTCCTGCCCTCGCCCCACAGGTACGAGCTGCGTACCGGCCCTTCCAAAATGAAGCGCATCTTTTTATCGACGGCGAACAATTCACCACCTCTTTGAAGTTGGCACAAAGTATCTGCGCGTACGAACCCATAGAGATGGCCACCTTTTCCGCAGCAGACGGTCAAGTCATCAAACAGCTTTTAATGGACGGCTGCCTGATATGACCGATTGCCATATTCAAGAAGCCCGTTGGGCAGACGCGCGCGCCCAATTGGAAGCCATCCGCCGGGAAGTTTTTGTGCGGGAGCAAAAGGTTCCGGAGGAGGAGGAATGGGAAGATCGGGATCTCGACGCCACACACCTTCTTGCTATGACCGGAAGCGAAAACCAACCGGTGGGTACCGTCCGGCTGTTGCCGGAAGGCAAGATCACCCGGATGGCAGTCTTGCAGAGCCATCGCGGCTTGGGTATTGGTGCGGCTCTGCTGCGCGAAGTCCTGATGCTATGCAAACAGCGGGGACTGGCGCAGGTTTATCTGGATGCTCAAATCACCGCCCTGGGCTTTTACCGGAAATTCGGTTTTACCGCCGCGGGTGACGTGTTTCTGGATGCGGGTATTCCGCATCAGCGCATGACCCTGATGCTTGAAGGACAGCCTATGAACGACAATCCCGTGGTCCGCCTGGAGCATCCCTCGGACCTGCTGCCCCTGATGCGGGAATTTGCCGGGCTGGCGCAGCGCTCCATCGACATTTTCAGCCATCAGCTCAACCCGGTGCTTTATGACGATGCCGAATTGGTCGACGCCATCTCCGCGCTGGCGCGCGGGGGACGGCAAACCCGGATTCGCATTCTGGTGCGAGACCCGCGCCCACTCTACGGCAGCGACCGGCCACTGCTGACATTGACCCAACGTTTGCCCTCCCATATCCACATCCGGGCTTATATTGAAGGCGCGTCCGACCCGCGGCTGGGATTCTTCTGCGTGGATGCGGAACATCTGGTCCGTTTCGCCGATGAACCGGCTCTCAAAGGCTTCGCCCGCCATTCGGCCCGCGCGGAGTCGCGACAGCTGCTGGATGAATTCGAACATCTTTGGATTTACGGCAGTCGAGAGGACTCGAATTTGCGGCGGCTTTCACTCTAGGCTAAAACTCCACCCCGATTTTGCCGCCCTCATACACCACGGGAAAGGATTTCAGGCAATCGAGAGTATCCCCCAAAGAACCCCTGGCTCGCCCGGAACGCAGATCGAACGCTATACCGTGGGCACGGCAGACGATGGCGCCTTGAGAAATTTTTCCCGTCGATAATAAAGCGTCCATATGAGGACAGCGGTTCTCAATGATGAACGGCTGACCTTGATCTTGAAGCAACAACAAAGGGCGTCCTTTCAGGTTGAACGCGGCGCTGTAACCATCGTGAAGATCCACCAAATTCGCCAGCGCATAAAAAGCCATAACCACCTCGATTGATCGCCATTTGTGCCCGGCAGTCTATGCATGGATAAAATGCAGCTCAAGTTCTACAATTCCCACCCATCCCACCAGATGTACCTGTCACGTGAATCTCAGCAGCCTATCCTATGAGGCCAACACGGAACCCCTGTTTTTACGCCTGAGCCAATTGCCCAACTGCATTTGGCTCGACAGCGGCAAGCCCGCCTCAGGCCTCGGCCGCTACGACATCATCACTGCCCTGCCCTGCGCTGTAATTTCAGGCACTAGCCCGAACCTCCCAAAACAACTCCAGCAAAAGCTTACAACTCGCCAAGTGAAGAGCGATCTCCCCTTTTGCGGTGGTTGGGTCGGGTACCTGGCTTATGAAAGCAACCACAAAGCCATGGGGCTCCAACCTTCAAACAAAGGCGATGCTTTTATTCCTCAAACCTGGTTCGGCTGGTATGAATGGGCATTGGTGGTCGACCACGAAACCCGCTCAACCCACCTGATCTTTTTAGAGGACTGCCCAGCCGAAACCCGAGAGCGCGTGTGGCAAGCATTACAGACCGGAGTTCCACCGGAGCTGGCGTTCGAATGCACCGGCTTCCAGGCCGATGAAAGTCATGAACACTATCTGCTCTCACTCAAAAAAATCCGCGCTCACCTGCTGGCCGGTGATACCTATCAGGTTAACTACACCCAACGTTTCAGCGCCGCTTTTAATGGCTCTGCACAGGGCGCGTACCTGGCCCTGCGCCGAACCGTCCCCAGCCCCTTTTCCGCTTTTTTGGGATTGGATCAGGGCACGATTCTGAGCATTTCACCCGAGCGATTTATTCAGGTTTGCGGCCGCCGG
>Ga0164241_10001784_pt1 | contig 25217 bp, 19 predicted proteins | sample OricomyardsoilBY_FD_108780 | JGI IMG/M metagenome (GOLD analysis project Ga0164241, IMG submission 108780) | Backyard soil microbial communities from Emeryville, California, USA - Original compost - Back yard soil (BY) | ecosystem: Environmental > Terrestrial > Soil > Unclassified | place: USA... | reverse complement strand
TCGGTCTTTCGCAGATCGAACCGCAGCTACTCGATGCGCTGCTGAAGAAGGCGCGAACTCCCGCGGAGCGGCTGGCTCTGCTGCGCGGTGCCGCCGAAAAATTCGAGGACGACACCGAGCTCGCACTCCTAGTGCTCGACGCCTACGAAGACGCCAACGACGAGGCCGGTGGCCGCGCTTGGGCCCGCAAACTCCGGCGCCGCGCCGACGCTTCCAGCAATGTGCGCACCAACGTTGGGGAGTACTACCTGCGCCTCGCCAGTCGCGCCAAAGGTGGACCAGCCGAGCGCGACACCGAAGAAGCGCGCCGCACGTTCGGTGAGTTGGTCGAGTTTGCGCCAGAAGATCCGCTGTCGCGTCGCCGCTTGGGCGACTTGCTCCGCGCGCATGGTTGGTACGAAGAAGCGTTGCGCCAATACGAGACGCTGGCCGCGCTCACTCCCGATGATCCGAGCGTGCCGCTGTTGCTGGCCGCCGCAAACCAGGGCACCGGCAAGGTGGAAGAAGCGGTGCGTTGGGCCGAAAAGGCCGCAGCGACCGGCTCGCCCGACAGTGAAAGTCAGATGGCCTTGGCGGCGCGCGCGCTCGCCAGTGCATTTCTATGCTGGGCCCGCCAAGACTCGGCGCGCGACGGCAAGGCGCTCGAGGTCGAGCGTCTGCGCGGTCGCGCTGCGCGACTGGCCGCGTCGGAGCAAGACCAGGGTGTGCGCGTGATCCTCAGCTGGGCGCACCCGGAGCTGCGGCCCGCGCTCTGGAGCAACGCGCTCGGCTCGATGATGCCGGCACCCGCCAACTTGCCGCTGCTCGGAGTCGCTCAGGTCTTCGTGCCCAGCACGCCCGCGCCGGAGGTCGAACTGCGTTTGGATCCCGAGGATGCTGCGCGTGCCGCTCGGTTGGAGTTGAAGGCGACCCTCACCGTCCTGGTCGCAGAGGGCACGCCCCAAGAGCAGCTCGCCCGGTTGGACATCGGATTCAAGGACGCGGCAGGCAAACCGGTCGACAGAGTCAAGCTGCGCTTCGCGGACGGCACCCTGAAGGAGATGCCATGAAACCCTTCGAAATCCGGCACTGGCCCGTGCTCGGCTGGCTGCTGCTGTCGGTGCTGAGCCCGACATTGGTGTCGTGTCGAGAGCACGCGCAAGCACCGCTGGTGTTCACAGTCGGCGATATCCAAGCCGTGCATGCAGACGTAACGATCAGCACGCGCCCCGTGCAAGGCGAGCAACGTCTCTCTGATGGCGACCGTGTGGTGACTGGTCCTGATGGGCGTGCGCGCTTGCACCTGGACGACGGCACGATCGTGGCCGTGGCGCCCGCCACTCGCTTCACGCTTCGCGGCAGCAAGCTCGAGCTCGAAGCCGGGCGCGTGTTCGTTCAAGGCGGCGCCGCAGCCCGTACGGAAGTCTCGTTGCGCGGCGCATCGACCACGGTAGCCTCGAGCGCCGCCGCGTTCGAGAGCAAGGACGAGCAAGCCAAGGTCTATTGCGCTCAAGGCGAGCTGATGCTGAACGCTTCCGGGAGTCAGCTGCGCGTCGCCAGCGGCGAGACGGCCACGCTCGATGGCAAGAGCAACCGCGTTGCCCCAGAAAAGGCCTTCGAGGATTGGACCGGCGGCTTGGCCGTACCGTGGACGAGTCCGCTCGGTGAACGCAGCGCGATCCCGAACGCCCGCGCGCTGAACGATCGCTCAGATCCTGGCACGGACCTCGTGATTCGGGCGCAGAAGGTGGCGGTCGACATCGACGGAGAGCTGGCCGTCACCAAAGCACGCACCACGTACTTCAACGGCGGCAGCTCGTCGCAACACGCCATCTTCCAGCTCTCACTGCCGGGTGGCGCGATCGTGCGCGGCGTGACGCGCTCTATCGGTGGGAATACTAGCTCCGCCAATTTGCAGGCCGCTCACGAAGTCGGCGGGCTCGGCGCAGGGCTGGAGTTCGCGGGCGGCGGCTGGCTGAGCGGCGATCTGGGTAGCGTACCCGCGGGGCAGACGCTCGACTTCGAGCTCGAGTACGCCGAGTGGCTGCCGACCCACGCCGGTCGCGCTGCCTACCGCTTTCCAATGGCGGGCAACGAAAAGACGGGCATTGTCGGCGAGCTCTCGGTCGAGGTCGAGGCAAACCACAGCAAGAATCCGCTCGTGACCGCGAGCGCAGGTTCGACCGTCAAAGATGGCACAATTCGGTACAGGCTAGCCGACGTCCGACCCACGGGCGATCTGGTCGTCGAGCTGGCCCCCAGCGTCGTCAAGCCCAATGCCGCGCGCGCGTACGTCGTGAGTGCTCCGCGCGCGACCGAAGATCCATTCGTGATGATCCGCACCGAGGTGCCGGAGCGCAGTGAAGCGGGTGTGACGCTGGCTGTCGTCGTCGACTCCTCGATGAGTGTGGGCAGCGCTGCGCTCGAAACCGAACGCGCGGTCGTCGACGCCATTCTGGAGGGCCTTGGACCGCGCGACTCGCTCGTGGTACTGGCGGCCGATCAGACGCTGCGACCGATGGGACCGGCTGTACCAACCGCCGTTTCGCCTGCCACACGCGATCTAGTGCGCAGTGCACTCGGTTCGCTGCGCGTCGGTGGGGCCTCGAACCTGGGAAGCGCGCTGCAACAAGCCGCCGATATCCTCGATTCTCCGAGCCGTGGAGCACTCGCAGGCTCGGGCATGGTCGTGTACATCGGCGACGGGAGGCCCTCGGTGGGCGAGCCCGATGCCGAGCAGATTCGGCGCCTGATCGGCCGGCGCGTGGGCGGTCTTCCGCGCCTTGGCGCGGTAGCCGTCGGCCCAAACGCCGATCGCTGGCTGCTCGCAAAGTTGGTCGCAGGTGTCGGCGCCGTTTATGAAGTGGGCGACCGCGCCGATGCCGCTCGCGCCGGCGCGAAGCTGCTCGCCGACGCGCTACAACCGACGTTGCGCGACGTCGAGCTGGATCTGGGTTCAACCATCGATCGCATCTACCCACGCGAGGGCCGCGCCGTGCTCGCCGGCTCGACTGTCACGGTGCTCGGCCGGCTGCGCGGCAAACTGCCAACGCACATCGGTTTCCGCTTCCGTGACGGCGGCCAGCTCGTTCAAGAGTCGCGGCCGATCGACCGCACGATCGCGCCGCACAACCAGGACATCATCAAGCGCTGGGTAACAGCACGCATCGAAGACATCGCGCTGCGCGGAGAGGGCGTCGAGCCGGCAATCGTCCTCGCGACCGAAAACCAGCTGCTCACGCCGTGGACGAGCTGGTTTTTCCCCGGTGAAAACGGCTCCGAATCGCTCGCCCATCGACTCTTGGAGCTCTCTCCGCTCTACGACACACCCTTCGCAACCGAGGGCGACGAAGCTTTCGTCAGCGGCTCCACCTTGCTCGAGCCACCGCGTACGTTCGGCGGTGGCGTCTCGCTGCGCGAGGCAGCCGAGGCCGCCGTACGACGAGTACTGACGAGCGCTGCTGGAGCGGTGCGCGCCTGCCGCGATGCGCGAACGGCCACGCGCCCCGAACTCGGCCACGAATTCAGACTGGATCTATCGATCGACGGCGATGGGCACGCCACGCGCGTGCACGTGGAGCTGCTCGGCGATCGGCGCGGAGATCGCGTACTCGAGCGTTGCATCGAGGGCGTGGTCAAGAGCTTGCCGTTCTTCGCGGCGGGTGCGGTCGTGAACGTGCAGCACACGCTCACCGTGCCCGAGAGTCGTGGGATACGTCGTACCCAATGCTCGCCAGCGTCGAAGGTCTCGCTACCACTGCGTAAGATCATCTGGCGCGCGCGTCGGCTCGCGAGCGGCGAGCGCTTTTCAGACACCTACCTCGCTGCAGCGCGCGCCTGTGAACTACCCACTTGGACCGATCGACGCGCGCTGCTGCTCCTCTACTTGGAAACGAGCTTCGACCTCGAGTCCTGGTTGCACATGGCAGGATCTCTCGAGGTGGCAGGCGAGACCGATGCTGCCGCGTTCTTGAGACGCGAAACGCTACGCCGCGTCACGACGTTCCAAGAGCTCCGAAAGGTCAGCGACTTACTCACGCAAGACGAGCCCAAGATCGACGGGGAGCTCGATAGAGCCTACAAAAAGGCCGAAAGTGACGCCGAGCGGCTCGCGCTGGTGCGCCGCTTCTTGCGTCTAGCGCCGCACAACGGCCTCGCGCGCCGCCGGCTGCTCGCGTTGCTCGAAGCGCTCGGGCAGAAGGAGGCGCTCGTCAGTGAGATCCAGAACCTACGCGCGGAGCCCTTCGCGGATGCAGGTCTCTTGGCGCAAGGTGCCTCGGCACTCCGCCGCATCGGACTCGACGCCGAAGGTCGGCGCGCGTTCGGCGAGCTGATCGAGCGCGCACCGCGGGATCCTTGGACGCTCGCTTACGTCGGCGATCGTCTGCGTGCCGAGGGCATGTTCGACGAAGCGGGAGCGGCGTACGACAGCTTGGCGCGCGCACTGCCAAATGACGCAGGCGTCGCCTTGAGGCTCGCACTCTCGCATGCTGGTGCCGGTCGGCTCGACGTCGCGACGCGCCTGCTCGATCACATCGCTCAGACTGGCGGGCGTGGCGACGACGGACGATTGGGCGAGCTTGCGTCAATCACGCAAGCCGTGCTGCTTGCGGGCGCGCGAGGTCAAGCTGACGCCGAGATCGAGGCCGAGCTCGAACGGCGCCTCCTGCGCACTGCTCTGCCCGACGTGCAGAGCGTGGTCATGATTCAATCGCCCCCGTCCGATGATCCCATCGAGATCAGCGTGGTGCGCGCAAGCGGCGAAAAAGTGGCGCAATCGGCGGATCTCGATGCACGCGAGCTCGGCGTTGCAGCCATTCGCATCGAGCGCGGTGACGGCGCCGCGCGTATCTCGCTGAAGCGCGCGTTGGAGCTCGGTCCATCGCGACCTGCCAAAGCCAAGCTCGCAGCGCTGATCCTAGACCGCGAGAGCAACCAGCCGCGCCTCGTCACCAAGGAGGTCGAGGTGTCGGCCGATGGTAAATCAGTAACGCTCGAGTTCGATGGAGAGGCGTTTCTATGACCGACCAAGACAGCCATGAGCCGCTGACCTCACCGAGTGAATCCAGCGCGCTGCCGGCGGAGCTTGCGGCATTGCCGCAAGCCCCGCCGTTCGACGGTTGGGTCCGGCCGCAACGTATCCAACGCCCGCTCGTGGGCGCGACCCTGTGGTGCTTCGGCGCCCTGTTCTGGTCCTACTTGGTCGTGGGTGAGCTCGTGGTGTGGACGGCTGTGCCGGAAATCTTGGGCGTCATTGCTGTGCTCAGCGCATTCGGTCTCGCCTGGTACCGCGCCACCAGCCAGATGGCACAGGCGCCTCGCTGGCGCTGGCTCTTGCCCGGCGTCGCTGCCTTCTTCTCGTGGCTGCTCGTGCTCGCCATGAGTACCACCGTGTTCAGCACGGGCGGGCGCAAGGAGGCCGAACTGGCTGCGCTGTTGCTCTGGTCTTTCTCGGCGACGACTTATACGCTGGGTCGCCACTTAGCTGCGCAGCACCACCTGCCGTTGAGCCCAAACGCACGCAATGGCCGCATCGCGCTCTGGCTGATCACCGGCATCGCGACCCTAATGGCGGGCGTGAACATCATCAGCTACGCGTGACGGACGCCGAGTGAGCTACGCGCCGCACAACAACGTCCGCGCCCGCTTACCCCAAAACTCTGCGAGGTCTTGAGGTTTAGGTTAGCGGACGGAGTGCGCGCGCTCCGTCGCGTAGCTCATTCATGCGCCGTGTGCTGTTAGGGAAGCGCCGGCTCAGCCCTGACCATCGAGGTCAAGCGCTGTGCACCGGGTAGTCGATGTAGCCCTGAGGCCCCGGTGTATACGCGGTCGTCATGTCCGGAGCGGCGAGCTCCCAGCCATGCTGTAAGCGCGCAACGAGATCCGGGTTTGACAAGAAGGGACGCCCGAAGGCGACGAGGTCGGCCGTTTTGCTTTCCAAAACACTCTCGGCCGACGCGCGATTGAAGCCGCCCGCAGCGATGTAGGTGCCTTTGAAGTTCTCGCGAATCGTCTGCTTGATTGACGCCGGGACTGCGGGAGCTCCCAGCGCAGAGTGATCGACCACATGCAGGTACGCGATGCCGAGCTTGCTGAATTCTTGGGCCAAGAGCAGGTAAGTCGCATCGACTTCCGGATAGGGGCTCATGCCGCTGGCCACGCCGTACGGCGATAGGCGAATCCCGACGCGTTCCTTGCCGATCGCGTCGGCCATGCCGCGCACGGCTTCGATCGCGAAGCGGGTGCGGCCGGCGACGCTGCCGCCGTAGCCATCCGTGCGCTGGTTAGTGTGCGGATTGAGGAATTGCTCGGTCAGGTAGCCATTTGCGCCGTGCAATTCGACGCCATCGAAGCCAGCCTTGATCGCGTTGCGCGCCGCGGTCACGTGCTCCTCGAGCGTGCTCCGAATTTCGGCCTCGATCATGGCGCGCGGGGTCGGATAGTCCTGAGCTTGCTTTTGATCGGTCCACATTTGGCCTTGCAAAGCGACCGCCGAGGGCGCGAGCACCGCTGCGCCCTCGGGCATGTTCAGGGGATGCGAGACGCGCCCCGTGTGCATGATCTGCGCAAAGATTTTGGCGCCTCCGGCGTGCACACGCTTGGTAACTTCTGCCCAGCCAGCGACCTGCGCGTCGTTCCAAAGGCCGGGGATGCGGGCATAACCTTGGCCATTGGGAGAGGGCGAAGTGCCCTCGGTGATGATCAGGCCCGCGCTCGAGCGCTGCTCGTAATACGTGGCGGTGAGTTCCATGGGCGCGTGCTGCGCGCCAGCGCGCGAGCGCGTCATCGGCGACATCACGATGTGATTTTGCAAAGCGAGCGAGGCGAGTTTGGTCGGCTGAAAGAGGATTGACGTCATGGGGCTGCATCAGACGCTCAGCCCGCGTGCCATGTCGAGTGACATGACGACGCCACCGTTTTACGGCTCGAACAGCACCAGGATCGGCAGCCGCGCGTGGAACGAGGCCGAGTTTCGGAGCTGCGCTGCTGGATCGCGATCGCGCCCAGTATTGGTGCGAATGAGCGATGAAAGCGGCTCGCCTGCGGTAGCGCGCCACCTCACTTGGGAGCCGGCGACTCGACCAGCGCGCGTAGCTCCGCTGCCAGTGCTGTCGGGACGCGACCGAGGAAGGCCTCCGCGTCGAGGCGTGTCATGGCTGGCAGCATCCACCCGAGCATCATGCGCTGATCTGCGGGCGCGGTGCGTTCGACCGAACGACGTCCGAAGGTAGCGGCTTCGTCAGTCGAAAGGAGTGCGACAATGGCGGGCTCGTACACGCGTTCCTCCTCGTCCATGTGCGCGAGGTACTGCGAGGTGAATGCGCAAGCGGCCAGGTACAACGCAGCGATTGGCTGCTCAGTCGTCAATGCTGCGCGCGATTCGTCGAGCGCAGCGTGCGCGCGATTCATGCGTTCGAAGATTTGCGGTGCCCGCTCGCGCAGCGTGGGCAGCAATAGCAAGTCTTCGTTTTCTCCGTGGTGCGCCACGAAGTGCAATGCTTCGCTCAGAGCGGCGCGGGCCGCCACCTCGCGTGCTGGGTCACCGTCGGCGCGACCGAGTTCGGCGCAGGCAGCGAAGAGCGCGCGACGGATGCCTTTGTGGACGTTGCTGAATAGATCGGGTTTGGCTTGCGTGGTCATGCCCCGAACATGCTCTTGGGGCTGCTCCGGCAATTGGATAAAACCGACATGCGTCAGCGGAAGCGCGCGAAATATTCCTTGGGCGACGAACCCGCAAAGCGCCTAAACTCTCGAATGAAATGCGACTGATCGTAGTAACCGGCGTCGAGTGCCGCAGCCGTCAATGAGGGCGCACTAGCGGCTCGTGCAACCGCGCGCTCGAAGCGACGCAACGTCGCGAAGCGCTTGGGGGTGACACCGACCCGCGCGGTAAAGCGCCGCTCGAATTGGCGCTCGCTCACACCGAGCACGGCAGCAACGGCGGAGACACTCGCTTCGTCGTGAGTATGCGACAGCAACGTCGTCGCCCGAGTCACGAGCGGATCGCCCTGGTAGGGCAACTCGGCCAACCAGCGCTCGACGATCGCGACGCGCGCGGCCGCATCGCGAGCCTCGCCGAGTTCCTCGTGGACCTGGGCGATCCGCGCTCGCGGCAGGACAGCGTCGAGCGCGACACTGCAGCCCGTCAGCTCGGCAACTGGAACGCCCAAGCAGGCAGCACCCTCAGGGGTAAATCGCACGAGCAGCGAGCCGGTCCGCGGCTCGTAAGCGTAGGTCTTCGCGGTCGCCTGAATTCCGGTGACGCCAGCCAGCGCGAGGTAATCGTTACCGGCGCGTACGCGACCGCGAAACTGAAACCCGAGCACGACGCTCGTCGACGGCAGCACGAGGGACGCGCCACCATCCGCCTCCACGACGTCGATGCTAGCGACGCGGCCTCGAAGCGCCGGATGAGAGCGAGGGCTCGGCATTCGGCCTAGGTTAACAGTGGCTGTGAGGCATTGCCAAAGCTTTGAGGGTCCTGCAGGTGCGTCGTGTTATCACGCCGTCATGTCAGAGTCGCTCGCGCTACGGCTGGAAGCCACCGTCCGCAATTTGTCTAGTGACATTGGCGAGCGCCATTTCCGTCGCGGACACGCGCTCGACGAAGCGCTGGGCTTAATCCATGACGAGCTGCGGCGCGCTGATGTAGCGGCGACCGACCATCACTTCGAAGTGTCTGGTCGCCGGTTCACGAACGTCGAGGTGATCGTTCCGGCCCGTTCGGGCGCGCTCGACCGCGGTTGCGTCGTCGTTGGAGCTCACTACGACACGGTTCCGGGCACGCCAGGAGCCGACGACAACGCGACGGGCGTTGCGGCCTTGCTCGAGTTCGCACGACAACTCGCTCACGAGCGCTTCGAACGCAGTCTACGATTGGTGTTCTTCCCCAACGAGGAGCCTCCTTTCTTTCCCAACGCGGGCATGGGAAGCGCCGCGTATGCGGCAGAGCTCCGGCGCGCGGCGGTTGACGTGCACACCATGATTTCCCTGGAAATGCTCGGCTACTACAGCGATCGAGCCAAAAGCCAGCAGTACCCACCAGGGCTTTCGCTGCTGTACCCGGACCGCGGCAACTTCATCGGCTTCGTCAGCAATCTGAACTCGCGAAAGCGCCTGCGCGAACTCAAGGACGCCTTCATCGCCAGCTGCGACTTTCCGTGTGAGAGCTTGGCGGCGCCCGAGTGGACCGTGGTCGTGGGCTTGAGCGACCACAGCTCGTTCTGGAAGCAAGGCTATCCTGGCTTGATGGTGACCGACACTGCGTTCATGCGAAATCCGCACTATCACCAAGCAACTGACACGGCAGACACGCTCGACTTCGAGCGATTCGCCAAAGTCACTCAAGGGCTGGTGGAGGCCGTGAAACGCTTGGCTTCGACGGTCGATCCGGAATGATGTTTTCCGCGAGCTGCCGCCTTTCCCGCACTTGCTCGCAGCGTCAATCGAGCCGTGTTCTGGCGCTGCGGTTTAGCCAAACACGTCGCCGAACCTGCCGCTCACTTCACCGAATTTGTCGTCGGCATAGCCCGCGGCTTGCATGGCGCTGATCAAGACTTGGCCGGGGTGCGTGTCTTGCGGGGCGACGATGTGCCGTCCGGGAGCGAGGCCGCCGGCGCGACCGCCGACCAGCAGCACCATGCGGTCGACTGAGTGCGTCTGGAAGTTGGTAGTCGAGTCGTTCAATTGAATGCCGTGGCCGGCTTCGGGCATGAAGATCATGACCGTGTTGTCGAGCACGTTGCCCGCACCTTCCGGGGTGCGTTTGAGTTTGTCCATCAAGTACGCATAGTGGCCGATGTGCCAGCCAAGGCAGCGACTGACCGGCTCTTGCCCGCGCGTGGTTTCGTCACCGTTGTGTCCGCACTCGTGCAAGTCCGCGCGGATCGGCATGCCGAAATCAGTCGAGATCGGGAACACGTTCATGTGCGACTGAAACACGGTGACTTGCAGCGTGGCCACGCGAGTGATGTCGCACACGAAGGCCATGTGGATCAGATCTGCGAGCAGCCGAGCGCGCGTGTCTTCGTCGCTGTAGCCCGTATTGGTGCCGATGCTCGATGAGTCGGAGCCGGCGTTGTCTCCGCCGAGCGGCAGATCGCCGAGCGGCGCGGCCGGCTTTTGGCACTGAGCGCCCACTGTGGGCGGCGCGGCCGAGATACGCATTTCGAGCGCGCGGATCTCGTCGAAATGTGCTTCGAGGCGCGCCTTGTCCGCGGCGCCCAGCTTGTTCAGGATGCGCTGGCGCTTATCCGTGATCAACGACAGCACGCTCTGACGCGCGCGTAGTTCGAAGTCGTGCGCGGCTTGCTGACCGTCATCCTTGGGGACGAAGCTATCGAAGAGCGAGCCATACACGATGCCCGGATTGATTTGCGCTTCGATGGCTTTGCCGCCCGGGCCATAAGAGATGTACTGGCGGCCGGCGAACTCAGAGCCCGAGAGGTACCAGCTCGGCTGCGCGCGAAGCACGAGCGAGCTACGCGTGGTCTTGTTCAAGCCCGCGACGATCTGATCGCTCGTGATGCTGGCGGCACGGAAGCTCGCAGACTGCGAGCGCGTGCCACACAGCAGTGGGCTCGCGCCGCCACCATGAAAATCACGGAATGCACCGGCCGCGGGCACGTCCGCGCCTTCGACCGAATTGGGATTCCACGGGATCTTGAGGTTGGAGACCAGGCTGAAATCGCCCATTAGTGCGAGCTTTTCCAGCGGCTGGAGCGGAGTAGTCACGGCGTAGCCCGCGCCGGCCGCGGTGTCGGCGATGAAATGTCCGCCCTCCGTTTTGCGCGTGCCGGCGACCTGCGACTTGTTTTCTTCCCAACCGTCACCGCCGATGGTCTGACCGGCGAATACGATCGCGTAGCGTTTGGGCAACTGGGCAGCTTGCGCGTAGGCATCACCGTTGCCATTGAGCATGCACTCGAGGACCGGCAAGCTGACACCAACACCGCCGAGCCCGCGCAGCAGCGTGCGCCTAGACAAAACGAACTTTTTCATGGTGCCGCCTCCTCTTGCCGAAGCGCGAAGCGCTCGTCGCCGACGAAGCGCGAGAGCATCTGTTGTAAGTCGTAGCCGCCAGACTTGAAGCTGGCCAAAAGTGCTTCCTTGGCCGCAGCTTCCTCCGGGCGGAGCTCGCGACCGACCGCGTAGCTCATGAAGTGCTGCACGAAGCACGACTCCAGCTCGCCGTTGCTCACCAAGAGCTGCGCCAGCTGTCCCGGACCGCTGAACTCGCCGACACCAGGAAGCTCGCCTTTGTCGGGCAAAACGCAGTCGTCGTGCGCGTCATCATGTGTGCGGTAGCGGCCTCCGATGTCGTAGTTCTCGAGCCCGTAGCCGATCGGATCGAGCTGCTCGTGGCAGCCTCTACAGCTCGCAAGCTTGCGGTGCTCATCGTAGCGATCGACCTTGCAAATTTTGTCGCCGTCACCGGGCGGCTGATCGACGTTCACGTTGGCGGGCGGCGATCCGATTTTGTTACACAAGAGTCGCGTCTGCACGAAGATGCCGCGCTGCGTGGGACTCGTGTCCGAAAACTTGCTGAACGCCGCGAGCACGCTGCCGTGCGAGAGAATACCGGCGCGCTTGTCGTCCACATACGAGACCCAGCCCTGACCCCCTGCCGGTGCTGATAGTCCGTAATTGGCCGGCAGCGGGCCGCTCACATAGGTTTGTGTCGAAGTGAACAAATCGAGGTAGCTCGACGGCTGTTCGAACACGACCTTCTCGATCAGCTTGTTCGTCTCCAAGCTAAACGCCGCGGCCAGCTCAGCGCTCGCCGGAATTGCCCGGTAACCCAGCCACATCGCGTGAAAACGCTCGAGCTGCGCGCGCGCCCGCGAGTCACTCAGCAAGCGCGAGGCGGCCTGCATGCGCGAGCCGGCGTCGGTCAGTTTGCCGGCGCCGGCTTGATCGAGAAGGGCATCATCGGGCCCGCTGCCCCAGAGCAAGAACGACAAGCGCGACGCGATCTCATAGTCATCGAGCGCCAAGATCCCCGGCTCCCCGCTCGGCGTACCGACCTCGATGCGATAGAGCACCTCGGGATCTTGCAACATGCTGCGCAGCACCAGGTTCACCGCGGTGTAGAAGTCATGCGGCACGCCCGGGTTGTCCTCGGTCGCATAACTCTGCAAGGTCATATAAGCGTGAACTTGTTCCTCGCTCAGCGGCCTGCGATACAAACGCCGCCCAACACTCTCGATCGTACTGCGAAAGCATGCGGCGTCACCGGGACCCGTCGGCGTGCACGGCACGATCCCGCCGCGATTCTCCGGCAAGACCGCGCGCGCCGCGATATCGGTGGCGGTAGCTTCCAGGGATTCGATCAGCGCGCTCGAAGCGCTTTGCACCGTGTAATCGTTGTCGAACGGCCGATACTGATCTTCGCTCAAGAACTTGGCGGGCGCGCCGCTGTCGTCTCCTAGCGCGTCGCGCACCACATTCGAAAGTTCGGTACGCGAGAGCCGCCGCGCCACACTGGCAGAAGCCGTCGACAGCTTGCCAGGACCTGCGTTGCCGCCGGTCTGCGCGCTACCGCCGCCGGTTTGTGAGCTGCCACCGCTGGCGCTCGCGTTCCCAGCGCTGCTATCCGGCGAAGCCGACGACGAGCCGCCCGCGCAAGCTGCCACCGCAAGCGACAGCGCGCAGGCGAACACCGTAGCGCTGCACCTGTGCCCGATCAGTGCATGCATCTCGCCAGTGTGCCCGAGCGAGCTGCATCGTGGAACCCGAAGCGCGCCGCAGCACCGCAAATCGCTCGGTGTCACGCGCAGATTGAACGCGCATGTCCTACCGCTCCTGCACAATGACCGTATGTGCAGAATGGACATCAGGGCGCGAGCCTAGGGTCTGTTGCCCGCATTCGAGCGCCACTGGGGTGTAGCAGAGGCCCAAGCTCAATCTTCGAACTCGAGCTCAGCTTCTGGATCGTCGTAGCTACGGAGCGCTGCCTTCTTGCCCAGACGCCGGAGCAGAGCGCCGCGCGGCCGTTTCCGCGCAGCGGCGCGCTAGTTGGCGCCCGGTCCGCTGTTGCAATACTCGAAGAAGCGATTGCCCGTCGCGCTGAAAGCGCGGCCCGATGTCGCTGCGGCGGCCCACGGCGCCGTCTTGTTGATGTGGGCACCGAGCATCGATTCACGAATCACGGCATTTCCATTCGGAGTCGGCGTGACGCCACCCTGATCCCACGAACGCCCCAGTGAGATCTTGTTGGCGGGAGCGGACGCATCCGAAGTGAAGGTGCAGCCAACCACGAGAAAGCCATAGCTGTTGTCGACGACGGTGCTCGGGGCCAGGTAAACACCAGAGCCGCTCCCCTTGCGCGAAGAGAGGTAGTTGAGCGTCGAGCCTTCGATGACTGCCGTGGCGCGCCCGAAGATGAAGTCGGTGTCCCCTTCGATGAAGCTATTTTTGATGTACACCCGCGCGAGCACTTTGGGGCCGGACGAATCGAGATAGAGCGTGTCTTGAAAGCCGTGCAGGCGAACGTTCTGAAGCACCGTCGTGTCGCCCGTGGTGTAGAGCGCCACGGCTTGGCTCGTGGCGTTGGGCGACGCAAAGTCGTTGGAGATGGTCAGATTCAGCAGCGCAAGGCCGTCTGCTTTCGAGGTGAACGTCGCGCTCTGGGCCGTGCCGCCAGCTGACGACGCCGTTTGATCGTTGACGATCACGACCTTGGTTGCGTCAGCATCAGCGCCGTACAAGGTGATGGGGGGTTTGTTGGCTGCGATTGAAACGATCTCGCGATACGTGCCTGGTTTGAGCATGATGTATTGGCGCGCGCTGCCAGAGGTAGCGTTGATGGCCGCCTGCACGGTGTTGTAGCTGCTGCTGCCGTCAGCAGCGACAGTCGCGTTGGGCGTGAACGACGACGGCCCCCCCAACCCGCCTGTCGGATTCCAATTGTCGGTCACCAAAGCACCCAGAGTGCCATGTTGCGCCAAGTACTTCAGCACGGTGTCGTTGCCTGCCGCTGCGCTGGTGAGTTGAGGACGCGTCGCAGTACTCGCCAACGGCGAGGTGCACACACTCGGTCCGCCCGCGCTACTCGCACCCGCATTGCCGACGCCTGCGCTGCCGACGCTGGCGCCGCCGCTGCTCGCGCCCGCCGCGCTATGCGCACCGCTCGCGCCGCCGAGCGAGGAACTCCCCGCGGCGCCGAAGGCGGCAGCTCCGCCGCTCTCGGCACCGCCACCGTTTGCTAGGCTGCCCCCCTTCGCGCCGTCGCTCGCGTTGCTGCCACCGCCTACGCTCGTTCCAGCTCCGGGCATCCCCGCATGAGTCGCACTGCTACCCACACTGACGCTGCCACCCCGGCCAACGCCGTCACTTCCCGAGGCCCCGGCATCGCTGCCCTGCCCGTCGGAGTTCACGGTCGAACAGGCCAAAGCGAGCGACAAAGAGGCCAAGATCGATGTCGAGGGAAAGGTCTTCATGCCGCATTCGAGTCCGTACCGCACCGCGTAATGCGTGAACCGCCACAATCGATCACCCGAGCTTGATTTGCGCGGCGCATTTGATTCGCTCTTCGGCGCAAACATTGCGTGACCCGAACGCCTCGCACGGATAAATCAACTGCAACTAGCAAGGCACGGTTGTTGCTGTGCTCATTGCCCACGTAGCGGCGCGCGTCCTTGGGAGATCGGACGCGCTCGAACCATGACGGGTGTCCCAATGGATTGGTTTGAAAGTGGACTGGCTTAGACCTGGAGCAGACACGATGGACGTAAAGCGGGAACTGATTCGAGATCACGAGGATCACGACCGACTGCTCGAGCAGCTGACTCGAGCCCTCGAGGCGAGGCGACCGCTCGCGGAGCTTCGTCAGTGTTGGGTCGACTTCGAAGAAAACCTGTTAGACCACTTGGCCGCCGAGGAGCAGTACCTCTTCACCGTGGCAATTCAAGCTCATCGGCTCGAGATCCAGCAATTGCGCGCCGAACACCGACAGATCCGCCAAGACATGGGAGGCATCAGCGCATCGCTCGCACTCGGTACTCTGAAGCAGCGCGAACTCGACGAGCTACGCGCGCTGTTGCGAACCCACGGCGAACACGAGGAGCGCTCGCTGCATTGCTGGCTAGAAATCGACGAAGGGATCATGGCCCATCGCGGCGTACTCGCCATCCGCAATCGCCGCGAACGCGCCTGTGCGCGCCAGCAGGCCGGAGCGAAGGCGAACGATTGAAGGTCGCCTACGTAGCCCTCGACGCATGCTCATCGCGGTCGGTCGAGACGCGCTCAAGAATGCAGATGTTCGAACAAGATCTTGACGCCAAGACCGATGAGCACGACGCCACCTGCGAAATCGAGCCGCTTTCCGAGCATTGCCCCAAAGCGTCGCCCCGCAAACAGCCCAGCAATGCTCAAAAGCGCCGTGACTACCCCGATAGTCGTTACCGAGAGCAGCAGGGGCGCATCCAGCATCGGCAGTGTGATGCCCACCGCGAGGGCGTCGATGCTGGTTGCGATCGCGAGCACCAACATAGGCCGAAGAGCGAAGTGATCGACCATTGCGCTCTCGTCACTCTCGTCGTCGGCGCCGCCGCGGGCTTCCCAGATCATCTTCCCGCCGACGAACCCTAGAAGGATGAACGCGATCCAGTGATCCCAAGCTTCCACCAGGGGACCAATCCGTGATCCGAGGAGCCAGCCAATGACCGGCATGAGCGCCTGGAAGCCACCGAAAAAGGTAGCAACGAGCAGCACATGACGCGCGCGAATGGCCGGAACGGCCAAGCCCCTCGCCGCGGAAACCGCGGTCGCGTCCATGGCGAGCCCGAGGGCGAGCAGGACAATCGCGCCGAAGCTCACGAGCCCACCTGCGCGTTTGATAACCAGACCGATCGTTGGTGAAAACCGGGATTGTGTGCGAGCGGTTGAACGGCTCGGGTCCAGCCGATCGAGCGGAGTATGCTTGAGACTGCCATCTGCGTTCCAGAGCTGGGAGGCGTAGCCCAAGTCACACCTCGGATCCAATCCCCTGGCTCGACGCCTCGGCCGAGCTCTCATCGGTCGGAATGTGTGCGCATCACTCCGCGCACGCTGTAGAACGTGAAACCGCAGGCGTTCGGAGGCGCGGCACGCTGATTGCTCTAGTGACCGCGTGCCCACGGTGCGCGCCTTCTCTTCGACACTCCTGCTGATGGCAATATCCTGTTCGGCAGGAGTCTCCCCTCACTCTCCGAATGCGTGTTCCGACTGCGCCAGGAACAATCAAGCGGCAATCGGCTGCGACTCGGACGAACCTGGGCCGGCATCGGTCGAGATTGCAGCCAGCGTCCGCAACGCCTGTGAGATCCGCGAAGCGGAAAAGCACTTCGACTATGATGCGTTGCGCTTGCAGAACCGCGATGCGCACATCATTGCGCAGCTCGCGAGTTGTCTGTCCGAAGGACCCCTGGTGGCGCGCCAGATACAGTTGATTGGCTACGGTGTGCCCATCAGTAACACTCGTCAGCCGCGCACCGGCGCCGCAGCGGATGCGCTGAAACAAGCCCTGGTCGAGCGGCGTGTCGCGCCGCCGCGCATCTCGATCGCGGTGCTCGGGGAAAGCGAACCAGGCGTGTGCCGCGACCGACGAGTGTTCTTTACGCTGCGCAGTGCAAACGAATGACCCGCATTGGGTCTCGCGTCTGGCCAGGGTGATGTCGGAATTTAGGGCAGTGTCGCAAAATCCTGCAACGCTCAAGTGATTCGACGCCGCTCGAGCGCTCGGCCTGCACGGGTGGAAGTTGCACACACCTCCACGGACGATTGCACGCAGTCCGAAAGATGGGACGATACGGCAGTCCGTGACAACGTCAAACGCGACGAATTTCTCTTAGTTTACGCGAGCGATGCCCAATGTGTGGGGTGAATTGAGTATTGCCAGCGAGAGCGTACGCGAGCGATCGATAAGTACATTGGACGGAAAGCTAGATTTCCGCGCTGGTGCGTCGGACGGTGTTGCCCCGGGCGGCGCGCCTCTCGAAGCGCAAACCGAGGAGGGCGTCATTGACGCGAGAACCGAGCTGCGACGCGCGCTGCTCGCGCTCGATGAAGCGCGCCCGAAAAAGCATGGCGGAGTACGGTCTGCAGCACACCGCTGGCAGCCGCTCGTCGGTTCGAGCTGGTCGCTGCTCGACGAGTTGGAGGCCAATGGTCGCAGATTCGTCATCGTCGTCGAGAGCGCCCCGCCAACCCGCCCACGGCGTCGCGATTTGAGTGCGCGCGAGCATCAGGTGCTGACTCAGGCGCAGCTCGGTCATTCGGACAAAGTCATCGCGCATGCACTTGGGCTTTCCAACTCCACGGTGCGAGTGCTGTTACATCGCGCAGCAAAAAAGCTCGGCGCATCGACTCGACGCGAAGCGCTCGTGCGCTTCTCTGTGCTTACGAAAGCAAATCATCCCCGATGAAAAGCACTGGCCACGCGTGCTGCTGCCGTTTCTGCCTTTGACGCGCTTCGAGGTAATCAACGAGCGCCACTTCTACGTCGGACCGGCGCGATGTGAGCGGAACTGAGCACGCATTGGGAACGATGAGGCGCCGTCACTCGGAACGTTTACGTAAACACCTAGGCAATTGACTCAGCATCTCCCGCGCGTATCACTCTAGGCGATGGCATTTCGCTCTTGGGTTCTTGGGTCGGCGCTCGGCGCCGTCGTACTCGCGGTCGGTTGCTCGGACAACGTTTCGGACGGAACCAATGCGGACGGCGGCACCGCCGGCTCCTCGGTTGCAGGCGCGCACAACGAGGCCGGCGCTTCGGGCGGCTCACACGCAGGTGCTCGTGACGAAGGCGGAGAAGCGGGCTCTGGATTCGCGGGCGCGCCTGGTGAAGGCGGAGGAGCGGGCTCCTCGTCCGCTGGTGCACCCGGCGAAGAAACGCCAGGCGATCTATCCTGCTTGGGAGTCTTGCAGTGCGCGGGAGCGTGCCCCGACGATAACGCCGACGCTTGCGTCGAAGATTGCTTGAATCAGACGAGCAAGAGCAGTCAACCTGTGACGCTCGCCCTCGTACAATGCATCGCGGACAATGCTTGCGCTGACTCGGCGTGCATTCAAGACAAGTGCGTGAGCGAGCTCTCCGCGTGCGTTGCTGACGACGCGAGCGCGGCAGCCCAAGGCGAGCCTCCGACCGGTCCGCCCCCAACGGGTTCCATCCCCGCCGAGCTCGTCGGCCTGTGGAGCCAGGTCGGGTTGAGCAGCGGTATCAGCTTCGAATTTGAAGCTGACGGCACGACGACTCAGGCATACTCGAACGAGACCAACTACGGCTGCGACTTGAAGACGCAACTCTCGTCGTCGGGGGTCACCACGGTCAGCGGCGATTCACTCATTTATCACCGGCTCGAAGGCACGCTGGGAATGAAGACGTGCAGCACGGTCACGACCAAAGCCACCGAGCCCGCAGACATCGTTTACCGCTACGCGCTTGGCACGTACGACGATGGGGCCGCCAAACTCTCACTCTATCACGTGAACGAAGACGGAACGATCGCCTCGCCCATCGAGCTACATCATTGATGAAGATCGAGATGGGAAGGGGCGCTCACGCTCCAGCGTCGCACCTCCCATTTTCGATGTTGTTCCCCCCGCGGAGCGGCCGGCCCTCGACGCCGAAGGCTAAGCCGCTGAGCGCCGCGCCGCGTGACCATCAAAACCCAGAAGTGCAACTATTCCGCCGCCACGACGCGGCGTCGCTGGCCAAGGCGCCCGGGCAAATTCTGGACAAGCAACCAGAACGCGACCCATCCACACGCGAAGCCGCGCCGTGGAACACGGCTTGGGTTCGTCCCGGCAAACAATGTTTGATCGAGCGCAACGCACGTGACCAAATGTGACCGGCGAGGCAGAAAAGCCTCGACCGTCGATCATTTGTTTGCCCGATCGTCAAATGCTACGCGGCTCGAGTGCGACAACTATTGATTGTGCTCGCTTGCGTGACGATTGCTGCTCCGGGCTCCGTGCGTGCCAGCGCCGTGATGCCCGACCCTTCGTCACCCTCTCCCATTCCAGAAGCTTGTCGCCAGTTATTGGTCGTTCGAACGCCCACGTGGTCTTCGGTCGGCGGCACGCTCGAACGCTACGAGCGAAGTAAAGCGCGAGGGTGGCAGCGCGTTGGAGAAGCAAACGCGTTGAACGTCGGGCGCAACGGGATGGGCTGGGGACATGGGTTGCTCAAAGAGACTCATCCTGGGCCGGTGAAGCGTGAGGGCGACGGTCGATCACCCGCAGGGTTGTTTGCGCTCGGGAGAGCATTCGGCGCGGCTGAAGCGCTACCCGAAGGCTCCAAGGACTTCCCGTATCTGCACGCCTTACCCAGCACGTACTGCGTGGAAGATACGCGGTCCAAGTTCTACAACCAGATCGTCGATGCCCCTTTCGTCACACCGGGCTCGCGACCGGGTTGGAGTGAGCTGCGCCGCGCGGATGGCCTATTCCGTTGGGGCATCATCGTGAGGCAGAATGACGTCGATACCCAGGTCGGCGCGGGCTCGTGCGTCTTCCTACACATCTGGCGCGGCGCTGGTCGTGGCACGGCCGGCTGCACGGCAATGCCGAAGGACTCGCTGGAGAGCCTGTTGCGTTGGCTGGATCCTGCGGCTCAGCCGCTGCTCGTGGAATTGCCTGAGCCCGCGTATCGAGAGTTGCGGGATGGTTGGGGCCTGCCGTAGGGACGGAAGTTGCGGGGATCAGGGTTGCAACGAGCCGTGTCTAACCCGCACCGGTTATTCAACACCTACAGCGGATGATTGCAGTGTCACGACGGGGACAAACTTGGCTCCTTTATTTTTCGTATCGGCGACATTTAAATGCCCGGTGGGCGACTATGGAAGCCTCAGCTAAGTAATGAACTGCGGACCCCAGCCTATGCATTCGACAATGATGAAATCTTGCTCTGTAGCTGTTGTTTTCTTGCTCTGCGCTTGTTCGGGCGAATCAACGAATCCGCCGTCGACCTCGAACGGGGGCACCACGGGTAAGGCCGGAATGAGCAATACGGCTGGCTCGCCTGCGAATCAGGCCGGGTCCCCCAATGGGACGAGCGCGGGGTCAGGCGGTACGACAGGCAGCGCCGGCGGCGTTTCCGCAATGGGTGGCTCGCCGGTCGTCACTCCTCAGGGTGGCAGTTCCGGGACCATCGGCACTGGCGGTCACGGCGGAAGCAAGGCAAGCGGCGGCGCGGGCGGAAGCGGCGGAAAGGCGTCTGGGGGGTCGGGCGGCACGAGCACGGGCAGCGCGGGTGCAGGCCCGCTCGACTGCAACGCCACCATGCCCACCAACGGCACGAAGCACACCGGGCAGGGCCAAGGCGGCAAGGACAACTTGGCTTGGCAGCTTTGGGCCAACAACGCGGCAAACGGAAGCATCACCACCTTCACCACGCCCGCCTTTGGCGCGGAGTGGAACAACGCGGGCGACTACTTGGCCCGCATTGGCTACGAGTGGGGCAACGCCGCAAAGACCTACGATGCGTACGGGACGATCACCGCGCAGTTCGCATACAAGAAGACGGGAACGGGCGGTGGCTACTCGTACATCGGCATCTATGGCTGGTCCACCAACCCCTGTGTCGAATGGTACATCGTCGATGATTCATTCAACGGCATGCCCGTCAACCCAGGCAGTACGACCAACAAGGGCACCGCGAAGATCGATGACGGGGACTACACCCTCTACACGCGCAACACGACCGGCACGGGTGGCTCTCGCTGCAACGCCTCGAGTTGGATCCAGTACTACAGCGTTCGGAAAACGGCTCGCCAGTGCGGCACCATCTCCATCACGCAACACTTCGATGCCTGGAAGGCCGCAGGTATGTCGCTCGGAAACCTGCTGGAAGCCAAGATCCTCGTCGAGGTGGGCGGCGGCAGCGGTAGCGTCGAGTTCCCTGTCGCGAACGTGACGCTCACCCCCAACTGAGGGGGTCTTGCGGGTCACCTGATCGCGGCGAGATAGTCCGAGACCGTCGAAACATCGCCGGCGTCGGAGATCAGCGCCACGTATCCGTCGGGTCGGATCAGAACCAACGTGTGGTCGCCGGCACCATAGGCATTCGCGAGATGCCCTTCGCTGTCGGCGACGTCATTTGGAGCCTTCGGGTGTTGAACGACTTGCAAAACCCTGAGGGCGAGCGGCGCTGTGAGGCTCGCCGGTGCACTGCCAAAGCACAGCAATGTGAAGCATCCGCCGCGAGTCAATTCGAATAGCCGTCGCTCGCCTACCGCGGTCATCAGCTTGGTCGCATCGGGCGCGCGATCACCGGCGCGGAGCGCGGCGGTGTCGTCGCGATCGTCGCGCGCCAGTGATGAGCCTCGATAGTTGATGTCGAGTTGGATGGTGCTCGCATCGCGACGGATCGGAAGCTCCTTCTGTTCGATTGTTCGCTGGAGGCGCGCGTTCGACAACGCGAGGACCCCGACAGCGACTGGCCGCCGCTCCGCCTCGTAGCTATCTAGCAGTGCAGGCGACGAACCGTTGATCACACTGGCCAGCTTCCAGCCGAGGTTATAGGCGTCTTGGATGCCAGTGTTCATGCCCTGGCCACCGGCGGGCGAATGGATGTGCGCGGCGTCTCCGGCGAGGAACACGCGACCGACGCGATAACGATCGGCAAGGCGAATGTTCGCACGCCACAGCGACGCCCACTCGGGTTCGTCGAGCAGGATATCCGAGCGACCGGTGCGCCGCGCGAGGATCGCTTGCAGGTTCGCGAGGCTCAAGCTCGCGTCCTGCCCCGGAGCGATGCTGGCCTGGTAGGCGAAAAGTTCGGTCGACGGGAGCGGACAAAGGCTGACCATACCCTCGGTGTGCCGCCACATGTGCCAAGCATCGCGAGCAACGCCGCGCACTGCGACGTCGGCGACGATCATCCTTACCTCTTCGCGCGTCTCGCCTTCGAACGCGATCCCCGCTTGTTTGCGCACGGCGCTGTGACCGCCGTCACAGCCGATCAGCCAACGCGCAGTCACGGTCTCGGAAGCGCCACCCTTGACGATCACCGCGGACACGCGCTCTTCCGACTGTTCGAAGCGGACGAGCGCGGACCCGAACTCGACCGCGCCACCGAGCTCTGTCAGCCGTAGCCCGAGCGCTTCCTCGGTTCGCCACTGAGGTGTGAGCACGCTCGCTGGATAGGGGATGTCCGGGCGATTCTTCAGTACCTCGGGGACATCGCCTCCGAGTTCCACCTGACCGTTGGGCCCGATCGCGCGTATCGGCATGGCGAGGAGCCCGTGGGCGAGCACGCGCTCGACGATGCCGAGGTCCTCGAATACCTCGAGGCTGCGTGGCTGGACGCCCTTGCCGCGTGCACCCGGCTGTGGTCCTGGCGCGGCCTCGACCAGGCGAAAAGCCACGCCGCGCCGAGCCAGCTCGCAGGCCAACGTCAAGCCCGTTGGGCCAGCGCCGACGATCAGAACTTCGGTCACTCGGTGATCTGCACCTAAGAGAGTCATACCTCTCTTATCCTGGAGCTCTTGATAAGGAATGCAACCCTCTCTAAAGTAAAATCGATGGCGACCCGCATGCGGAACGCAGTCCAAAGCCGAAGGCGCGGTCAGGAGTTGGAATTCGCGCTGCTCGACGCGGCGTGGGACGAGCTGGTCCAAGCCGGCTACGCAAACCTGACCATGGAATCAGTCGCGTCCCGCGCGGGAACTGGAATCGCCGTGCTGTATCGCCGCTGGGCCAACAAGCAGCAACTCGTGTTCGCGGCGCTCCAGCGCCACCGAGCCGAGCATCCTGTCGTGGCTCCTGATACCGGCACGCTGCGCGGTGACTTGCTCGCCCATTTGACGGCGTTGAGTGAAGCCTTGGCCGGCTTCTTCGCCATCGTCACCGCCGCTGCCTTTTCCGGGTTGCTGGCTGATACTGGGCTCAGCCCCGCGCAAGCCCGGGAAAAGCTCATCGATGCCAAACGGTTGCCACGCGCCCGGCTCATCTACCAACGAGCCCACGACCGCGGCGAGATCGACCTCGAGCGCGTCCCATCGGCCGTGCTCGCCATGCCCTTCGATTTGCTACGGCACGACTTACTCATGGATCTCAAGCCGCTCAAGGCGGCCCGGATTCACTCGATTGTGAATGAGCTCTTTTTGCCGCTGGTGCGAAGCGATTCGTAGGCAAAAAAAAACCCCGCCGTGTGGCGGGGTTTTTCCGACTACCGAGCTCGGGCTACACGTTCAGCTGCCGGCCGAACCGGCGACGCCGAACCAGTGTCATTCCGACGAGGGCCAAGCCGGCCAGCCAACGCGCCGACGAACCAGCCGGATCCTTGCCGGTGACGGTGCATGAGCAACCGTCATCGGGCGTGTTCGTGGCCCCGCCACTACCAGCGCGACCGCCCGTCGCGGTGCTGCCCGCTTTGCCACCACGGCCGCCTTCCTCCTCACCGCTCGAACCACCGGCGCCCGCTTCTTCCGAGGGACCGGTGACCGGCTCCTTGGCGACGCAGGAGCCAACGGAGTCGTTGTCCGAAGAGCATTCGAAGCCCTCCGCACAACCGTTGCCGTCGCTTCCACGACAACCCGCGATGCAGGTCGTGGTGTCTAGATTGCAGACGATACCGCTGTCGGTAGCACCGCAATCGCTATCGCTACCGCAACCCGTGCATTTACCGGGCGTGCCGTCTGAAGTCGAGCACACGAGGTTGCCCGAGCAGCCGTTGCCACCACTGTGGCAGCCGACCTGACACGAGAGGGTCGCGGTGTCGCAGAACACGCCGCTCTTGGCATCGCCGCAGTTGGCGTCCGTGGTGCACGCCGCGCACTTGCCGATCTTGTCGTCCGACGAGGTGCACACGAGATCACCGGAGCAACCGTTGCCTCCGGTGCCACGACAGCCGACCTTGCACTGCCGAGTGGTGGCGTCACACACGATACCGCTCTTCGCGTCACCGCAGTTTTCATCGGCCACGCAACCGACGCACGAGCCAATCACCTGTGTCACCGAGGTGCACACGAGGTCGCCCGGGCAGTGACTGCCGTCGGCAGCACGGCAGCCGGCTTGGCAAGTGTGAGTGTCGACATCGCAAGCGACGCCGGAGTTTACCGCGCCGCAATCGCTGTCCTTCACACAGCCAGTGCACTTGCCCGTCGTGCCGTCGGTCGACGTGCACGAGAGGCCACCGGCACAACCGTTGCCAGTGCCCTTGCAACCCACGACGCAAACTTGCTTGTCGAGGTCACACACGCTGCCACTCTTGCTGTCGCCGCAATTCGCGTCGGTCAAACAACCCACGCACTTTCCGGGAGCAGAGTCGGTAGACGTGCACGAGAGGCCCGTCGCACAACCGTTGCCGGTCTTGCGGCAGCCCAACACGCAGGAGTGAGTCGTGTTGCAGATGAGGCCACTGTGGTCGTCGCCGCAGTCGCTATCCGCGACGCAAGCAACACAGGAGCCCGCCGCATCACCCTGTGCAGAGCAGACGAGACCGCCGGGACAACCGGTCTTCCCGCTACCCTTGCAACCGAGCTGACAGGTGTGCGTGCTGGTGTCGCACAGTGTACCGCTGCCGGTTGCCCCGCAGTCGGTGTCCGTCTGGCAGGCGACACAGGCGCCCGTTTCGCTACCTTGAGCCGTGCACATCAGACCATTGCTGCAACCGTTGCCATCCGCATGGCAGCCGAGCACGCAGGTGAACGAGGTCTTGTCACAAACCTGACCGCTAGTGGCGCCGCCACAAGCAGAGTCGGTCAAGCATGCGCAGCCGTTGTCCTTGTTCCCGTCGCAGTCGGAGTCGAGATCGTCAGCGCACTTCTCGGCCTGCGGTGCAGTCGTGACCGCATCGCACGCAGCTGTGCCGTCGGGTTTACAAGCGTACACACCGGACGCGGTGCAGATGCCCAAGCCCGATGAACACGCGTCGCCGACCTTGAAACCGTTGTCGACTACGCCGTCGCAATCGTCGTCGACGCCGTTGCAGACTTCAGCCTTGGCGCCGGGTTGAACCGCCGGCGCGCAAATCACCGCGCCGCTCGAACACTGGGTCGTGCCAGACGAACAAGCACCTAGCAGTTGCGTGGCGCAGCTCGAATTGCCGCCGGGGTTGCCGTTGTCGACCGTGCCGTCGCAGTCGTTGTCCTTGCCGTCACACACTTCTGGCTTGGCACAGCACGTCGGGACAGTCAGCGTGACCGTGTTGGCCACGAGGCTCGGCAGCAAGTCGGTCTGCCCCGTGGGCAAATCGATGCCGGAATAGATGGCACGGAAGTCCTGCTGACCAACCGGAGTCCAGTCGCAAT
>Ga0164241_10001783_pt1 | contig 25232 bp, 20 predicted proteins | sample OricomyardsoilBY_FD_108780 | JGI IMG/M metagenome (GOLD analysis project Ga0164241, IMG submission 108780) | Backyard soil microbial communities from Emeryville, California, USA - Original compost - Back yard soil (BY) | ecosystem: Environmental > Terrestrial > Soil > Unclassified | place: USA... | reverse complement strand
CAATATTCCTTTGATCGTCGGCAATTCATAAAACTGGTTCAGTGAACTGAGGGTAAAGGGATGATTTTCGCCAATACCCTCCAGTGAAAGACCGATCAGATCCTTATTCAGATCGACCGTTACAGGGATTTCCACGGGCGTCTGGCCCGCAAGGCTCACCGTCACTGTCACGGGCTGCGCAGTCTCGCGCAACGGATAAACCACGCCATCATCCGAAACAAAGACAGATTGCGGGTCCGAGGAAGTGTAGCTGATGCCCTGACCGCGCCCTGGCGCAGGCGTCTGGCCGCGGAATTGATAATGGATGACCGGGATCAGTTGGCTGGTTTCAAGCAGATTAGTAAAAGTGAGCGACGATGGGAGCACGGAGAAACCGTTGATTTTTTCTTCCACATCCTCGCCGGTGAACACGATTCGCGACAGAGATTTTTGGTTGCCGCTCGCGTCCACGGCGGTGAGTTCAACCAACACCAATGCATCGTGCATTAATTCATCGGCGGAAAGTTGCTTGGAAAGTTCGACGCGGGCCGAGTAGGAATTTGTATTATCGGCGGAAGGATAAAGCGTTTTCTCCGCGCGTGCGTAAGCATTTTTTGCCGCCAGTTCGATCACGCCTCCGGCGGCGCGCAAATCGGACGCGCGCAGGCCGATCAGTTCAGCGGTGATATGACTGATATCGGTATCGTCCTCGGCGGTGATTGCCGCAGTAAGAAATTGGCGTCCACCCTCCTCTGCGATCGCCACGCCAGCGAGATTGATCTGGGGTGCAATATTTTCCAGCTGATAGGTTTCGTGGTGATTGTGAGCGGTCCCGTTCAGATATTGGATTCGAACCGTGGGATTAAACCGATCGCCGCCCTTTGCGACAAAGCCTATTTCGCAACCCGTCGAGGACGCGCTCGAATGGGACGCCTCCATCGGCGTGAAAGCGGCCATCTGCGCGTCTGTTCCCGCCTTGATTGAAACCAGTTCCCGACAATCATCAATGCTAGTGCGGTAGTGAATCTCATCGTCGTAGGAATCGAGTGGAACCGCTGTCCTTATGTCGATTTCCGCTGCACTGATTGTGGTGCTGAGCATCAGCAATAGGCCGGGAATCCACCAAGTTTTCAGTTTCGAAACCAAGGTCCGGAATTTCACTATTGATGTCATACTCTTCGTTTTCCACCAAGTGCGATTGTCGAGAAGTTTTTTGCAGTGCAAAAATTGCTTATAACAAAATCGCAGCGTCGCCACAAAAATTCTGATTTTGCGTTCTGGCGGAAGGGAAATCGGCAGCGTAAGAGAATACGTCCAGAATCAACTGGAGATTAGCGATTATCTATAACAGTGGTGAGCTGGCCCTTTGCAGCATACAACCATTGTCAGCATCCGCTAACAAGTACTACTTATCCACGCTGCGCAAAGCCTCCTGAGAGAACCGATCAGATGCCGAACTGCATGCTCAATAGAAAACAACCCATTGGCAGGCATTCTGGTTTCTACTTAGGGTAGCCAATAAGTAGGGAAATGCACGTGACGTCAGAAGGTAAATTTGCGCAGATACATATTTGATTTGGCGTTAGAATTTTTTTCAGAAGCTTGATGTATTTTGTCGATTGATGGAAATAAGTTACTTAAGCTTCAATAACCAAATTTTTAAAATTTCACTAATTGAAGCCACCATTGCTATAACCTCCCTAATGTCACTAAAGACGAGAACATGAAACGGAATCAATGTGTAATGACTACCGAAGTATGGGTCGATATGAAAGGCCTGAAACGAAGCGGGAGCAGGATTTTGTTTCGCGAAGTCGATTAAAACGAGTATAGGTACGAATTTCGTAAAACAGACAAGATGCGCATTGGATCGGTCACAGAATCAAGATGACCAATCTGTGCCAACAGGACTTAGCTTACGGAAACAAATTGGGCGTTTTGATTGAGGGAAGCAAATCGCAAGTCTCGCATTCCAGCACCTTGGCGATGATATAAACCTTTTCTAGCGTAATCCGCACAATACCTCGTTCTACCCTGCTCATGTAACTGCGATCAATGCCACAGAGGTGGGCGAGATCCTCTTGAGAGATCCCTCGCCTTTTTCGCTGTTTTTTGACGTTTTCGCCAAAGAGTCTTGCCAACTCGCTCACGAAGTTAACCCTGATGGACAGGGTATCTATTGTCATTACCTTGAGGATTGAGGCGCCACGGACTATAATCCTCATTTTTGATGTATCCCTGGCCATGTCTACCAACCGCGACACGATCCTTTTTCATATCCTTCAAGAGCAGAAGGATCGGCACCTTACCGTCACTTCCGTCCGTAACGAGATTCTTAGGCGCGACAAGTCGTCCATGCTCGATAAGGTTATCTTGCGCCGTTGGGTCAATGGAAAGTTCGTTACTCTTTTGCGGCGCGGCATCCTTGCGAAGCATCGGAATGAGCGGGGAAAGGCATACTTTGTGGTATTGAAGACCACGGAAGATATGGGGCATGGCCGCCCTCCCCAGCCACCGGCCCAGCAAGCGCCAACAGACACAAAAGCTCCCATCGCCCTGCCCTACGTCCAGCTCAAAAAGGAACTCGGCGAATACCGGCTTAAAGCGATCAGTCAGATGGGTGAGATCGAGGAATACAAACGGATTGGTGAAACCTATCCGGATCTTCGTTCATTGACGACTGAGAAGTTTGAGTCGGCCGTCGACGACAACTCGCGCCTCTTGGGGAAGATTCGGGCTCTGGAACAACTGCTGATGGGTCGGGAAGCATCGTAGGTGCACCTTAGGTCGTGGCAATCCCGCTGTGTCAATCGTGCCTTGCGAGCATATCGAGGGGGGCAGCGTCATTTCCTGTCCGTAGCAACCCCGGGGGCGGGTAAAACCGTCATGGCTTCGGCACTGGCAAACCGGCTCTTTAAAGCCGACCAGATCGACTTGGTGATCTGTCTGACCCCATCACAGGTGGTCAAAGCCAGCTTTACTAGGGATTTGACCGACCTCACCCGCCTTCCCATGACTGGCGAGATAGGTTCAAAAGGTTGCGTGATTACCTACCAGGCGTTGGGCTACCTCACCCAGCACTTCTGGCAGCTGTTTGACCATTTCCGAGTGTTTGTCATTTTTGATGAAATTCATCATTGCGGCGGCGCGCAGGATAAGCCTGGCAATACCTGGGGTGAGGCAATATTTACTCAGATCCATGATCGAGCGTGTTATACGCTTTCTCTGTCAGGGACACCTTGGCGCTCCGACGACCTGCCGGTGGTGTTTGCTAACTATGTTCGTCCGGATGGAAGGTTGAAACCTGACTTTGTGTACTCCCTTCGGGAAGCGATCGAAGACGGGGTATGCCGCATCCCTCAAATTGTTGTGATCGACAATAATGGAATCGAAGTGCGACGAGCAGAAAAAGGTGAACACCCTCCAGCTGTCTACGGAGGCATCCAACAATTATTCGATGAAGAAGAGCTCCCTTACCAAGCACTTCTGGAAAATGAACAACTGCTTTCCCATGTGCTGGAGCGATCCGTTGAACAATTGAAACATGTGCAACGAACATCACCCCAGGCTGCTGGTCTTATCATCGCTTCCAATGTCGAGCATGCGCGCACGATCCACTACCGACTGGTAAATGACTACGCTCAATCAGCCACCCTAGTTACGCACAAAACGGCCAATGCAGCGGAACAGCTGCTGATGTTCAATATGTCGAACGAAAATTGGATCGTTTCTGTGGGAATGGTTAGCGAAGGAACCAATATTCCGAGGCTTCAAGTCTGCTGTCACCTATCACGAGTGAAGACAGAATTGCATTTTCGGCAAGTCTTAGGACGTATATTACGAAACACAGACAGTATCTACGAGCGTGCCTATATGTTTGTCCTTGCTGATGTTCGCCTCGTCCAATATGCGCAACGCATTGCAGAAGATCTACCGGGGGAAGCGACTATCGTAAGTTTCGAATCTGGGCCGTCGATGATCGAATTTGGTGGATCTAATCAAGAACCCCTATTGCAGCAACTATTATTCGACAGACAGGAAGAAGCCATGTCTGTCGATCAGCCAGTATCCGTTCAATGGAATGAAAGCTCGAATGAACATTTGGTCGACGGTGAAACAGAGGTCCTTCCACCGGTGCAAAATGAGAGAGTATCGATCTCTTTATTTGGCCAATTTATGGAAGAATTGATTGCGCTTCAGGCCGAATTTCGTTCCTCTTAACAGGAATCAACAAATGAAAACCTCAGCTGTTTCCTCTGAGACAATTACGATCCAGCAAGCTGCCGATCTTCTCAATGTTTCGCGGACATATGTTGTAAAGCACGTTCTTGATAAAGAGAACACACCGTCTCATCGCTGCGGTAAGAAACGTGAAGTTTATACTCGGGATGTATTGGCGTACATGAAACGCCGGGAAATCGAGACGGATGAAATAATGGCTGAACTCGCCGCCCTTTCACAGCATATGGGTCTGATGGAATAGCCACTACTGTTTAAATTCGCAGATCAATTTCCTCGCTTCGCCATTCAGGTACCCGACAGCATATATTCACTTCTATGTTCTCTAGACCCCGTACTATGCCCCACATAATGGCCTTTTTTTAGCTCAGAAACCATCATTTGAATGTTTCTTTCAATCAGCCCGGCTAACGTCCAAAATCTGAAAATTTCCTTCATAAACAGTTACATAATGCCACTTTTCGTAATTTATACCCTAAGATCGTCAATCACCCAACGATGCGACCCGCCTCGGTTCCTCCGTCAATTAACACGTATCCCTCCCTACCAGTAATCAAAATCGAGGTAATCCCACAGGTTCCCACATGATAGCTATTAAAGATTCGGAAAGGTGGGCCCGGCTTATCCATTCATCCCAATCGCTACAACTTTCTATCCATGTGGTGGACGAGAGAGGTTTTCCAAACGCGACGGTTGCAGCCACTGTAAACCCATGTATAGAAATAGCAGCAAGTGGAATGAGAAACGCACGATAATTCGTAAGAATGGCTTTTTTTAACTTGCGTATCGTTATTTTCAGATTCATTCTCCCCATGCCTACACTATTAAAAACCCGACTTCCTTGATCTCTCGCTCTACTTCTTTTATATGGTAAGTGGCCAGATATTCACCGGGGACCTTATTGCTAGTTTGCTTCCAATATACGACCGCCACGTCATCTCGGCGTAAAACTCCGAGTATTTCTCTTTGCGGCTTTAGCGACGTCAGGAGCTCAGATTCTTTCCACTGCCTTTCAACGCTTTTTCTGTTTTCAGGGTCACTCGCTGATTCGGCGGTCTGGTGTTTTGAAAATAAAGCCCAATCCTGCTGATTTGAAGCACTCACGATCTCGTCAATCATCGCCCAAGCTATTTCAATTATTTCTTTATCAGATCTATCTGTGATGGACATATTTGGGTTCTCTATGTGTAGTTCAAAGGGATCTGACCGCAAACCTGTTTACAGTCGCCCTCCACAAAAACATTGGCCACGTGTAAGTCACTCCTTTGCGCATATTCCAATGTAATCCGACTAGGAATTCTTCGCGTTACTAAAGTAAAATGCTGTCACAGCTCCCATCAAAGTTCCAGAAAATGCCAGAAACTCCGTGAAGTGCGGACTTTTGAAAACCGCTAAAAGAAATGTGAATACAAGTACCGAAAAAACTATCGCCAATGCGAGCAATGGTTTGATTCGCTTGTTCATTCTATCGGTTGTAGGTTCAGCCTGACCTATTCCTCCGCAGGTACCACAAGCTAATCCAAAGAATGGTGTCTTTCCTTTTAACTCGTGGGATTTAGCGCACACCATGCAGCTCGATGAATTTTCTCCACTTTTACAAGTGCCAGTCTCGTCACAATGCCTACATGGATACAGCTTAGCTTGGACCTCAGTCACAACGGCAATTCCTCTCTTTAATGAGCTTTGAAGAGATTCCAATCACCCAAAGCTGGTGCACATTAAAACTCTCGCTTGTGACTCACTCCCTTTCAGGTTTCCTTCTTTTATTTTTTTGCTCTGTTGTCATGGTGAAACTCATATTGCGCGACATATTCCAACCTTCCACACAAAGGTCAGTTTCAGCCGCCCCGCGTTTACTTTTCTTGAGGGACTCGGAGCCTCAACATCCACATCGCAGGAGCCAATGTAGTAGAGTGCGCGAAGCGCGCCACAATTGGCGGCGCGTAATTGGCTTCCTGTGCATGTGATTGTTGAATGATTACACTGCCTGCATAAACTCATTTCTACCGTATGCAGTAGTTAGGCGCCTTGATATTCCACTAATTACCGACTTACAACAAGCTATAAACTCTTGATATTCTCTATCTTCAATTCCCAGCTTCCTTTTTCCGTGAGAAATATCATTCCTAACGTTTAACAGTCGATTTAATGGAGAGTATATCTCTCTCAAATCTTTGTACTCTAAACCAACTTGGAATAAGAGCTTTTCCAATACCTGTTGGCCAACATTATTTTCAGTATTGACATATCCTTCAGGTATTGTAACCGGATGATTCTGTATTAGAGCTATATTTTCGACAAACTCTACTTGCCTAGATAGCTTATGCAGAGAAGTGTCATCAGGTAACGAGCGGCGAAAAATTGCACTTTTTTTATCTTTGTTATTGAGAGCAATAAATTCACGGTGCAATGTTGCAGCTGCAATAACTGGCTTTACATCTGAGAACTTTAATCCTTTTTTATTAATCTCATCGATATACAAGGTGAAAGCAAATTGAACAAAGCCTTCTATATGAGCATAAACAAGACAAAGTATTGATCGTCGAATTTTCTTTTGATCATCTTCAGATGCTATATCTCTCTGGGTATTATCAAGAAATCTAATTTCGTCTTCTCGCCACTCGCGCTCAGACTCTATTTGTAACTGAAAGTGCTCTAAGCTCATAGCTGCAAATCATCCAGCTTATCAATAACTATCTGGATTCTTTTATTAAGTGGACCGGGCGAGTTTTTTCCACCACCGGTTGTTACATTGATGAATTCCTCGTCGGCTTTTATTTTCTCTAAAACTTCTTTTAGTGCATCTATATGAGCTTGATTTTCGGGGTCGATTTCATCAAGCTTGCTAAGCAGGCCTGTACATATGCCTTCATAATGATAAACGGAGAAATTAGACTGCACTCCGCCCCTACCGGCTCGACCAAATGACTTATCACCAAGGGCCTTATTCAAAACTAAAAAAAGCTTTTCAAACACCATGCCTTCTTGAACGTAATCGAATATTATTTCACCATTATCTGGGTCTGAAACAGCCTCCATGTATTCAGTCAAAAAATCGGCCACATCATGAACAAATTTGTCTTTATAGTTTTTTAAAGCGAAATATCTCAAAACCAACTCTTGATCAAAGGACCCCAATCCTTGCTGCTTCGAGATATTAGAAATACATGCCTTAAAATTTTCTGATCGACTTTTACTTATAACGAAATCAATAAAAGTTGAATCGAGCATCCGGATTGTGCAGTTCCTCAGCTGCTGGTTTGTTAGCGCTTCGCCACCGGTATTTAAGCGTTTAAACATATGATAACGAAATTTACTGTCACTCCCTTTTCTGACCACCTCAACACGGACAAATGCTCGCTTTAGTCTTATTTTTAAAGAAGTTGGCAGGTCATCATATTTATAGCCATTTAAATCAGGAACGATATCGCACTCCTGCAATTCCAGAAAATCGCCCTCTACTATTGGTGGTTCCAGGTGATCTGCTACCAACTTCCCCCGCAAATGAAGATATGAAGAGAACCTCTGCAATCCATCGATAAGCTGATATTTCCCTGTCTCAGACTCAACAACATAGATTGGCGGAACCGGCATTTCCAGAAGCAGAGATTCTATAAATCTTGATCGCGCACCCTGACTCCATCTAAAAAGGCGTTGATAATCTGGGTTGATATCTAGCTCTCCATCCACATACATGTCCAACAGTTCATTAAATGACAAATCCAAACTCTGCGTATGGACTTTTTCAACACTTTGTTCGAGAGATAGGATTAAATCATCACTACCCATATTATTCTCCTTTGTCAAAAATCAACACCGACTCAAACGCTGAATTTTTTCTTCGATATTTTTTGGATTTTATATTTAAGTTGGCCATATTTCGTCTGCTCTCAAACTCTATACTTTCTCGTAGATTTAATTTACGAGACTCCGCCATTTCTGAAATAATTTCAGGCAGATTGCAATGTACATCTTTATAATATGAATCTTGAACGACACAAACAAAAACCGAACGAGGCTTCATAACCCTCTCAATTTCATTGATAGACGCATCCAAGGATAAAAAATATTGAGAAAGGTTTTTATAGTAGTAAGTCTCTGACGCTTTCGAACTGTGTGTTCTGACAGATTCAAGAAAAGCATCACATTTTCCCGTTAACTTTTCGACGCAAGAATTAGCCTCTTTAGGAACCGTAGTAGTTCCCATCAATCGCCTTCTAACTAAATCTATTTCCTTTTCTCCACCCGCACATAAAATAGATAGCTCTGGCAAAGTAGCAATTCCATAATCAATTCTCGTACAATATGGTGGAGAGGTTAAAACAAAATCAATCGAAGCATTTTCTAAGGGCAATTGAGATGAAGAAGCTATTCTGATTTCGGCAGTACCTTTCGGCCATTGATGATCAGAAATCGATATCCCTTTAACCATGTCTCTAACGTGCCTGATGTACTGTTTTTTTAATTCGCCCCATGAAATACTAATTTTTTCTTCGTCAATTTTGGGTTTCTTTACCCAAGTGGGATTCGAGGGTATAAATTCGGAAAGATAGCTTCGAACACAATTGAATAGGCCGGTATACATCAAACATTGAACATTTGTAAGAGCGTCGACCTTATCTACTGTCGATTCGTATTCCGTCTCTCCTGTGATGCAGCGCTCAATCTTACGTATGCTATTTACAGTTAAAGGATCAAACCATACATTTAAATGATCGTCAGCTATCGATAACTGCTCAATCTTTGTAGTGATTTCTTTTATTTTCTGATTAATGATTTCTATATCACTTTTTACAGTTTGCTTCGCCGATGCTATTACCTTCATCACCGGATTAAGGTCTACCCCTATGGAACTAAACCCATTAACTGATGCCATTAAAGTAGTAGTCCCACTACCGTTCCATGGATCTAATAAGAGTGCAGAAGCTGGAAGATCGGCAGTTTCTATAATCTTTTGAGTAAAAGTATGTGAATAACCTGCATAATAGTTATACCAGTATGGCTTCACTTCAATTGATTCATTTTCTCTTTTTGGATTAACAATTAACAAAGTTGTCCTACCATAATCTTAATAGTTTCTGACTTAGAGCCTCGGCCACATCTGTCGCCTTGACGCCTACGATATTCGTCAGCGCAATCGCCGTCGCCTTAATTGATCGTTGTAATAATTGTAGTGCTTTCTTCGTGCCATATGACACCTCCAATCTAGTTAAGTGGAAGTGTGTGCATTATCAGGTCAAGTCTCGATTTTCCGGTTTACAACCTTTTTAGTCTTAGCGATGTTCGTGCCGCTGAATACAATCTTGCACATATCTAAAGATCGTATACATTGCATTTACCGAGCCTGTAGCTTCCGGTTCTTCAAGCAGCGTATTTGCATGAGCTAAGCTCGCTTTGTTGCGTATTGTTGAAAAAGCGTCAATCGAAGTTGCAACCGCCTGCAAGACACGTGCAACTTCATCTGACCTGTGTCCCTGAATTGAAAATGCCGGATGATTTTCCCTGATTAGTTTGAATGCTTTTGCCGTGGTACTACTTTCCGTGACCTCTAAATCACATTCATTGCATATATCCAAAAGATATCCGTGAAGTGCCGTATGGACACGATCTATTGCGCTTGATGCTTTAGATTGTCCGATTAGCGCCTTTGCATCAGAAAGGGCTCTTGAAACAACGGTTGCCCTGGATGGCGCGGGCTCAGGTGGTGCGATGTAATTGGTTGTTTCTGCTAGAGCGTTATCGATAATACGAAACGGGATATTACATCGGTAAAGAACCCTATTAATGAAGGAGTGATCTGGCACCGCAACGTTCATTCTGCTTAGTTCTTCGCATGCGTCACAAAAAGCGGCAATAAAACCTGACGCATCTGACGAGGCAGACAAAGCATAACGCTCAAGGTCAGTTTCAGCCCACGATAGGCTGGAACTTTGCGCGTAATATTCGCCGCTGGCACGGGCAAAATATAGCTTGAATTTTTCTATAATCCTCTGCTTATCGATGCTCGAATTAATCTTTCGCGCTATTGTTAGAAATTCCTGTACAGCGGCATCACTCAGCTCAAGTGATACACCCATGGGAAATCTCAGTTCTGATGACATCTCTAATGGCACAGTGGCTCCAATTTCAGACTAACATTATAATACTGCGTATGCGCGATATCCTTGTGCTAAGTTCTTCTGGATCTCGCTCTAATCTTTTGATATTCAATCAAAAAGCCAATTTTTTAATGCCGGGGTTGTCGATATCAGGCATGCGCGGTTTTGTCGCGAGGTAATGAGAGGTTCGAAAAGCTCCAGACAATTGGCTGCATGCGTAGGCACGCCAAAAACTCATTAATTAAAAATATGCCTATTGAATCCTCTTCCGCCTCATTCTCCCTAAGGCATTTTTATCCTTGAAAACAAACTCACCAGCACCGTTTCAAGCTCTCGCTCGTGAGGCCTAACCTTCTTTTCCAGCGTACTCTTCTGCTTGATTCCGGTGACTTTCATCAAGTCCGACCAACCAGCGCCGTTGTCGAACATACCTTTGATGAAGCTATCTCGATAACTTGCTGGAGTCGCGCCATACAAGCCGGTCCGATCGATCATTCGCTTCAACTGCTCCAGCATCGAGCGCGGCTGGTAGCTGCCTGGCTTGTTCCTGCGCTCAGTGGGCTTATAGGTCGTTTAGAAAAACCTGCCAGACGGTGAGAGCCCCCGGTGAGAATACACATTGATCGATAGCCCCCACTTCTGATCTTTCCGAAAATCAACATATCGCTCAAAGAACGGGAGCATATGGCCAGCCGTATGGACTTCTCGATCTGCCCCATTGAAAGATGCATGCTTCGGGAGAACCCAAACACGGTAGAACTCTCCGTTGGGAGCAAGTACGTCCTCGGTGGAAACCAGACAGAGCTCAAGTGGCATCAATCCCCAGTACACACCGCCAAGAATCAAGGCAGGGTTTCGGGCTCCGAAGGGAGGGGCGCGTTTTGCTCAATTAGTTCTTGCACATCTACTTCGTCAAATATGCGTTCTGCAGCCATACGTTATTCTTTTTTCGTGCTGCGCCGATTGGCTTCGTTTTCTGAGAATATCCCCGGTCCCCTACTGTGTCAACGCGCGACCTCAGCAAAGTGACACATTAGCAAGAACCTCAGACATAGAACCCTGCCTCTCAACCAGCGGAAGCCGGCACTTCATTGGAATCTTCTTAAAGCGCACACAGAAAAGACGAACACCATAATAATCAGCCGCATTGCAAGATGGATATTTCATTCCTTTATTCATGTTAAGCTCGCGAGACCCCATTTAATTTCCATTCTAAATAACAGGTTTATCTTGTTCGCTTAGAGCGTTTCTCTCGCGCTGAAATACTAAAGTCTTTTTAAAATGACATCGTACTTTTGTCGAAAAACCTTACATTGATCGACATGACTTATTTGCAGGATCAGTTTTCGAAAATCGCATAACACAGTAACTGACTGAATTCGAAGGTCTCTTGGGACGACCACTTGCATGTAGCGCTTTTTGGCTCAGATGTTGCTCCGCCAGGGCTCGTAATCCCAGAGAGGAGCTAACCTCTCACACTTCGTTTTCTCATTACTTTTCGATGGAGCGTCGGACATGAAGCACATAGCCTGTTTAGGTCACGGATCACTGGAGGCGACGGATTCATTTGGTCGAGACACCCGTACTAATATTCAAGCCCCACACTACCTGCAAGTTGTGTTTTACACGCCTTTCGGCGCCGCTATCGAAGGTGGTCTGGCGGACGATATTTTTAAGTCTCTTGTCAATATGCGGCCGCAACAGCTTAATGTCATTGAGGGCTATCTGGCGCTCCTTCGCCAAGCGATTTCTCTACGCCCAAGGGAATCAAAAGGTGCCTCACCTTTCATGCATCAAAATATACAGTTCACCAGTGAATATCCGAAGGCGCTAACGGCGTATCCCGACTTCACGTTAACTGGCTCGACCAGCATACCCTACAGCGGTATCTACGATGCGACGCTCGGCGGAAAATGCTTGAGGCAATTGGGCTCCGGAGAGGCACTTTCACTAAACAGCATCATTGAAACCTACTGCCAACATAACCACTGCTATGTGCATTGGTTGGCTTGCAGGAGCGACAGAGGCTCCTTTGCGCAGCAGCTGGGGACCGAAGGTTCATTGCTAAAAGCGGGGATCGGTTGAACCGATTTTGTGGTGAGTGGAGGCATCGGTCGGAGCAGTAGGCCTCGACCGTTCCGCCATTAAGCAACATGCCCTCCACTCCACCCACATCGCCGCCCACCAAATATTTGCCCGACACCTCAAATGATTCATACGATAAAGTGATCGCTTTCCCCCAAGACTCCTACTCGGCGTAATCGAATGGCATACGTTCCTTTTCTGCACCTTACCAAGCGCCATCCCTCGGCAATTCTTCTGATGGTCCAGCTAATGGGAATGTTGCTGTATCCGTTCCTGGAAGAAACCCAGGCGGGGCTGGTTACCTTCAATGCCTTTGGTGTGGTGGTGTTGCTGCTAACCACGCGCACGGTGCAGCGCACCCCAGGGCTGACCGGGATTAGCGTCAGCTTGGCCGCGGTCATTGTCGTGCTATTGGTGTTGCAGAACTTTTTTGCGACGAGCCACTTGCTGCCATGGAGTTCGGGCCTGGAAGCAATTTTTTACTTTTATGCCGCAGGCAGCTTGATCGCCTACATGATGGAAGACTTGCGAGCCACGACTGACGAACTGTTTGCCGCCGGCGCCACTTTTACTTTGCTAGCTTGGGGCTTTACCCATTTGTTCATGCTGATCCAGCTACTTCAACCGGGAGCATATGGCGCTGCGGTCAATCCTCAAGACATGCGTACTTGGACCGAGCTTAACTATCTTAGCTTTGCGCTGCTGTCGAGCACCGGGATTGGCGATGTCCTACCACTGACTCAGCATGCACGTGCGGTGGCAAGTGTCGAAATGTTCGTCGGTTTACTTTATCTGGCTGGGGTGGTCGCGCGCTTGATCGGCTTGACGATGCAATCGCATCGAGATGACGCGCGGAAGCCTTAAGAGCGGAATCCGAAACATTTGTTCATTGATTATGCCGACCGGGGGTTCACAACTTCCGTGCATTTGAATGATTGTTTTTGGGAATCCGAATTAAGATCGAAAGCAAGTTTTTCTTTTCTTCAGCCCACTTCCTGCTTTCATCAAGTTGAACCAAAATCTGCTCCACCTGCGCCGCGGTAATCAGCGGATTGCCGGTAGTACGTTTAATGGACGGTACCCAACCTGCGCAGCAACAAATATCCCGTTTTACAGGGCACTGACTATACTTCGGTCTTGAACAAGTAAAAATAAACGCCCTCCCCTTATGGCCACCAAAAAATTCTCGTTCTCGCAACATCTGAATGCCGCAAAGTTTGCGCTGGTCATTATTGCGATTGTGGCGTTGTTTTCCTTTCCCTATATTCCTCAAAGAAATTTAGAAATCTATCCCGGCTACGATGTGTGGTGGGGTGCATTTAGCGATGCTTCTGCCGGGGGGAATACGCGGTTTGAATACAAGAACGAGGGTCATACCGCTATCGAATGCGTAATTGGCGATGCGGGTTCGTTCAATATGTGTGGCAACAGCTGCGTGTTCGTTGATAACTCGGTGGTGACACATGGCGGATTGCTTGATGATCTGGCCTTTGCGACCGCAATTTCATCTGAAATAACTCTGGATTTGAGTGGCTACTCCGGGGTTTGGATTGATATTGATTATCGGGGTCCGGCAAACTTCATTCATTTGTCACTCCAAAACCACGAACCGGCGGTAGACCTGCCGGATCCCGGTCGTCAATTTCGACCGCAGGGTGTGGGCATTTCAACCTCAGAACTTCATGAGCCGGTTTATGTTCGTATGAAGGAGTTCAAAGCGAGCGATTGGTGGGTGAATCAATTCGCCCTTCACCGCACAGAATCCGATACGCGCTTCGACAGGATACGAGCAATCACCGTTGAAATTAAAGAGCAACCACCACATAGCCAGCATTACTTCGAAGTAAGGTCAATCACCTTTGTTGGGGAATGGATAAGCAAAGAAAATTTTTACCTGGCCATCATTGTGGCTTTCGCTACATTGCTTAGCCTGGAGGGAACCTTCAGGGTTTATATCCTGTACAACAGGCATCGCGCAGCGCAAAAATCACTGGAAGCACTCAACGAGCACAACCGGAAGCTGCATTCCGCCGCCTTCAAAGATGAACTTACGCAACTTCTCAATCGCCGCGCCATACATGAAATTGTCAGCAAAAGACTGGACATGAAGAATGAAAATGGGTTGGCCATTATTGTTATCGATATCGACCATTTCAAGAAATTCAATGATACATACGGGCACGCGCTGGGCGATAAGGTTTTGGTCAAAGTTGCTGAATCACTGACGCAGGTATCACGCGACTACGATCAAATCGCCCGATGGGGTGGCGAAGAATTCGTAATCGTCACCCGCGAAAGCCCTCCAGAAAACCTGCTGGTGTACGCTGAAAAACTGCGGGAAAAAGTTGCCTCAAATCCAATCTTCAAAGAAGGTAGCATTGATCCGATTTTTGTGACCATCAGCGTAGGCATAACTCAGAGTCGGCTTGATGAGGACTTCGACGTAGCGCTTGATCGGGCCGATAAAGCGCTTTACCGCTCAAAGGAAAAAGGAAGAAATTGCTGCACTCTTTTTCATGCCGGTGAAGAGCGGAGTTGAAATCCTGTAGAGGTAGAGGTAGAGGTAGAGATAAGAGAAGCTTCTATTCACTGCCGCCATTAGCAGGTGTAGAGGCAGGCTTTTTTGACGGCTCATACTGCTGCTTCAATACCTTATCATCATTCCTGAATAGCCATTCCCCTACCTTTTCTCCTAAATGAAACTGGCCCTCGATGTACAGTTGATTGTCAATCCAAACATGGTAAGGGCCATGGTTCATCTGGCAATAGTGCGCCCATCCTTGTTTAACGGGTCCGCCCCAACGCTCCCATCTTGCTGCACTACCTTCAGGACAGCTAAGCATTTCGTTATTCCTGGCAAGTCGCTCAGCTTTCTCACCGATGATTTTTTGCTTAGCCGTCATTGCGCCTATCCCTAGTGCGGCACCTATAAGCAGCAGCAGTCCAGACTTTAATATTTTCGGCATTGGCTATTGTCCATAACAGTTTTTTGACAAGTATAGTTTCGGCCAATGGAAATTCACCAAAATATCTTCTAGCGAATGGCGTCTTATGCAGGATTATTCGCAATAACACGATTCCGGGGCATTTCCGTCGCTGTGCGCAATAACAGAACGGACGTTCAGGGACTGCGAATCGATTTAAGTGCATGCCTTAGGCTCGCAGAAGACAGCTCGCCCGTGTGTGATCCCACCAGTAGCCCTTGTGCATCAAAAAACAATGTTGTTGGCATGGCATCGGCGCCGAAATTGCGGGACCACTGCGTTTGAGGGTCCAGGAATACGTTTTCGAGTCGCAAATCGCCCTTATCCAAGAATGCGGTCACGTCGGGGGCGGATTCGCCCTGGTTCATGAATACAAATTGCACCTGTTGCTCGCGCTCTTGCGCATTCGCCAGCACCGGCATCTCGCGGCGGCAGGGCCCGCACCAAGTCGCCCAGAGATTCACAACGACGGGTTTGCCACGCAGTGTGGCGAATGGTTGTGTGGTGCCGTCGAGCGCGGTCAGAGCCAATTCTTCCGCCGTCGGCTTGGCAATGAAGACCGTGTTAAGTAACGCGATGCCCCCACCCCAGACGAGACATCCACTTGCGACTGCCAATGCGAGGGCGGTCCGAATAGGCGGGTTTTTCCAGGCACTAAAAAGCCCCACGCACAGGGCAGTAGCAGCGCCCGCCTCCCAAAGGAATCCCCCATCGCGCATATCTAATATGCCCCAGGGCTTCTCGCGGTACTCGTCGAAATAGATCAGCACAAATATCGCACGTGCTGCGAGCAGGCCGCCTATCAGCATCTGGGTCAGCACGGGTTGTACGTCTACCCGCCCGCGCCTTCCGTACAACCAACCTACCAATACCGCCACCGCCAACGCCAGCAGAAAGAACAAGCGATGCGGTGTGGTTACCAAGGGGCCGGCCGAGAGAGACAACATGGGAGATCCTATTCAACGTATAAATTCGTCACACGCAGAGAGTTTGGTGTGCACTGGTATCCGCATTAGCTGCGGCTATAATAGCGCGCGCGATCGACAGCAGAACCAAGCCCGAACGCCATTTGACCGGCTCTGCGACCCATCCAAAAACCCATTTAATAATAGGTATAAGAATGCAATCATCAACTCGATACGGCCCGGCTTTTGCGGCTGTCACAACCTTGTTTTTTGCCTGGGGCTTTATTACATCACTGATTGATCCCTTGATCGCTGCTGTTAAAGGCATTTTCAGCTTAAGTGATGTGGAGGCGCAGCTCAGCGCCTTCGCATTTTTTATTGCCTACGGCATCATGAGTTTTCCCGCCGCCGTCATTCTTTCACGTATGAAATCCGTACCCACAATTCTTTTGGCGCTGGGCATGATGATAGGTGGGTGTATCTTGATGCTGGTTGCGGCCAATATCGAAATATACGGCTTGGTATTGGCGGGATTATTTGTTCTGGCCAGCGGCATCACCGCACTGCAAGTGGCGGCCAACCCCCTCGCCGCTGCCCTTGGTAATCCGGAGGGCAGCCACTTCCGTTTAACTTTGAGTCAAACCTTCAACAGTTTGGGAACATTTATCGGCCCCATCATTGGCGCCAAGCTTTTCCTGGAAGGTGTGGAAGTTAAGGAAGGCACGCTGATCACAGACGAAATCCGCGCCCAGGCACTCGGCGGAATTGATCGCGCCTATTTTTGGCTTGCCGGGATGATCGCCGCCCTGCTGGCGTTTTTCTATTTCAGCCGCCGTATTGTTGCTGAAGCCGCTCCCGCAACATCCGATGAGACGGCGCGCCTGGGCATAGCCGCCATGTTTAAAAATGCTATTCAATCACCCTGGGCGTTATTCGGCGGCTTGGCGATTTTTCTGTATGTCGGTGCAGAGGTTGCGATTGGAACCCAGATGGCGTTTTTCCTGAATTCAAATTCCATTTGGGGGCAATCTGACGCACCTTTTGCCATACCGCTTATATTTGGAAAATTTTCGGATGGAATTCCTGGTGTTTCCCTGCAGGAGGCAGCCGCTATGACAGCGCTCTATTGGGGCGGCGCAATGGTTGGCCGCTTGATTGGCACATTTTTGCTGGCGTTTGTGAATGCAGGAAAATTACTGGTTGTATTTACCGCAGCGGCCGCGTTGATGTGTGTCTATGTATTTGCAACGGGTGGCTTGGCGGCGGGCTTTATTGCGTTGGGAATCGGTCTGTTCAATTCCATTATGTTTCCGGTCATTTTCACTTTGACGCTGGAGCGTTCCACCGCGAGCCAGGAAGCGACCTCCGGTTTCCTTTGCACAGCCATTATCGGCGGCGCATTTTTACCTCTGTTGGTGGGCATGGTCTCTGAAGCGAACGGCTATGTAGCGGCATTTATTGTGCCTGCCATTTGTTATGCGATCCTGTGCCTCTTTGCATTCAAGGCATTCAAAACGCCCGCCTTACACCAGAGAACGGCAAATTCTGCGCACTGAATTTAGTGGAGCAACGGCTCAAGTCCCGGTACGACTTGGGCCTGCAGATTAAATCGCTGGCCGTCTGGTCAGCGATACATTCTCAAGATAAAAAGCGCACCCTCCCCCAGCTTGCTTTCTACCTGCAGCGTGCCGCCCTGGGCTTCGGCCAATTCGCGGGCGATATAAAGGCCCATTCCCAATCCCTCGCGCACTTCCGTGCTCAGTCGTTCGAAGCGCTGAAAGATCCGTTCGTGATCGGCCGATGCGATGCCAACGCCATTGTCTTTAACGGTAAGTTCAGCACAATCGGACCGCGCCACCAGCGCGACTTCGACGGGTTTGCCTGCGCCGTAACGAAAGGCATTGGTGAGGAGATTGATAATGACTTGTTCCAGGCGAAAGCAATCCCAAACGCCTTTGATGCCATCTTCTATGCGGCTGTTTAATTGGCAACCCGCGAGCTGTGCGTGCTGTGCCAGGTTTTCGAGGATGCGCCGCAAGAGATCCGATAAATTGCAGGCGGCGGGTTGGATTGAAAGCTTCCCGTTTTGAATGCGGGAAACGTCCACCATATCCTCGATCAAGCGCGTCATGCTTTCTATTTGCCGGCTGTCGCGCGTCAGCATTGCGTCGAGTTGCTCGGGACCAAAGGCGGTCATATCACCACGCGCCAACATCATACGGCGCAGCTGCGTTTCCAGGTGAAGTGTATTCAATGGCGTACGCAGTTCGTGAGCCACCATCGAAATAAATTCATCGCGCATTTGCAATGCGCGCTCAAGCTGCACCTTTGTCGCATTTAATTCCACGTGCATCTTTTCGAGATTGGTGACCTGGTGTTTCACCTCCTGGCGTTGCTGATACAGCGAGACAAAGACATTGACCTTGCTTTTTACCGCAGCGATATCGAGTGGTTTATACAGAAAGTCCACCGCCCCGCTTTCGTATCCTTTGAATGCGAATTGCGTCTCCCGCCCCACGGCGCTGACAAAAACAATGGGAATTTGGCAGGTGCGTTTTGTGCTGCGCATTAATTCGGCGAGTTCAAAACCGCTCATTCCCGGCATCATCACATCGAGAATCGCCAGTGCGAATTCATGCTTGAGAAGAAGCGCCAGTGCTGCTTCACCAGAAGTGGCTTGAAAAATCTGGCGATCCTCCTGCTCGATGATTTTGGCAAGCGCTTGCAGGTTCGCTGGCAGGTCATCCACCAGTAGAATTTTTGCCGTTTCTTTCACGATGTGTGCCTCTGCCCTAGGGTGCTGAGTAGAACCCGCATTTCCTGCCAGGTCATGATCTGGTGTGTCGGCTGGATCCGAATGGCTGCACGCGGCATAGCGGCGAAGGTGGCATCCTCCGGCGCCTGGACCACGGTGAGACCGCCTGCACGGCGAATCGCGGCCAAACCTTCCGCGCCGTCATCGCTCGTCCCGGAGAAAAGAAATGCCGCCGCATGTTTACCAAAAACATCGGCGACGGAATGGAAAAGTACATCAATCGATGGACGCGAAAAATGCATAGGATTTTCGTCGCTGAGGGAGAACGAGCGGTCGCGCTCGATTGAAACGTGGTAACTGTGGCCCACCACGTAGACACTGCGTTGTTCAAGTTTCTGTTTGTCCTGGGTTTCAAGAACCGGCCGACGGGTTCTCTGCTGAAAAACCGCAGGCAGCTGCCCTTCCCGACGCTCGGGGAGATGAAGCACCACCATCACAGGCTGGCTGAGCCACGGCGGCAATGTCTCAACCAATTTCAGGATTGGTTCCAGCGCACCGGCGGAGCCTCCCATGATGATGGCTTCGATCGAGTCGCTGCTGCGAGTCGCTGATCGTTGCTGTCTGCTGACCGCCTGCGATGCCATCTGCTTCTCCTAGCGTTTGCGATAAAGCCGCTGTGGTTTGACAAATGGCTCAAAGCCGACGGAATGCTGGGACAGCTCCAGGGTCTCCTTGCTGCCAAGGCCCAGAAATCCACGGTGACACAAGGATTCGCGAAAGAGACTGATGGCGCGCTCCTGCAAATCCTGATTGAAATAAATCAACACGTTGCGGCAGCAGATTAAATGCGTTTCCGCAAATACCTGATCGGTTGCCAGGCTGTGATCGGCAAAGCTGACGTTTTCACACAAGCTGCGATCAAACAGCGCCCCGCCATAGGCTGCGGTGTAATAGTCCGAGAAAGATCGCTTCCCCCCTGCCCTTTGGTAATTGGCGGTATAGAGTTGCAAGCGTTCGAGCGGAAAAATTCCCCGCCGGGCATTGTCGAGCGACAGCGGGTTGATGTCTGTCGCATACAAGGTCGTCCGCTCTAAAAGCTCCTCTTCCTTCAATAAAATTGCCAGGGAATATAATTCTTCCCCGGTGCTGCAACCGGCAACCCAGACATTGAGTGATGGATAGGTTTTGAGCAGCGGCACCACCTGCTCACGCAAAGCGAGAAAAAAAGGCGGATCGCGAAACATTTCCGTAGTCGGGATCGTCAGCTGCTGCAGCAATCCGATAAAGACGTCGGAATTGCGCAACATTCTTGCCTGCAACTCGGAAATCGACGGGCAATCCATTTGCTCCAATGCGTAAAGAACGCGGCGTTTCAGCGACGAAAATGCGTAATTGCGAAAGTCGTAGCTGTATTTGAGATAGATCGCTTCGACAAGAAGCTTGAGCTCTATATCAACGGTGTCGCCATTCATAAAAGGCGTTCCAGACTCGGCATCCAAACCCGCAGCAATGAATACAAGCGGTCGAGGTCAATGGGCTTCGCCATATAATCCGATGCGCCCGCAGCCAGACATTGTTCCTGGTCGTCCTTCATGGCCTTGGCGGTAATGGCGATAATCGGCAGGCTTGTAAAACGCGCGTCGGAACGGATGCGCCGCATGGCCTCAAGGCCATCCATTCCGGGCATCATGATGTCCATCAGCACCAGATCGATATCGGCGATCTGGTCGAGCTGATCGATGGCCTCATAGCCATTGCGGGCAATTTCAACGATAGCGCCTTTTTGCTCCAACGCACCCGTCAATGCGAAAACATTCCGGGCATCGTCGTCCACTACCAGAATGCGCCGTCCGTCCAGTACCCGGTCGCGTCCCCGGGCGACCTTCAACATATTCTGGCGCTCAACGGACAATTCCGATTCCACCTTGTGGAGAAACAGCGTGACCTCATCGAGCAACCGCTCCGGCGACCGGGCGCCCTTGATGATGATCGAGCGGGAATAGCGCAATAATTCGTGTTCCTCATCCCTGGTGAGATTGCGCCCGGTATAAACGATGACGGGGGGAAAGCTGGAGACTTCCTCCATCGACATCCGCTGCAGCAATTCGTGGCCATGCATGTCCGGCAATTTCAGATCGATGATCATGCAGTCAAAAATGGTGGTGCGCAAAAGCGCGAGGGCTTCTTCACCAAGTGCGACGGCTGTGATTTTGACGTCCTCATCGGCGATGAGGTGAACGATGGCCTCGCGTTGGGTTTTATCGTCCTCCACCACCAATACCTGCTTGGTCTTTTGCGTCAGTTTACGTTCCACAGTTTGGAACACTTCGAGCAGCCGCTCGCGTGTGGTGGGTTTGACCACGTAACCCAAAGCACCCAATTGCAAAGTTGCCTCGGCCCGCTCATTGGCCGAAATGATATGCACAGGAATATGGCGTGTTTCCGGGCTGATTTTGAGCTTTTGCAAAACGCTGATACCCGAGATATCCGGCAAGCCTATGTCGAGTAAAACCGCATCCGGAATAAAGTCATGCGCCAGCTGCAAACCTTCAGTTGCATTGAGCGCCACAAGGCATTGGTATCGCAATTCGTGCGCAAGGCCATAGAGGATTCGTGCGAATGGCACATCATCTTCAATCACCAGCACCGTGCGCGCGTGAGCCACATAATCGTTGCGGTCATCGGCAAACGCGCCTTTGGATTTTTGCTGTTGGGGTGCCGGCGCTGCGACTTGCGCAACCGTTTCCGGTTGCTCTTGCACGGTGACAGCGGAGCGAGGCGGCGGTGTATCGGCGGTAGGAATTCGGGCAGGGAGCAGCAAGGAAAAAGTACTGCCTTCTCCCGGCTGGCTTTTGACGGTGATGCTGCCGCCGAGCAGGGCGGCCAAGTCGCGTGAAATGGATAATCCGAGTCCGGTGCCGCCATAGCGGCGGTTAATGCCACCGTCGGCCTGCTGAAACGCTTCAAAGATAATTTTTTGCTGATCCAGCGCTATACCGATACCCGAATCCTTAACCTCGAATATCACGCCACCGTTCTCGCCCTGTGTGAGGGTGAGTTGAACCTCGCCCGCATCGGTGAACTTGACGGCGTTCGACAGGAGATTTTTTAGAATCTGTTCAAGGCGCAGCGGATCGGTGACGATCGATCGCGGCGAATTTGCTGCCGCGGTGATGTCCAGCTGTAATTGCTTTTGCGCAGCGATAGGCTCGAAGGTCATCTTCAGCCCATTCAATATCTGGGATAAATCCACTTCTTCCGGTACCAATTCCAGCTGCCCTGCTTCAACTTTCGAAATATCGAGTATGTCGTTGATCAGGTTGAGGAGATCGTTGCCTGAGGAGTAAATACTCTGGGCAAACTGCACCTGCTCCTCGTCGAGATTCTCCTTTTGGTTATCCGCCAGCAGCTTCGCGAGAATCATTGAACTATTTAAAGGCGTGCGTAACTCGTGCGACATATTGGCGAGAAAATCGGATTTGTATTTGCTCGCCCGCTGTAAATCCCGTGCCCGTTCTTCCAGCTCCGCCTGGATGGTTTGCAGAGACAGGTTTCTCTGGTCCAGGAGCAGTGCCTGCTCGGCAAGCTTTTCGTTGTTTTGTTCGAGTTCGGCTTTCTGGTTTTCCAGCAGCGATTGCGATTCTTCCAATACCCGCGCCTGCTCTTCCAGTTCCTCATTACTGCTGCGGAGTTCCTCCTGCTGAACGTTCAATTCCTCGTTGAGCTGCTGCGTCTCTTCCAATGCCGCCTGCAGCCGGTGCCGGTGCAGAGCCAGCTCTACGGTATTGCCGATATTGGGGGCGACCAATGTCAGGAACTCAAGTTCATGTGGCTGAGGCGGTTGCAAAAAGCCCAATTCAAGCACGCCATTTAATTTTCCCTCGTGATGCGTGGGCAGGAACACAATACTGCGCGGCGAAGCGTTGCCCAGGCCCGAATTGACCTTCAGGTAATGATCTGGAATTTCATCGAGGCGGATCATGCGATTGGAGAAAACGGCCTGCTCGACCAAGCTCTCCCTGGAACCGGACGACGCCTCCGGCTTGGCAATTTCCAAATCAAATCCGTAGGCCGCAACAGGTCTCAAGGGACTTCCTTCGCGATCCCGGATATACAAGACAGCGACCGCGACGCCTATGTACTGCGCGAGAAAATCCAGTGCGGCTCTGCCGAGAATGGGCAGGGCCGTTTGCCCCACGCACCGTTCGCTCAATTGTGCCTGCCCGGTGCGCTGCCAGGCCTGCTGCTCCAGCTCGTCTTTGATTTCATACAGATCGGATATGGATTTGGAGTACGTATTCGACAGCTGAACCAATTCACGCCGCCCGAATGCGCTGAGTACGGCTGCCGATATCAGAGTCAGGACGATATAACCGAGGATGACGCTCAGTGTCACCGTTCTGGCGGTGTCGCTGCGCTCGCCCAGGAGCTTCCGCTCATCAATCTGGAAATCGATAAGCTCATCGCGAATAGCATCAAATTCCCCTCCCTGCTGGCGAACCACCTCCACATAATCCTGATTATTCTGACGCAGGGTGATGACCTGCTCAGCGTATTTTTCCCAGCCGGACAACAGCGCTTCGACACGCTGCAAACGTGCGACCTGTGTTTCATTATCACTGACCAGGGTTTTGAGATTGGTCATTTCCCGGGTGAGTGCGGGACCGGCCGTGACTGCTGGCTTGAGAAACGTCTCATCCAGAGTAATCAGATAACCGCGCAACCCGGTCTGCTTATCGATGGAAAGTTTCATCACTTCATGTGACTTCCCGATGACCTCCTCGCTGTGCTCGACAGATTTGAATGCGGACAGCAAATAAAACACGAGGAGCGCAAAGAGGGCGGAATTGAAAATGGCAGACCCTAAGGGAAGTGCAATATTGCGCGCTAATATTCGGCGAAACTCAGATTGACTGAGGGAAGCGTGATTGGTCATGTTTAATGGATATCGGTAAAGGTGACTGGAATTGAAGGACGCCATAATACGTTATCGAGGCGCCAGTGCCAGCCCGTCCGCGGCGGGCACTGTCAACCCGATAAGAGCGCTCCCTTAATTGGGAGCGCCCGCTGGTGCGACGCACATGGCGTGAATATCCAACGTCTGGAGTGCGCCAGCTGTGGCGCTTTGGTTAATCTCCACTGCGTCGAAATCCGTCGTGGTGTTGGCGATCAGCAAAAACCGGTTCGGATTGTTGAAAGTGGGTATCAGCTCAAAAGCGGTTGCGCCGCTCGGGCCGAATGTCTGCTGAGTCATGCCATTGTTCAGAGTCACCACATTGATATTGCCCAGCTGCGACAAACTGAGTTTTGTGTCCGGTGAGGACACCAGCACGCCCACCCGTTTTGTACCGGTAACGGTGGCATCGCCGGTGACCCTGGCAAAGATTTCGGCAAGCAAACTGCGGTTGGTGACCATGCGTGCGGCGTTGTCCAGGTCAGCATCAATAATCCTGCGCTCGTTGTTCACACGACATCCATTGCATAGCGCGCCGCGCAGACCACGCACCCCGGAGGAAACATCCACACCTTCGATCATGGGTCTGAACAGGCTCTTAGGTCCGCAGGCGATATTCTCTTTGGAGTCGCAGGCATCACCCACGCCGTCGCCGTCCGACTCCGCCTGATCGGCATTGGACAGGTCCGGACAATTGTCCACGGTATTCACAACATCGTCGCCGTCCCGGTCGGAGTCGCACGCGTCGCCCTGCTTGTCGCCGTCGATATTTTTCTGGTCCGGGTTGCTCACCATGGGACAGTTATCCTTATCGTCGGCGACGGCATCGCCATCCGCATCGCTGTCACACGCATCGCCTATCCCATCCTTATCGCTGTCCGCCTGGCTCGCATTAACAACAAGAGGGCAATTGTCCTTTTCATTGGTGATGCCATCGCCATCCTGATCACTGTCACAACTGTCACCGTTCCCATCGCCATCACGATCCTCCTGGTTGGGGTTGGCGATGAGCGGGCAATTGTCCGCATCATTGGCGATTTCGTCGGCGTCGTTATCGGTCATGGAGTCGCAGGCATCGCCCAGGCCGTCCTTGTCTTCGTCGGTCTGATTTGCGTTGCTTTTCAACGGGCAGTTGTCCGTTGTATTGGCAACACCGTCGCCGTCCGCGTCCGTATCACACAGGTCCCCGGTGCCGTCGGCATCGAGGTCTTCCTGCTGGGGATTGGCAATTTG
>Ga0164241_10001782_pt1 | contig 25239 bp, 2 predicted proteins | sample OricomyardsoilBY_FD_108780 | JGI IMG/M metagenome (GOLD analysis project Ga0164241, IMG submission 108780) | Backyard soil microbial communities from Emeryville, California, USA - Original compost - Back yard soil (BY) | ecosystem: Environmental > Terrestrial > Soil > Unclassified | place: USA... | reverse complement strand
TGGTCACTCGCAGGGTGAGATCGCCGCGGCCGTTGTCGCGGGTGCGCTGTCCCTTGAGGACGGTGCTCGCGTGGTCGCGTTGCGGAGCCAGGCCATCGCCCGGACGCTCGCCGGTCGTGGCGGGATGATGTCGATCGGGCTGCCAGTTGCCGAGGTCGAGCCGCGGCTGCCGGACGGGCTGTCGATCGCCGCGGTCAACGGTCCGTCAGCGGTCGTCGTCGCGGGTGATCCGGACGCGCTGGACGCCCTGTTCGACGAGCTGACCGCCGACGACGTGCGGGTGCGGCGGATCCCGGTGGACTACGCCTCGCACTCCGCGCACGTGGACCTGCTTCGTGACGAGCTGCTCGACGTGCTCGGCCCGATCACCCCGCGCGAGCCGCGCGTTCCGTTCTACTCGACCGTCATGGGTGAGACCACGTTCGACGCCGAGTACTGGTTCCGCAACCTCCGGAGCCAGGTCGGGTTCGAACCCGCCATCCGTGCGCTGCTCGACGAGCGGCACCGGGCCTTCGTCGAGGTCAGCCCGCACCCCGTCCTGACGATGAGCGTGCAGGAGATCATCGACGACACGGCCGCGGTCGCCGTCGGCACGTTGCGCCGCGACCACGGCGACATCGCGCGGTTCCTCACCTCCGCCGCCGAGCTGTTCGTGCGCGCCGGCCGGGTCGACTGGGCTCGAGCGTTCGACGGCACCGGCGCGCGCCGCGTCGTCCTGCCGCCCTACGCGTTCCAGCACGGCCACTACTGGTCCAACATGGCCACCGGCGTCCGACCGGGCGACCCCGCCGGGCTCGGCCTGCTGCCCGCCGGGCATCCGATGCTCGGCGCCGCGATGGAGCTCGCCGGCCCTGGCGGCGTGGTCTTCACCGGTCTCCTGTCGCGCGCCACCCACCCGTGGCTCGCCGACCACGCCGCCGGGGATGTCGTGCTGCTGCCCGGCAGCGGGTTCCTCGAGCTCGCCGTCCGCGCCGCCGACCAGGTCGGCGCCGACGTCGTCGAGGAGCTCACCCTCGGTGTCCCGCTCGTGCTCGGCGAGCACGACACCGTCGCCATCCAGGTCACCGTCGGCGAGCCCGACGACACCGGGCGCCGGGGCGTGACCGTCCACTCGCGACCGGCAGGTGAACCCGACAGGCCGTGGCTGCCGCACGCGAGCGGCGTGCTGGCCACCGGCGCCCCGGCAGGTGGTTTCGAGGCCACCGTCTGGCCGCCCGAGGGCGCACAGCCCGTCGAGGTGGACGACCTCTACGACCGGCTTGCCGACGCGGGACTCCGTTATGGCACGGCGTTCCAGGGCCTGCGTGCCGCGTGGACGCGCGGCGACGAGGTCTTCGCCGACATCGCACTGCCCGCGGACATCGAGGACGCCGGCGCCTACGGCATGCACCCGGCGCTGCTCGATGCCGCTTTCCATGCAGCGTCCTACTTGGACGGTCCCGGTGGCGGGCTGTTGTTCTCGCTCGGCGGTGTGTCACTGCAGGCCGCCGGTGCTACGTCGCTGCGCGTGCGGCTCGCGGCAGAGCAGGTCGGCGGGTTCAGCCTCACCGCGGTCGACGCGGCGGCGAACCCGGTCCTGCGGATCGACTCGGTCGTCTCGCGCCCTCGCGACGACGCAGCCGTCCGCGCCCCGGGCCGGGAGGGCATGTACCGACTCGACTGGGTGCCCGCCGCGTCCGGCCAGGGGCCCGCGGCCACCGTGTTCGACACCGACCTCGCGACGCTCGACACAGTGCCCGAGCTGGCGGCGGTGCGGGTCACGTCCGACGCGGACCTGCCCATGCCGGCCCGCGTCCGCGAGGTCGCCGCCTGCGTGCTGCGGCTGATCCAGGACTGGCTCGCAGATGAGCGCTGCACCGGCGCACGACTGGTGTTCGTCACCGACGGCGCGGTCGACGGCACGGATCCGGCCGCGGCCGCCGCGTGGGGCCTCGTGCGGTCCGCCCAGATCGAGCACCCGGACCGGTTCGTGCTCGTCGACACGTCCGAGCCGGCCGAGACCGTCGGACCCGTGGTCGCTTCCGGCGAACCGCAGTACGCGGTTCGTGACGGTGAGGTCCACGTCGCCCGGCTCGCTCCGCTCACGCTCGAACCCGTCGACGCGGCGCCGTGGAACCCGGACGGCACCGTGCTGATCACCGGTGGCACCGGTGGGCTGGCCGGCCACCTCGCCCGCCACCTCGTGACCGAACGCGGCATGCGCAACCTGCTGCTCGTCAGCCGCCGCGGCGCCGACGCCCCCGGCGCGACAGAGCTGCAGGCGGAGCTCGGCGCGAACGTCACCGTCGCGGCGTGCGACGTGTCCGACCGCGACGCGCTTGCCGGGCTGCTGGCGGACATCCCCGCCGAGCACCCGCTGACCGCCGTCGTGCACACCGCGGCCGCCCTCGACGACGGCGTCATCGAGGCGCTGAACCCCGAGCGACTCGCGACCGTGCTCGACCCGAAGGCGGGCGCCGCCTGGCACCTGCACGAGCTGACCGAGGGCATGGACCTCGCCGCGTTCGTGCTCTACTCCTCGCTCTCGAGCGTCCTGGGCGCGCCCGGCCTCGGCAACTACGCCGCCGCCAACGCCGTCCAGGACGCGCTCGCCCAGCACCGCGCCGCCCGCGGGCTGCCCGCGACCTCGCTGGTGTGGGGACGGTGGGCGGACGACAGCGGCATGACGGCCGTGGCGTCCGACCGGGTCACCCACCGGATGAACTCGTCGGGCCTGCTGCCGATCTCCGCCGAGCGTGGCACCGCGATGTTCGACGCGGCCGTCGCGTCCGGGCACGCCGTGGTCGTCCCGGTCCTGCTGGACAAGCCCGCACTGCGCGCGAGTGGCCTGGTGCCGCCGCTGCTGCGCGGAGTCGTCCGTGGCGCGGCCCGGCGCACCGCCACCGAGGCGACCGCCGCGGCCGGCGACCTCGCGCAGCGGCTGCGGGACAGCGATCCCGGCGACCGGGCGCGCGTCGTGGTCGACGTGATTCGCGGGCAGCTGTCCGCCGTGCTCGGCCACGCGCCGGACGCGGTCGAACCGCGCCGCGAGTTCCGCGAGCTCGGCCTCGACTCGCTGACCGCCGTGGAGCTGCGCAACCGGCTGTCCGCGGCCACCGGCCTGCGGCTGCCCGCGACCATGGTGTTCGACCACCCGACCCCGCAGGTGCTCGCCGAGCACCTGGTCGCCGAGCTGCTCGACCAGCAGGTCGCCATCCAGGCGACGGGCGCCACGCGCGGCCACGACCCCGACGACCCCATCGTGATCGTCGGCATGGGCTGCCGTTTCCCCGGATCGGTCGCGTCACCCGAGGACCTGTGGCGGCTGGTCGCCGGCGGCGTCGACGCCATCGGCCCGGCGCCCGCCGACCGCGGCTGGCCGAACGCGGACCGGCTCCGCGGTGGGTTCGTGCGCGACGCAGCCGCGTTCGACCCCGGGTTCTTCGGCATCTCACCCCGTGAGGCGCTGGTCATGGATCCGCAGCAGCGGCTCCTGCTGGAGACCGCGTGGGAGGCGCTCGAGCATGCGGGCATCGACCCGCAGGCCCTGCGCGGCACCCGCGTCGGCACGTTCGTCGGCGCCGCCGGGCTCGGCTACGCGGTGCCGGAGGACGCCGGCGGGCACGCGGTCACCGGCAGCTCCATGAGCGTCGCCTCCGGCCGCATCGCCTACCTGCTGGGCCTGGAAGGCCCCGCGGTCACGCTCGACACGGCGTGCTCGTCGTCGCTCGTGGCGCTTCACCTGGCGTGCCAGTCGCTGCGCGACGGCGACAGCTCGCTGGCGATCGCCGGCGGTGTGACGATCATGGCGAACCCGCAGATCATCCACGGGTTCGCCGAGCAGGGCGCCCTGGCAGGCGACGGCCGGGCCAAGGCGTTCTCCGACACCGCCGACGGCATGAACCTCGCCGAGGGCGTCGGCCTGGTCGTGGTCGAGCGGCTGTCCGACGCGCGCCGCAACGGACACGAGATCCTGGCCGTGGTGCGCGGTTCGGCGATGAACCAGGACGGCGCGTCGAACGGCCTCACCGCCCCGAACGGCCCGTCGCAGCAACGGGTCATCCGTGCCGCGCTCGCGAACGCCGGTCTGTCCACATCGGACGTCGACGTGGTCGAGGCGCACGGCACGGGCACGACGTTGGGCGACCCGATCGAGGCGCAGGCCCTGCTGGCGACCTACGGGCAGGACCGGGAGCGGCCGTTGCTGCTCGGCTCGGTCAAGTCCAACATCGGGCACACCCAGCACGCCGCCGGCATGGCGAGCGTCATCAAGATGGTCATGGCTATGCGCCACGACCTGCTGCCGCAAACCCTGCACGTCACCGAGCCGAGCGCCCAGGTCGACTGGACCGCAGGAGACATCGAGCTGCTGACCGAGCCGGCCGGCTGGCCGGAGGCGGACCGGGCCCGCCGGGTCGGCGTGTCCTCGTTCGGCATCAGCGGCACGAACGTGCACACGATCCTCGAGCAGGCCCCGGCAACAGAGCAGCACGAGACCGAGCTGGCGGACGCCCCGGTCGCCTGGGTGCTGTCCGGCCGCACGGAGCCCGCGCTGCGGGACCAGGCCGCCCGACTACTGTCCGATGTGGACGGAAAGCGGTCCGCCGACGTCGGATACGTGCTGGCCGCCAGGTCGCGGTTCGAGTGCCGTGCCGTCGTCGTCGGCACGGACCCCGCCGATCTCACCGCCGGCCTCGCCACGGTCCGCGACGGCGGGCAGGCGTCCGCGGTCGTCGAGGGCACCGCCGACGTGGACGGCCGCACCGTATTCGTATTCCCCGGGCAAGGTGCCCAGTGGGTGGGCATGGGTGCCCAGCTGTTGGAGTCGCCGGTGTTCGCGTCGCGGATGGCCGAGTGCGCGGTGGCGCTGGAGCCGTTCGTGGACTGGTCGCTGCTCGATGTGCTCCGCGACGGTGACGAGCTGGATCGCGTCGACGTGGTGCAGCCGGTGTCGTTCGCGGTCATGGTGTCGCTCGCGGCGCTGTGGGAGTCGCACGGCGTCCGCCCCGACGCGGTGGTCGGACACTCGCAGGGCGAGATCGCGGCCGCCGTCGTCGCCGGCGCGCTCACCCTGCCCGACGCGGCCCGCGTCGTGGCGCTGCGCGCGCAGGCCATCGCGGCAACCCTCGCCGGCCGCGGCGCCATGGCCTCGGTCGCGTTACCGGCCGCCGCTGTCGAGCCGCTGCTCGACGAGCACGTGGCGATAGCGGCCGTCAACGGACCGGCCTCCGTGGTCGTCTCCGGCGAGCCGGCGGCGCTCGACGCACTCTGCACCCGGCTGTCCACACTGGACGCCCGGGTGAAGCGGATCGCCGTGGACTACGCCTCGCACTCGCGACAGGTCGAGCTGATCCGAGACGACCTCCTGGCTGCCCTCGCCGAGATCACCCCGCGGCGGGCGACCGTGCCGTTCTTCTCAACCGTCACCGGGAACTGGGCGGACGGCACCGAACTCGACGCCGACTACTGGTACCGCAACCTGCGGCTGCCCGTGCTGTTCGAGCCGGCCGTCCGCGCGCTGCTCGGCGAGCGGTACCGGTTCTTCGTCGAGTGCGCGTCGCATCCGGTGCTCGCCATGGGCATCCGCGAGACCATCGACGAGGCGGACGTGCCCGCGGTCGTCACCGGCACGCTGCGCCGCGACGACGGCGACCGCACCCGCGTCCTCCTCTCCGCCGCCGAACTGTTCGTGCGGGGCGCGGAGATCGACTGGGGCTTCACCGGCGCCCGCCGCGTTTCCCTGCCGACGTACCCGTTCCAGCACGAGCACTTCTGGCCCGAGCCGGTCGCGCCCACGACGGCCGACCCGGTGGACGCCGAGTTCTGGATGGCGGTCGACCGCGCCGACGTGCCCGCGCTGGAGAAGGCGCTCGGCGTCGACGGCGAGCCGCTGCGTGCACTGCTGCCCGCGCTGAGCGACTGGCGCCGCACCCGCCGCACTAAATCCACTGTGGACAGCTGGCGGCACCGGTTCGACTGGTGCCCGGTGACCGCGGCCGCCAGCCCGCTGTCCGGCACCTGGCTCGCCGCCGTGCCCGCCGGCGATCCCTGGGCTGACGCCGTGGTCGACGGTCTCGGCGCCGACATCGTGCGGCTGGAGCTCGGCGAGGCCGACCGCGAGACGGTGTCCGAACAGGTCGGGCGGCTCACCGCCGACGGCACGCGGTTCGCCGGAGTGGTCTCGCTGCTGGCCGCGGCCGACCCGGATTCCCGTCGTTTCACTGGTGTTCCCGTGGGACTGTCGATGACCATGGTGCTCCTCCAGGCATTGGGAGACGCGGCGGTCGACGCCCCACTGTGGTGCGTCACCCGCGGCGCCGTGTCCGTGGGCGAGCACGACCCCGTGACCAGCCCCGCGCAGGGCGGCGTCTGGGGCTTCGGCCGCGTCGCTGCCATGGAGTACCCGCAGCGCTGGGGCGGCCTTGTCGACCTGCCGCCGGACCTCGACGACCGTCTCGGCAGGCAGCTCGCCGGCGTGCTCACCGGCGACAAAGCCCAACCGGAGGACCAGGTCGCCATCCGCCCGGACGGCGTGTACGGCCGGCGCCTCGTGCCGCTCGGCGACCCCGGCGAAACCCCGCAGGTCTCGGGCACCGTGCTCGTCACCGGCGGCACCGGCGCCCTCGGCGGACACGTGGCGCGCTTCCTGGCTCGTGCCGGCGCAGAGCATCTGGTGCTGGCCAGCAGGCGCGGACCGGACGCCCCCGGTGCGGGCGAGTTGGCCGACGAGCTGTCCGCCACCGGGGTCCGCGTCAGCGTCGTCGCCTGCGACGTCGCCGACCGCGACGCGCTCACCGCGCTGCTCGACGACATCCCCGCCGACCTGCCGCTGACCGGCGTCGTGCACACCGCTGCCGTACTCGACGACGGCATGATCGACGGCCTGACCCCCGAGCGGTTCGAACAGGTCTACCGCGCCAAGGTCACCGCCGCCCGGCACCTCGACGAGCTGACCCGCGAGGCGGACCTGTCGATGTTCGTGCTGTTCGGCTCCGCCGCCGGCGCGCTCGGCAACCCGGGCCAGGCGAACTACGCCGCCGCCAACGCCGAGCTCGACGCGATCGCCCACCACCGACACGCCCTCGGCTTGCCCGCGACGTCCATCGCATGGGGACTGTGGGCCGGCGCCGGGCTCGCGGACGGCACGCTCGCCGCCGAACGCTCCGCTCGCGGCGGTGTCACCGCGATGGACCCCGAGCTTGCGATCGTCGCGCTGGCCCAGGTAGTCGCGAGCGGCGAACCGACGCCGCTGGTCCAGGGCACCGACTGGGCCCGCTTCGCACCCGGCTTCCTCGGCGTCCGCCCGTCTCCGGTGCTCAACGAGATCCCCGGCGTGCGGCAGGCCCTGCGCGACCTCGCCGCGCAGGCACCCGGCGAGACCGCCGAGTCGATGCGGGAGCGCCTGGCCGCGATGTCCACACCGGAACGGACGGCCACCGTCGTCAAGCTCGTCCGCGACACCGCCGCGACCGTCCTCGGCCACGCATCGGCCGACGCGGTCGAACCGCGCCGCGCGTTCACCGAGCTGGGCTTCGACTCGCTCAACGCGGTCGAGTTCGCCAACCGGATGGCCGCGACGACCGGCTGGAAGGTCAAGCCGACCCTGGTGTTCAGCCACCCGACGCCCGCCGAGCTCGCCGGCCACCTGCTGGCCCAGGTGTTCGACGAGGCGGACGACACGGACCCGGTGCCGGCCGAGCTGTCCCGCATCGAAGCCCTGCTCGTCGGCGAGCACCGCGAGGCCGTGGCCGCCCGGTTGCGGGCGCTGCTCGGCACCGTGGCCACGGCCGAGCCGGGCGACGACGACCTGCACGACGCGTCCGACGACGAGGTATTCGAGTTCATCAGCGAACGATTCGGCATTTCCTGATTGGGGAGAGCTGGCATGAACAACGAGGAGAAACTGCGCTACTTCCTCAAGAAGGTCACCGCCGACCTGCACGAGACCCGCCAACGGCTGCAGGCCGCCGAGGCGGGTGGCAGCGAACCGATCGCCGTCGTCGGCATGGGCTGCCGGTTCCCCGGCGGCGCCGACACCCCGGCCGCGCTGTGGGACCTGCTGGCCGAGGGCCGGGACGTGATCGGCGAGCCACCACCGGACCGGGGCTGGGACGCACCCGTGTTCAACCCGGACGGCGCCACCGAGCCCCGCCGGGGTGGGTTCCTGCGCGGCGCGGGCGAGTTCGACCCCGCGTTCTTCGGACTCTCGCCCCGGGAGGCCGTGGTCACCGACCCGCAGCAGCGGCTGCTGCTGGAGGTCGCGTGGGAGGCCCTCGAACGCGCCGGGCTCGACCCCGCCGCCCTGCGCGGCAGCCGCACCGGCGTGTTCTCCGGCTCCAACGGCCTGGACTACGCGCAGCTCGCCGCCCACAGCCCGGGCGCCGTCGACTACATGTACACCGCGAACTCGGCCAGCGCGCTGTCCGGCCGGATCTCCTACATCCTCGGGCTCGAAGGCCCCGCGGTCACCGTCGACACCGCCTGCTCATCGTCGCTCGTCTCGCTGCACCTCGCCGCGCAGGCGCTGCGCCAGGGGGAGTGCGAGCTCGCTCTCGCCGGCGGCGCCTCGGTGATGGCCACCCCGCACGTGTTCCTCGGCATGGGCCGCCAGGGCGGGCTGTCCCCGGACGGCCGCTGCCGCGCGTTCTCCGCCGACGCCGACGGCACCAGCTGGGGCGAGGGCGCCGGGATCGTCGTGCTGGAACGGCTGTCCGACGCCCACCGCAACGGACACCCCGTGCTCGCCGTCGTCCGCGGCAGCGCGGTCAACCAGGACGGCGCCTCCAACGGCTTCACCGCCCCCAACGGCGCCGCCCAGCAACGCGTCATCCGCGCCGCTCTCGCCAACGCCGGGCTCACCGCCGGAGACGTCGACGCCGTCGAGGCGCACGGGACCGCGACCACGCTCGGCGACCCGATCGAGGCCGAGGCGCTCCTCGCGACCTACGGCCAGAGCCGGACCGGTGAGCCGGTGTGGCTCGGCTCGATCAAGTCGAACCTCGCCCACACCCAGGCCGCCGCCGGAGTCGCGGGCGTGCTGAAGATGGTGCTCGCCATCCAGCACGGGACCCTGCCGCAGACCCTGCACGCCGGCGAGCCGACCCCGGCCGTCGACTGGGACGCCGGCGCGGTGCGGTTGCTGACCGGCGCGCGCCCGTGGCCCGAGACCGGGAACCCGCGCCGTGCAGGCGTTTCCTCCTTCGGCGTCAGCGGCACCAACGCCCACGTGATCCTCGAGCAGGCCCCGCCGTCCGAGCCACAGCCGCCCGCCGACACCCCGGCGCCCGCCGTGCTCGCCTGGCCGATCGCCGCGCGCTCCGCCGAGGGGCTGCGCGGCCAGGCCGCCAAGCTCCGCTCCCATGTGGACACAGAGCCCGACCGGACCGCACTCGACATCGGCTACTCCCTGGCCACCACCCGCTCCGGGTCGCACCGCGCGGTCGTGCTCGGCGCCGACCGCGACGAGCTGCGCGCCGGCCTTGCGGCGCTCGACGGTGGCACTCTCGACCCGCGCGTGATCACCGGCGTCGCCCGCGACGGGCACCTCGCCTTCCTGTGCACGGGCCAGGGTTCGCAGAAGCTCGGCATGGGCGCCGGGCTCTACGCCGCCCACCCCGTGTTCGCCGAGGCCTGGGACGCGGTCGCCGCCGAGCTGGACGTTCGCCTGGACCGTCCCGTCGACAAGGTCGCCTGGGGCACCGACGACGGCTCGCTGGACCGCACCCTGTACGCGCAGGCCTCCCTGTTCACCCTCGAGGTGGCGCTCTTCCGGCTGCTCGAGTCGTGGGGCGTGCGACCCGACTACCTGATCGGCCACTCCATCGGCGAGCTGGCCGCCGCACACCTCGCCGGAGTGCTGTCCCTGCCCGACGCCGCCACGCTCGTCGCGGCGCGCGGCAGGCTGATGCAGGCCGTGCCATCAGGCGGCACGATGCTCGCCGTCGCGGCGAGCGAGGCGGAGATCCGCCCACTTCTCACCGACGGCGCGACGCTCGCGGCCGTCAACGGTCCGCGGTCGGTGGTCGTGTCCGGCGATGCCGACGCCGTGACCGCGGTCCGCGACGCCGTCGCGACCACCTTGGGGGAGCGCAAGACGTCCCGGCTCCGGGTGAGCCACGCGTTCCACTCCCATCACATGGACCCGATGCTGACCGAGTTCGAGCGCATCGCCCGCGGCCTGCGCTACGCCCCACCGCAGATCCCCGTCGTCTCGACGGTCACCGGCGAGCCCGCGGGGGAGCGGCTCCGCGATCCCGCGTACTGGGCCGAGCAGGTCCGCGGCACCGTGCGGTTCCACGACGGCGTCCGCTGGCTCGCCGAACGCGACGTGACCCGGTTCGTCGAGCTGGGACCCGACGGGGTGCTCGCCGCCGTCGCACAGGAGACGCTCGCCGAAACACCGGGCGGGACCCGGGCGGTGTGCGTGCCGGTGCTGCGCGGCGGGCGGCCGGAGCCGTCGAGCCTGCTGGCCGCCGTGGCGCAGCTGCACGTCCACGGCCGCTCGCCGGACTGGGACGCCGTCCTGTCCGGTGGCCGCCGGGTCGCGCTGCCTACCTACGCGTTCCAGAACGAGCACTACTGGGTGGACGTCGCCGCGCTCGCGGACGGCGCCCCCGGCGACCCGTCCTCGATGGGGCTGGCCGCCACGGGACATCCGATCCTGTCCGCCGCCGTCGTATCCCCGGACTCCGACGGCGTCGTCCTCACCGGACGGCTGTCGGCGGCGGCCCACCCATGGCTCGCCGGCAACGACGTGGTGGGCAAGACCGTGCTACCCGCCACCGGACTGCTCGAGCTGGCGATCCGCGCCGGCGACGAGGTGGGCTGCGGTGTCGTCGAGGAGCTGACGCTCCCGGCGCCGCTCGTGCTGCCCGACGACGGCGCGGTGCAGCTGCACGTGACCGTCGGCGGCGAGGACGCGGGCGCCCGCGCGGTGCGGATCCACTCCCGGCCCGCCGCCGACGTCCCGTGGACCCTGCACGCCGAAGGCGTGCTCCGCCCGGGCACCGAACCACCCGCCGCTGAAACAGGCGAGTGGCCACCCCCTGACGCGACCGCGTTCGACGTGTCGGACGCCTACGACCAGCTGGCCAGGGCAGGCTTCCGGTACGGGCCGGAGTCCCGCGGCCTGCGCGCGGTGTGGACGCGGGACGGCGACGCGTTCGCCGAGATCGCCCTGCCCGCCGACGTCGACAGCGGACGGTTCGACCTGCACCCGGCGCTGATCGACGCCACCACCCATCTCGCGATGCTCGTCAGCCTGCGCAAGGATCCCGACGCGGGAAAGGCGTTCTACCCGGCCCTGTTCGGCGACGTCGCCCTGCACGCCCGCGGCGCGCGGGTGCTGCGGCTGCGCCTGTCGCACCCGACGCCCGAGATCCTGTCGGTCGAGGCGATGGACGAGTCCGGCCGCCCGGTGTTCTCCGTCGGCAGGCTGCTCGGCCGGCCGATGGCCGCCGCTCAGCTCGTCTCCGGCGGCGACGACGTGCTGCACCGCGTGGAGTGGCGGTCGATCCCGCAGCCGATCTCCACCGACATCCCGGACCCGGTCGCCTGGCACGACGTGCCCGCCGAGGGGCCGGCACCCGAGGTCGTCGTCCTCGAATGCGCCACCCCCGACGGACCCGACCAGGCGCGCGCGGTGCTCTACCCGGTGCTCGACGCCGTGCGGGCCTCGCTGGTCGACGACCGGTTGGCGGACTCGACGTTCGTCGTCGTCACCCGCAACGCAGTCGCCGTGACCGGCGAGTCCGATGTGGACATCGCGCAGGCGCCCGTGTGGGGGCTGGTGCGGGCCGCGCAGGCGGAGAACCCCGGCCGGTTCGTGCTCCTGGACCTGGACGCGCTCGACGAGCTGTCCTGGTTCCTGCCCGCCGCGGTCACCTCCGGCGAACCCGAGCTGGCCGTGCGGGTCCTGGAACTGCGCGTGCCGCGGCTGGTCCGCGCGGAGACCCCCGAGCCGGCGGACACGCTGGATCCGGTCGGCACGGTCCTGGTCACCGGCGGCACCGGTGGCCTCGGCGCCCTGGTCGCCCGGCGGCTGGTCACCGAGCACGGCGCGGGGCACCTGCTGCTGGCCAGCCGCCGCGGCGAGACCGCTCCGGGCGCGACCGAACTGCGCGCGGAGCTGGCCGGCCTGGGCGCCACCGTGACGATCGCCGCCTGCGACGTGGCCGACCGCGACGCGCTGGCCGAGCTGCTGGCGTCGATCCCGGCCGAGCACCCGCTGACCGGCGTCGTGCACGCGGCGGGCGTGGCCGCCCCCGGCATGCTGGACGCGCTGACGCGTGACCACTGGGAGCCGGTGGTGCGCGCCAAGGCCGACTCGGCGTGGCACCTCCACGAGCTGACCAGGGACCTGCCGATCAAGGCGTTCGTCCTCTTCTCCTCCGCGGGCGGGCTCGTCCTGGCCGCGGGGCACGCGAACTACGCCGCGGCCAACGTGTTCCTCGACGGCCTCGCGCAGCACCGCCGCGCCAACGGGCTGGCCGCCACCTCGGTCGCCTACGGCGTCTGGGCGGACGCGGGCGCCGGTCAGTGGCTGACCGACGTCCAGGTCCAGCGCATGCGAAGGCAGGGCCTGCCCGCCCTGTCCGAAGAGGACGGTCTGCGGTCGTTCGACGCCGCCCTGCACACCGACGACGCACTGCTCGTGTCGCTGCGCGTGGACACCGCCGCGCTGCGCGAGCGCACCGACTGGACCCCGCCGCTGCTGCGCGGACTCGCCCCCGCCACGCGCACGCTCGTTCGCGCCGCCGCGGGCGGCATGGACCCGGAGACCCTGCGCGAGCGGCTCGCCGGTCTCGACGACGCGGAGGACCGTCGGGAGCTGCTCGGCGACCTCGTCGCCGACCTGCTCGCCGCGATGCTCGGCCACGAGTCCGGCGCGGCCATCGGGCAGGAACGCAACTTCGGCGAGCTGGGCGTGGACTCGCTCACCGCGGCGGAGCTGCGCAACCACCTGGCCGACGTCACCGGGCTGCGGCTGCCCGCCACGCTCGTGTTCGACCACCCGAACATCGAGGCGGTCGCCGCGTTCCTCGACGAGCAGCTGACACCCGACGCGGTGCCGGCCGCCCGCGGGGAGGACGACGTGATCGACACCCTGGACACCGACGACCTCGTCAGCATGGCGTTCGCCAGCGCCGGTGAGCACCATGACTGAGGATCGGCGGCTCGTCGACGCGCTTCGGTTGACGCTCAAGGAGAACGAGCGCCTCCGCGCGGACAACGAGCGGCTCGCAGCCGCTCGCGAGCCGGTCGCCGTCGTGGGCATGGGCTGCCGGCTGCCCGGCGGCGTCAGCTCCCCGGACGACCTGTGGAACCTGGTCAGCGGCGAGACCGACGCGATCACCGAGTTCCCCGCCGACCGTGGCTGGGACACCGAGCACATCTACGACCCCGAGCCCGGCCTGGTCGGCAAGACCTACAGCCGCCGCGGCGGGTTCCTCGACGATGCCGGCGATTTCGACGCGGACTTCTTCCGGGTGTCCGACACGGAGGCGTTGTTCATGGATCCGCAGCAGCGGATCCTGCTGGAGGTCTGCTGGGAGGCATTGGAGCGGGCGGGGATCGCGCCGTCGTCGATCCGCGGCAGCAACACCGGCGTCTACGCCGGGATCATGCACCACGACTACGCGCTCACCCAGAAGATCCCGGTGACCTACGGCGGCAGCCTCATCGGCGCCGGCGTGTCCTACACGCTCGGCATCGAGGGCCCGTGCGTCGTGCTGGACACCGCGTGCTCGTCGGCGCTCGTGGCCATACACCTGGCGGCACAGGCGCTTCGGTCCGGCGAGTGCGACCTCGCGCTCGCCGGCGGCGCCAGCGTGATGGCTTTCCCGGAGCTGTTCCGCACGTCGTCGCTGGACCGGTTCCTCGCCACGGACGACCGGTGCCGGTCCTTCGCCGAGGGCGCCACCGGCACGGTGCTGAGCGAGGGCGTCGCGGTCGTGGTGCTGGAGCGGCTGTCCGACGCCCGCCGGCGCGGGCACCCGGTGCTCGCGGTGCTGCGCGGCAGTGCGGTGAACCAGGACGGCGCGAGCGTCGGGCAGGCGCCGAACGGATCGGTGCAGCAGCGGCTGATTCGTAGCGCGCTGGCCGCCGCCGGTCTCGACCCGGCGGACATCGACGTGGTGGAGGGTCACGGCACGGGCACCCCGCTGGGCGACCGGATCGAGGCGCAGGCCATCGTGGCCGCCTACGGCAAGGACCGGGACGAGCCGCTGCTGTTCGGCTCGCTGAAGTCGTTCCTGGGCAACACCCAGACGGCGTCCGGCGCGGCCGCCATGATCAAGATGATCATGGCCATGCGCCACGGCGAGGTACCGCGCACGCTGCACGTGGACGATCCGGTGTCCGGAGTGGACTGGTCCGGCGTCCGGCTCGCGACCGAACCGGCCCCCTGGCCGTCGACAGATCGCCCGCGCCGGTTCGGGGTGTCGGGGTTCAGCGCCAGCGGCACGAACGCGCACGTGATCATGGAACAGCCGCCGCCCGAGGACGTGACTCCGGCTCGCGACTTCCCGCTGCTGCCGTGGGTTCTGTGCGGGCACACCCTGCAGGCGTTGCGCGCCCAGGCCGAACGGCTGGCGTCGTTCCTGGCCGATGCGGGCCCGGTTTCGCCGGCCGACGTGGCGTACTCGCTGGCGACCGGCAGGGCCACGATGGAGCACCGCGCGGTGGTGCTCGGCTCGACGCCTGCCGAGCTGACCGAGGGCCTGTCCGCGATGATCGCCGGTGACGGGGCGCTGTGCGGGACGGTCCGGCGCGCGCCACGGGTGACGTTCGTGTTCCCGCCCGACTGCCCGTCGGACTCCGCCGGGCGGATCGGCACGCTGTTCCCGGCCTTCGCGGAGGCGTACGACAAGGCCTGCGCCGCGACCGGGCCTGGTGCGTTCGCGACCCAGGTGGCGCTGTACCGGTTGGTGCGCTCGTGGGGGGTGCGCCCGAGCCGGCTCACCGGCCGGGGCGTCGGCGCCCTCGCGGCGGACCACGCCGCAGGCGATCTGCCCCTGACCGAGGCGGCGGCGCTCCTGGCCGACGCGGCCGATCGACATCGACCCGCCGAGTTGACCGACGTGGTCGTCGAACTGGGGTCGGACCTGGCCGAGACGGACGGCCTCATCGTGATGGTGGCGCGGCTGTTCGCCGCCGGGGTGCCGGTGGACTGGGACGCGTTCTTCGCGGGCTCGGGTGTGCGGCGGATCGAGCTGCCGACCTACCCCTTCCAGCGCAGACGCTTCTGGCTGGAACCGAAGATCACGGCTTTCGCGTCGGTCGCCTCTCACTGATCACGCACACGAACGCTCCTCGGCATCGCCGGGGAGCGTTCCCCGTTTTCGGGGGCTGCCCGCCTGGACTAGCAATTCGACCGGTGCGGTCGTGGGCATCGTGTGGGGCGAGTGTTCGCAGAGGAGCGTGTGCCTTGAGCCGACCCGAGTTCTCACCCATCGAACCGAACGGCGCCGCCCGGGACGCGGTCGCGGTGATCGGCATCGCGTGCCGGTTCCCCGGGGCGCCGGATCCAGCGGCGTTCTGGCGGCTGCTGTGCGACGGGGTCGACGCGGTCGGCGAGGTGCCGCCGGACCGCTGGCCGACCGGCACCGGCGCCGACCGGTGGGGTGCGTTCCTCGACGGCGTGGACCAGTTCGACGCCGGCTTCTTCGGGATCTCGCCCCGCGAGGCGCGGGCGATGGACCCCCAGCAGCGGCTCGCCCTGGAGCTGGGCTGGGAGGCGCTCGAGGACGGCGGCATCCGGCCGGCGACCCTGCGGGACTCGGCGACCGGCGTGTTCGTCGGCGTCACCGCGGGCGACTACGCGGCGCTGCGCGCACCGGCCGACCACCACGCCGTGACCGGGCTGAACCGGGGCATCATCGCCAACCGGCTGTCCTACTTCCTCGGCCTGCGCGGGCCCAGCCTCGTCGTCGACACCGCCCAGTCGTCCTCCCTCGTCGCGATCCACCTCGCGTGCGAGAGCCTGCGCCGCGGCGAGTCCGAGACCGCGCTCGCCGGTGGCGTCCACCTGAACCTGACGCCGGGCAGCGCGGCCGCCATGGACCGGCTCGGCGGCCTGTCCCCGGACGGCCGCTGCTTCACCTTCGACGACCGGGTCAACGGCTTCGTGCGCGGCGAGGGCGGCGCGCTTGTCCTGCTCAAGCCGCTGACCCGCGCCCAGGCCGACGGCGACGACGTCTACTGCGTCATCGAGGGCACCGCGGTCGGCAACGACGGCGCGACCGACGGCCTGACCGTGCCGAACCCCGCCGCGCAGCAGGCGGTCATCGAGGCGGCCTGCCGCCGCGCCGGGGTCGGGCCGGACGCCGTCCACTACGTCGAGCTGCACGGCACCGGCACGCGCGCGGGCGACCCCGTCGAGGCGGCCGCCCTGGCCGCGGCCTACGGCGCCGACCGCCCGACACCCCTGCGCACCGGGTCGGTGAAGACCAACATCGGCCACCTGGAGGCAGCGGCGGGCGTCGCCGGCCTGGTCAAGGTCGCGCTGGCGGCGCGGAACGGGATGCTGCCGCCGAGCCTGAACTTCGCCCGCCCCAATCCGGACATCCCGCTCGCCGAGTGGGGCCTGGACGTGGTGCGGGAGCTCCAACTGTGGCCGGGCGGGCACGCCGGTGTGTCGTCGTTCGGTGTCGGCGGGACCAACTGCCACGTCGTGCTGTCGGGCCTGCCCGCCGCCGAGAACGCGCGGGAGGCCAGTGGCGGCACGGTCGCGTGGGAGCTGTCCGGCCGGACCACGGCGGCGCTTCGCGCCCAGGCCGCCCGCCTGGCGTCCTTTGTGGACGAGCACCCGGACGTCCCGGTCGACGACATCGCGACGTCGCTCACCGGGCGGACCAGGTTCGCGAGCCGGGGCGTCGTGCTCGGCGACGACCGCGCCGAGCTGCTCGCCGGGCTGCGTGCCCTGGCCGCGGGCGACCCGGCCGCGAACGTGGTCACCGGGACAGCCGTCGCCGGGTCCGGGGTCGCCTTCGTGTTCCCCGGCCAGGGTTCCCAGTGGACCGGCATGGCGGGGGAACTGCTGGACTCGTCCGAGGTCTTCGCTCGGCGGATCGACGAGTGCGCCGCGGCGCTGGGCCCGTTCGTGGACTGGTCGCTGCCCGCGGTGCTGCGCGGCGAGCCGGACGCCCCGTCGCTGGAGCGGGTGGACGTCGTCCAGCCCGCGCTGTGGGCGGTCATGGTGTCGCTCGCGGCGGTGTGGCAGGCCCATGGGGTGCAGCCGTCGGCCGTGCTCGGCCAGTCGCAGGGCGAGGTCGCCGCCGCCTGCGTCGCCGGTGCACTGTCCCTTGAGGACGGTGCGCGGGTGGTGGCCGTCCGGTCGGCGCTGATCCAGCGGCAACTGTCCGGGCGCGGTGGACTCGCCTCGGTGAGCCTGCCCGCCGCCGAGGTCACCGACCGGCTGCGGACGTTCGACCCGGACGGCACGCTGTCGATCGGTGCCGTGAACGGGCCCGCGACCGTCGTGGTCTCCGGCCCGGCGGACCGCGTCGACGAGCTGGTGGCCGCGTGGGACGAAGCGCGCCGCGTCAAGGTCGACTACGCCTCGCACTCCGCCGAGGTCGATGCGATCGAGGAGCCGCTTCTCGGCGCGCTCGCCGGCATCCGGCCTCGGACCGCGGACGTGCCGTTCTACTCGACGGTCACCGGCGAGGTCGTGGACACCGCCACGCTCGACGCCGGCTACTGGTTCCGCAACCTTCGCCAGACTGTCCGGCTGGAACAGACGCTGGGCGCGGTCACCGCGGCCGGGCTGTCGGCGTTCGTCGAGTGCAGCCCGCACCCGGTGCTGGTCGGCGCCGTGCAGGACTGCGTCCAGCATGCCGGGCTCGTCCCGGCGACGGTCGGCACGCTGCGCCGCGACGAGGGCGGGCCGCGCCGCTTCCTGACCTCGCTCGCGAGCCTGCACGCCCAGGGCCGCGACGTCGGCTGGGCACAGCTGGTGCCGGGCGCGCGGCGGGTGCGCCTGCCGTCCTACGCGTTCCAGCGGGAGCGCCACTGGATCGACGCCGCCGTCCCCGAGGCCGCGCCCGCGGAGTTGCCGGAGCCGGTGTCGAGCGACGCCGGCCAGCGCGACGACGTGGCCAGGCTGGTGCGCACGGAGACCGCGGCCGTACTCGGCATCCCCGACCCGGACCGGGTCGACGTGGCGGTGCCGTTCAAGGAGCTGGGCTTCGACTCGACGATGGCCGTCGAGCTGGTGGTGCGGCTCAACTCCGCGGCGGGCCTGCGGCTGTCCAGCACCACGTTGTTCTCCTACCCGACCCCCGAACTGCTCGCCGACCACCTCGTGTCCGCCCTCGTCGGCGTCACCGGAGACGAACTGGTCGCCGGCGACCCGGCCGAGCCGATCGCGATCGTCGGCATGGGGTGCCGCTATCCGGGCGGCGCCGCGTCACCGGAAGACCTGTGGCGGCTGCTGACCGACGAGACCGACGCGGTGAGCGACCCGCCCGGTGACCGCGGCTGGCAGATCGAGGGACACCGCGGCGGCTTCCTGCCCGACGCGGGCGACTTCGACCCGGCGTTCTTCGGCATCTCCCCGCGCGAGGCCGTCGCGATGAACCCGCAGCAGCGCCTCGTCCTGGAGGTGTCGTGGGAGGCCATCGAGCGGGCCGGGATCGTGCCGGGCACGCTCGCCGGCAGCCGCACCGGCGTGTTCGTCGGCGCGATGGCGCAGGACTACGGCCCACGCCTGCACGAGGCGGCGGGGGAGACCGAGGGGTTCGCGCTGGTCGGCACCACACCGAGCGTGCTGTCCGGGCGGCTGTCCTACGCGCTCGGGCTGGAGGGCCCGGCCGTCACCGTCGATACGGCGTGCTCGTCGTCGCTGGTGGCGCTGCACCTGGCCGCGCAGGCGCTGCGGTCGGGGGAGTGCTCGATGGCGCTGGCCGGCGGCGTGACCGTGATGTCCGAGCCGGGCATCTTCGTGGAGTTCGCCAAGCTGGGCGGGCTCGCCGCGGACGGGCGCTGCAAGTCGTTCGCCGACTCGGCCGACGGAACGGGCTGGGCCGAGGGTGTTGGCATGCTGGTGCTGGAGCGCGAGTCCGACGCCATCCGCAACGGTCACGAGATCCTGGCTGTGGTGCGAGGTTCGGCGGTGAACTCCGACGGCGCGTCGAACGGCCTGACCGCCCCGAACGGCGCCGCCCAGCAGCGGGTGATCCGCCAGGCCCTCTCGGCAGCCGGGCTGTCCACATCGGACGTCGACGCCGTCGAGGCGCACGGCACCGGCACCCGGCTCGGCGACCCGATCGAGGCCGAAGCCCTCCTTGCCACCTACGGGCAGGATCGTACGCATCCGTTCTTGCTGGGGTCGGTGAAGTCGAACATCGGCCACGCCCAGGCGGCCGCCGGAGTGGCCGGTGTGATCAAGATGGTGCAGTCGTTGCGCCACGGTGTGCTGCCGCGCACGCTGCACCTCGACGCGCCGTCATCGCACGTGTCGTGGGACGACGGCGCGATCGAACTGCTGACCCGGCGGACCGAGTGGCCCGCCGTCGAGCGGGTCCGCCGTGCGGGTGTGTCGTCGTTCGGGATCAGCGGGACGAACGCGCACGTCATCCTCGAGCAGGGGCCTGCTGTCGACGAGCCCGCGGCGGAGGCGGCGGGTGCGGTGCCGCTGGTGTTGTCGGGCAAGACGTCCGATGCGGTTCGGGCGCAGGCGGCGCGGCTCGCCGACCATCTGGCCGCTCGTCCGGATCTCGGCTTGGCGGACATCGCCTTCTCGCTGGCCACCACCCGGTCGGCGTTCAAGCATCGTGCTTGCGTGGTCGCGGACGACCGCGAGGCCGCGATCTCCGGGCTGGCCGACGTCGAGCCGCACACGGTTGCTCCGGGCGGGACGGCGTTCCTGTTCGCCGGTCAGGGTTCGCAGCGTCTGGGCACGGGCCGGGACCTCTACGAGCGGTACCCGGTGTTCGCCGCCGCGTTCGATGCGGTCGTCGCGCACCTGGACGCCGGCCTGCTGGACGTGCTGTGGGGCGAGGACGCCGATGCGTTGAACGAGACGGGCTGGGCGCAGCCCGCGCTGTTCGCCCTCGAGGTGGCCCTGTTCCGCCTTGTCGAGTCGTGGGGCCTGCGACCCGACTACCTCGTCGGCCATTCGATCGGAGAGATCGCCGCCGCGCACGTGGCCGGTGTGCTGTCCCTTGAGGACGCCTGCACGTTGGTGTCGGCTCGTGCCCGGTTGATGCAGGCCTTGCCCCCGGATGGCGCGATGGTGTCGTTGCGTGCCACCGAGGACGAGGTGCGGCCGCTCCTGACCGATCGAGTCGGCATCGCCGCCGTCAACGGCCCGTCGTCGGTGGTGATCGCCGGTGACGAAGCCGACGTGCTGGCGATTGCCGAGCGGTTCGACAAGGCCAAGCGACTCCGGGTGTCCCACGCGTTCCACTCACCGCTGATGGAGCCGATGCTCGACGAGTTCGCCACCGTGGTCGAGGGACTCACCTTCGGTGAACCAACCATCCCGATGCTGTCCCCGGTGCAGGAGCCCGGCTACTGGGTGCGGCACGTCCGCGACACCGTCCGCTTCGCCGATCACCTCGCGCAGCTCGACGGCGTCCGCCGGTTCGTCGAGATCGGACCGGACGGCGTGCTCAGCGCCATCGTGCGCGAGTCGCTGCCGGACGCGGTGCCGGTTCCGATGCTGCACAGGAACATCGAGACCGCCATCGGCGAGCTGTTCGTGTCGGGAGCCGAACTCGACTGGCCGGCCATCCTGCCCGGCGCCCGCCAGGTCGACCTGCCAACGTACGCGTTCCAGCACCGGCGTTACTGGGCCGCGCCGACGGCTGGTCACCCGCTGCTCGGCGCGCCGGTCGAACGAGCCGACTCACCGGGTGACGTGCTGTTCAGCGGGCACGTGTCGCTGCGGACGCACCCGTGGCTCGCCGGACACGTGGTGTCCGGCACCGTGCTGCTGCCGGGAACCGCGCTCCTGGAACTGGTACGGCAGGCAGCCGAGGAGGTCGGCTGCGACCACATCGCCGAGCTGACCCTGGCCACCCCACTGGCCCTGCCCGACGACGCCGGCATCCAGCTCCAGGTGACCGCCGGCCCACCGGATGGCACCGGCATCCGCACGATCGCCGTCTACGCCAGGCCCGACACCGAGGACGAGCAAAACTGGGTCCAGCACGCCACCGCGATCGCGACACCGGGTGCGGCACGCCCCGAGACGTTCGCGTGGCCGCCCGATGCCGATGCGGTGCCACTGGACGGGTTCTATGAGAACCTCGTCGACCGCGGCTTCGACTACGGCCCGGCCTTCCAGGGCCTGCGCGCCGTCTGGCGCCGCGGTAACGACGTGTTCGCCGAAGCTGTCCTGCCCGACGACCAGCCCGGCAGCTACGGCCTGCACCCCGCGCTGCTCGACGCCGTCCTGCACGCCACCCACTTCGCCGACCTCGACGTGACCGATGGCCTGCCGTTCGCCTGGCAGGACGTGACGTTGCACCACGCAGGCGCCACCGCGGTGCGCGCCCGCCTCACCCGCGCCGCCCCAGACAAGGTCTCGATCTCCATCGCCGACCAGGCCGGCACCCCCGTCGCCACCATCGACTCGCTGACCATGCGCCAGGCGCCGGTCACCGCCGCAACCGACTCGCTGTTCCGCATCGAGTGGGTGCCCGTGCAAGGCGAGCCGGTGCCCGACCCGGACGTGTTCACCGTGCCCGATGGAGACGTCCACGAGGTCGCCGCCGCCACTTTGACCGCACTGCAGTCCTGGCTGGACGATCCCCGCTCGACCACCACCCGCCGCGTGATCCTGACCCGCCGCGCCGACCCGGCGGCAGCCGTCGCCTGGGGCCTGGTGCGCTCGGCCCAACTCGAGCACCCGGACCGGTTCGCCCTCGTCGAAACCGACGGCGACCCGGCCAAGTTGAATACGGCGCCTACCTTGACCGAGCCGCAGCTGATCCTCCGCGACGGCCAGGCGCTCGCCCCCCGGCTGGTCCGCGCCACGCCCGGCGCCGAGCCGGCCACGTGGGATCCTGACGGGTTCGTCCTGATCACCGGCGGCACCGGCGCCCTCGGCCGCGCGCTCGCCCGTCACCTTGTCGACCACCACGGCGTCCGGCACATCCTCCTGGTGAGCCGCGGCGGACGCCTCCCCGATGACCTGGCGGACCTGGACGCGGACATCACCGCCGCCGCCTGCGACGTCACCGACCGCGCCGCCCTCGAGCAGTTGGTGGCGAACCTGGACCGCCCACTCACCGCGGTCGTGCACGCCGCCGGAACACTCGACGACGGCGTGCTCACCTCCCTGACGCCCGACCGGCTCGACACGGTGCTCGCGCCGAAGGCGGCCGCCGCCTGGGCGCTGCACGAGCTCACTCGCGACCACGACCTCGCCGCCTTCATCACGTTCTCCTCGGTCATCGGCACCCTCGGCGGCGCAGGCCAGGCGAACTACGCGGCCGCGAACGCCTACCTCGACGCCCTCGCCCGCCACCGGCAGGCCCAAGGCCTGCCGGCGCTGTCGCTCGCCTGGGGCCCCTGGTCGGCCGACACCGGCGGGATGACCGGCGATCTGTCCGAGACCGACACCCGCCGCATGACCCGCGCGGGCCTGCTGCCCATCGACATCGACCACGGGCTGCGGCTGTTCGACGCCGCGCTGGCCACCGGTGAACCCGTCGTCGTGCCCGCCAGGCTGGACCTGCCGGCCATCCGCGACCGGGACGAGATCCCACCCGTGCTCCGCGCCCTGGTACGCCGGCGGACGCCACGGCCGGCACCCCAGCTGTCCGAACAGGACGGCCGCACCGTGCTCGACCTCGTCCGGGGCGCGGCGGCCGGCGTGCTCGGCCACGACTCGTCGGCCGGCATCGACGACGTCATGACGTTCAGGGAGATCGGGTTCGACTCGCTGACCGCGGTCGAGCTGCGCGACGTCCTGGGCAGGCAGTCGGGGATCCGGCTCTCGCCGACCGTCGTCTTCGACTACCCGACCGTGGCCGCCCTCGCCGAGCACATCCTCGAGCAGCTGTCCGGTACCCGCACCGACCGGACGATCGCGGTCGGCACCGCGGTCACCGACGACCCGATCGTCATCGTGGGCATGGGTTGCCGCTACCCGGGCGGCGTCGAGTCGCCGGAGGATCTGTGGCGGCTCGTGTCCGAAGGCGTGGACGCCGTGTCGGGCTTCCCGGCGAACCGCGGCTGGGACCTCGACAACCTCTACCACCCGGACCCCGATCACCCCGGCACGTCGTACAGCCGATCCGGCGGCTTCCTCCACGACGCTGCCGACTTCGACGCCGAGTTCTTCGGCCTGAGTCCACGCGAAGCCCTGGGCACCGACGTCCAGCAGCGGCTGCTGCTCGAGGTCTCCTGGGAGGCCGTCGAGCGCGCGGGCATCGACCCGAGGACGCTGCGGGGCAGCCAGACCGGCGTGTTCGCCGGAGTCATGTACAACGACTACGGCACCCTGCTGTCCGGCGCGGAGTTCGAGGGCTTCGTCATCAACGGCAGCTTCCCGAGCGTCGTCACCGGCCGCGTCGCCTACACCCTAGGACTGGAGGGCCCTGCGGTCACCGTAGACACGGCGTGCTCGTCGTCGCTGGTGGCCATGCACTGGGCGGCGCAGGCATTGCGGTCGGGGGAGTGCTCGCTCGCGCTGGCCGGCGGCGTCACGGTGATGGCCACGCCGCAGTCGTTCGTCGAGTTCTCCCGTCAGCGGGGGCTCTCCCCGGACGGCCGCTGCAAGTCCTTCTCGGACACCGCCGACGGGGTGGGCTGGGCCGAGGGCGTCGGCATGCTCGTCCTGGAGCGCCAATCCGACGCCGTCCGCAACGGCCACCAGATCCTCGCCGTGGTGCGGGGTTCGGCGGTCAACCAGGACGGCGCGTCCAACGGCCTCACGGCGCCGAACGGCCCCTCGCAGCAGCGGGTGATCCGCCAGGCCCTGGCCTCCGCCGGCCTGTCCACATCGGACGTCGACGCGGTCGAAGGCCATGGCACCGGAACCGCCCTGGGCGACCCCATCGAGGCCCAGGCACTGCTGGCGACCTATGGCCAGGATCGTGCCCAGCCGTTGCTGCTCGGTTCGGTGAAGTCCAACATCGGGCACACCCAGGCCGCCGCCGGGGTGGCGGGTGTGATCAAGATGGTGCAGGCGATGCAGCACGGCACCCTGCCCCGCTCGCTGCACCTCGACAGCCCGTCCTCACACGTGGACTGGACGACCGGTTCGGTCGAGCCGCTGGCCGACCGGACCGACTGGCCTGCGGTCGAACGCGCCCGCCGGGCCGGGGTGTCCTCGTTCGGTATCAGCGGCACCAATGCCCACGTCATCGTCGAGCAAGGACCCGCGACCGATATCCCACCGGCGACCGGCTCGGTGCCGCTCGTGTTGTCGGGCCGCACCGCGGAGGCGGTCCGGGCCCAGGCCACCCGGCTGCGCGATCACCTGGCGTCCCGCCCGGACCTGCCACTCCCGCACATCGCCGGATCGCTCGCGACCAGCCGCCCGGCGTTCAGCCACCGCGCTTACGTCGTCGCGGACGACCACGACACCGCGATCGCCCGGCTGGCGGACGTCGAGCCCCGCGCGGTCACCACGGGCGGAACCGCGTTCCTGTTCGCCGGTCAGGGTTCGCAACGCCTGGGCATGGGCCGGGACCAGTACGAGCGCTACCCCGTGTTCGCCGAGGCGCTCGATGCGATCGCCCACCTGACACCAGGCTTGACCGAGGTGATGTGGGGCGAGGACGCCGACCTATTGGACACAACCGGCTGGGCCCAGCCCGCTCTGTTCGCGCTCGAAGTAGCCCAGTACCGGTTGCTCGAATCCTGGGGTGTCCGCCCGGACTATCTCGTCGGGCACTCGATCGGCGAGATCGCCGCCGCGCACGTGGCCGAGGTGCTGTCCCTTGAGGACGCCTGCGCCCTGGTCTCCGCCCGAGCGCGTCTGATGCAAGCCCTGCCTCGCGGTGGGGCGATGGTGTCGTTGCGTGCCAACGAAGCCGATGTGCGACCGCAGCTGACCGACGGGGTCTATATCGCTGCCGTCAACGGCCCGGAGTCGGTGGTGATCGCCGGCGACGAGACCGAGGTGCTGGCAGTTGCCGAGCGGTTCGACAAGACCAAGCGGCTGCGGGTCTCGCACGCGTTCCACTCGCCGCTCATGGACCCGATGCTCGCCGAGTTCGCGTCGGTGGTCGAGCAGCTCACCTTCACCGAGCCGAACATCCCGATGCTGTCTCCCGTGCACGAACCCGCTTACTGGGTCCG
>Ga0164241_10001781_pt1 | contig 25301 bp, 28 predicted proteins | sample OricomyardsoilBY_FD_108780 | JGI IMG/M metagenome (GOLD analysis project Ga0164241, IMG submission 108780) | Backyard soil microbial communities from Emeryville, California, USA - Original compost - Back yard soil (BY) | ecosystem: Environmental > Terrestrial > Soil > Unclassified | place: USA... | reverse complement strand
CGCGAGTCGAAATAGAAGCGCTGGTAATACGCCCGGTCAAACTGCTCTTTCATCTATAAAATCGCGCGGATGTCCGCTCCCGCTCCTCGCGTCGGTTTTGTCAGCCTCGGCTGCCCCAAGGCATTGGTGGATTCGGAGCGAATCCTGACGCAATTGCGCATCCGCGGCTACGAGATTTCACCGAGCTACGAGGCCTCCGACCTGGTGGTCGTGAACACCTGCGGCTTCATCGACAGCGCCATCGACGAATCCCTCGAAGCCATCGGCGAGGCGCTTAACGCCAACGGCAAGGTCGTGGTCACCGGCTGCCTGGGTGCGAACCCCGGGCGGATTCTGGAAAAGCACCCGCGCGTGCTGGCCGTGACCGGGCCGCATGCCACCGAACAGGTGCTGGCAGCCGTGAATGAACACCTGCCCCGCCCGCACGATCCGTTCACCGACCTGGTGCCGCCGCAGGGCATCCGCCTCACGCCGCGCCACTATGCATACCTGAAGATTTCCGAAGGCTGCAACAACAAGTGCAGCTTCTGCATCATCCCTTCCCTGCGCGGCAGGCTTGCTTCACGGCCGCTGGATTCGGTGCTGGCCGAGGCCGAGCGGCTGGTGGCTGCCGGCGTCAGGGAGCTGCTGGTGATCTCGCAGGACACCAGCGCCTATGGTGTGGACCTGCGCTACCAGCCGGTTTCATTCGCTGGGCTGGATTACGAAACGCGGTTCATCGACCTGGCGCGCGCGCTGGGTTCACTGGGCATCTGGGTGCGCCTGCACTACGTGTATCCGTACCCGCATGTCGATGAAGTGCTGCCATTGATGGCGGACGGCAAGGTGCTGCCCTACCTCGACATCCCCTTCCAGCACGGCAGCCCCACGGTGCTCAAACGCATGAAGCGCCCCGCGCATGCCGAAGATACGCTGGCGCGCATTGCCGGCTGGCGCCGTGCAGTGCCGGATCTCACCCTGCGCAGCACCTTCATCGTCGGCTTCCCCGGCGAAACGGATGCCGAGTTCGAGGAACTGCTCGCGTGGCTCGACGTGGCGCAGCTGGATCGCATCGGCTGCTTCAAGTACTCGCCGGTCGAGGGCGCCACGGCAAACGCACTGCCCGACGCCGTTGCGCCGGAGGTGATGGACGAGCGCTACGCGCGCTTCATGGAGAAGGCCGCGGCCATATCGGAGAGCCTCATGGCCCGGAAAGTCGGTCGCGAAATGACCGTACTCGTCGACAGCGTCGATGGCGCGCAGGCCATCGCGCGCACCCAGGGCGATGCGCCGGAGATCGACGGCGTGGTCAATGTGAAGAAAGCGCGGGCTCTGAAGCCCGGCGAATTCGCGCAGGTGCGCATCACCACCGCCGGAACCTACGACCTGGCGGCCGAACCGGCCTGAGAAAGGCGCGCCAGCAGCGCCGCTTCCAGCCCGGCATCGATGTCGAGCCCGAACACCTCGCGCAGCACGGCAATCACCGCGGCAGGTGAATCAAGTCCGCGAACAGTGGTCTGGCCACCCAGCGGGTGATGCACCAGCTCGCGGCCACGCAGGATGTGCCGGCCTTGCGGTGCGACGACTGAAACGATCAATCCCTGCGTGAAGTGCGATGCGGGGTCGTGGACCAGCTGGTAGTTGGCCGCCTCGAAATCAATGGGCAGCTGCGGCCGCAGGTCGAAGCGGTACAGCGGCTTCCATTCACCTTGGATCAGCGATTCGAGCAGGCGTTCTTCATCACCAATGCGCCGCAGGCGGAACGGCTCGTGCGATGTTTCCTGCGGAGCTTCCACGGCGAGGTCGAGCACGGCGGTCAGCATCTGCCCACCAAAGCCGACGTCCACCACCCAGTCGCGTCCATCGGCATGCACGAGCAAGACCCGATGAGTACGCGGAGTCATTGCATCGGGTGCGCGTCCCCATACCACGCGGCCGGCCAGATCGGTCACATCGAAGCCCAGAGCGCGCAGCGCATTGCCCAACAGCAGATTCTGCTCGAAGCACCAGCCGCCACGCCCGGCATGCACGAGCTTGCGCTCGACGTCGACCGGATCCAGGCTCACCCGCCGGCCGAGGTACGCATCGATGTTCTCGAAGGGAATCGACTGCACGTGCCGCCAGACCAGTGCGGCAATGAGCTCGCGCGCTTGCGCGGGCGCGCTGCGGAACCCGATCCGTGCCAGGTAGGCATCCACATCCATGCCGCGGGTCCTGCGCCTACTCGACCGTGACGCTCTTGGCCAGGTTGCGCGGCTGGTCCACGTCGGTGCCACGGCGCAGTGCGACGTGATAGGCCAGCAGCTGCAGCGGAATCGAATAAACCACCGGTGACTGGAAGTAGCTGACGTGGCGCGGCATGGTGATCACGTGCACGCCATCGCTGGGCTCGAAGCCGGAATCCGGATCGGCGAACACGTACAGCTCACCGCCCCGCGCCCGCACTTCCTGCAGGTTGGATTTCAGCTTTTCCAGCAGGTCGTTGTTGGGCGCGATGGTGATGATGGGCATGTCCGCATCCACCAGTGCCAGCGGACCATGCTTGAGTTCGCCGGCGGCATAGCCTTCGGCATGGATGTAGGAAATTTCCTTGAGCTTCAGTGCGCCTTCCAGCGCCAGTGCCGCCATCGCGCCGCGCCCCAGGAACAGCGCGTGATGCTTGTCCACGAAGCGCTGCGCGAGATCGCGGATCTGCGGGTCGAGCTGCAGCACCTTGTCGATCAGCCCCGGCAGCTCCACCAGGCGCGCAACCAGGCCGCGCTCGCGCTCCGCGTCCGAACCATGGGTCTTGGCCAGCGCGATCACCAGCAGCGACAGTGCGGTGATCTGGGTGGTGAAGGCCTTGGTCGAGGCAACACCGATCTCCGGGCCGGCTCGCGTCAGCATGACCAGATCCGATTCGCGCACCAGCGAGCTCTCCGGTGCATTGCAGATCGCGAGCGTCGCCAGATAGCCGGACTTCTTCGCGTGGCGCAGCGCGGCCAGCGTGTCCGCGGTTTCGCCGGATTGCGAGATGGTCACGAACAACGCGCTGGCCGGCACCACCGGATTGCGGTAACGGTATTCGCTGGCAATCTCCACGCGGCACGGAATGCGGCAGATCTGCTCGATGAAATACTGCGCCACGATGCCGGCGTGGTAGCTGGTACCGCAGGCCACGACGTGCACGTATTTCACTTCCGGGAAGATGGCCTGCGCCTTGTGTCCGAACGCCGCGGCCAGCAGACGGCCATTGGCCACGCGCTCCTGCAGCGTGTTGGCAACGGCCCAGGCCTGCTCGTGGATTTCCTTGAGCATGAAGTGCTCGTAAGGGCCCTTCTCGGCGGCGTCCGCCGACAGCTCGCTGACAATGCTCGGCCTGTCGACCGAGTTGCCTTCGGAGTCGAGCACCCTGACGCTCTCGCGCCGCACCTCGGCAATGTCGCCTTCTTCCAGGAACTGGAAGTGGCGTGTCACCGGCAGCAATGCCGCAATGTCCGAAGCGATGAAATTCTCGTGCTCGCCCAGGCCGATCACCACCGGGCAGCCCATGCGCGCGACGATCACGCGGTCCGGATCCAGCTCGGACAGCACCACCAGCGCATACGCGCCTTCCAGCTCCGCCACCGTGGCGCGCACGGCCTTGAACAGGTCGCCCAGCGTCTTCTGGTGAAAGTGGATGCGATGCGCGATGACCTCGGTATCGGTTTCCGACGTGAATTCATAGCCGGCGGACTTGAGCTCGGAGCGCAGGTCCTCGTGGTTCTCGATGATGCCGTTGTGCACGATGGCAATGCCGTCGTGCGAAATATGCGGATGCGCATTGCGCTCGGAAGGCACGCCGTGCGTTGCCCAGCGCGTATGCGCGATGCCAGTGTGGCCCGACAGTGGCGCCTGGGCCAGCGCCTCCTGCAGCATCTTCACCTTGCCGACGGTGCGCAGGCGCCCCACCTTGCCGTTTGGAGCCACGACGGCGAGGCCCGCCGAGTCGTACCCGCGGTATTCGAGACGCCGCAAACCGTCGATCAGCACGGGCACTACATCGCGCCCTGCGACCGCTCCGACGATGCCACACATGCAGTCGTTACTCCCTACTTGCGCTCGCGCTTCACCGGGCGCTGCCAGCCTTCGATGGTGACCTGCCGCGCACGCGCGACCGTCAGCTTGCCGGGCGGCGCTTCCCTGGTGATGGTGGAGCCGGCGGCCGTGGTGGCATTCTCGCCGATGGTCACCGGCGCGACCAGCATGTTGCCAGAACCAATGAATGCGCCGTCGCCGATGACGGTGCGATCCTTGTTGGCGCCATCGTAATTGCAGGTGATGGTACCGGCGCCCACGTTCACTTTCTCGCCCACGTCGCTGTCGCCCAGGTAGGTCAGGTGATTGGCCTTCGAGCCCTTGCCGATGCGCGAATTCTTCACTTCCACGAAATTGCCGATATGCACGCCATCCGCCAGCGCGGCGCCAGGACGCAGGCGCGCGAACGGGCCGACATGGCAGCCGGCACCGATTGCGGATTCCTCCAGCACGCAGTTCGCGAACACACGGGTGTCCGCACCCACTTTCATGTCACGCAGCACGCAGCCGGGGCCGATTCGCACGCCGTCGCCGAGCTCGACCCGACCCTCGAACACCACGTTGATGTCGATGAACACGTCCCGGCCGAGCACCAGTTCGCCACGCTGCTCGAATCGCGCCGGATCTGCCAGCGTCGCCCCGGCCAGCATCGCGGCCTCGGCGCGACGGGTGCGCAGCACGGATTCCAGCTGGGCCAGCTGGCGCCTGTCATTCACGCCCAGCACCTCGGGCTCGCTGGCCGCGATCTGCGCGCGTACGGCCACGCGGTCCTTCACCGCCATCGCCACGATGTCGGTCAGGTAGTACTCGCCCTGTACATTGTGGTTGCGCAGCTTGTTCAGCCAGCCGCGCAGGCGGCGCGCCTCGACAACCATCACCCCGGTATTGCCTTCGCTGATGCGCCGCTGGGCGGCGGTGGCATCGCCCTGCTCCACGATGGCTTTCACCTGACCGCGCGCATCGCGCAGGATGCGGCCGTAACCGGTGGGATCAGCCAGCCGCACCGTCAGCAACGCCATGGTCCTGGCGTCGGCCAGCGCAACCAGTTCCTGCAGCGTGGTTGCCGCCAGCAGCGGCACGTCGCCGTACAGCACCAGCACCAGATGATCGTCGGGAATCTGCGGCATGGCCTGCATCACCGCATGGCCCGTGCCCAGTTGCTGTGCCTGTTGCACCCAGCGAATGCCGTTGTCGCCGATGGCAGCGCGTACCGCTTCGCCGCCATGACCATGGACCACATGCAATCCGGCGGGCTTCAGCTGGCGTGCGGCATCCAGCACATGGCGCAGCAGCGGCCGGCCGGCCAGCGGCTGCAGGACCTTGGGCAGGCGGGAATTCATGCGCTTGCCCTGGCCAGCGGCCAGGATCACCACCGACAGGGGCATCGGTTTCGGTTTTGGTTTCGGTTTCGGTTTGGCGGAACGCTTGGGTTTCATCGGCGCGTCAACCTATCACCAGTCAACAAGGCTGTCAGGGAGCACGTTGGAGAATGTGGTCGTGGTACTCATGTGCCCCGACACGAAACTTGCGCGTGCCCACCTTGGCAAAGCCCATCCGCGCATAAAACGTGAGCGCGCTCTCATTCAGCGAATACACGCCCAGCAGGACCCGCTCGCAGCCATTGGCGCGGGCGAAGGAAAGCGCCTCCTCCATCAACCACTGCCCCAGTCCCTGCCCCTGGTAACGGTGCAGGACGTAGATACGCCGGATTTCCATATCCTCGGGACCCAGACCGGGCAATGGCAGATCCGGCGGCGTGGCAATCAGGTAACCAACCGGGGCACCGCCGGGCGCTTCCGCCAGCCATGCATGGCATGCGGGGTCGGCCAGCCAGGCGGCGTATTTCTCCACCGCATGCTGTTTCGCGGCGTGCTCGAGGATGTCCTCGATCGGCAGCAGGTGCGCATAGCTTTCGAGAAAAGTCGCACCGCCGAGCAACGACAATCGGGATGCATCGGCCAGCAGCGCGCGGCGCACGCGCAGCGAAGCCGCGGACCCGCTCAGTTGCAGTTGTTCCATCACGGCAAGGCGGTGTCGAACAACCGGCCGATCAGCGCCGTGACGCCCATGGCCGTGATGCCCCAGAACCCCACGCGCATCGCCGCGCGCAGCAGCGGCGCGCGGCCCAGGCGCGCGGCCAGCGCACCCAGCAACATCAACAGCACCACCGAGGTGACGGGCATGGCCGTACCGCGGATGGTGGTTGGCATCAGGCTGAACAGTGCCAGTGGTATCGCGGCCCCGACGGCGAACGAGGCCATCGACGACAGTGCTGCCTGGATGGGCCGCGCCCGCGTATGTTCAGTGATCCCCAGCTCCATGCGCGCATGGGCGGCCAGCGGGTCCACGGCCTCCACTTCGTTCGCAGCCAGCTCGGCGGTTGCGCGCGACAGGCCGCGTTGCATGAACAGGCCGATGAGTTCCCGATGTTCGGCCTCGGGCTCGTTGGCCAGCTCCACGCGCTCGCGCGCGAGGTCTGCCGCCTCGCTGTCGGCCTGCGACGAGACCGAGACGTATTCACCGGCCGCCATCGACAACGCCCCACCGACCAGACCGGCAAGACCCGCCATGAACACCGCCACGTCCTGCAATCCGGCGGCCGATACGCCCAGAATCAGGCTCGAAGTGGAGATCAGCCCGTCATTGGCGCCCAGCACACCGGCCCTGAGCCAGCCCAGGCGGCTGGTGACATGCGACTCGCCGTGAATGCTCATGCCGGAACCTCACAAGTTGTGGAATGTCTGAATAAGTGGCGGGATTCCCGATGGTTTGTGCCATGGCTATGGCCTATTCTCGCCATGCATTTCATGTGTCCAGCAGCCTTCCGGGGTGGGTTCAGGTGAGTGATTTTCGCATTACAGCAGTCCTTGGTGCTGCCCTTCTCGCGGGCGGCGCTGGCCAGGGCGCGTTTGCCGCTGAAACGGCTCCTGCGCACGCTGGTGCCGGGGCGCCGTGGGACATCTTTGCCGCCTACTGCACCGAATGCCACAACACCGAGGACTGGGCCGGCGGGGTCGCCTTCGACGTGCTGTCCGAATCGGATGTTGCGGACAACATCGACCTGTTCGAGAAGGTGGTGCGCAAGCTGCGGGCCCAGCAGATGCCGCCGGGCGGCCACAAGATTCCGGACAAGACCACCCGCAACACCTTCATCTCCTGGATGGAGGGGCGCCTCGACCAGATTGGCGCCCAGCACGAGGATCCCGGCCAAGTCGGCCTGCATCGGCTGAACCGCAAGGAATACGCCAACGCCGTGCGCGACCTGCTGGGCATGGACTTCGACCCGGCCGATCTGCTGCCGCGTGACGAACCCCGCGATGGCCTGGACAACATCGCCGCGGCGCTGCAGGTCACGCCCGCCTTCCTCGACCAGTACATCTCGGCGGCCCGCACGGTGGTCGTGCAGGCCATGGGCAACAAGGACGCACTGCCTGCCAGCACCACCTATCGCGCCACAAAGCCCAGCACGCAGCTGTTCCATGAAGATGGCCTGCCCTATGGCACGCGCGGTGGCATCGCGGTGGATCACAACTTCCCGGCCGACGGCGAATACGTGCTGAACATCGCCAACATGGCGCAGGCCCTGTGGGTCTACAACATGGAGTTCGAGAATCCGCTGATCGTCACCATCGACGGCAAGCTGATCTACGAGACTTCGATCGGCGGCGAAGACGACATGAAGGCCATCGACCAGAAGCAGGACCCTGCGGTCGAAGCCATCAACAAGCGCCTGAAGGACATCCGTTTCAAGACCACGGCCGGCGTGCACCACTTCGTCGTTGCCTTCCGCCATCGCAGCTTCGCCGAATCCGAAGACCGGCTGCAGATGTATGCGCCGGGCGGCGGCCAGGATCGGGTGCTGCGCGTGGCGTCCTTCGACATCAAGGGGCCCTACAACGCCACCGGCGTGAGCGAGACGGCCTCGCGCAGGAAGATCTTTGCCGCCTGCTACCCGAAGAGTGCGGCCGAAGAGCTGCCCTGCGCGCGCAAGGTGATCGGCGAAATGGCGCACCGCGCGTTCCGCCGCCCCGTCACCGATGAGGACATGGCCGGCCTGATGCATTTCTATGACATCGGCCGCAAGCAATCGGATTTCGACGCGGGCATCCGCCGCGCGCTGACCGCGGTGCTGGCCAACCCGAATTTCCTGTTCCGCACCGATGCACCGGCGAAGCCGCTGCCGCCGGGCACGATCTACCAGATCGACGATCTGGCGCTGGCTTCACGCCTGTCGTTCTTCCTGTGGAGCAGCGTGCCGGATGACCAGCTGCTTGCGCTCGCCGAAGCCGGCAAGCTGCACGACCCGGCGGTGATCCGCCAGCAGGTCACGCGCATGCTGCAGGACCCGCGCTCCATCTCGCTGTCGGAGAACTTCGGCGCGCAGTGGCTGAACCTCTCCCGGCTCGACGAGCTGCCGCCCGACGCGGCCACCTTCCCCTATGCCAGTGGCTCCGCCGACCTGCGCGGCGACTTCGTGAAGGAAATCACGCTGTTCATGGATGACATCATCCGCAACAACGGCAGCGTGATCGACCTGCTCACATCCCCGTACACCTTCGTGAACGAGCGCATCGCACTGCATTACGACATCAACAGCGTGCGCGGCGACCAGTTCCGCAAGATCAAGCTCGAGGACTCCAGCCGCTGGGGTCTGTTGGGCAAGGGCGGCGTGCTGGAAGCCAGCTCGTATCCGAACCGCACTTCGCCGGTGCTGCGCGGCAACTACGTGCTGGAACGCATCATGGGCTCGCCGCCACCGATCCCGCCACCGGCAGTGCCGGCGCTGGCCGAGAACCAGGCCGGCAAGAAGGCCACCACCGTGCGCGAGCGGCTGGAAGAACACCGCAAGAAGCCGCAGTGTTTCGCCTGCCACGCCGCCATCGACCCGATCGGTTTCACGCTGGAGGGCTTTGATGCCACCGGCAAGGCCCGCCGCATCGACCGCTTTGCGCGCACCGAGATCGACAGCCTCGGCAAGCTGCCCGATGGCACCATCGTGCGCAATCCGGACGAACTGCGCGCCGCACTGCTGGCCGATCCCGTTCCGTTCGTGCAGAACGTGACCGGGCGGCTGATCGCCTATTCACTGGGCCGCGTGATCGAGGCGCACGACATGCCGTTCGTGCGGGCCATCGTGCGCCAGTCGCAGGCCGACGACTTCAGATTCTCCACACTGATCACCAATATCGTCCTGAGTGACGACTTCCTGAAGGCCAAGGAACCGGATGCGAAGGAGCCTCAGGTCACGCAGACGAAGACAGCAGCACTGCTCGACTGAGCAAGGGGCAGAACATGTACATCAGCAAGAAATTCATTTCCCGCCGCGCCGTACTCAGAGGCGCGGGCGCCACCATCGCACTGCCGTTGCTCGACGCGATGATTCCGGCCGGCACCGCGCTGGGCGCCACCGCCGCTGCGCCAACTCCGCGCATGGGCTTCGTCTACTTCCCGCATGGTGCGGTCATGAAGTCCTGGGTGCCGGAACAAACCGGCAAGGACTTCACCCTGTCGCCCATCCTGAAGCCGCTCGAGCCGTTCCGCGCGCAGATGACCGTGGTCACCGGCCTTCGGAACAAGGGCGGCGAGAGCTCCGACCCGCACGGCATCATGGCCGGCACCTGGCTGTCCTGCTACGGCATCACTGACCGCAAGGATGACCTCGGCACCACCGCCGACCAGCTGGCCGCGCGCAAGTTCGGTGCGAACACACCCATGCCTTCGCTGGAGCTGGCAGGCGAAGGTGGCGCGGCCACCTGCAACCAGAGCGGTGGTGGCTGCGGCTACGGCAGCAGCACCGCGTTCCGCACGCCGTTCCAGTCGCTGCCGATGGAGAACAACCCGCGCAAGGTGTTCTTCCAGCTCTTCGGCCAGGGCGACAACAAGCAGGAGCGCGAAGCCATCCTGTCGGAGACCGATTCGCTGCTCGACTACGTGATGGATGAGGGCAAGGCGCTGAACAAGCGCATCGGCACTGCCGACCGCGCGCGGCTGGCCGATTACCTCGATTCGGTTCGCGAGGTCGAATCCCGCGTGCAGAAGCTGGCCACCAGCAAGAGCATGACCATGGACCTGCCCAATGCACCGCAGGGCGTGCCGGATGATTTCGCCGAGGAAGTCGGCACCTTGTTCGACCTCATCGCGCTCGCCTGGCAGACCGGCCAGACGCGCGTGGCCTCGATGATGATCGCCAAGGAACTGAGCATGCGGACCTATCCGAATCTCCAGATCACCGAGGCCTTCCATCCGCTCTCGCACCATGGCAACGACCCGGACAAGCTCTCGCGCCTGGTGCAGATCCAGAACTACCACACGCAGCTGTTTGCCAAGTTCATCGACCGTCTGTCGAAGACCGAGGACGGCGACGGCTCGCTGCTGGATCACTCGATCATCCTGTACGGCAGCAACATGTCCAACAGCGATCTGCACAACAACGATCCGCTGCCCAACGCAGTGCTGGGGCGCGGCTACGGCAAGCTCAAGGGCGGCCTGCACGTGCACTACCCGCAGGACACGCCGCATGCCAACCTGCTGCTCACGCTGTTGAACCGCGCGGGTGTCGAAACTCCTTCGCTGGGCAACAGCACCGGCCAGTTCGCGGAGATCTAGGGGCATGCAAACTCGTCGCGGCTTCCTCGAAGCCGCCGCCGCTTCCTGTGCCGGCGTTGCGCTCGCCGGCCTGCCTTTCGAAGCAGCGCAGGCAAAGTCACCGAAGCTGGCCGCGCAGGACCTGGGCGGCAGCCTCGCACTGATCACTGGTGCCGGCGCCAATGTGCTGGCGTTCGGCTCATCTGATGGCGCACTGCTGTTCGACGGCGGTACGGCCGGAAATTCCAAAGCACTGCTGAAGATGGCGCCGCGCGCGGTGGGCGCGAAGCGGATCCACACGCTGGTCAACACGCACTGGCACCCGCAGCAGACCGGCTCGAACGAGACGCTGGGCAAGCAGGGCGTGCCCATCATCGCGCACGAGAACACGCGGCTGTGGCTGGCACGCAAGTACATCAACGTCGACTGGGCACCCAAGCCGTTCCTGGCGCTGCCGAAAGTGGCGCAGCCGACGAAGACCTTCTATCTCACCGACGAACTGGAATTCGGCGGCGAGAAGATTGCGTTTGGCCATCTGGGCCAGGCGCACACCGACGGCGACCTCTATGCATACCTGCCCAGGGCCAACGTGCTGGTCGCCGGCGGCGTGGTGTCCAGCAAAGGCTGGCCGCTGCTCGACTGGCAGACCGGCGGCTGGATCGGCGGACTGGTCGGTGCCTACGACCGGCTGCTGAAAGTCGCGAACGAATCCACCCGGGTCGTTCCGGCCGATGGCCCGGTGATCGGCCGCAAGGAACTGCAGGCGCATCGCGACATGTACTTCCAGATCTTCGACCGGCTGGTGAAGCAACTGATCAAGGGCATGAGCCCGGAAGAGGCCTACGCCACAGCGCCTGCGAAGGAATACGAGGCCCAGTGGGGCGACTCACATGCCTTCGTGATCGCCTCGTTCAAGAGCCTGTGGGGGCATTACGCCCCGGATGCCTGAAGTCCGGCCAGCGCCGGATCTTCGGTTTCGGCAGCGGCGGTCTCACCTGCCACGGTCGGCAGTTCCTGCTCCGGCTGGGGCGGCCGCGTATCCGGACCGGTATTGCGCCATGTGTCGAACAGGCGCGGTGGCAGGCGCGAGGTATCCAGTGCGCGCACGATGAACAGGTCCGGCCGCTTCGTCAGGTCGACGATATCCGGCACGGCCTGCTGGCCATTGGGGCCGAACCATTCAACCACCGGTACCAGCCGCGCGGATTCGTTGATGGCCGTGACACGAGCCACTGCGCCGTCCGACAGCTGCACGTAGGTGCCCACCGGTATGTACAGCACCGCCGATGCAAGGTGATTGACGATGGCGGTGCCGTAGGTATCGCGCAAACGCTTGTAGATCCTGGCCAGCGCCACCGCAGGTGCCACCGCATTGCCGGCACAGCAGATCTGCAGTTCGCGCACCGCACCGATGATCAGCGCGTGCGGATGGATCTGGTCGCCCTTCAACCCTTGCGGCAGCCCGGTACCATCGGGCCGCTCGCGATGCTGACCCACGATGCGCAGCACTTCCTTCGGAAAGCTGCCGCACTGCTGCAGGATCATCACGCTGTACGCCGGGTAGTTGGCCAGTGGCGTGCCCTTCTGCATGGTGCCGGGTTCTTCCTCCGGCAGATTGGGCGGCATGCGCGTCAGCCCCACGGCATGCACGGCGGCGGCATGAGTCAATGCACGCAGTTCCGGCTTGGTCAAACCCATGCGCTTGCCGATCAATGCCGCCATCCACACGGCGTCACTGCCGAGCAATGCCAGACGCACCTTCGAGTGACGGTTCGTCGTCGGTGCCATCGGTGCGATGGGCGTGGTGCTGTTGTTCAGGATGGCCAGCAGGAAATCCACCAGCCCGGAAACCGCAGCCGCCGAATCCTGATGCCCGGCACTGAGCATGCCCAGTGCCTGTTCCGCGCGTTCGCGCACATTCTTGTCCCGCGTCCGCGCGGCCTCCAGCGCCATGCGCTGTTCGGCGCGCTGCGCAGCCTGGCGCGCGGCGTCGACCTCCGCATCCGTGGGTGCCTCGGCAACGGGCAGTGCAGCACCAACCTCCGGAGTCGAACCCTCGCCTTCCGCCGCGGTCGCGACCGCAGCCGCCTCAACGGGCGGGCTGGGCTCCGCGACAACGGGAGCCGCGGGTGGCGCTGGTGCAGCGACGCCGGGTGAGGCGGTGTCCACGATCGGGGTTCGTTCGACGAAGACGCGGGTCAGTGCCTGTTCGCGAATCGTGGCGATTTCCTGGTCCGACGTGATGCGGAACATGCGCCTTTCGAAGGGATGATCGAACCAGCGGTGGTCGATTCGAATGTAATCCCCGACTTTGAGGTCGTCGGCGGTGGCCGGCTCCCATGCTTCCCTGTCCATCGTCATATCACGCCAAGAAGTTCTGCCCGTCACCTATAATCGGCCGCCTTCGCGCAATACTTGAGGGGGAATCATGCGTTCCATTGTGACTGGCCTTGCGCCTTTGCTGCTCGCCATCGCCGCGCAGGGCGCGCTGGCAGCCCAGGGCGCCGAAGACGAGACGCTGTTCACCGCACAGTGTGCGGTATGTCACATGGCAGACCCGGCCCCCAAAGGCAGCCCCAACGAGAAGGCACCCACGCGCGCTCAGCTGCAGGCGTTCCCCGCCGAGGCCGTACTCGAGGCACTGACCAACGGCAAGATGCAGCTGCAGGGCTCGCAACTGAATGCCGTGCAAAAGCGTCTGCTCGCCGAATACGTCACCGGCAAGCGCCTCAGTGCGGATTCGGTGGGCAAGGCCGTGGTGGTGAATGCGTGCACCTTCGAGCGCCCGATGCAGGATCTGGCGAAGACGAACAACTGGAACGGTCATGGAAATGGCCCGGCCGCAACGCGCTTCCAGGACGCGAAGACGGGCGGCATCACCGCCGCCGATCTGCCCAGACTGAAATTGAAATGGGCCTTTGGCTACAACGGCGTCGCCACCGCGCGCACGCAGCCCGCCGTGGCCGGCGGCCGTCTGTTCGTCGCCAGCGAGAATGGCGAAGTGCACGCGCTCGATCCCGCCACGGGTTGCACCTTCTGGAGCTTCAAGGCACAGGCAGGCATCCGCAGTGCGCCGGCCGTGGCTGAATACAAATCACAGGGGAAGAGCCGGTACGTCGTCGTCGTCGGTGACACGAAGACCAATCTCTACGGCATCGACGCCAATACCGGCGCACAGCTGTGGACGATCCGCGTGGATGAGCATCCGTCGGCCGGCATCTCCGGTTCGCCGATCATCCACGATGGCCGCGTGTTCATCGGCGTGCAGGGAATCGGCGAGGAAGGCCGCGGCATTACCGGCGGCTATGCCTGCTGCAGCTTCCGCGGCAGCCTGTCGGCCTTCGATGTCGTCACCGGCAAGCGGCTGTGGCAGACCTTCACCATCGAGGAATCAAAACCCCGTGCGAAGAGTGCCACCGGTGTGCAGCTCTATGGTCCGGCGGGCGGCGCCATCTGGTCCGCGCCCTCCGTCGACGTGAAGCGCGGGCTGGTGTATGCGGCCACCGGCAACGGCTACGCCGATCCGCCACAGGCGACCACCGATTCGGTGATCGCTTTCGACCAGAAGACCGGCGAGATCCGCTGGCACACGCAGCTCATCGCCGGCGACCAGTGGGTGATGGGCTGCCAGGCCCCCAACCCGAGCAAACCCGACCCTGCCTGTCCCGCGACGATGGGACCGGACTTCGATTTCTCCGCCACGCCCATCCTCGCCACCGTGGGCAATCGCGAACTGATCGTGCTGCCGCAGAAATCCGGCATCGCCTACGCCCTCGATCCGGCGAAGAAGGGCGAGCTGGTGTGGAAGACGCAGTTCGGTCTGGGCAGCGGCCTGGGTGGTCAGTGGGGTGGCGCAGTGGATGGCACCAATTTCTACACCGGCACCAATGGATTCCAGTCCACCCCCGGTGGTTTCACCGCACTGCGACTCACCGATGGCAGCATTGCGTGGCAGATGCCACCGCAGCCGTTGCTGTGCGGGCGGCCAGGTCAGGGTTGCGGCGCCGGCCAGGGCGCGGCCGCCACGGCGATTCCCGGTGCGGTATTGAGCAGCAGTCTCGACGGTGGCCTGCGCGCCTACGCCATGAAGGACGGCCAGATCCTGTGGACCTTCGACACCAACCGCAGCTTCGACACCGTCAACGGCGTAACAGCCAAGGGCGGCAGCATGGATGGCCCCGGCCCGATCGTTGCGGGCGGCATGCTGTTCGTGAATTCCGGCTACGGTGGCCTGGTCGGGCGACCGGGCAACGTATTGCTGGCATTCGCGCTGGAATAGCAGCGCGGCTCGAGCGCTGCTCAGGACGGCAACTTGTCCCAGAAGTCTTCCATGCGCTTGCGCATGGCGGCGTCCGGCAATCGACCACGCCCGCCCATCTGGTTGTCTTCGAGGTAGGCATAGGTGGTGGTGCCGGGGATGGTCGCCGTCACCGCCGGGTGCGAGATGATGTACTTGAGCATGAACTGCGCCCAGGTGCCGGCATCGAACTCCTTCGCGAAGTCCGGCACCGCCACATTGGCCAGGCGCGGGAAGAAGCTGCGGCCACGGCCACCGAAGGGCATGTTGATCAGTACGCCCGTGCCGAGCTCCTGCGCCAGTTTCAGCACGCTGTCTGCGGCGCCGCGATTGCCGATGCTGTAATCCACCTGCACGAAGTCGGGCTTGTGGCTCTTCATCGCCGCCATGATCGGGTCGTACTGCCCATCGGTCGACGTGGTCATGCCGACGTAGCGGATCTTGCCGGCCGCCTTGTATTCCTTCATGTGCGGCATCAGCTGGTCCATGCCGTTCATGTTGTGGATCTGCAGCAGGTCGATCCTGCTGACCTTCAGCTGCTGGAACGACACATCGAGCACTGCCGGTCCCGCGGCGACACTCCCCTGCATCGGGGTCTTGGTGGCGAGGAAGATCCGGTCACGATTGCCGATCTCGGCCAGCAGACCGCCAATCATGTCCTCCGAGCCCTGGTACTGGCGCGCCGTGTCGACCACCTTGCCGCCCAGCTCAGGCAGGCCGGTGAGCACGCGCTTGAGTTCCGCGCGATCTTCATTGCCGTAGGCATTGGTGCCCACACCCACCGCCGGCAGTTTCTCGCCGGTGGATGGAATGGTCTTCAATACTTGCGGAAGCGCCCTGGCATCGGCGGCCCACGCGCCATGCGTGGCCAGTGCCACACCAGCGGCGACGCCACCCTGAATCAACTGGCGACGTGAGATCTCCCTGTTCCTGTTGATGCGCATGACGGTCCCCCTGGTTGGAGCACAGACCTTAGGCAGCACCGCAGATTCCGTCAATGCGTCGCGTGTTTACGCATCACGAAGCGGGCATGGGTGGCGGCTGATCGGCGGGCCACAGCAACCAGAACGAACCCTGCTCGCGCATGGCACCCGCGGCTTCACCCGCTTCGGTGCCCATGCCCCAGAAGAAATCCGCCCGCAATGCACCGCGGATGGCGCCGCCGGTGTCCTGCGCCAACATCAGCCGCGCCAGAGGTTGATGCGTCAGTGGATGCGTGGTCGCCAGATACAGCGGCGCGCCCAGCGGCAGCATGCGCGGATCGATGGCCAGCGAGCGCCCCGCGGTCAGCGGAAGATTCAGCGCGCCGCGCGGACCGACCGCCGGGTCGCCGAGCTTCTCTTCCTTGAAGAACACCACGCTTGGGTTCGCATTGAAGATTTCCGCCTGCCGTTCCGGATGCGCGGCCAGCCACAGTTTCAGCGTGGGCATGGCCACCTGCTCCAGCGTCATTTCTCCCGTGTCCACCAGGTACCGGCCGATGGAGCGATACGGCTGGCCGTTCACGTCGGCGAAAGACAGGCGCAGCATGCTGCCATCCGGCAGGCGCACGCGACCCGACCCCTGTATCTGCAGGAAGAATGCATCGGCGGCACTGTCGAGCCACACGATCTCCTTGCCAGCGAGCAGCTTGCCGTCGGCCAGCTGCGCGCGATCCGGATATGGCGTCACGCGCCTGCCCTGCAAGCGGCCGCGCACGCGCTCACCTTTCAGCGCCGGGTACAGATCGCCCAGATCCACGGTGACCAGATCATCCGGTACTGAATAGAGCGGCGTCTGATACACCCCGCCACGCTTGCGCGCGCCATTCACCACCGGTTCGTAGTAGCCGGTGACGATGCCGGTTTCGAGGCGCTCGTTGCGGCCGTCCTGGCTGATCGTGACAACTCGCCACGGGCGCAGCCGCGATTCGATCAGTGCGCGCTGCGCGATCGCATCCGTCGCGGCAATGCCTTGCGCGGCCGTACAAAACGCGGCCCAGGCCTGCACCATGCGCGGCGAGCGGCAGCTGGCCAGCAACGCCGGCCAAGCCGCGCTGATGTCGTCGGAACTCCACCCCGGCAGCTCGCGCCAGTCGGCGGACTCGTAGCGCAGCATTGGCGGCAATACCTGCGCCTCCGGAGGTGCGGCTTCCGGTTGCAGCGGCCGCGGATGGCAGGCGGCGAGCAGCAGCAGCGCACCACCGGCTACCACCCGCCAGCTGTGCAGCATGCGCCTACCCGGGCGATGCACGCAGATCCTCCACCAGCACGCCCTGCGACAGCACTTCTTCTTCATGCATGGCGTCGCGGATTGTCTCGGCAATTCCCGCGGCAATCCATTGCTTCGCGGCCGGCAGTTCCAGCAATCGGGCTGCGTACGCGGCGGCCTGCGCGGGCAATGGCAGCGCATAGGTCTGCACGCGCGAGGCCACCGGCACATAGAACGCATCCACCGCCGTGAACTTCGCACCACCCAGGAATGGCCCGCCATGGCGCGTCAATCCTTCCGCCCACAGTTCAGCCAGCCGGTCGAGATTGGCCTGCAAGGCCGCGCTGATGCCGTGGCGCTTCACGCGCACACCCACGCTCATCGAGCACTCGTTGCGCAGTGCGCCGAAGCCGCTGTGCATCTCGGCCGCCGCCGAGCGCGCCCAGGCCCGCGCACGCGCATCCTCGGGCCAGATGCCGGAGTGACGCTCGGCCAGATACTCGGTGATCGCGGTTGTATCCCATACCACCGTATCGCCATCCACCAGGCAGGGCACATTCCCTGCCGGCGTAACACCCTTGAATGCACCCGGGCTGTACGGAAGCAGCCGCTCGTTGAAGGCAATGCCCAGCTGGCGCATCAGCACCCAGGCGCGCATGGACCAGGAGGAGTAGTTCTTGTTGGTGATGATCAGCTCGTACATCGCCTCAATCCTCGGTTGGCGTGGCAGGACCAGTCACCATCAACTGGTAGAACGTGAGATCGAGCCAGCGGCCAAACTTCCACGCCGCTTCGCGGATGGTGCCGGCATGCGTGAAGCCCAGGTGCTCGTGCAGCGCGATGCTCTCGCGGGTGGCCGCATCGATGCCGCCGATCATGGTATGGAAGCCCGCCGCGCCGGCGCGCGCGATGAGCGCGCGCATGGCGAGCCGCGCCACACCCTGCCGCCGCCAGTCAGGATGCACATACACCGAATGCTCGATGCTGTACTTGTAAGCCGGCCGCACGCGAAACACACCCCAGGTGGCGAAGCCGCACAGCACGCCCGCATCGTTCACCACACCCAGCACGGGCTCGGCGCGGCGCGCCTTGTCGCCAAACCATTGCAGCACCGTGTCCATCGACCGCGCCTGGTACTCGTACAGCGCAGTGGTGTTCAGGATGGCGTCATTGAAGATCTCGCGTATGGGCGCGGCGTGCGCCTCGGGCGTGCATTCGATGAGCCGGAATGACATGCTCGCCACTATAAACGGCAGCATGCGGGAGGCGAAACATGTCGGACGCAAAGCTCGAAGCGAACAAGAAGCTGGTGCTGGCTTTCTATGAACAGATCATCGGCCGCAAGGATTTCGAAGCCGGCCGCCAGTACATGGGGAGCACCTACAGGCAGCACGCCCCGTACGCCGCCGACGGACCCGAGGGTTTGCGGGCATTCGTGCAGTGGTTCAAGGAGAACTTCCCCAACCACCGCTACGAGGTCAAGCGCGTGCTGGCCGAAGGCGACTTCGTGATGCTGCACCTGCATGGCATGGGCGGTCTCAGCCCGCACGGCGAATCCGTGGTCGACATCTTCCGCGTCGAAGACGGCAAGGTCGTGGAGCACTGGGACATCATCCAGCCCATTCCCGAGAAGATCGAGAACGCGAACGGGATGTTCTAGTTCGGCGGCGTCACGGGCGGCGCTGCCACCGCTGGATTCACCAGCGTGGCCTGGCGCAGCAGCAGCTGCCACCCGGCCGGGTTCTTCTTCCACACCTGCGTGACGCGCCGCTGTTGCGGCCGACCGTCGGCCGCGTACTCCACGCTTTCGGTTCCGGTGGTCATGGCCGCATCGCTGCCCAGCATCACCACACTGTCGGTTTCGTACACAGCCTTGCGGTAGGGCGGATTGCCACTGCCCAGCAGCGCCAGCAACTCCGCGCGGCTGGTCATGGCCCCGGCCGGATTGATCATGCGGAAATCCGGCGCAAAGATCTGTTCCAGCGCCACCTTGTCGCCGGCCACCGCCGCGCTAGCCTGCGCCTGTTCCAGGTCACGGACTTGCTGCTCGATGGCGTCGGGCGATGGAGCGCAGGCGCAAAGCAGCAACGCCACCGCAAACAGCACTGCGCGCTTCATGGATGGCGCCCCCTCACCTTGTAGCTCCACCACCTGAGGCCGACCAGCAGGAAGCGCCAGTCGCGAAAGAACTCCGGTGGTTTGCGCTCGAATGCATGACCTGCGAACTGCAGGACCCAGCCGGCCACGAACAGTGCAATCGCCAGCGGCCACATGCCATCGACAAACAGCGCCACCACCGCGAGCAGCAACGACAGCACGATCAGCGGAATGCCGATCAGGTGGCAGAATCGGTTCACCGGATGGCGATGGCTCTGCTCGTAGCGTGAGATCCATTCATCCATCCGGGCAACCCTGCGTCGTTACTCCTTCCAGCCTTCGGGCGGCTCGCTGCCACCGGCAATCTGGCGCGTCTTGTACAGCCACTTGCCGTCGACCTTGGCCCAGGTGGCGTATTCCTTGCCCTGCGTGGTCATCTGCATGGTCGACTTCGGCGGTTCGCCGGTCTTCTGCTCGCGGTACTCGGTGAAGATGACCTGCGAGGTGGCCGTGTTGTCGTCATGCACGATGACCAGCGGGTTGTCGATGGTCACGTTGAAGGCCGGCCGCGGGGCCGGGGCCGGCGGCGGAGTCGCTGGCGCCGCGCCTTCTGCCGGCGCGGCAGGTGGCGGGCGCGTGTAGGCGCTCTTGATTCCCTCGCGGCCCTCGTACTTTCTGGTACCGAGCATCAGCACGCCGTCTTCGGTGTAGAAGCTCTCTTCGGACTGCTTTTGCGACTTGCCGAAGTTGTAGTAGTAGCGCGTGATCTGGTCCAGGATCTGCTGGCGATCCGCCAGCTTCTGTGCGGTTGGATCAACGGTCTCCTGTTTGGCACAGGACACCGTCAGGCAGCAGGTCGCCGCCAGCACACCCAACCAGGCCACGCGGTTCGTGAAAGTATTCATGGTCCCCTCCTTTTGTCGTTTGCGAAGCAGCGTATGGCAATCCGCAAGACACGGCAAGGCAGGTCAGGGCAGATCCGCCGCCTCGGGCGCAGCGAGACTCTGGCTGTAGAACCCCGATCGATCGAAGCAGCACACCCGGCGCTTGCCCTTGCCCAGCATGTCGCAGGCATTCCTGATGCGGCGCGCGCGGGTCTCGGGCTGCCTGGCCGACACGATCCACAGGATCCAGTCGCGCCGCGCCACCGGCGTGATGGCCAGCCACAGCGCGCGGGCTTTCGGGTCCTCCGCCAGCGCCTTGCGCAGGTCGGCCGGCACGGAGGCTTCCACCGGCCTGGCGGAGGGCGCCATCTCCAGCTGCACCACATCTCCGATCTCGGCACCGGCTGCCGCGCGCAGTTTCTTCGGTACCTTGAGCCAGTGACTTCGCTGCCCATCTGGTTCCAGTGCGGCGCGAAACGCCTGGCCCTGGATGCTGCCCTCCACCGTCAATGCCGAGCGCGTCGGCAGCCGCGCACTGGCCGCCTTCGGCAATACCAGGAACGACCACGTGCCGCCGGCCCTGGGGCGCAGCAGCTTCGCCTTGAAGCGGATCCTTTCCTTCACCGTTCTCCCCCCGATGTCAGCAACCCTCTGGAGAATGCCCCGATGGGCGGCCCGGCATGTTCAATCACTCCTTCAGCCACTGCATCGGCCTCAGATCTTCGTCCACGCCGGGGATTTCCTGACGAAGTCCCGCGCCACACGGGTCGATGCAACCAGCGCCAGCGCAACCATCAATCCGAACGTCGGTATCGGCAGCCACCAGTGCGTACCGAACAACGCATTGATGAGGTCGGTGAGATACGGGTACGACATCCGCACGCTATCCGACGAGTCTGAGGATCAGGAACTCCGCCAGTGGCGCTGCGGCGAAGAGGAAGGCCGCATAAGCGGTGCGACGCGCCTGCAGGGCCATCGCAATGGCTCCACTGACCACACCAAAGAATGCCGCCACCACGATTGCCGGCGTGAAGACCGGCGTGATGGCCAGGCACAGCAGCGAAAACACGATGCTGAGAACACCGATCGCCACACCGATGCGGGACGGATTCTTCATCTTCAGCACTTCACTTCGTAGCACAGCCCCACGGTACCGGTCTTGTAGGCCTTGACCTCCTTCAGATGCAGGGCGACATCCTTGTCGACCCGCTCGAAGAAGCGGATCCCGTCGCCAATCAGCACCGGCAGTATCGAGTAGCGCACTTCATCGACCAACCCCGATGCCAGGCATTGGCCCGCCACCGCACCGCCGCCAACGACCCAGATGCTCTGGAACCTGGGCCGCAGCTTACCATTGACCAGCTGCGCAAGGTCTCCCGCATGGAACTCCACGGTCTCGCGCACGCGCTGCAGCTTGCGGCTGGTGAGCACGAAGGTGGGCTTGTCGCCGTATACCCAGCCGAGCCCCTTGGCCTCGAAAGCCAGTGCGGTCTCGTAGGTCTTCGAGCCCATCACGTAGCAGTCGATGGTCTTCAGGAACGCCTCGACATAGGCCGGGTCCATGTCCTCGCCGGCCGCGAACTGATCACTGGTTTCGAGCCAGCCGGTGCTGCCATCCCTTCTGGCAATGAACCCATCCAGGCTCGCAGCCATGTGAACGGTTACCCGGGAATCAGTCCTTGCCATCAGGTGGTCCGATCTACTGCACGACCTTGCCATCGGTAACCTTCACGCAACCGCCAGCCGGCGGCTTGTGCAGTGAATATCATGCAACTCCTCCATCGCCTTCCGGATGCCTGGCTCGCAGCTGCTGCACACGCCACCGATTGGATCGCTGGAGCATGACGGGATAGCAGTTCAGTGCAATGTTCATGGCAAGCGTCCATGCTGCAAATGCAGTTCCTCCGCCGGTAATGAACAGCAGCGTGATCACTGCGGCAAAGACCAGCGCCGCAAGATGGCACATCTCCGCGCCCCTTGTCAGCTGCTCGGCGCGATCCAGCGTCGCGTCACGACTTGCGAGTCGAGGCGGCTGCTCAAGGCCGACCAGCAGCAGCCAGCCGCGACTGGTGACCAGTCGCTTGACCAGACCAACTCCGGCCCATCGATAGAGCTTCGCCTCGATGGCATGCACCGGTACCAACGCACGTGGCAGGCGCAGGGCACCGATCATCACCGCTCCCAGAAACGGATAGTTCGGCCCCCAGGTCAGCGCGAACGCGATAGCAGGACGCCACGAACCGCTCAGCCGGCACAGCAGCACAATCCCTGCCAGGACCAGCAGCCGCAGGCCCCACGCCTTGAGGGACCTCATCCGCTATGGCAACACGGCAGTCGCGACGGCGCCGGCATCTATTTCTTTGCCGGCGCCAGCGCACGGGCGCGGCCCGCCTGGCGCTCCAGCACCTTTTTATAGACATCCAGCTGCTCGGCAGACAGTTGGCCCGACGCCGCATCAAGCAGGATGCGCTGACCTTCTTCTGTGTAGGGCCCACCGCTCTGTCCGACCTGTGCCTGCACGGCAATGAGCGCGGCCATCAGCGCTTCACTTTTTGCATCGCTCAAATCAAGGTCGTAGGCGATGAGGGCGGCGCCCAGGTCCCGCACCTGCAGCCGCGATGGCAGCGCCTTCCGGTACTCCTGCCACCGGGGAAATCTGGTGCCCAGCAGACCGGATAGCTGCGCATCCTCCGCGCGCAGCCGATCCTCGCGAACCCGGGCGCTGGCCCCCGCTGTCGCATCGCGCCGCGCATTGGCATTCTGCTCTGTCAGCAAGTCGAACAGTTTGTTCACCTGATCCAGCGAAAGATCCAGCACGTCTTCGATGTCCGGGTACTGGGCGGGAAGCTCCGCGCGATAGCGGGCGCGCACTCTGGCTTCGACCTCCGGGCTTGCAGACAACTGGTTGTTGACTCCCTGCAGAGACGCGGCAGCGTCCCGGGTATAGCGCATCGTCGCGGCCAGGGATTCCGGTGTGACGACGCCCGGTGCCGCCATCATGGCCGCGTCATCCATCTCCTGGGTCTTCTCCGCAGACGCGGCATCGGCGGCTTGTGCGCGCATCGTCGCGCCACCGTATACAACCAGTGCGACAGAAAGGATCGCGAAGATTTTCTTCACTGTCATCTCCTGCTCAATGCGGTTGTTGCGGCTGATCTGGCCGGGTCGTTCAGTGCCCCGCCCGATGGTCGCAACGGCTATCCGGACTTCAATCGCTCTTCCACCAGCGCCACGATCCCGGCAATGCGTCGGCTCCGGGTCTCCGGTCGCTTTGCACAAAGCACAGCCTCGACCGATTCCCGCTGAGTGGTGTAGCTGAGCTTGCGCCAGCATTGCCACATGCCGGGTCTCTTCTTCAGGGCCTGCGCCAGGTCCGTGGGAGGCTCGATGGTTCGATTCTCCGTGTCGGCCGCGAAACGGACCTTCACCCGTTCACCACCGTGAATCCGCGCTGGCTCGCGGTTGCTCTTGCGAAACGGCACGAACGTGTTGCCGTGCATGCGACAGATCGTGCTGCGAAACGTGTAGCCATTGACCGTGACATTCACGGGCGCGCGCACTTTGCCAAACGTGGCCTCCGGGTCGAAAGGCACGGGAATCACGCACAGGCTCCCATTTCGAATGATGGTGACCTCGACGGTCTTCACCTTGCTCATGCGTTGCTCTGCCGGGCTTTCCTGTTCTTCACGCTGGCGATGAATTGCTGCGCGACGGCATCATGTTCCGGTGCGATGAGCGGCTTCATTTCAACCCCATCAGCCTCCCTGCTGCAGATCCGGCTCGACCCAACCGCGCCGGGCTTCGACCGAGAATAGCCGCTCCTTCGTATAGAACGTAAGAGGCCACGTACTGCCCGCCATGGGTGAGGCCAGCAGCCCGGCCAGCGAGGCCTCGAACCCCAATGCTGCCTCGCATTGAATGTGCCTTTCCATGTGCCAGAGGTACAGGCGGGTAATGGTCTCGTGGTAGCCGCCGGAGTCGGTATTGGGTGTGCCAACCGCCTCGTTGTGGCGACGAATGCCGAGACGCATTCGCTCCAACGCGGCTGCCCGCCCCAGCGTGTGTACATACCAGAAGCCAGCCACCAGGTGGGCCTCGTGAGTCCACTCGGCCTTGCTCATGCGGCACTGTTCGAAGCGTTCCACCAGCGCCTGAGCCGCATCCCTGCTCCAGTGCTGGCTCATGCGGGTCTGCGTGGCAGTTGCTTCGCAACGATTGATTTGATGCGAGTGGACAACGCTGGCGCCGACGCCAGTTCGCTCTTGTGCGCGGCGATGGCCTGCCTCAGCAACGCGCTCACGGCCCCGGATTTCACCAGTGAAACCGGTCGCAGGCGAATGCTGCGCACCCGGGCGCCCGTACCCTGCAGCAGTCCTTGCGGGTCGGCAAGGCTCCGGCCATCGAAGAAGAACAGGCTCACCCAGCGTGGATAAGCCACCACGGATACCAGCACGCCGGAATTGAGCAGCGTCGTCGAGTAACCGCAGCCAAATGCGTTGTAGTTGTCGTAGACCAGCTCGTAACCCCGCGGGAAGAGCTTCCTGAGGTGAGCGCGTACGGTGCGAAACTCGCTGGCCACCTCGGGCGTGAATCGGGCGATGAAGGTGGCGATCTGGCTTCTGGCGCTCGCCGTGTTGTTACCTGCCCCCACCTTGGCTACTCCCTGGACCGTGGCTCCGCGGGACCCATGGTACGTGACCCAAGGCGATCCTTCTCGCCATTGCGTTCAGCCTCGATCTGCGTTGCCGGTGGGTCGAAGCAGGCAGGCCGCTTTAGCGCACCTTGTATCGGTAGTGCCCGGTGATCTGGAAGGAACGCAGCATGTCCTCTTCCTTCGGTCCCGCGCCAATGTTGTGAATGATCAGCGGCCTGCCTGAACCGACGGCCTTGTGATCAGACACAATGCCGATGTGTGGCAGGTTGCCCGGCAGCATCCACGTGACGATGTCGCCGGCCAGAAAGTTTTCTGCCTCACGGCCCGTGAGTCTGGCACCCGCACGCTCCAGGAACTTCTGCAGATTCGGCACGCGGCGGTGATCGATGTTCGAGTCCGGCCTGGCAAGGCCCCACAGCTGTGGATAGACACTGAAGTTGTCCTGCATGTCCACATGCACCAGAACCTGCAGGTCGATACCGATGGCCCGATAGGCCCGGATCACGACATCCGTGCACACGCCGCGATCCGCCGGCACATCGCCCATGGGATACGGGAT
>Ga0164241_10001780_pt1 | contig 25311 bp, 19 predicted proteins | sample OricomyardsoilBY_FD_108780 | JGI IMG/M metagenome (GOLD analysis project Ga0164241, IMG submission 108780) | Backyard soil microbial communities from Emeryville, California, USA - Original compost - Back yard soil (BY) | ecosystem: Environmental > Terrestrial > Soil > Unclassified | place: USA... | reverse complement strand
TATTGCATCATTTTGTTAATTACTCTTGTAGCACGTCTATAGCCCACACCATAAGGACCATGAGGTTTTGTCTTACTCCCCCTATCAGTGCACCCTTCGTCAGAGTACATTGTAAATTATAAATTTACATAGAGGTTTGCGTTAGTTTATTGGAATTAACCGGACGCCTCACAGGCACTAACTGACGACAACCATGCAATACCTGTAAATTAATTCTAATTAAAGATTTAAAATATGCAAGATGTGGTAAGATTTTTCGCGGGTCATCGAATTAAACAACATGCTCCACTCCGTTTGCTTTAAAGCCGTCTAATTATTTGTATTTCAGCCATGCGACCGTACTCTACAGGTGGCAAACTAAACTCGTTAATCTCGGCACTAGTTTTTAACTAACACCTTGTTTGCATCGTTTACGGTTAGGAATAATGAGGTATCTAATCTCTGTCTATACCCTAACTTTCGTACCTTACCGTCAATTTTTATTAGTAACTTGCCTTCGCCATTTAGCATTCCCCTCAGTATCAACACATATCAGATCTAACTCTGAGTATTATCGTTACTTCTATTAAATTCAAGTCTTAAGAATAAAGACTGGCTACGTACCCTTTACACCTAATTAATATTCCCATGGGTCGCCCCTTCTGTATAGCCGCTTCTGCTGGCACAGATATTGGACAGGACTAATCAAAATTTTAATCATCATTTAAAATTTCTTAACTTTTCCTTCTACAAAAGAAAAGTCTCTAGGTCACTGGTTCACACTGTTGTGCATTGACCAATATTCTTCACTGCTGCGCATCGTTAGATGCTCTGGACTTTTTCATTTCCAACGTCACATATAGGACTGTCATCCAATATTACCCATTATCGGCTTGTTAAGCATTACCCCTCCAACTACCTAATAGGGATTGAGCTAATCTAAGAGCGAAATAATTTCCTTTCCTTTACATATTCATTATTACTATGATCTCTCAGGCAAATTCTCAACTTTACTGACCCCTACGCTATAACTAACTAATTAGTTATTAAACTTGCATGTGTTATATACCTAGACACCCATTAAGATGTACCATAATCAAATACTCGATTAAATTCCTTTTCTTATCCTTTAAAAGGATCAACTAATTATTTTAGTTTTTTAATATGTTTTTAAAACATAGATCATTATTTGTTACTTTTAATGTTAAAAATACGGATTAAAGAGGATTCGAACCTCTGAATGCATAATGCATTTTGTATTTCAAGTACAACGCCTTCGACCGCTTGGCTATTAATCCTTTATATTACTTTTAATTTTTAATTCTTTAATTTATAAGTATTGTTTATCATTTATATGATAAAAAAGATTATTTACAAAGTTCTTTATATGAGAACAACATTATAAAAATTATGCCACAACTATTACCATACTACTTCGTAAACCAAATTACTTTCGCTCTAGTAGCATTATTCTTAATTACATACGTAATGTCAGTTTACATTCTACCTTACTTTGTGCAACTATTAGCAACACGAGTATACATTAGCAAACTATAATATACTCCCCTTTTACCGCTCTAAATTTTAAGAGAAAATAGCTGTAAAACCGTAAAAAAGGGACAATAAAAGCATGGATACTGACATCCAATTTTATTATAATTTACTTGCGAAAATATTCTAAGATTTAAGGTATCAAGATATGTTTTTATATATACAATGTTAACAAGATTACTATTAATTCCTATTATTAGAACACTAATAATTTTACCTATGAAAGAAGATAAAAATAAATTAATTAAACAAATTGCCTTATTAAGAGCTTCAATTAATTTCATTATCTCTATTAAATTATGGGCAGAATTTGATTCTAGCTCATTACAATACCAATTTGTACAAGAATTTAATCATTTAAATTTCTGTCATTTCCATATCGGTGTAGACGGTATTAGCCTATACTTCGTTCTTTTAACTACATTTATTACTCCTTTATGTCTTCTAGCTAACTGGGATAACTTAAGTTTTGGATATAAATACTTCTTTATTGCTTTCTTATTAATGGAAACACTATTAATTGCAGTATTCGTAGTATTAGACCTTATGTTATTCTACATTTTCTTCGAAGCTGTACTTATCCCTATGTTCCTTGTTGTAGGTATTTGGGGAGGTTCATCAACTAGAATTCGTGCTTCTTTCTTATTATTCCTTTACACATTAGCAGGGTCTCTTTTCATGCTTCTAGCTATTATGGAAATTTACAACAATGTTGGAAGTACTGATTATACTATCCTTTCATTAGAAAACATTAGTTTAGATAGCCAAAAAATCTTATGGTTAGCTTTCTTCTTATCATTCGCTATTAAAACTCCATTAAGACCTTTCCACATGTGGCTACCTCGAGCTCACGCAGAAGCGCCATTAGCTGGATCTATTTTACTAGCCGGATTATTCCTAAAACTTGCTACTTACGGATTCTTACGAGTATTAATTAATTTCCTACCTGATGCAACTAACTACTTCTCACCTTTAGTGCAAACTATTGCAATTGTAACACTTGTTTACTCATCATTAGCTACAATTCGACAATCAGATTTCAAAAGATTAGTAGCTTACTCATCTATTAGCCATATGGCTATTGTAGTACTAGGATTATTCTCTAACACTATTATTGGTATTGAAGGAGCTATCCTATTATCTATCGCCCACGGATTCATTTCACCTGCTATGTTCACATTAGTTGGAGGAGTTCTTTACGATCGAGTTCACACTCGAATTATCCGATACTACCGAGGTACTGCTGTATACATGCCAGTATTCGCATTATTATTCTTCTTAGCAACTATCGCTAACATGGGTATTCCATTATCACTTAACTGGGCGGGAGAATTCATGTCATTAGCTGGAATCTTCCAACGATCACCAGTTGTTGCGGTATTAGGATCTACAGGTATTGTATTCTCTGCCTGTTACAGTATCTTCTTATTCAACCGAATTAGATTTGGAGCATACTCACAATACTTACCTAAATTAAATGACGTATCTCGACGAGAATTTATTTTACTATTCACGTTATTATTACCAGCTTTCGTTTTAGGTATCTGTCCAAACGTAATTCTAAATGACTTACATATTGGTGTAACAGACTTATTATACAATAGTTAACGTCCCCGAATAAAATCTTATACCTATTCAAATTCATAATAAATTTAATTTCTCAATTTAGAAAAGCGAAGAATCTATTTAATATATAGTGAAATGAAGAAAAATAAGAGAAAGCGAAAAAGGGAAAGCATAAAGATTTTAAAAGAAAAGGGATGATAGTATAATCGGTTAATACACCATTTTGTCAAGATGGGTTATGGCGGTTCGAATCCGCTTCATCTCGATAAAGTTCGATATTCTTAAAAATAAATAGAAAGAGATTTGATTAACGGTTAGATCGCTGTGCTTACAACACAGAAGCAGAGGTTCGATTCCTCTATCTCTTACAGTTTTGGTTCAAAATACGAACATATACAAAACAAATCGTTTAGCTTAGTACACCCATACTTTCATTATAAAGTTTTCACAATGGGATATGTTTTTTTTTTTATTTTTTATATTATGTTTACACTATTATCATTAATGTTTAACCCACTACGGTGTGACGCACCAGAACCTTGGCAATTAGGATTCCAAGATGGAGCAACACCTACATACGAAGGTATCACAGAACTTCACAACTCTATTTTCTTCTACCTAGTAGTTATCTTCATTGGAGTAACTTGGGTAATTGGATCAATTGTTGTTAACTTCAGCCACAATAAAAACCCTATTGTTTACAAATACTTAAACCACGGAACAACAATCGAATTAATTTGGACAATTACTCCAGCATTCGTATTAATTGCTATTGCATTCCCTTCATTCAAACTACTTTACTTAATGGACGAAGTAATTTCTCCATCAATGACAATTAAAGCAGTAGGACACCAATGGTACTGGTCATACGAATACTCAGATTTCGTAAACGAAGACGGAGAATCAATCGAATTCGATTCATACATGATCCCAGATTCAGACCTAGAAGACGGACAACTACGATTACTAGACGTAGATAACCGAGTAGTAGTACCAGTAGATACACACATTCGATTCGTTGTAACAGGAGCTGACGTAATTCACGATTTCGCTGTTCCAGCATTAGGACTAAAAATTGACTGTACTCCAGGACGACTAAACCAAACATCTGTATTCATCCAACGAGAAGGAGTATTCTACGGACAATGTTCAGAACTATGTGGAGTATATCACGGTTTCATGCCAATTGCAGTAGAAGCTGTATCATTAGAAAAATACTTAACATGGTTAGATTCACAATCATAATCTTTAAGTAATCTAATTTTCATCCTCATTTCATTCGCTATATTGCTTGATTATAGGTATTTAATACCTAGTCTAAATTACACGTTACAAATGAGATAATTTACTATTTATCGTTTGATTTATTAAAATATATGCTTGCTATTTTATTTAATTTATTAGAAGTACTTATTGTGTTAGTACCTATCTTATTAGCTGTTGCTTTCATGACTATTATTGAACGAAAAGTTATGGGATCAATGCAACGACGAGTAGGACCTAACAAAGTAGGAATTTACGGGGTTCTACAACCATTCGCAGATGCGCTAAAACTTGTAGTTAAAGAAACAGTTGTACCTGCACATGCAACTAAAAGCCTATTCTTCTTAGCGCCAGTTATTACATTAATGTTCAGTCTATTAGGTTGGGCAGTTATTCCATTTGGAGCAGGATTAGCTATTACAGATTTCTCACTAGGAATTCTTTACACATTAGCTATTTCTTCTCTAGGTATTTATGGAGTTCTGTTTAGAGGGTGGTCTGCCAACTCTAAATATGCTTTCCTAGGTTCTCTACGATCAACAGCTCAAATGATTTCTTACGAATTAGTATTAAGTGCTGCTATTCTTACAGTATTACTACTTAGAGGAACATTCAATATTACAGGTATTATTGAAGCACAACAAGGTATTTGGTATGTTGTACCATTATTCCCAGTATTCATTATTTTCCTAATTGCAATGTTAGCAGAATGTAACCGAACACCTTTCGATCTTCCAGAAGCAGAATCAGAACTTGTTGCTGGATTCATGACAGAACACTCAGGGATGGTATTCGTATTCTTCTTCCTTGGAGAATACTGTTCTATTGTATTAATGTCAACATTAGCTGCAATTCTTTTCTTAGGAGGTTACAACTTCCCAGAAGTAATTGAAAACGACACATTTATTAATATTCAAGCAATCATTCTAGGATTAAAATCATGTCTATTTATGTTCTTCTTCGTATGGACTCGAGCCACAATGCCACGATTACGATACGACCAACTTATGTATTTCGCATGGACAGGTATGCTGCCTCTAGCAATTAGATTTATTGTATTAGTGCCATCTATCTTAGTAGCATTTGATATCATGCCAGTTTAATTTCCCCCCTTTATTCATTTCATTATAAATAAAAATCAGTACCTTAAACTGAATTTATTAAGATATACTAAAAGAGGATCAATATAAGAATTTGATCTAAGTAAAAGTTTAGATGTTAATTGAATAGTTGAAAATATTATTGCAAAAGCTTTAAATTCTTTTATGTATCTTGTTTAGTAGATTTTTATAAATTAAATTATTCTAATACATAATATGATAATTAGCAATTATATAAGTCCCTATTTTTATTTATAAATACATAACTTTTAAATAAGGATTAAGAAATGTAGTAAGAATAATAAACCTTTAAAAGCAGTCTAGTTAATATTGTAAGGATTAATTTAATATGTGATAAATGTATTCCACTTTTACTTATATTAACAATTATTAGTTTTTAAGTATATATAAGCTTTCACTAATTAGTAAACATAATTGGGGATTAAAAAGTTAAGTTATGTGATGTAGATCTATAATTTAATTTAATAATGCTGTTATTAATTTTTAGTTTATAATTATGATCCCCACCAGTAGATTGACACGTATAGGAATAGCCATACTACGTCAACGAAGTGCCAGTATAGAATTGATGATTCGAATCCAATGTGGTGGTGGTCTGTTAGGTGGTATGCGATAATTCGGTAGAATGCTACTCCGATGAATAGTGTTCCAATTAATACGTGGAATCCGTGGAATCCTGTTCCGAAGAAGAAACATGATCCGTAAACTCCGTCAGCAATTGTGAATCCTGCGTTTACGTATTCTACTCCTTGTAGAGCTGTGAATAGAATAGCAAATGCTAATGTCATAGTAATACCTAATAGTGTAGCTTTTCGGTCACCTTGGATTAATGCGTGGTGAGCGTATGTTACAGTTGCTCCTGAAGATAGAAGTAAGATTGTGTTTAATAATGGGATAGCGAATGGGTTTAGAGCTTCGATACCTCTAGGTGGCCAGTGTGAACCTAGTTCTACTGTTGGTGCTAGAGATGAGTGGAAGTACGCCCAGAAGATAGTTAAGAAGAAGAATGCTTCTGTTACAATGAATAGAGCTACTCCCATAGTAATTCCTTTTTGTACAATTAATGTATGGTCTCCTAAGTATGTTCCTTCTGTTGTAACATCTCGGAACCATAGGATGAATGCGAATAGAGTTGAAAAGAACCCTAATGTTAGTAATTCACCTCCGTGAGCGATTCTGTTGAACCATAGTACCGCACCAATCATCATTGACATTACTGCGAATGACATTAGTACAGGCCAAGGTGAGGCTTCAACCATGTGGTATGGGTATGGTTGGAATTGTTTTTTAAGTGCTGTAATATTCATTATATTAATTTATTAATTTACTAGATGTTTTCTTCTTTTTTTATACAAATTCAAATTTTAATCTGAATTCCTCCTTCTTTTAGTTTTATTTTCTATGAATTTAAAATATAATAATTCATTTTCTCTTTTACTTAAAATAATTGTTTTGTTAGTATTTGTATTCTGAGTGTAAGAGATAGAGGAATCGAACCTCTGCTTCTGTGTTGTAAGCACAGCGATCTAACCGTTAATCAAATCTCTTTTTATTACTTTTAAATATGATAGCTTTATAATACTTAACACTCTTTATTTACAAAAAACAAATTTCATAAATAGTACCTATTTTTGTACTATCATTCACAATTAATTGAATAAGCATTGGGGATTATATATTAAAGCATAGAATTAGCTTTGGATTGGTAGCATTCGGAATGCGTGGAATGGTGTTGGACTAGGTAGTCCCCATTCTAATGTTGTTGTGGCTTGTGATTCTTGTAAGTATGAAGGTGTTGACATGAAGAATTGTGGTGTTCCCCAAGGGTTTCCTTGAGCTACTGGTTGGTTTGTTAACATATCAAAGATTGTGTATAGGAAAATAGCCATTGAAATTACTGAGATTAATGATCCCATTGAAGATACGTAGTTCCATCCTTCGAATGCGTCAGGGTAATCTGGAATTCGTCGAGGCATACCTGCTAATCCTAAGAAGTGTTGTGGCATGAATGTTGTGTTAACTCCAATGAATAGTGACCAGAATTGGATTTGTGCTAGAGTTTCTGAGTACATTCGTCCGAAGATTTTAGGTGCCCAGTAGTAGAATCCTGAGAATAGTGAGAATACTGCACCCATTGATAATACGTAGTGGAAGTGAGCAACTACGTAGTATGTATCGTGCATTGCAACGTCCATTGAAGCGTTTGCAAGAACAACTCCTGTAAGTCCTCCAATTGTGAAAAGGAATACGAACCCAAGAGCGAATAGCATTGAAGCTGTGTATCGCACTGATCCTCCGTAACATGTTGCTAACCATGAGAATACTTTAATTCCTGTTGGAACAGCAATAATCATTGTAGCAGCTGTGAAGTAAGCTCGTGTATCTACATCAAGTCCTACAGCGTACATGTGGTGCATGTGTGTTTATGAGTACTTAAAGATTCTATATTTTTTCATAAAATCATACTCACTCTGGTCTCACGACCAGGATCGGACTATATCTTCATCTTTAAATTATCGTGGATTTTTTGATCTTGTTTTTGCTGTTTCTGCTTGGTTAATGTTGACTTCTTTGGCCAATTGTCGAATTTTAATTAACCCTTCTTGAGTTAAATGTTCTTTAGATAAAGCCATAGTATATACTTCGTTCCATTTAGCAAATGAAATAACTTTTTTAGTTCGAAGAGGAAATCTTAAGTAATAATTACGAACTGAAATTAGTCTTTTGAATGACTCAATACTTAATCGATATACATTATCAGTCCCTGACCGTAATGTAACTTTACCAAAACCAAATAAATTACGAATGTTCTCTAATAAACTCATTCCATTTTTTTGGTCTAGTAAGAATCGTAATCTTACTCGGTAGCCTGTAACTGTGTTTGTTCGAGCAGAAATTTTTACATTAAAGCAACCTTCTGCATCAGTAAAACCACTTAGCCAGGCATTTAGTAATGAAGGCGTTACAGGAATAGAGATAATTCTAAATCCAATAGAATTAGCCCAAGAAGTTAATTGTGTAATACGATGTGTTAATACAAGATTACCGTTGAATAATGATGCTAATATTTTAATATTTCTATTATCTTCAACGATATATCGATAATATACACCTGAAGATGAAGAATAAAATCGAACAGCTCCAAAACCTAAGGTATCTTTAATATGATATAAAATTGTGCCTTCTTTTTGTGTTAATACAAAACGATTTCGGCCTTGTGAACTTAAAATAGCACCATCACCTTCAGTGAAACCAATAAACCAAGTTAACCAGTTATAACTTGGAGCAGGTCGTTGATATTTATTTACATAAAGATCGAAAAATTTGTCAAATTTGAAAGATGTATCGCGTGTAGTCTCTGAAGAACTCGTTAAGCTTCGATTAGAAGCATTCGGATTTCCTGCTGATTGAGTATAGCTATTTGGATTTTTACCTTTAAAGGTACCAAATAGCACTAAACTGTTCCAGCAAATAGCGATATTTATTACCCTTACTTCGCAGTAAGGGAGAGCCACCACATAATGATTATCTAAGTGTTTTACTAATAGATAATATTCTGTTAAGAAACTCCATACGATGAATCCTAGAATACCAATTGATGCAATTGCGTAAACCATACCTAGGTAACCGAATACTGGTTTACCTGAGAATGCTGAAATTACATGTGAAATCATACCGAATCCTGGAATAATAATTAGGTATACTTCTGGGTGACCGAAGAACCAGAAAAGGTGTTCGTATAGCACAGGGTCCCCTCCTCCTGCTGGGTCGAAGAATGAAGTGTTGAAGTTTCGATCTGTTAGAATCATTGTAATAGCTCCAGCTAATACAGGCATTGCCATAACAATAATAATTGATTGGAATAGCATAGCCCATACGAATAGAGGCATTTTGTGTAATGTCATACCTGGTGCTCGCATGTTTAGAATTGTTGTAATAATGTTAATACCTCCAAGCATTGATGATAACCCTGAAAGGTGAACTGAGAAAATAGCTAAGTCAACTGATCCTCCAGAGTGAGATTGAATTCCAGATAGTGGCATGTATCAAAAATTTTGTTTAAGCAAATTTTATTTTTGCTTAAAAGCTGTACTCTCGTACAGGATCGGACTATACCTTCATTATCTATGGGGTGTTTGTTCGTTGAAAATTCTTATCTAATCGAATTGATCGAATATTTCGCATTTGACCTTGAATTTGAGCTAGATATTCATATCGTTTAGTTCTTTCAAATTTTTCTCCTTTTCTGAAAGATCGACTCCAGATACGAAATTCTAATGATTTCATACCCTTCATTGTGTTAGTATAATAGTTAATAATATTTGCAATTTTAGATGATTTAGATGTTTCAACTGCAAAATATGCTTTATGTTGATTTAAGGGAATATTTAAAATATAACTAATAGCTTGTAACACAATTAAATCTAATTTTTGAGTAATAACAAAATAGTGCATATAACGATTTCCACCTTTTTTACCGATAAAGAAGCTTCCATCAGCTTCTGTAAAACCAATTAACCATGGTTTAGACATCACTAATGATGCATCAGCTCTAGATGATACAACGTTTTTAATGATTGCCCATCTTGGTGAAATATAGTTATCTGGAATAGTTTTATTTTTTCTCAGATTTTTAAGTTTTTCGTCTTTTTCTTTAGTAGATAAAGTTTTATCGTAAAGAATTAATCTTGCTTTTTTGAAAAGGTCATAGCTGTAGTATTTACTTGTTAATAAAGGATATTTATCGAAAATAGGAATTAAGTATAGAACAATATGTTCTACATTCCGTAATCGATATCTGGCAGTTCTACCATTTTTAGGTACACACACGTTACCTACTCCTAACATCTTTTTGATATAGTGTAGTAAACGTAAGTTATATGAACTTTGTCCTACTTTAAATTCTAAAGTCCATTTACCTTTAGTACCTGTAAACGTAAAACTCCCGTCCCCATCAACAATTCCTACTAACCATTGATGAAACGATTTTTTGTCTTTAGATAATGTTCCACATGTAGTCTCTGATGGGCTAGAAGTGTGTAAATACTTAGCCCAGGCGGATTGTCCCCGTGTTACAATCATTTTTACTGCGATTAAATATATAATCACGAGTAGATAGCTCCGAGTTGAGGAGTTTCCCGCATCGAGTGGAATTTTGACATTGTTAAATAATTTTAACAAATTGGACACCATACTCTCTAGTGTCCACCCAGTTCCTGCTCCTTGTTCTACGAATAGTGAACCTAGTAGTAGTACAGTAGCTGGAATTAGAATCCAGAATGAAATGTTGTTTAATCGAGGGAATGCCATATCAGGTGCTCCAATTAATACAGGAACCATGTAGTTACCAAACCCTGCCATAGCAGGTACAACAGCGAATAATAACATAATTAGTCCGTGAGCTGTAATAATAACGTTGAATAGTTGGTGATTTCCTGCTAAGAATTGGTTACCTGGTGCTGATAATTCTAATCGAATTAATACAGATAATCCTGTTCCAACTAATGCCATGAAGATAGCATACATTAAGTACAGAGTTCCAATATCTTTAGCGTTTGTAGATAGAAGCCATCGTGTAAACATTACAGATAATTGAAAGATGCCCAATAAACAGCCACAATTATGTGTACATAATTAGTTGAAAAATTTTTACTTCTTTTATTTTATTTAAATAAATAAAGATTTTATATAGTGGAAGTAACCAGACTCGAACTGGTGTCATGGTGATTAGAAGTCACATATAATAACCGCTATACTATACTCCCTTATTCAATATGTATTCATATATTTCTTATAAAAATCTTTAAACATTAAAAGTAATATAAAGCCCATAGTATAATTGGTTAGTACACACTGTTGATATCGGTGTAGCAGAAGTTCGAATCTTCTTGGGCTTATTAAACGATGGCATCGTAAAAAATTGCTATAAATCTTGAAATTCAACCAAGTTGAATATTTAAATAATATAATACAATATTGTAGCTGAAAGATAAATATTAATATATCTTCATAAATCATTTAATATAATGCGACTATTAAAATCTAATAAATTATTAAGTATCGTAAATAGCTATGTTGTTGATTCACCACAACCATCAAACCTTAGCTACATGTGGAACTTTGGGTCATTACTGGCAACATGTCTAGGACTACAAATTGTAACAGGAATTATCTTAGCTATGCACTACACACCTAACGTAGATTTAGCTTTCATTTCAGTAGAACACATCATGCGAGATGTTAACTACGGATGGTTAATCCGATATCTACACGCTAACGGAGCTTCATTCTTCTTCATCTTCGTATACCTACACATTGCGCGAGGAATGTACTACGGATCATACAAATCACCTCGGATCCTACCATGGTCAATTGGAGTAATTATTCTAGTTCTAATGATGGGAACAGCTTTCCTGGGTTTACTTAATAGCCCAAAATGGTTAGAAATTTTAAATAGCGAATCTTTTATTATGACATCAAGATTACTGCCATTAACACCTTCAGCAAAATTACAAGCTATTCTCTCTAAAAATAAAATGTCACCAGTTAGAACATGGGAGAACTTACATCTCCCAGAAACTAAAAAACAAGTACAAAATAGAGTAAAGAATATTGGTGGTATTTATGCCATTGTCAATCTTGTAACTGGAGATATGTATATTGGTAGTGCTGTCACAGGCCGAATGGGTAATCGTTTCCATAAACATTTATTTGGTGGAACAGGAAGTGTTATCACATATGCCGCCGTATTAAAATATGGATTAGAGAATTTTGCCTTTATTGTTTTAGAATCTAATCAAGATGCTATTACAGATGAAAGCAATAAACAACTACTTATGCAAGAAGATCATTACTTATCAACATTACGTCCAATCTATAACATTGCACCTAAGGCTGGAAATACTTTAGGAGTAAAACACAGTAATGAAACTAAGGCAAAAATGAAAATCAACTATTCTTCTGAACGACGAGAAGCCATTGGAGCACTTAACCGTGGTAAAAGTCTATCACCAGAAACAGTAAAAAAAATGCGACAATCGGCACAAAATCGATCACCTATGACAGAAGAAACACGAGACAAAATTTCCAAAAATACAGGAAAAACATATACTCTAGGTCGTGTGGATAATACTTCTTTCCTTTCACCAGATAATCTTATAGTTTCCTCATTAGATTTATTTAAAGTTAAAACAATAAGAAGCTTCTTAAATTGCAGTGAAAAAACTGTATCACGAGCTTTAAATGGAAACGGTATTATTCAAAAAATTTGGCAAATTAAAGTAAAAGACTAACTATTGACATAGTTTCTATACTATAGTCCCACTTAATTCCCTCTATTTGTTATATTAACATCTAAGAATCTATATAGATAAAGAGGCGTGGAATTCCCCGACAGGGGGGTTGAAGAAAGATAAATCCATCTTTCTTTGGCAATACAAGTGAAAACGGTTAAAGGGAGTAATCAGCTCTTCAGACCGTCGGTTATATATATGATCGCTACAGACTGGGTCACTTGTGGGTACCTGTGATGGTGCTTAATGTACAGTCGGACTTCTAGGCATATTATTATATGTCTTCAAGGCCTAAAGAGATGTTTACCTTGAAACAAGATATATGGGATAGGTAAATTGATTAGGTACAACTATTTAAGATTACTGGTTGATCTAAAAGATCATATTTTAAATAGAGAAGTTGTACGTACTACCTTACGGACAAATGTCACTATGGGGAGCTACTGTAATTACTAACATGCTTTCAGCTATTCCTTGGATTGGACAAGACTTCGTAGAATTCGTTTGGGGAGGTTTCTCTGTAAACAACGCTACACTTAACCGATTCTTCTCACTTCATTACTTACTTCCTTTCATCCTTGCAGCTCTAGCTATCCTACACCTAATGACACTACACGTAAACGGAAGTTCTAACCCATTAGGAATTAGCTCAAACGCTGACCGAATCCCAATGCACCCTTACTACATGTTCAAAGATCTAATTACAATCTTCCTATTCTTCTTAGCAATGGCTATTATTGTATTCTACATGCCTAACGCAATGGGACACAGTGATAACTACATTCCAGCTAACCCTATGCAAACACCTCCTTCAATTGTTCCAGAATGGTACCTACTACCTTACTACGCTATTCTACGATCAATTCCTAACAAACTATTAGGAGTTATTGCAATGCTAATGTCTCTATTAATTCTTCTAGCAATGCCTATCTTAGATACATCTCGAGTACGAGGAGGACAATTCCGACCTCTAATGCGATTCGCATTCTGGGTATTCGTAACTGACTTCTTCTACTTAATGTACTTAGGATCACAACACGCAGAAGAACCATATGTAACACTTGGAGCAATTGCTACAGCAGTATATTTTGGATGGTTCGTAGTGGTTTTACCTGTTATTGGTGTGATCGAAAACACACTAATGGATATTGCTTTAGAAAAAAAAAGCCTGTAAAACTAATTATGAAAAATCAAATTATGAAACTAATGCGATTATTAGATATTAAAATGACAAAACTAAGGCGGCTGCCATTAAATATCCAAATCAAAAACATCTTAATAAACCAATTATTAAGACAGCTACTAAGATTACCATTTATTTATCTAATTTTAGTAGATCTAGATCTCGAATATATTTTACAAGTATTAGTAAGATTATTACTTGTAAATTGTTTATATTTCTTAGTCTCTCTTCTATCTTTTTATCTTTATATTTGTGTGAAAATGAAACAAATTTTCAGAAGCTTAATTCTAATCTTTTTATTAGCAAAAAGATTAAATCCTATCTGGTACTTTATTTATTCAGTAACACCCGAAATAGTTAGAGTGCTATCTGAAATCTATGATTTAAATCTCTTACGAATAGGGGGAACTCTTGATAGAAATAATTTTTCTATTATTAATAGAAAGATGAATCTAGAAGATAAATTTATCCATTTATCAGAGCAACCTCAAATGAGAATAATCGAAAGTAAAACATCAATTAGTCAGGCTAAATATGAAACTAAAAACCAAGGTACAATTTTTATGGGTAAACGGGTAGAGTTTGTAAATGCTCCTCACCTAACTCTCCTTGAAATGCCTTCTGTGCATTTCTTTGACAATCCAGAGAATACAATTTCATATTCAAGTCTTAACCCTAAATCATATTTTAATGACAAAATTATTGGTCGTATTGTACCTGCTATAGAAGAACCCTTTTCTAGAATTTATCATCCATATTTTGAACATTTATATAGACAAGTGTATAAATATGTAACAATTAATACATATCCTGAATACCATAATATCTACAATTACTTACCTCAAACAGAAATTGGAGACTATGAATGTAACTTATATGCTTTTGTACTGGGAGACAAATCTCGATACTTTACTGTAACATCTGTACAATTAACTGATGGTCATTACGGATGTGTGCTAAGCTGCTATCCTGACCCTACTGGAAAAAGATATCACAGTCCCTCTGCAGTGTATAAACGTCTAAATGATGTAAATCCTGTAGAATATGATAAGAGAAAAATCGAATGGTATATGAATATTAGACCTGACCCTAATAGATAAGATAAAAAGAAGACATTATAAAAATGAAATTTTCATGATAAATAATGTAGATTCTAAGAAATTAAGGATTAAGGTTAAAATAACAATAATCCCCAAGTATCATAAAATAACGACTATGTAATAAAAGGGAGATATCCCTTCACTTTAACTTTAACTTTTAGGATTTACAATTTTTAATTGTAAATGCAAGAAAAATAGTAATATTACTAATTTATCCTATAATAGGATAAAACTAATTAAAAGAAATAAAACAGATCGGTATTTCAATTGGTAGAAGATACGCTTTGGGTGCGTAGGGTTGCAGGTTCAAGTCCTGTCCATCTGATTCCCTCTAGTTTATTATAATAAAATAATATTTAAAAAAATGTCCTTATAGCTTAATGGTAGAGCAGGATACTGTTAATATCAAGGAGAAAGTTCGATTCTTTCTTGGGACTTTAGGGTTGTTTAAGCTTTAATAGGAAAGCTTAAAATTATATGTACATAATTTTAATAAATTAATTGGTTCAAATCCAAGAACAAACTTTTAAGACACAAGTCAACTTAAGGCAGTATTTACTCGACCTTTTGTCTAACAGTAATTAATGTTTTTCGTTATATTAAGATAATGAAAAATACGTAAAGATACGTTACTATAAAAAATTTTTACAATAAAACATGAACACATTTTTATTAGACTTATTAGCATTTGGTGCAGTATTATCAGGAGTATTAGTTATTACATCTAAAAACCCTGTTATTTCTGTACTGTTCTTAATTTCAGTTTTCGTTAACGCTGCAGGTTACCTATTACTACTAGGAGTAGGATTCGTAGGGATTTCTTACTTAATTGTTTACGTAGGGGCAATTGCAATTCTATTCTTATTCGTAGTTATGATGCTAAACATCAACCTTACAGAAATTATCTCTGTAGGACGAGAATACACAAAAAATCTACCATTAGGATTAATTGTAGGATCATTATTCTTCTTCGAAATCCTTTCATTAATTCCAGCATCTTACAAAGAAGCGGGACAATTACCATTAGGACTATTCAACTATATTAACGGATTATTCTTAGGTATTGATAGCTCATCAATTGGATCAGGTGTACATATGACATTCTCAGAAGCAGGAGCAGATCAAAGATTCACAAACTTCTTACAAATTGAAGCAATTGGTCAAGGACTTTACACATACGGATCATTATGGTTACTATTAGCTAGCGTAATTCTATTACTAGCTATGTTAGGACCAATTGTACTATGTCTACGATCAGTTACAACAGTAAAATAATACCCCCTTTATTTTTAAACTATTTTACTTTTCATCTAAAGTTTACTTTGTCTCTTTTTCTTATAGGGTATAATCTAAAAGAATAGTATAATATACATATTAAAAGTAAGTAAGCAAGCATGATGTAATTGGTAGCCATATTTCATTTAAGTCGAAATGTCTTAACGACGTGAGAGTTCGAGTCTCTCTGCTTGTATACTAATTTAATATATATATACTAAAAGTAATAAAAATATAAACGCGAGGTAGTGTAAATGGTAAACACATCAGTCTCATAAGCTGAAAATAAGAGGTTCGAGTCCATTCTTCGCGTCAAAGGCGCCATCGAATAATTGGTTAATTCACTTAGCCTTCACTTAAGTAATACCGGTTCGATCCCGGTTGGTGCTAAATAATAACAATAGTATAAGAGCCGGTATAGTTAAGGGGTATAACATAAATCTTGTAAATTTAAGTCATTGGTTCAATTCCAGTTACCGGTATACCATTTCATTTATTTTTAAATAAAATTTTAAGATATCTGTGTTAAATTTATTTTATAAAAAATCATTATAAGTAATAAGTAGTTATATGACTTCTGGAGTAATTGGCAACTCAGACCTTTTTGGTGGGTCGGTTCTGCGTTCGAGTCGCGGGAAGTCAGATATTAACAAAGGTACAAATTTTTTTATATACTAATATACTCAAAATAAGGAGGTAAACATAAAAGGGAGTTTTAGTATAATTTGATATAAAAATATAAAATACTAAAAATTTGTTGGCTAAAAGGGATACCATGTTAAACTAAGGTTCTATAGTTATATGTAATAATCACAGGAAGTCAGTATATTGATAAGAGAGCATAACTCAGTTGGTAGAGTAGCTGACTTTTAATCAGTATGTCGTAGGTTCGAGCCCTACTGTTCTCCATAAGAATCGAATCATTATATTTTCTTCTATTCTTTCGGTTTTTCTATCTTCGCTCTCAATCCTAAGTTTACTTTGTATTGAAAGAAGTAGAAAAACTCATAGGAGAGGTTTCTTTGCGATTTAGTGATTTGGCAAAGAAAGAAAAAGATGAAAAAGAGGAAAGGCATTGCTATTGGTGAAGCACTTCAGTTGCTATCTGAACGAACTTAGGTTCTTATGGGTTCAATTCCCATCTTTTCCGTTTTAAACATATAAAAACTTTTTAAATATAAAACTAAAAGAGTGGCAGACATATATTTTATAATATGGCCATTGTTAGTGTCATAACTTAAAGTTTAGACAAAAATTCGTACATTTAACTATGTTACAAGCAGCAAAATACATCGGAGCAGGTCTAGCAGCAATTGGACTTACAGGAGCCGGAATCGGAATTGGATCAGTATTCTCATCACTTATTGCATCAACAGCTCGAAACCCTTAATGTTACAGGGGTATTTTAAATATAGGAACCCTGTGAAAGATCTTGAATTAACACAGGACACAAGATAATTGTGTTTAACGACTACACCTATACATCTGAAAAGATGATTATTTAGTCTATACAATAATGAGAATTATTGAAAATAAATAATGATAATATATTAGGCACTACGAGGACAACTATTCACATACGCAATTCTTGGATTCGCTCTAGCAGAAGCTACAGGACTATTCGCACTTATGGTATCATTCCTAGTACTATACTCATAATTAAGATTATGTCTAATAGAGGGAGAAATCCCCATTTTATTAAGTGGAAACATTAAAAGAGAGAATTATGTGGAAACATTAAAAAGAGAGAATTATGTTTAACAAATTCAGATAAGAAATACCTATAAAACCGTAAAAAATGGACAATAAAAGTATGGATATCGACATCCAATTTTATTATAATTTACTTACGAATATATTTCTAAGATTTAAGGTTTCAAGATATGATTTTATATATACAATGATTAAAAACACAACATTTTCACAAAAATTTAAAATACTAGTAATCGGCGTTACATTGTTATACGTCTATTATATAGGTTTACTTATTCTATTTAGTTTAACTAAATTCATGCACAGCAGACTGTGCTATTTCTACCCAGACTTTAATCTGTTTGATTTATTAAATACGTTTATAAATGATAGATTGGAGTGTTATATGTTCCTTTTAAACCAAGAGTATATGACGTTCAATCTAGATTTAGTACATAATGTACAAAACGATTACTTTAAGAACATCGATCTAAAAACACTATCTATCTCCTTTAGGGACAGACCCGATATGAGTGATAGAATAGTAATTACTAGAAAAAGACCAGGTCCCAATGACTCTAGTGTGAGGGAGGTATTGGATAATTACGGCCTAAGAAAGATGTATAACTTCGGAACACGCAATTTCGAATGTTTATTCATTCCACCGGTTAACCGTAATGGTGTATCTCCTAGACTTCGTCAATTCTTTTTAAATCCTTATCTGCATTTTCATCGTCTGCCTGAAATCTATGCAGCATTAAATCCAGTGGGTTATAATCCAGATTTTATTCTAGTTAATACACCGCGTGTCGACATTCATTTTATCGCTAACATGACAGCACTTGAAACTCTACTAGCTGGTTTAAATCCTGAATATAACTTTGATCCAATTTTACTAAATACTGTCCCTCGAAGCCTAGATTTTAGATTCAATGGAACCGAAGGATTTCTAGCACTGAACCGTCTATATATTCATAAACAACGCCTATATGAATCTTTAAGTACGTCTTATGACATTTTATCTAGCTTAAATGGCCTGTTCTATTTTAACGAATATACAATGCGTGTACGAATTATCCAATTAGACATGATTGATGATATGCAAAGACTGGTAATAAAAAACAATTTTGCTAGAGATCATGATATTATTAGTATTTCTACAACATTTTTTGTAGTATATACAAATGAAAGACCAAGTCTTACTTATGTCGTACCGGTACATCGAGGAAATGGTGATAATCCAATGGACTTGAATTATCTAATAGTATTTAATGATGCTAGCCTATTTATGCATGGATGGATGCCAGATAACAGTTTTGTTGAGTTATTTGATAACCGAAGATTCTCTGACTATGTTGCATTGGCAATCGCTAATAATATCAACACAATGCCTACGTCAGAAATGATTCTTCTTAATAGAAATAACATGCCTCAATTACGATTAAGATAAATGTCACAGAATTAATTGAATAACCCCTTATTCTGTTATACACAATACCAATAATTCCCCGAGTAAAATAATAAATCATTAAAATAGGGATAATAATTATTAAGCAGTCTTAATAAGTAATTATAAAAGTTTTTATTTAGTGATTCCTAGTATTATACTCATAATTTAATTATGTACTTGGATTTAGTCGCCTACATAAATAAATATTAGTAAAATCTGAATTTTAGAGTAAATACTAAAAGTAGTTACTAAAGTAAGTATCGTATAGTTGGTTATTACCTCCGCCTTCCAAGTGGATGACTCCAGTTCGAATCTGGATGCTTATATTTAAACGACGAAAGTCGAATACTCATCGTTATGATGACGCAACAAGCCAATATGCTTTAATAAAAATTATGACAAACTTCTTTATTAATTCACCTTTAGAACAATTCGAAGTTCTTCCATTTATCAGTGTTAACGCACCTATTTTTGGAAACTTTAACCTATCATTAACAAACCTAGGATTTTACACAATCATCGTAACTTTCTTAGTACTATCACTACACATTGTAGCTAACAACTCATTCAAACTAATTCCAAGCAAATGGTCAGTTGCATTAGAAAGAGCATACGCTTCAGTACAAGGAATGGTACGAGACCAAATTGGAGCAAACAACGAAATCTACACTCCATTTATTTACTCACTATTCTTCTTCATTATCATTGCTAACCTTAACGGTAACATTCCTTACGGATTCACAGTAACAACATCAGTTATTGTATCTATTGGACTATCAGTAATGATCTTCATTGGAGTAACAACATTAGGACTAAAAATCCACGGAGTACACTTCTTCGCATACTTCATTCCATCAGGAACACCTCTAGTTCTAGTACCAATGTTAGTTCTTATTGAACTAATTTCATACATGGCTCGAGCAGTTTCACTTGGAGTTCGATTATTCGCTAACATGGTAGCTGGTCACACACTACTAAAAATTCTTTCAACATTCCTATTCAAACTATTCACATCAGGAATTATCGTTGCAGCATTAACTCTAATCCCATTCGCTATCTTTGTGGCCCTTATCGGATTAGAACTAGCAGTATCAGTTATCCAAGCATACGTATTCTGTGTTCTAACATGTTCATACATTAAAGATGCAATTAATCTACACTAATGGGCATAAATAAATTTATATCCCCAAAAAGTTTTGTTATTAAAAGAGACATAATATAAAATTATGGGGAGTTTATGTTATTATGTGTTTGATTTTGACACAGATGAAGGAAGTAATACTAATGCACTTAGGTATACTAAGATTAATCCAATGTCTCCACCAAATACTGATTCTAATGAACTTCCTAATAAGATAGGTGTAAATAGTAAGAATAGGAATGAAATTAGTCCTAAGATAATGTATAGAGCATAGCTTGTAATAATTCCTGTATCGTAACTTGCAATGTTTCGACTTGTGTTTGTTAATACATTACTTAGTCCGAATGGTCCTACTAATTCAACAATTCCTCGGTCAATTACTTTAGAAATTGTGTGTCCTAGTTTTAATCCACCTGTAATAATGTATCCATTATATACGTTATCAATTAACCATTTTCCGTTTAGGAATGCATATACTGTTTTACCTAATGCACTATCTGTTAGGTGAATTGTGAATAGTGGTGCGGCATGGTATAGGTATAATGCTAATCCTGCTCCGAAGAAACTACCAATTGCTGGTAGAAGTTTTAGTAATAATGGTAGACCGAATTCTGCTTCAATTAATGAAATGTGGTCTGGGTGTTGGAATAGTGCTGTTGAAAGGAAGTCTGTTCCAACTCCTACGAATGCATCTTTAGCTACATACCCGAATCCAATTGACATAATTGATAGAATTACTAATGGAATAACAATAATCATAGGTGCTTCGTGTGCGTGTAGATAATCACCTTTAGGAGCATTAGGTACTGTGAAGAATGTTAATGAAATTAATCGGAAACTATAGAATCTTGTAAACACAGCAGAAATAGTTCCTAGCCAGTATGCTGCATTACCTGATACTTGGTATTGTCCTAGAGCTACTTCTAGAATTAGATCTTTTGAATAGAATCCTGTTAAGAATGGGAATGCCATTAATGAAAGAGATCCGATTAACATAGCTGTGTATGTGAATGGTAAGAAGTTAACTAATCCTCCTAGTCGTCGTAGATCTTGTTGGTCAGCCATTCCGTGAATTACTGCTCCAGCAGCTAGGAATAGAAGAGCTTTGAAGAATGCATGGTTAACAAGGTGGAATAATGCTACGTTGTATTGTGAAAGACCAACAGCCATGAATAGGTAACCCATTTGTGACGGCGTATTATCGAAATATTATTTCTTCCTATTATTTCTAATAGGCCTAGATCATGTCTTAATTAATATATCTAGTTTTTCTACTTCTTTCAATACAAAGTAAACTTAAGATAAAGAGCGAAGATAGAAAAACCGAAAAGGCGATATATCAATTTTTATTTTATGATCGTTGAAGTTGTATTACCAACTTACTAATTTTTTTTTTCTTTTTAGTAATTAATTAAATTTTAAACATGCATATATTAAATGGGTTAAATAGTTTTACTGTTTATCCACCTAATTTATACATAAAATCGGGATACATATGTGAAGAAACTAAATCAATTAAGGTTGGCATACTTGTTTTGAACATTCGAATTCGATTAGTATTTTTTGGTTTGTTATGTAAAACAACTGAAAAATGAATATTGTAATTAAGTAATAATTTCTGTAAGATTCTTCTTTAGTAAAATTATCTGAACAGAAATATACTGTATGATGTGAAACACTAAAATAACATTCATAAGCCAATGTGCTAAATTTAAAGGTGAAAAAATGTCTTCAATGAATTATGGTACAATTTTTACGTATTTACCTAGCTCTACATCAAATTCGTACCATAATCTATGTAATGAAATAAAAATAGGTAAACTTTTTGTATTAAAAGTCCATGACTTTCTGTCAGTATAGCTTACTACTTGTTTAGTAATAAGACAAAAGCTTTGAATGTTGATTCTAGTAGTCCCTTAAGATAATTTAGTCTTTTATTCCCCATATGCATTTGGAAATATCTAGAATTTCCACGTTTTGTGATAGTAGCATCTTCTAACCTGTGATTGTTTGTAAAAATTTTTTAGGTAAAGCTAATAAAATAGGTGGTAGACTACATTGTAAAACATTAACATTTACATCATGATTTAAAAATAGTGTAAATGTTAAGAAGAGAGTAATTGCCATATATAAATAATTTAAATTTGTTAACATGTTGAGTAAGCAATTACTCGTTTTAGATCATTTTGTAGTAAACCTGTAGTTGCTGCGAAGAATGCTGTAAGAGCACCAACCCATGTAATAACTACTAGAACAGTAGGTCCATATTCGATAATAGGAGATGATCGTAACATTAAGTATACTCCAGCTGTTACAAGAGTAGCTGCGTGAATTAGAGCAGATACTGGAGTAGGTCCTTCCATAGCGTCTGGAAGCCATGTGTGTAGTCCTAATTGAGCTGATTTAGCCATAGCCCCTACTAGAAGAAGTAATCCAATAATAGTAATAGCTGTTTCGTTAATGTAAGGAGCTACACTGAACACTGTTGCATAATCAACGTTTCCGAATACCCATAGAATTGCAAAGAATCCTACAGATAAGAACATATCACCAACTCGGTTCACTGTTAGAGCTTTAATCCCTGATTTGTTTGCTTGAATTCGTGTGTACCAGAAGTTAATTAGTAAGAATGAAGAAATACCAATACCTTCCCAACCAATGAATAAGATTAAGTAGTTATCTCCTGCTACTAATACTAGCATGAAGAAAGTGAACATTGATAAGTATGAGAAGAATCGTTGGTTATGTGGGTCTCCAGCCATATATGAGATTGAGTAAAGGTGTACCAGTGATGATACAACTAATACTGGAAGCAGCATAGATACTGTAAGACTATCGAATAGGAATCCCCATTGTACTAATAGAGATTCTGAGTCGATCCAACTAAATAGTTCGATAGAAACAGGAGAGTTACATAGTCCAACTTCGTAGAATGCCACTAATGCTAATAAAGCACTAGACATTAGACAACCAGTTGTAACGATGTGTGCACCTGTAACACCTAATTTTCGTCCAAGAAGACCAGCAGTAGCTGATCCAAATAATGGAAGTGCAAGAATTGAAAGATACATTATGTACGTAATGAAATGTTACCTCGTAATCGGTAGTATGCTACTAAAATACCTAATCCAATTGCACTTTCTGCTCCAGCAATAGCAATAATGTATACTGAATATGTTTGTCCCATAATGTCATCGAATTGGTATGAACTAACTAATACAAGTAGTGTAACAGCAAGTAACATCATTTCAATAGAAATAATCATTAGAATGATGTTTTTTCGGTTAAGAATGAAACCTAGAATTCCAATAAGGAATAAAACTAGTGATAATGTCATATTTAGATATTATTTCCATATGGTGCTAGTGTAATAAAGATATTAATTATAATTAATATAAGAAGATATTTTAAGCATTAAAAATGATTGATACATTAGAAAAATATTGGATATTTTTCTATTAGAGGCTCTAGAATCGAACTAGATTGTAAATTACCATTCCTTTTATTAAGAAAACAAGGACGGAGGGAATTGAACCCCCACAAATCGGATTGGAATCGATTATACTACCATTATACTACATCCTTTTATTTTATTAAATAGTACATTACTTTTAAACCAACTCACTTTTAATTTTCATAGTATAAAAAATTATTATAGAGCTCATAGAGAATCGAACTCTACTCCCCAAATTTGCAATTTAGGTCCAAGAAACCACTTGTGAGCCCTTGCTTTTTCATTTCTTTGTTTTTATTTTCTAAATTGATATAAGAAAAAGGGAATTTCTCCGCTTTTTCCCTTCCTCTTCATGATAAAGTAAACTGAAGAAAAAGTGGAGAAAGAGAAAAGGGGGGATATGGCAAAAATAAGAAAATTGGAAAATTAGTATCACTAAGCTAATGGCACTTTTCGTTGCTTATACATGTGACCTATCAAAGAGGTAGTCTACCTCTTACCATGTGTTAATAAATAACACAAATATAGTCGCCTTTAGTAGACTTCAATAGCTTATATGCTTTCAGCTTTTATTCTTAACGTTTGTAGCTACCCAACGGTGCCGATAGAGAAATTATATCAACAATTGGTACACCAGAGAAACGCAGATCCCGGTCCTTTCGTACTAAGGACCCATCTAAATTTGACTATTCTTGAATGTGGAAGATAGGAACCATACTGACTCACATCGTATTGAACCCAACTCGCGTACCTTTTTAATCTGCGAACAGCAGAACCCTTCCTAGATTGTGCACCAGGAGGATAAGGTGAGTCGACATCGAGGTGGCAAACAGCTCTGACAATATGAACTCTCGAGAGCTATTACCCTGTTATCCCTAGCGTAACTTTTATTTCTTGAGCGATGACCTTTCCATAAAGGATCACCGGATCACTAAGTCCTACTTACGTATCTGTTCGACTTATCAGTCTAGCAGTTAAGCATGTTTTACCTTTACATTTCTATACGTTCTACATAACGAATTAGTGTCCATCTAATATAAACATACCTTTGAAGTCCTCCGATACTCTATTGGAGGAAACCGTCCCAGTTAAACTACCAGCTAGTCAGTTTTTCCTTTATAGGATTAATTTTCATCTGAAATTAATAAGGGTGTTTCATTAATGTCTTACGACTACCCTCTACGCTACGATTGTTTCAAATGAAAATACTAACTAATTATAGTAAAGCTGCATAGGGTCTTCCC
>Ga0164241_10001779_pt1 | contig 25318 bp, 27 predicted proteins | sample OricomyardsoilBY_FD_108780 | JGI IMG/M metagenome (GOLD analysis project Ga0164241, IMG submission 108780) | Backyard soil microbial communities from Emeryville, California, USA - Original compost - Back yard soil (BY) | ecosystem: Environmental > Terrestrial > Soil > Unclassified | place: USA... | reverse complement strand
GCGCGCTCTCGGAAAGGGGCCAGTGCGTCGCGGGTCAAACCGCCGACATCGTCGACGGCTCTCCCGCTGCGCCTGGCCCGGCTCGGGCTGGTCGTGGGACTGCCCCTGCTCACCTCCGGATGCGTGAAGTCCGGGATCTCGCAGAAGTCCACCCACACCCACGACCTCTTCTTCATCATCTTGTGGCTGGCCCTCCCGGTGTTCCTCTTCGTCGAGGGCATGCTGCTGGTCAGCGTGATCGCCTTCCGGAAGCGGGCTGGCGACGATTCCGTACCGGTCCAGGACTACGGCAACAACCGTGCGCTCTTCGCGTTCTTTGCCGGGCCGTTGGTGATCGTCGTGGTTCTGCTCGGGTTCGGGGAGCACACCTTGTCGACCGTTGACCATGTTGCCGCTCACCCCGACCTCGACGTGACCGTGACCGGCTTCCAGTGGGAGTGGTCCGCGACCTATCCCAAGGACGCGTTCACCGTCAGCGGCGTCACCCTGAAGAGCCCCATGGTGATGGAGATCCCGGTCAACAAGACGACTCGCATCACGTTGAAGTCGAACGACGTGATCCACGAGTTCTACGTGCCGGACCTGCTGTACATGAAGAACGCTGTTCCCGGCCATCCCAACGTGTTCTCGGTGACGCCGACAAAGGTCGGCACCTACCACTCCCAGTGCGCGCAGTACTGCGGACTCTGGCACTCCAAGATGAAGTTCGACCTCAAGGTGGTGTCCGCCGCTGACTTCGCCACCTGGGTGGCCCAGGAGAAGAAGGCCAACGCGCCCAAGGGCACGTGCACCCCGACGGGGTCGTCGGTCACTCTCACCGCGCACAACATCCAGTGGGACCAGAAGTGCATCGCCGTCGAGGCCGACAAGCCGATCAAGGTCACCATCGACAACAAGGACGCCGGCATCGCCCACGACTTCGGGGTATGGACGAGCGCCAAGCTCAAGCACGAGTTCTTCCACACGGGAAAGGTGACCGGCGTGGCGACCAAGACCTTCACCCTGCCGGCGCTCAAGCCCGGGAAGTACTACTTCCAGTGCGACATCCACGGTCCCGCCATGTCGGGAACCCTGGTCGTCGGATCGAAGTGAGGAGGGGGATCGACGATGTCCGTCACTGATCTGAAGACGCCACAGGTGGCTCCCCGGCCGGAGCGGATCCTGTCGTGGCTGACGACCACCGACCACAAGAAGATCGGGATCATGTACCTCTTCAACTCGTTCGCGTTCTTCGCCGTCGGCGGGGCGCTGGCGATGATGATGCGGACGCAGCTGATGAAGGCGGACAACACGTTCCTGTCCACGAGCACCTACAACGAGGTGTTCACGATGCACGGCACGATCATGATCTTCCTGGTGGTGCTGCCGCTCTTCTCGGGCTTCGGGAACTACTTCGTCCCGCTCCAGATCGGTGCTCTGGACATGGCGTTCCCTCGGGTGAACGCACTGTCGTTCTGGCTGCTCCCCGTGGGGGGACTGACCCTGTTGGCGGGATTCCTCACGCACGGCGGTGCGGCCGCGGCCGGTTGGACCAACTACGTGCCCCTCGCCCTGCAGGAGGGCACCGGCGAGGACCTGTGGATCCTGGGCCTGGCCATCGTGGGGACCAGCTCCCTGCTGGGCGCGATCAACTTCATCGTCACGGTGCTGCGGTTGCGCGCACCAGGGATGACCATGGTCCGCGTCCCGATCTTCACGTGGGCCACGTTGAGCACGTCGATCCTCGTCGTGCTGGCCGTCCCGTCGCTGACCGCCGCGCTGGTGATGCTGTTCACCGACCGGCACCTCGGCACCGTCTTCTTCGACCCGGCCCATGGCGGGTCGGTCGCGAACTACCTGAACACGTTCTGGTTCTTCGGCCATCCCGAGGTCTACATGCTGATCATGGGCGCCTGGGGGATCACCTCGGAGATCGTGCCCGTGTTCAGCGGCAAGCCCCTGTACGGCTATCGAGGCGTGATCCTCGCCCTGATGCTGGTGATGGCGCTGTCCTTCACGGTCTGGGGCCACCACATGTACACCACCGGCCTGGTCGACGACCCGTTCTTCTCCGTCACCACCGAGCTGATCTCGGTGCCGACGGGGGTGCTCTTCTTCAACTGGCTGTTCACCCTTTGGAGAGGCCGGATCCGGTTCGAGCCGGCGATGCTCTTCGCCCTCGGCTTCATCTCACTGTTCGTCGTGGGTGGGATCGACGGGGTGTGGATGTCCGCGGTGGCCGCCGACTATGCGATCCACGACACCTACTTCGTGGTCGCGCACATCCACTACGTGCTCTTCGGCGGCAGCATGTTCGCGGTCTTCGCTGCGATGTACTACTGGTTCCCCAAGATGACCGGACGGACGCTCAACCGGAAGCTGGGCTACTGGCACTTCTGGATGGTGTACGTCGGGTTCAACGTGACGTTCTTCCCGATGCACTTCCTGGGCCTCGACGGGATGCCGCGCCGGATCGCGTCGTACGACAGCAACACCGGCTGGGGCACGACCAACTTCATCGAGACGATGGGGGCCTACCTGATCGCGCTGGGGATGCTGGTGGCACTGGCCAACCTGGTGATCACGCTTCGTCAACCCGCCGACGCCACGGCCGACCCGTGGGAGGGCAACACCTTGGAGTGGGCGACCTCGTCGCCGCCACCACCGCACAACTTCGACGCGCTGCCCGAGGTGTACTCCGAGCGTCCCGTGCGCGACCTCAGGCTGGCTGCCACTACGCCGGCGGAGGAGGTCTCATGAGCGCCGAGAACCCGGTCGCACCGGGCGGGCCGGCTACCGAGCTGATCGACCAGCACGCAGTGGCCAGCGCCAGCAGCACGGTGACCGGGATGACCCTGTTCGTGGCCTCCGAGGCGGTGTTCTTCGCGGCGTTCCTCGGCATCTACGCCACGTCGTACACGTCTGCCGCCGCCTGGCCACCGGCGGGGATGCCGACACCGTCGCTGGGCGTGCCGACGGCCGGACTGCTCGTCCTGCTCCTGAGTGGCCTCTCGATGACTCGGTGCGTGCGGCACATCCACCACCCGGACTACCCGCGCGGACTTGCTCCCTGGCTCGGCCTCACCGTCCTGGGCTCAGTCGTCTTCGCGGTGCTGGTCGCAGTGAGCATGACCGGGACCGGCTTCGGGATCGGGGACGGCATCTACCAGTCGCTGTTCTACGTGATGACCGGGCTCGAGCTGGCCCACGGCGTCGGCGGCGCGGTGCTGCTCGCCCTCCTGCTCGTACGGTTGCGGACCGGCGAGCTCGGCCTGCGCCGGGATCCGATCCAGGCGGCCGCGATCTACTGGTTCTTCGTGGTCGTCCTCGGGATCGTCCTCTACGCCGTCCTCGACCTGGCGGTGCAGTGATGAAGCTCCTGGGCCGGATCTTCCTGGCGTTCGGCGCCTTCCTGGTCGTGGCCGGAGTGATCTACGGGATCCACTCCCGTGAGTACCAGGGGCTCACCCTGATGCTCACGACGGCGGGCGGCGCGTTCCTGTTCGGTGGCTACCTCACGCAGGCCCTCCAGCGGGCGGCCGCGATCCAGGGCGCCGCGGAGGCGCCCGCACCCGAGGGCGAGCCGCACGTCGGGCCGACGATCTGGCCCCTGGTCTTCGCCCTGTCGATGGTGCCGCTCGTCGTCGGGGCTCTCGGCTCGCGGTGGGTGCTCGTGGTGGGGGGCGTGGCCTTCGTCGTCGCCGGCGTGGGTTGGCTGCTCGACGTGCAACGGCAATGGCAGGCCCACTACGGCGGTGAGCACGGGCCTCCCGCCCATGGGGTTGACGCACCGATGGACGGATAGGTTGGACGGGACCGATGACGACGAACGTCCGAAGGCTGACGCCGATGGCTCGTGCCTACGACCAGTGCGTGCGCTGCGGCAAGGCGACCCAGTGGGGCCACTCGGTGTGCCGTGAGTGCAACCCGGCCGGCCTGCCCGAGCCCAGCCCGTCGCAGTACCACGCCACCGTGTTCGCGGTGGTACTGCTCGTGATGGTCGTCCTCGCCGTCATCGGCATCGCCCTGCACTGACCGGAACCTGGCCGGTCATGTGGTCACTCCCCGCCGTGACGATCGGCCGCCGGTCCGCGGTGGTGGCCGCGCTGGTGTCGGCGGTGGCTCTGGCGGTGGTGGCCATGCCCCAGGCGGCATGGGGACACGCCGTACTCGTCTCGTCCGACCCCGAGCCCGGCGCCCAGGTCACGTCGACGCCATCGGTGGTCACGCTGGTGTTCGACGAGCCGTTGGTGTCGAGCCTCTCGCGAGCGACCGTGACCTCGCCGGCCGGCGCGACGTACACCTCGACGGTCTCCGGCAAGACCATGCACGTGCGGCTGGGCGGCAACCAGAGGGGGGTGTACCGAGTCGACTGGAAGACCGTCAGCGAGGTCGACGGTCACACCATCCAGGGAGCGTTCCGGTTCGGAGTGGGCGCGCCGGTCACCGGGGCCGCCGTGACCGCACCCGGTCCGAACGACGGCGACGTCGCGCTCTCAGTTCTCCGGGGCTTCGAGTACGCCGTACTGCTCCTGGCCTGCGGGATGGCGCTCCTCGACCTGGTCCGGAGGCGGCTGGCCCTGCGCCAGCCGCATGTGCTGGTTGCCGCCGCCCTCCTCGTCGCCGGACTCCTCGTCGTCGGTGCCGAGGTGGCGATCGCTGGATCCGGGCTCTCGGTGCGAGGGACCGTCGACTACCTGAGCAACGGCCTCACCGGCTGGGCACGGGTGACGCGGCTGGTCCTCGAGGCGACCCTGCTCGTCGTCGCCTGGTGGCGCGGCCGGCTGTCGGTCCTCCTGCTGGCCGGGATCATCGGGTCGGTGGCGGTCGCGGGTCACGGTGCGGACGTCGAGCCGCCGTGGGAGGGCATGGCCGTGAACGCCGCGCACCTCGCGGCGGCGGGCGTCTGGGTGGGCGGCATCCTGGCCCTGGCGCTGCTGCGGATCCGAGGCACGTGGCCGCAGGTCGGCCGGGAGGCGCTGGCCGGCTTCTCGCGGGTGGCGCCCTGGGCGTTCGGGGCGTCGGTGGTGCTGGGCGCGGTGCAGGCCTTCCAGCTGCTCGGGAGTCCGCAGCCCGTGCTCCACACGTCGTACGGGCTCACGCTCGTGGCCAAGTCCGTCGCCGTCGCAGCCATGGTGCCCCTGTCGTGGCTTGCCTGGCGGCGCGCGCGGGAGCACCTACGGGCGGAGGCCGCCGTGGCCGTGGTCGTGATCGCGGCGGCGGCCGCGCTGGCAGCCTTCCCGGTCGTGCCGAAGGAGGCGCGCGAGGCCGCCGAGGACGCCGCGCTGGCGGCGCAGGGCGATCACCCGGTCGTGGTCGCGAGCACCGCCTTCCCGCAGCCGGGTGACCTCACCATCGGCGGCCAGGCCGGCAAGGTGATGGTGGGGCTCACGGTGCATCCCGCGCGGCCCGGTCGCAATGCGGTGACCGTGTACCTGGCCAGTCCCGCCACCCGCACGACCACCGCACGGGTCGAGGTCGCCGGCCACTCGGTCGCCCTGACCTCCTGTGGGGTGCGCTGCCGGACCGGATCGGTCCGACTCGCCGGCCGCCAGCGGCTGGCGGTCCACGTGTCCGGCCAAGGCGCCGCGACGTACCGCTTGCCACGGCTACCGGTACCGGACGCGTCCGGTCTCGTCCGATCCGCCGCGCAACACATGGACGGTCTGCACAGCTACCGCGTGTCAGAGCGGCTCGCCGGCTTCCACACCCGATACGTCTACGAGCGACCCCATCGACTGTTCGTGCGCACCCGGTTCAGCAACGGCGTGCACGCCACGCTGTGGCTGGGGCGGCGCCTCTACCAGCGGGTGGGCGAGCGCAGTTGGCACCTGCAGACACGCGGTGAACTGGCCCCGGTGCCCTACTACCCCTGGTACCCGTTCCGGCCACTGGTCGACGCGCACGTCCTCGGCACGGTCCGTGTCGGTGGTCGCCCGGTGACCGTCGTCAGCACGTTCGGTGGTCACGGCAAGCATCCGGAGTCCGTGTGGTTCACGCTGTACGTCGACCCCACGACGCACGTGGTCGTGCAGTCGCGGATGTGGGCCCCGAACCACTTCATGCGCGATCGATACACGCACCTCGACGGGCGGGTCAGCCTGCCGTCTCCGACCCGGAGGGCGCGATGAGAAGCACCCCGTCGGTGGCGCCGACACCCGCAGCCGGTGGCCCGCCGTTCGCGGTCACCTCGTCCGTGGCCGGCAGCCAGAGCTCGAAGACCGAGCCGCCACCCGGGCGCGCATGGACGCGCACTGTTCCCCCGTGGCCCTCGCAGATCGCTTGGACGATGGCCAGGCCGAGGCCGACGCCCCGATGGTCCGAGTCGGGGCTGTGCGCGAACCGCTCGAAGATCCCGGGCAGCACCGAGTCCGGGACCCCCGGGCCGCGGTCGGACACGGAGATCACGTGATGACCGTCCTCGCGATGGGCGGACACGGAGATCGGCGTCCCCTGCGGGCTGTGCACGATGGCGTTGCCGATGACCTCGTCGAGCGCTTCGGCCACCCGGTCCGGGTCGACCCACGCGACGGTGTCCTCCACCCGGCCGAGTCGGACCTCGGCGTGCGTCCCGATCCAGCGCGTCGTCGTCTCCGTGACCAGGTGCCCCAAGGAGGTCTCGACCGGATAGAGGAAGTCGGGCTGCTCGCTCTTGGCCAGCTGCAGCAGGCGGTCGGTGGTCTTCTTCAGCCGGTGCAGCTCGTCCACGACCACCTGGGCGTCCTCCGCCGCGTCCGGATCCGAGGTGGTGCGCTGCAGGAGCTCGGCATGACCGAGCGCGATCGTCAGCGGCGTACGCAGCACGTGCGAGGCGTCCTGGACCAGTCGCCGGCTCTCCTCGAGCAGGGCGAGGTTGTGCTCGGACACCCGTTGGGTCTCCCGCTGCGCGGCTTCGCCGCGCCGGACGAAGAGGACCATCGCGATGAAGACCGCCGACATCAACGGGATCTCAGTGAGCTCGTCCGCCGCCTGGTCGCCGCTGATCACGTCCTCGAGCAGGGTGGCGCCAGTGACCACGACGATCACGGCCAAGGCTGCGGCAGTCGCCCGGATGGACCACACCCGCCAGCCGTAGATCAGCGACAACCCGATCCAGATGAAGTGGAACGGCACCGTCGCCCACTCTCGTAGCATGACGATGCCCCACGCGTTGACCGCGACGAAGACCCACCACCAGATCTCGACCTGGTGGCTGCTCCACAGCGTGCGCAACCAGCCGTCCTGGGACTCGACGTCAGAGATCGACGCCATACCCCACCCCACGCACGGTGGAGACGACCTCAGGGCCGAGCTTCTTGCGGAGGCGTCGTACGTAGACGTCGACGACGTTGGTCTCGGGGTCGAAGTCGTAGCCCCACACCTCGGACAGCAGACGCTGCTTCGAGACGCTCTCACCGGCGTGCCGCATCAGCTCGGCGAGCAGCGTCGACTCGCGACGGGTGAGGAGGACCGTCCGGGTCCCCACCTTCGCCTCGTGACGCACCGGATCGAGGACGAAGCCGCGGGCCCGCAGGGTGAGGGTGTCGGTCGTCGTCCGCTCCCGCAACCGGGCCCGAACGCGAGCGAGCAGCTCGTTGAGCGCGAACGGCTTGCCGAGGTAGTCGACCGCACCCTCGTCGAGCGCCCGGACCTTCGAGCTGGTGTCGGTCAGACACGACAAGACGAGGATCGCTTGCTCGGGCCGGCGGTGCAGGAGTCGCTTCAGCACCGACATGCCGTCCGTGCCCGGCATCACCAGGTCGAGGATGACCAACCCGTACGTGTGCTCCACCGCCAGGCGATACCCGTCCTCGCCGTGCTCGGCAATATCTACGTCGACACCCTCGGCGCGAAGGGCGCGAGACACGAAGTGCAGGACACCTGGCTCGTCGTCGACCACGAGCACTCTGTCTCGGGTCATGACATGGCCACCCCACATCCTCCCGAGACCAAACTTCAGCAGTTTAGGCACGTTGGAGGCCGTCCGAACCTGGTCACGGCGACGTACGGGCGGAGGGCTGCGGTGAGATGACAGGATTGTCACGTGAGCGCGCTTCTGGCGCCGTGCGGATCGCGATGCTGCTCGCCGGCGTCGTGTCCGTGCTCGGTGCTTGCACCTCTCCGACCGGCGCGGCTGGAGGCGCGGCCAGTGCGGACACCGCACCCTGTCCCCGGGGGCACGGGCGCGAGATCGCGGATCTCCCTCGGCTCACGCTCGACTGCCTGACCGGACCTGGCGTGGTCCAGATCTCCCGCTTGCACGGCAAGCCGGAGGTGATCAACGTCTGGGCGTCCTGGTGCGGTCCCTGCCGGGAGGAGATGCCGATGCTCGAACGAGAGCACGACCGGCTGGGTGGCCGGGTCCTGTTCCTCGGGGTCGACGTCAAGGACTCGCGCTCCGCAGCGCGTTCGTTCCTCGCCCGGCACGGGGTCAGCTATCCCCAGGTCTTCGACCCCGACGCCGACCTCCCCCTCCGGCTGAGACTGCAGGGGGTGCCGAACACGCTGTTCGTGGACGCCTCCGGCACCGTCGTGGATCGCGTCATCGGGCGCCTCGACGAGCAGTCGCTCGCCGAGGGCTTGTCTCGCCTCGGTCGCTGACCCGGCGCTTGTTCACGCCGACGACGCCTCACCCGTCACTTGTCCACGCGGTTCAGCGCGCCAGCAGCCCGGTGAGCGCCTGCTCCGCCTCGCGCACGACCTCGTCGACGTCGATGTCGACCAGACGCCCGCTCTGCTTGCGGATCCGGCCGTCCACGATCACGGTGTCGACGTTCTCGGGTCCCACGGCGAGCGCCAGCGTGTTGGTGACGTCGGTGACGGGAGCCGTCGTGATGTCGTGCGTGCGCACCAAGATCAGGTCGGCGCGCTTGCCCGGGGTCAGCGAGCCGACGACGTCGTCGAGACCGAGGCACCGAGCGGCGTCGATCGTCGCCAGCTCGAGCATCCTCCGGGTCGGGGCGACCAGCTCCTCCTCGGCCTGCGCCCGGTAGAGACCGGTCGCGAGACGGATCGCCGACCACGGGTCACCGGTCCCGGTCAACGAGAGCGTGTCGGCGGACAGGCCGAACAGGATGCCGTCCCGGTCGAGCTGACGCACCGGCGGTACGCCGTACCCGATCAGCAGCTCGGACCACGGACTGATGCTGACCGACGCTCCCGAGTCGCGGATCATCGCCCGCTCGGCCACGTTCGTGTAGAGCGCGTGCACGAGCTGGGTGGCCGGCGTCAGCATCCCCTGGTCGCCCAGCTGCCGCACCATCTCCAGCTCGCCGTGGGCGCGAGTCGCGTTGGCGTGATAGCTGACCGGGAGGCCAGAGGCCACGGCGGACGCGTACTCCGCCCGGTACACCTCGGGAGGCGCCAACCCAGGTTGCCGCCCGGCCAGGCCGAGATGCATCAGCGGGAGCCGGGCCGAGGCGAACCACTCACGGCCCACGCGCTCGATGTCGTCGAGGTCGGCCAGGGCGTCCACGGGGTGCCCCTGCGGCACACCGTAGGAGAACCTCCCGCGCAGCCCGATCGCCTCGTGCGCGCGCAGGGTGCCGTCGGCATGCTCGGGTGAGCGGAGGTTGTGCGACCAGTCATGGACCGTGGTGATGCCGTGGTGCAGGGCCTCGACGAGGCCGAGCCGTACGCCGTGGAACAGATCACCGGGCTCGCAACGGCGACCGTTCGCGGCGTTCAGTGCGAAGTACGCCGTCTCGGGCGACGAGCTCGACATCGCCCGGAAGAGCGTCGTCCAGTAGTGGCAGTGCGTGTCGACCAGACCCGGCATCACGACCATCCCTGCGGCGTCGAGGCGCGGCGCTACCACGTCGAGCGAGGGCCCGACCGCGACGATCACCCCGTCGCGAACGTGGACGTCACCGGAGGGCGGGTCCCCTACCTCGGCGTCCATCGAGACCACGTAGCCACCGGCGACGACGTACTCACTCGCGACCATCGCTGGAACGTAGCGCGGTCTACCGGGACGCGCTCAGCCGATGTGTTCGGCCAGCGCGACCAGGATCCCTTCGGGCCCGCGGACGTAGGCCATCAGCCAGCTGTTCTCGTGCTGACCGATGCCTCCGACAAGTCCGTATCCGTCCGCCGCCAGGTCGTCGACCCTCGCCCGCAGGTCGGTGATCTCGAAGCACACGTTGCGCAGACCCAGCTCGTTCGCCATCGCGTCGGGCGATCCGGGCTCGTGGTCGGGCCTGATGAACCTCCCGAGCTCGAGCCCGGTACCCCCGCCCGGCGGACGCAGCATGACGATCTCGGTCCGCGCGTCCGGGATGCCACTGACCGTGTCCAGGAACTCGCCCTGCTGGAACATGCGGCCTTCCACCTCGAGCCCCAGCTTGACGAAGAACCCTGTCACCAGGTCGAGGTCGGCGACGGTGATTCCGATGTGGTCGAACTGCCTGATCTGTGACATGACTGCCATCCTCCCTGCGTGGCTGGTCCTCACTCCAAGAACGAAGCTGCCAGAGCCATCTCGACATGCCTCGAGGCTTGCGGACCAAACGTGGAGTTCACCTCAGCCCGGAGGTCCCGACTACCGCGCGCAGTCTTGCCCGAACGTCCATCCGACCGGTGGGTCTGCTGGTTGGTCGCACGGCCTCACCCGAGGACCTCCTTGATCAGGTGTTCGACTCGCTGTCGGATCTGGTCGCGGATGGCCCGGACGACGTCGATGTCCTGTCCGGCGGGGTCGTCGAGCACCCAGTCCTGGTAGCGCTTGCCGGGGTAGAAGGGGCATTCGTCGCCGCAGCCCATGGTGACTACGACGTCGGACTCTTTGACAGTGGCGTCGGTCAGGAGCTTCGGCGTCCGGCTGGTGATGTCGATGCCCTCTTCGGCCATCGCGGCCACGGCGACGGGGTTGACCTGGTCGGCGGGTTGCGAGCCTGCCGAGAGCACCTCGATGCGGTCACCGGCCAGACGTTGGAGATAGCCTGCGGCCATCTGGGACCGGCCGGCATTGTGGACGCACACGAACAGGACGGTCGGTCGCCCGGCTTCGTTGGCTGCGGAGGTCATGGCCTTTCCTCGGACATGAGCGGCCAGGTGTCCGGGGCGGCACTGTCGGGCAGGACATCTGCCTCGGAGATGTCTGCGTAGAGGAGCACAACGGCGCCGACGCCGAGGGCTCCTCCGATGAGCTGCATCAGGACGAAGCCCGGCATCGCGGCCGGTGCGATGCCGGCGAAGGTGTCGGACAGGGTCCGGGCGATGGTGACCGCGGGGTTGGCGAAGCTGGTCGAGCTGGTGAACCAGTAGGCCGCGGTGATGTAGCCACCCACAGCCAACGCGACGGTCTCGATGCGCGGTGACCGCAGCGCCCCGAAGACGACCACCACGAGTCCCAGGGTCGCGACGACCTCGCCGAGGAGGTGCCCGCCGGTGGCTCGGTGGTGGGTGGAGATGGAGACGGCGTCGAGGTCGAACATCAGGTTCGCGACGACGGCGCCCACGATGCCACCGACGATCTGGGCGGCCACCAGTACGACGGCATCTGGGCTGGTGATGCGACCGAGCGCGCGTTCGACCAGGGTCACGACCGGGTTGAACGAGGCCGACACCGGCTGGAGAGCCAGGATGAGAGCGACCAGGGCGGCGCCGGTGGCCACGCTGTTCTCGAGCAGCTGGAGGCCGGTGTCGCCGGGTGACAGCCGCTGGGCAGCGATGCCGGACCCGATGACCGCCGCGACCAGGAACGCGGTGCCCAGCAGCTCCGCGGTGGCTCGGCGTACCAGCCGCGGAACACGGGCTGAGGTGCCAGCGGACATCAGACCGTGACACCGCCGAGCATGGTGGCCAGGTCGCTCAGCGCGCGGACGTTGACCCGGTAGTAGACCCACACACCCCGCTTCTCACGGTCCAGGATGCCGGCCTCGTGCAGCAGCTTGAGGTGGTGGCTGATGGTCGGCTGGGACAGGTCAAAGGCGTCGTTGAGATCGCACACGCACGCCTCGCCGTCGGCGTGGGACGCGACCAGCGAGACCAGACGGAGCCGGACCGGGTCGGCCAGCGCCTTGACCAACGGCACGATACGGTCCGCCGCTTCGGTCGTCAGCGGCTGGCGGGTGACCGGGGAGCAGCACGCGACCGCCTCGACCGGCGTGAGCTCCAGCAAGGACTTCGACATATCTCAATATTGACAGAGTTCGATGTCTGTGGCAACGTGTGACCGTCCGAACACATCGAAGTACATCAATGTCTGTGAGGCCCGCCCATGTCCCGAGTCCAGCTCGCGCTCAACGTCGACGACATCGAGGAGTCGATCGCGTTCTACTCCAAGCTGTTCGCCACGGAGCCGGCCAAGATCCGGCCCGGCTACGCCAATTTCGCTCTCGTCGAGCCGCCGTTGAAGCTGGTCCTCATCGAGAACCCCGGCAAGGGCGGGTCACTGAACCACCTGGGCGTCGAGGTCGCCGACACCGACACCGTCGACGCCGAGCAGACCCGACTGGCTGAGGCCGGGTTCACATCCGTCGACGAACGCGACACCACCTGTTGCTACGCCAAGCAGGACAAGTTCTGGGTCTCCGGCACGCCGAACGGCGAGTCCTGGGAGATCTACACCGTGCTCGCCGACAGCCCCACCGCCAACGGTGAGGCCGAAGGCCAGCAGTGCTGCACGAACCTGCTGGCCGACCCCTCCCCCGCCCAGGCCCAGGCAACCCCCTGCTGCACATGACGAGAGCTGACCGCCGCGCGGGTCGCCAGGTGGTGACCGGCGGGCAGGACGACCAGGATCGGGTCCGTACGTCAGATGTTCCTCACAGACGCCTTTCAGGGCTGGTGTCGGGGCGCGCGCGTAGTCGAAGGTCGTAGGCCCCACCGCGCGCTGACCTTTGTCCTCACACTCAGATGAGCGCCGACACCCGATGGCCGGATGGGGTGCTGTCGCTCGCGACGATGCCGCGGTGCGCTGCTAAGGGCTGCCGGCCTCTTTGAGAGCGAGGGCTGCTTGGACCAGGGCGGCGTGGGTCAGCGCCTGGGGGTAGTTGCCGAGGTGATGTCGGGTCAGCGGGTCCATCTCCTCGCCGTAGAGCCCGAGGGGGCTCGCCAGATCGATGAGGTCGTCGAACAGTGCGGTTGCCTCGGAGATCCGGCCGGTTTCGGCCAGCGCTCGGACCAGCCAGAACGAGCACGGCAGGAAAGCGCCTTCCCGGCCGGGGAGGCCGTCGTGTCCGGGCGGGTACCGATAGAGCAGGGGGGTGCCGGCGTCGAGGTCATGCACGATGGCGTCAAGGGTCCCCTGGACCCGTGCGGAGCTGGGTGTCTCGAACTCGAGCTGCGGCAAGATCAGCAGGGCAGCATCCACGTCCTGGGACCCGTAGCTGCGGACGTAGCTGCCTTTGTCGGGGTCGTAACCGCGGGAGATGATCTCCTCGCGGAGCTCGGACCGCGCTGCGGTCCATCGGCGCGTACGTCGCGCGCTGGTCCGGTGGTGGGCGGCGATGCGCAGCGCGCGGTCCAGGGCGAGCCAGGCCATCAGCTTGGAGTGCACGTGGTGGGCCAGATCTGCCCGCACCTCCCAGATGCCGGCATCGGGCTCGCGCCAGCGGGCCGCGACGGAGTCGGCGAACCCGGCCATCGTCCGCCAGGTCTCGGAGTACAGCCGGTGCCCGGCCAGGGTGAGGAGCCACGCGGCGTGGAGGACCCAGCCGTAACCGTCGAGCTGGTGTTGATCGGCGGCGCCGTTGCCCTGGCGGACCGGCACGCTGGCGGCGTAGCCCGGCCAGTTCTTCAGCTCCCGCTCGGGTGTGGGGTGCTTTCCGTGCAGGGTCAGCAGGACCGGTAGGTGTGGGCGGTCGAGGCGAGTGGCGCTGAGCAGCCAAGCCAAGAAGGCGCGGGCCTCTTCATGCTTGCCCACCCCGAGGAAGGCAGCGATTCCGATGCTGGCATCGCGGGGCCAGGCGTAGCGGTAGTCCCAGTTCCGAACTCCGCCGAGGACCTCGGGCAGTGAGGTCGTGGGGGCTGCGACCGGGGCCCCCGACGGGGAGTAGGTCAGCAGGCGCAACGTCAGCAGACTTCGAACCACCACGTCGCGTCGAGGCAGCGTCGCGTCGATGTCGTGACACCAGGCTCTCCAACGCAGCTCATCGCGCGCCAGCGCCTCCCAGGCGGTCTCGGGGTCGAGGTAGGTGAGTGGTTCGCGGTCGGCGACGGTCAGCACCAGGGTGAACGGTCGGTCGGGGGTCACGGTCACCGTGTGGGACACACCGGGATCAATGTGCACGCCGGGGGTTGTCCTCAAGGCGACGGCCGTGGTCGGCCAGGTGCAGACCAGGACTCGGTCATGGTGTCGGTGTTGGATCCGCGGACTCCGGTGGTCCTCCCCCAGACGGGGGTCGAAGATGATGGTCGCCTCGACCGGGCCCTCGGTGGCGGTCAACCGTCGGACCAGCATCGTGGACGGCAGGAGGTGGCCCTTGACTTCGGCCACCATGCCCTCGGTCAGCGTCAGCGGCCCCGCACCCGTGCTCCAGGTCGTCTCCAGTGTGACGGACTCGGGGCGGTAGCTGCGGCTCGTCAGCGCGATAGGGCGGGTGGGGGCGACACCGAACCTTCCAGCGGCCGGTCCACCGACCAGACGACCGAACACCGGGCGACCGTCGAAGCGAGGCACACACAGCCAGTCAACAGACCCGTCCGGGCCGACCAATGCAGCGCTGCGGGTGTCACCGAGCAAGGCGTAGTCCTCGATGGCGGTGCCGCCAGCGTCGTCACGAGCGGACATCAGCGGTCCCGTCTCAGTGAACACTGAGCAGCATCCCCAGCGCCGTGCCGTAGGCGACGTGGGCGATGAAGGTGACCAAAGGTGTCTGCGCACCGTAGTTGAGGCCGAGGAGTCCAGGCGGCTCGAGGACCGCAGTGGATTCCAGACCGGCACGGTTGGACGCCATCCGCGGATGTACGCCGACGAGCAGCGGAACCAGCACCATCAACGCGACCGCACCGTGGAGCGCGCCGAACAACGCACCGACCCACCAGGTCGCCTGTCCCAAGACTGCGAAACACGCGGCGTAGCCGGCAGCAAACCCTTGTCCCACGACCAGGTGGAACACGAACCCTGCGACCCGTGCCCGGTCGGGATCCGGGGTGACCACTGTGCCCAGGATGAGAGGCAGGTCCAGGCGGCTCAACCCGCCCAGCTGGGCGCAGATCATCAGTCCGGTCAGGACGGTCGTCGCGATGAGCCCGAACAGCGCCCATCCTGCCCAGTCCACCTCAGTCGTCCAGCATCGCCAGCGCGAGGGCGTCGGATTCTGTGCAGAAGCGCGTCGCGGTCATGCTGTGTGTTCCTCCGTAGACTGCTCGCGTTGTGCCTGTTCTCAAGATGCCCCAAACGCGACCAGGGAGTCGCGGTGGGATCCCGGCCAACTACGGACTGAGTCCTTGCCGGAGCCCGGCAGCCAGGGGATTCGGTTTCCGACCGACCGCAGGCGCTGCCTCGACCATCGGGTCCATGGATAGTGCGATCACGGTGATACCAGCCCGGTGTCGACCCGGTGGCGCTGATGACGGGATCAGCGAGTCGATGGAGGCCCCACAATGAGAGGTTCTCGACGTACGGCTACGGAGGATCTATGACGATCCCGACCCTGACCTCTCGCCGACTGCGGCTCCGTGCCTGGACGGTTGCCGATGCCGAGGCCGCTCTCGCTGTCTACAGTCCTCAAGAGGTGACCCGGTGGTTGAGCCCTGACATGGACGCGGTCCGCGACGGTCACGAGATGCGGCTGGTCCTACAACACTGGGTCGCCGAGAACCATCGCAGCGCGCCACCCACCGGCCGATGGGCCATCGAGCTGGCCGAGCAGAGCCGAGTCATCGGGGGGATGACGCTGTTGTACCTGCCGCCCGGGGGCACGGACCTCGAGATCGGGTGGCAGCTGGACCCCGACTTCTGGGGCCACGGATACGCCGCCGAGGCTGGCCACGAGGTGGCGCACTGGGCCCTGGAGTACCCCGGGGTAGACGAGGTCTTCGCAGTGGTCCGTCCGACCAACACTCGCGGCGCCGCCACGGCCGAACGGATCGGCATGGAGTGGGTCGGCGAGACCGACAAGTACTACGACCTGCACCTGCAGGTGTACCGGGTGCGCGCGGCCGACCTGGATCAGCCCCTGGCCGACCAGCAGTACGGCGCCGACCAGCATCGCTCGTCGCGGTAAGGGCTCGCCTCCCAGGATCAGGGCGGTCCTCTTCGACCTCGACTGCGTCCTCGTCGACTCCAAGCCCTGATGGGTAAAGGTGCGTCTTGCCGACCACCAGCAACCTTGCGACTCGAAGTCGGCCGACCAAGTACCCGCTCTTCGGAAGCTGAACGCAGCATCGTGGAAAGAGATCTGAGTCCCAGTCATCGCCAGTGGGGCTGGCTGGTCACTCACCACGAAAGGCCCCGACATGAACACTCGAACCATCGAACACAGGCCGACTGCGACGGCCCTTCTACAGCGCGTCCGCAGCGACCCCGCCTACGGCGCCTTCGTGCTGCTCTACGTCGGGTATGTCGTGCTGCCGTTGTGGATGGGAATCGACAAGTACGCCAAGGTTCTCACCGACGACTGGCCCGGCTACCTGGCTCCTTGGATCGTGGATCTGCTGCCGTTCTCTGCGCAGACCGCGATGTACGTCGTCGGGGCAGTGGAAGTCCTAGCGGCGCTCCTGGTCGCGATCAAGCCGCGTTATGCCAGCTTCGTCGTCGCGGCGTGGCTTGCGGGCATCATCATCAACCTGCTGACCTACTCCGGCTTCTACGACGTGGCACTGCGTGACTTCGGACTGCTGATCGGCGCCCTGGCGTTGGCCTGCCTTGCGGCTCGTTACGACGCGCCGTGGACGCGGGCGCAACCACTCGCGCGCGGCGTCACTGACGACTTCGGTGGATGAGGCGCGTCACTGAGATTTGCCTGAGGTGGGGCTGACCGCCGTTTGGGTCTGGCCCTCTCCCGTGTGGGGCTATCCGAGACTCGTGACCGGGGTGGAGAGGGTGGAGGCGGTTGAGCGCCACCATCTCCTCGGGTCGCTTGAGGCCGAACGTCACCGGTTCCCCGAGGTCCAGCTCGAGGTCAAGCTGGTCCGCCAGACGGCATTCGGACATTGATGACTCACCCGGTCCGGGTCACGTCGTCAGTGATCTTCGTGTCGGACCTTGATCGTTCGATTGACTTCTACCAAGACGGCCCCGCCGAGGCGACTACCTCGACACGCGACCTCGTGTCGAGCTCACTGCTTGCCGCGGTGGACGTGGGCGGTGGCACCGTCGCGATCGAAGATCATCAAGAGCTCGGCAGGACGGTCGATCGCGGCGAAGGAGTGTGGCGTCATGGTGGCGAACTCCGCTGCCTCGCCGGTCTCCACGGTGACCTCGCGGTCACCGAGGAGGAGGCGGATCCGTCCCGACAGGACGAACAGCCAGTCGTGGCCGGGGTGGACGCGTTGCTCCACCCGGGCGCGCCTGGGCTCGATGCGCATCTTCACTGCGACCCGGCTGCCTCCCGGTCGGCTCAGCACCCACGTCGTGCGGCCTCCGACCCGACTCGGGCTCGGGCGGATCACGACGTCGTCGTCGGTACTCACGTCGAGCAGCGCATCCAGGCCGACCTGGAGGCCCGCAGCCAACGGCAGCAGGATGTCGAGGCTGATGCTGCGCTTGCCGGTCTCGACGCGGCTGATCGTGGACGGGCTCAGGTTGGTGCGCGCCGCGAGATCGTCCAGTGACAGGCCGAGCGTCGTGCGCAGGCTTCGCAGGCGCGTCCGCACGATGTGCTCGACGTCGACGAGTTCGGTCATGGAACCTCCTCCTTCTTGCGGATCCTGCAAAGAGTTTGGCATATTCCGAAGGTCGCCTCTACCATCGCCGGCATGAGTCACCCCACCACCACCGTCGTCCGGCATTGTGACGTCGCCGTCATCGGCGGATCCGCGGCCGGCCTCGCGGCTGCCCTTCAGCTCGGCCGGCAGCGCCGGTCGGTGATCGTGATCGACTCTGGTGAGCCACGCAACGCTCCGGCCGCGCACATGCACAGCTTCCTCGGCCGGGACGGATCCCCGCCGGCGGAGCTCACGATCGCCGGTCGTGCAGAAGTCCGCAGCTACGGCGGCGAGATCCTCTCCGATCGGGTGGTTCAGGTGACGCGGGACGGCGAGCGCTTCGCCGTCGAGCTCGCTGCCGGACACACCGTCAAGGCTCGCCGGATCGTCGTTGCTACAGGCCTCGCCGACGAGCTGCCCGACATCGACGGCCTGGCCGACCAGTGGGGTGGCGCGGTCATCCACTGCCCCTTCTGTCACGGCTACGAGGTCCGCGACCAGCGCGTCGTACAGGTCGTCACGAACCCGATGGGTCTGCATACTGCTGTGCTGTTCCGCCAGCTCACCGAACATCTCACCGTGCTGCTTGACCAGGGTGTCGAGGCCGACCCAGGCGAAGTGGCCACCCTGCGAGCCGCCGGCGTCGACGTCAGGAAGGCGACCGTTCGTCGCCTCGCCTTGGGCCCGAACGGCCGGCTCGCGGGGGCCGAGCTGGAGGACGAGTCACGTATCGACGCCGACGCGGTGGCGGTCGGTCCACGCTTCCGCGCCCGGGCCGAGCCGTTCGCTTCGTTGGGACTGCGCCCGGAACCACATCCGTCCGGTCTCGGCGACGTGGTCGCGGTCGACGCCATGGGCGCCACCCAGGTCGAGGGTGTCTACGCCGTTGGGAACATCACCGACCCGAGCCACCAGGTACTCCAGGCCGCAGCGCACGGCAGCCGGGTCGGCGGGATCGTCGCGTTCAGCCTGGCGGAAGAAGACGTGCTCGCCGCCGCGCGCCCCTCCGGCGCGGCCGCGGACTGGAACCACCGCTACGCCGGCGAGCAGATGTGGAGCGGCAACCCGAACGGATCGCTCGTGAGGGAGGCGACCGACCTCACGACCGGCCGTGCCCTGGACGTCGGTGCCGGCGAAGGAGGCGATGCGCTCTGGCTCGCCGAGCAGGGCTGGAGCGTGACCGCCAGCGACATCTCCTCGAACGCGCTCGAGCGCATCCGCGCACAAGCGACCCGTCGTGGTCTCCGCGTCAGCTATCACCTGGCCGATGCGAACGGGCGGGAGCCGTTTGTCGGTGGTGGGTACGACCTCGTCTCGGCCTGCTATGCGTCGATCCCGCGGACGCCCGATCTTCGCGGCGTCCACAACATGCTCGACGCGGTCGCCCCTGGGGGCACGTTGATCGTGATCAGCCACGACCTCCAGGCCATGCACGACTCCCAGCACCAGCCTTATGACCCCGACGCTTTTCTGCACATCGCTGACTTCGCCGCAGTGCTCGAGGACGCCGCCGGTTGGACGATCGAGGTCAACGACAAACGCCCCCGGCCGCCGGGCTCGGCCACGGCCGCTCACCACGCAGATGACACCGTGCTGCGTGCTCGCCGGACGAGCTGAGCCCAGGGCGTTGGCGCCTGCTGCCCTTGCCGACCGTCTACAACGCGGTCATCGGCGACCACGTCGACCCGACCTGGGACTCTCCTGAGGCGGGCGACGCCACGCCCTTCTTCGCCGATGACCACACACACTTGAACCAGGCGGGTCACGACCTCACCGCGGAAGCACTCTCCTCCCTCGGGGTCGACTGAACTGAACGCCGATCGAATACTTCGGCCGGCAGCGCTTCCGGCGTGCAGTCGCCGCTTGGCGGCATCTGAACCCGTCGCACCAGACCTGTGGGCGGGGCAGCCTTCCCAGGCACTAGGGTCCCTGCGTGCGCATCGACCGCATCGATCATCTGGTTGTCACCGTCGACGACGTCGCACGCACTATCGCGTTCTATGTCGACGCACTCGGCATGACAGTGACGACGTTCGGTCCGACCGCAAAGCTCTGATGTTCGGATCGAGCAAGATCAATCTCCATCAGCGCACGGGTGCACGTGGGCCCATCACCAGCGCGTACATCCGCGACCCGGACGGCAATCTGATCGAAATGTCGAACTACCTCGAGGGGTGAGGCCGAGACGTCCCCCAGAATGACGCCTCTCATCGTGGCATGAGCCGGCGCGCGATGTCGGTCCTCCAGCCGGGTGGTAGGCGACCACCACGGTGTGGTTGGCAGTCCACGCGATGACGGCGTTGTCACCCGCTACTGCGGCGTGTGCGAGGAGCCCAGCGGGTGACAACCAGGTCGGTTGCCCCCTTGCCACCGTCATGACTCGGGCTGACGCCGGTTCCCCTACGGTGGGACCGATCGGGAGGGAGCGTCGATGTCGAGGGTGCAGCTGTACGACTCCATCGGAGCTACGTACACCGTGACGAGGAGGACGGATCCGCGCATAGCCGCGCGGATCTGGGCTGCGCTCGGCGATGCCCAGACCATTCTGAACGTCGGAGCGGGAACCGGGTCCTACGAGCCTCCCGACCGCCATGTCGTGGCGGTGGAGCCGTCTGCTCTCATGCGTTCGCAGCGCCCCGCGGATGCGGCGCCGTGCGTGGCTGGATCGGCCGAGCACCTACCGTTCGATGACTTGTCCTTCGAGGCCGCGATGGCGGTGTGCACTGTTCACCACTGGCAGGATCCGATCGCCGGCCTGCGCGAGATGCGGCGCGTGGCTCGCCGCGTGGTGGTGTTCTTGTTCGACACCAGCGACCCCGATGTGTTCTGGCTGACTCGTGACTACCTTCCCGAGGTCACTGTCTTGCGGGCCTTCGGAGTCTTGGCGGCTCCGACCCGGCTGACTCGCGCCATCGGTGCTCGAAGCGAACCCGTGCCCATCCCGTGGGACTGCGCAGATGGCTTCTTCGAGGCCTACTGGCGTCGGCCCGAGGCGTATCTGAACGAGGATGTGCGTCGCGGCATATCGGTCTGGGACGCCGTCGGGACCGACGCGGAGGAGAGAGCGGTGCACAACCTTCGTCAGGACCTGGCCTCAGGTCGGTGGGCCGAACGCAACCGCGACCTCGTCGATCTCGACTCAGCAGAGCTGGGCGCCCGCCTTCTCATCGCCTGAACCCACCACATCCGGGGCACAGCGTCGCCCCACGGTGTCGGGCAACTCGGCAAAGACCCTCGCTGCCGCCTAGCGTCGTCGCGTGACCCTTCCGAGCTTCTCCGCCGCTGACCGCATCCGCCCGCCGCTGCGCGCCGACGAGACGACCACGCTGCGCGCCTTCCTCGACTACCACCGCGACACGCTCCGCTGGAAGTGCGCCGGCCTGACCCAGGAGCAAATGGCCAAGGCGCTTCCGCCGAGTGAGATGACCCTGGGCGGGATGATGAAGCACCTCGCACTGGTGGAGTCCGACTGGTTCGAGGACACCTTCGCCGGAGGCTCGCCGATGCCACCTTTCGACGCCGTGAACTGGGAGGCAGACCGAGACTGGGACTGGCATACCGCCCGTGACGACACCCCCGAAGAGCTCTTCGCCCTCTTCGACGACGCCGTACGTCGCGCCGACGCGGTCATAGACGATGCCCTGGCCGACCTCGGTCTGGACGCAGAGTCACGCAAGCAGGACCCCCGCGAGGGCACGCCGTTCAGCCTGCGACGGATCATCGTCCACATGATCGAGGAGTACGCCCGCCACAACGGCCATGCCGACCTGATCCGACAGTCCATCGACGGCGCAACCGGGGAGTGACCGATTCCAGCCTTCGGATCGGTCCCGACACCGACGATGTCGGTCACTGGTCCGGCGCCCCTTGGACGAAATCGTGACCACAGGTGAACTGGACGTGTTCCCGAGGCGCCGTCGTGCTAGCCGAGTACGCCCGCCTCGTAGCACCGGACCACCAGCTCGGTGCGGTGCCGGGATCCGGACTTGGCCAGCAACGAACGCAGGTGGCTCTTGACGGTCTCCACCGAAATCACCAGCGACTCGGCCACCTCCGCGTTGGTCTGGCCGCGGGCCACGTGGGTGAGGACGTCGCGTTCGCGGGCGGTGAGCCGATGCACCCAGGCCGGCTTGGTGGCCGACCGACGAGTGGCCACCCGTCGGATCGCGTCGGGGAAGACCAGGGAGTCGGTGCGGGCGACGGTACGCACGGCGGCCAGCAGCTCCTCGGGGCGTGCCCGCTTCAACACGAAGCCGCGCGCCCCTGCCAGCAACGCGTCGTGCACGGCGTCATCGCTCTCGAACGTCGTGATCACCACCACGGCCGGGCCGTCGGGCCGCTCGGAGATCCGGGCGGTGGCGGCGATGCCGTCCACGCGAGGCATCCGCACGTCCATCAGCACGACGTCGGGCCGGTTCCGCGCTACCAGCGCCGGTACGTCGACCCCGTCCGCGCCCTGCCCCACCACGTCGATGTCGGGCTCGAGTTCGAGGATGGCAGCGAGGCCGGAGCGCACCAGATCGTCGTCGTCGACCACGACGAGCCGGATCACCTCGTCGGTGCCGACCGGCTGACCGGCAGTCTGGCTGTCAGCAGCCACGAGTCACCCCCTTCCGGCCCCGCCGTGATCTCGCCGTCGGCGAGGAGGACGCGCTCACGCAGGCCGTCCAGTCCGGCTCGCTCCGGTGCCGTCGGGGCACCGCGGATCGGGTTACGGATCTCGATGCGCACCGACCGCTCGTCGTCGTACAGGCCGAGCGTGGCCGATCCCGAGCCGTGGCGGGTCGCGTTCGTCATCGCTTCGAGGATCACGGACTCTGCGGCGTCGGCACAGCGGGCGTCGACCAGCAACTCCTCTGGAACATGGAGCTCGACGTCCAGCGTCGACTCGCGGGCCAGCGCCCGCACTGTGCCCACCAGGTCCACGAGCTCGTCCGAGACCTCGGCACCGATGCCTGGGACGCCGTCGCGCAGGGTACGCACCACGCCGTCGACGTCGTCCTGTGCCCGCCGCCCCAGATCCTCCACCGCAGCCATGGCACGCTCCGCCGCTTGCGGGTCGGTGGCCACCAGCCGGCGCGCGGCAGTCGCCTGCACCGTCATCGCGGTCAGGGTGTGCCCGAGCCGGTCGTGCAGGTCGCGGGCCAGCGCGTTGGCGTGAGCCAACGCCCGCTCCCGATCGCCAGCGATCACGACCCGTTCGGTGAGCGTGGGCCCGAGGATGCGCGGGGCCAGCGCGACCAGCAGATGTGCCGCCGTCCTCACGACGGCCAGGCAGACGACGAGGGCCAGCAGACCGAACCCCATCAGCCAGACGGCGCGCCAGCCGCCCGTGGTGTGGGTGGTCTTTCCGATCAGCGGCCAGCTCACCGTGTTGTTCCCGGACAGCGGGGCGAAGAGCAAGGGGAGCCCGAACGACACCAGGTAGAGGATCGCCACCGCGACCACGAGTCCGACACCGCAGAGCAGGGCCAACCAGGCGGCACCCCGCCGTCGAGATGCCCATGCCCGTGGAAAACGTACGTCGGGCAAGGCCGCGTCACCTTGATCGAGCAGCGCCCGCGCCGTCGAGACCTCCACCTGCCGCACCGGCGGCAGCAGGGACGCCCACACGACCACGGCCAGGAACCCGGCCGCGACCAGGGCCAGCAGCCCGGTGTTCAGCGTGCTCGAGTCCTGGGCGGCCATCGAGACGCCGATCAGGGCCGCTGCGGCAACCAGCGGCAGACAGAGCGCGACCGCGAGGAACACGTGCGCGACACCACCCCACACGGATGCTGCCGGATCCCGCACCACCTCAGCCTCGCACGCGGTTCTCGCACCAACCACCCTCGATCGAGGGAGGCGGTTCCCTCCGGAGGGGGATGGCCGACGACTGCGTGACGGCGAGCGTGAACACATGACGATCCCGACCACCACTCCGGCCCGGCGCAGCCCGGCGCCGGAACCTGTCACGGACAGACGTTTCGGGCGCTTGCCCCGCAATCCAGCACGAGTCCTTCGTGCTCTTGCCATCACTGCCTGCGTGCCCTATCTCGCGCTCAAGATCGCCTGGGCGTCGGGCAGCCATATCGGGATCCCCGATGGCAGCACGCTGCTGGAGCACCACACAGACTTGATCGTCGGGAGCTTCGAGAGCGCCCTGCTCGATTCGATGGTGGTCGTCCTCGCACTACTGCTCACCCAGCCATGGGGTCGACGGGTGCCGGCCTGGCTCCTCATTCTTCCGGTCTGGGCCGCTACCGGTCTGCTCACCCCGATCGTGGTCGGCTACCCGCTGCAACTCGCCGTTCGGCTGCTCAGCGGAACCACAGCGCCCTCCGGCGGACCTGCCCCTCGCCCGTTCCTGCACGAGTGGGTGTTCACCGTCGTCTACACCGGCTTCATCGTCCAGGCTCTCGCCCTGGGTGCGCTCTTCATTCTGTACGCACGCGCGCGCTGGGGACACCTGTGGCAGGGCCGGATCTCGGGGTTGGCGGGGCAGGGTCCGGCGCGTGATGTGCAGCGAGCCGGGGCTCTGCTGGCTTCCGCGATCGTGCTCGTGCCGTTGGGGACCCATCTGCTGTGGGCCACCGGATCGACCGGCGGACTCACCGCCACCCAGATCGCCGATCGGACAAGTGACTTCTACGCACTCGAGGCGGCCTACGTCCTGCTCGCGGTGATGACGCTGACGGGGCTGCTGCTGATCGCATTCCCAGGCGCAAGCGCCCTGCCGGTGCGGCTTCCGCTGTCCTTGGCCTTCGTCGGCTCCGCGGCGCTCGCGTGCTGGGGCGGCTATCTGATGCTCACTGCGCTGGTCAATCGTGACCCGTCGCGGCGCATCAGCCAGCTGATGAACGTCACGTACTCGATGCAGCTCCTCGCCGGGATGCTGGTCTTCACCATGGGGGCATACTTCTTCGCCGAGCGTGGAGCACGGCGCGGTCATGGTGAGGAGAGCGTGGCCGGGTCGGGCTGACCTGTGGAGGTTGGCCGCCCACCGCATTCTCTGGCAGCGACGAACCGGATCGGGCACCATCGCGTTACAGGGGGTGTGAAGACGAGCACGGGTGGAGCGATGAGCACGGGGCAGGACTTCGTGCTGTTCGTCTCCGCGCGATGGAGTTCGCTCTACCGTCTGGCCTACTTGCTCACTGCATCGCCGACCGCGGCCGAGGATCTGCTCCAGACCACGCTCGAGAAGGCCTACGTGAACTGGTCGCGGATCGGCCGGATGGAGTTCCCCGAGGCCTACGTACGCCGGATGCTGGTCAACGCGCTCGTGTCGAGCCGTCGTAGAGCCTGGCTGCGCGAGGTGCCGTCAGATTCGGTGCCGGAGGTCTCAGCCGGGGCGATTGACGTCGGGGTGGTCGACAGGTCCCTGCTGTGGCCGCTGGTGTGCGCGCTGCCAGCGCGGCAGCGGGCCGTGATCGTGCTGCGGTACTACGAGGACCTGACCGAGGCGCAGATCGCCGACGTCCTCGGCTGTGCTCCGGGGACCGTGAAGTCGCAGACGTCTGCGGCGATGAGGGCACTCCGACGTGCCCTGGCCGCGGCGCGTCTC
>Ga0164241_10001778_pt1 | contig 25325 bp, 25 predicted proteins | sample OricomyardsoilBY_FD_108780 | JGI IMG/M metagenome (GOLD analysis project Ga0164241, IMG submission 108780) | Backyard soil microbial communities from Emeryville, California, USA - Original compost - Back yard soil (BY) | ecosystem: Environmental > Terrestrial > Soil > Unclassified | place: USA... | reverse complement strand
CGTCTGCGGTTCAGTGATGACTTGCACGCCGATCAAACGCGCCAGGCCGCCCTGGCCACGTTGGCGCACTTGCCGACGCCCAAGCTCGTCTTGCAAATCGGGGCTGGCGCGGCGTTCGGCGGTTCGTTGACGGCGCCTGACGGCGAGTATCGTTTCACCCCCGGTCCGACCGCGTTGATAGGCGCTGATTTTCGCGCGTTCGATGACGGTCGCTATTTTCTGCTGTTCACGTCGGGGCTCTCGTTCAGCAGTGCGCGGACTTATCTGCTAGGTGAAACCGAGGGCAGTAGCAACTACACGGCGTTCGATCTTCGCCTTGGTGCCCAGTTCGGGATCGATCTTGCGCGGAGCGTTCGCCCGTACGCGCTCGCGCGTGTCTTCGGGGGCCCTGTGTTCTGGCACTACCGAGGCCAATCAATCACCGGCACCGACACCCATCACTATCAGCTCGGTGCGGGCGTGGCCGTTCGCATCTCGAAGGCGCTGAATATTTTCGGTGAAGGGGTTCCGCTCGGCGAGCAAGCGATCGCTCTCGGCATCGGCGTGGCTCTGTGATGGATCACCCCACCCTCGCAGCTCAACGGCGCAAATGCGCTTCAATCAGGCTAGCGAGAAACGCTGGATGCTCTTCTTCTAGATCATGCGTGGCGTCCGAGACTACTTCGAGCCGCGCGTTCGGCAGGTGCCGGCTGAGAAATTGCCCGATTGCCGGTGGCGCAATACGATCGTCTTCACCCAAGACGACCAGCGTCGGCGCGGTGATTTGCCCCAATTGATCGCTGTAGTCGCTCTTGTCCGTCACGAACCAGCGCGGCGCGAATGGCCGAGCAGCGACGAACGCGTCACGCCAATCGAGCGCTCCAAAGCGCTCCGCATCAAACCCTCCACAAGGGGTCACGAGCACGAGCCGGCGAATGCGCTCCGGGTACTCGAGCGCGAGTCGCAGCGCGATCGTGCTACCCATGGACAGCGACACCACATCACAGCGCTCAGGGAGCTCGGAAGCGACCCAGCGCACGAGGTCTGGCAGCGAGTGAATCGCTTCGTCATCAGGCGCGTCACCGAGTCCAGGATAAGCAAACAAGTAAGCTTCGCGCCGATGGGCAAGCACGTTGGCGATCGGCTCCCACACCGTCGAGTGTCCACTTGCCCCAGGCAAGTAAGCTACCGGCAAGTACTCATTCCCAAGGTTATCCATCCCATCCTACCGTTGAAAGCCCCAAAAAGTTCGAGTTCCAGAGCGCGCCGCCGCCATTCGCACTTTCATACTAGCAGTCAATCGACGTCGCGAAGAGCGAATCCCGATGCCTCGATTCAGGAAAAGAGCGTTTGGTTCGGGAAGAGGTCACCGCAAATTCCGTAGTTCGCAAGTGCGGAGAAGCTCAGCATCATCAGTGCGGTGCTTCGTTTTCGTAACCCCTGGGAGGAGGAGCTCGGAAACGCTGTGACGTATTTGTTTCCGTTGCTGGCGCTGGGGGCTTTGGTATTTTCGGATGTACCAAAGGACAAGGTCTTGGGCGTGATCGCCGAAGAGCTTTGCGCGGGCCCAGCGAGAAGAGTGGCGGCCTTCATCTCTCCGGGTGAGAGCGGACACGACGTTCGGTGGGTTCGCGAACAAAGAAGGGCGCGAGCGTGGTACTGGCCCACCAAGTGGGTTCCGCTTCTCAAATTGGTCTGGCCAATGACCGTGTATTCGTTGCTCGTCACTGACCGCAGCCGCGAGTTGCTTGCCACGGAGACGACGTTCGGTGGGTTCGCGAGCAAAGAGGGACACGAACGTGGGAGCGTTCGCTCGTCCGAGCTCGTCGAGGAGAAGCAGAACTGAGCTTGATGCCGCTCGGACGAAACGGCTCATCCAATTCGTTTGGTGCCGCGGAGAATCTGCCCACTCGGACCTACGCTGGATTCGGTCCCGGCAACTTCGTGAACGCGCTTCCAAATTCCTGAGCAACCGGGGAGGAGCGGAGCTCGCCCTCGGGGAAGCGGCTGGCTCTGGAGGCTCTCGGCCGCCCGTCCGAGACATGATTTGCGCCCTCCGGCGCGGGCTCGCCCCGGTTTGAGACGGCACGCACCGGCCGTCTGCCCGGGATCGGTTGTGCGAGGCCCAGATCCGCGCTATAAGGCGTCCTGCACAGCGTGTTCGGTAACCGTCTGACTGCTCTCTCGTCACAGGCACGGGCGTCGCGGATAAGTCGTTTCCCAGCAATGACCGTGTGACGCGGTGGATTTTACACCGATACCGAAGCCGACGACCTCGGCCCGGTAGCAACGCCCCGCAGGGGGCACGACAGCAGAGAGTAGTAAGTAATGAACAACCGATTGTACGTGGGCAACCTTTCTTTCCACACCACCGAAGACGTCCTCTTGCGCACGTTCGGCCAGGCCGGTGAAGTGACCGAGGCCAAGCTGGTAATTGACCGCGAGACGGGCCGGTCGCGCGGTTTCGCATTCGTCTCGATGGGCAGCGACGCCGACGCTCAGAAAGCGATCGCGGAGCTCGACGGTACGGACCTCGAAGGCCGTCCGCTGCGCGTTAGCATCGCGGAAGAGCGCAAGCCCCGCACGGGCGGCGGCGGCGGCGGCGGTGGTGGCTACGGCGGCGGCGGCGGCGGCGGCGGTGGTGGCCGCGGTGGCCGCGGTGGTGGCGGCGGCGATCGTCGCGACCGCTGGTGAGTTGACCTAGGGGCTGCGCGACGCGCATCTCGCGCGTCGCGCCTTGTCCCTTTCATCGTGGCTGATCGGGGTCAAGAATCGTTCTACCAGCCACTGAAAGCATCGTTCGAATGCCAGGACCCCAAAGCGCTAAGAAGCGTCAACGTGAAGCCGCCCGTCAGGGCCATGCTCGCGACAAGGCTGCCAAAAAAGAAGAGCGTAACGCGGCCAAGGTTCCGCGTACCGTAGGCGCAAACGGCGAAGATCCCGATCTCGCCGGCATTGTCGCCGGCCCGCAGCCAAAGCCCGACGGTGAGGAAGATTGGGTCGTTCCTCCGGCGGTAGCTCCCAGGTGAGTGGGCCGCGCGTTCGCGTCGAGCTTTGACGAGGACGACAACCGAAAATCAGAGCGAATCTGTCGCGCGCCACAGATACCAACTGGCAATGCTCCGATACGGGCGCCAGCGTGTGGCGCGAGCTTCGAGCTCCGCTTTCGTGGGCAGCTCCTTCGTACCAAGTGCGATCGAGAAACCTTTTCTCACGCCGTAGTCGTCGACGGGTAACACGTCCGGACGACCGAGGCGGAAGATCAGCAACATCTCGACCGTCCAACGGCCGATACCGCGAACTTCAGTCAACCGCTCGATGATGGCCTCGTCATCGAGCTTCTGGAGCTGCGCGAGGGTCGGGATCGAGCCACGCTGACAGCGCTCGGCCAAGTCGCGTAGCGCAAGGTACTTCGCGTTCGAGAGCCCTGCGCCGCGTAGCTCCGCTTCACTCGCGCTCAGCACTTGAGCAGCCGTCAGCGCACCTCGCGCGCGTGGGAACAACGCTCGTACGCGCGCGAAGATCGTGGCGGCGGCCTTACCGTGGAGCTGCTGGTAGACAATCGATTCAGCGAGCGCCGCGAAGATACTCGGCGTGGTTCTGAGCTGTAGGCGGCATGGGCCAATGCGCTCGAGCAAGCGCGCGAGCTTTGGGTCTGCGGCGCACAAGTGCTCCACCGCGAGTGCCGGATCGAAGTCGAGCTCTCCATCGCCATCGAACAAGCTGCGCAGCGACTGCTCGATACGCAGCATTTTGAGCTTGGTCTGGATGCCGCCGTTGGCGGAAAAGCCGCCCGGTTTGCCGCCAGCGGCCAACACACGATGGCACGGAACCACGATTGCAAACGGGTTCTTACCGAGCGCTTGCCCGACCGCGCGCGCCGCACCAGGAGAGCCCATGCGCGACGCGACCTCACCGTAGGACAACGTTTTCCCCGGCGGAATGGTGCGCGCGAACTCGTAGACTCGCTGATGGAACGTCGGCACGCGGGTCATGTCGAGGGCGATCTGCGCGAGATCCGTGGCTTCACCGCGAAGCAGTGTGATGATGCGATCGATCGCGCGTTGCACGACGGGCGGTGGCGCGCTTTCACTCGAGTCTGGGTAGCGCGCGAGCATGCGGCGCCGGGTCGCGCTCGCGTTCGCTTCGGGCAGATGCACACCGGAAATGCCGCCGGCGCCCCAAGCAATGGCACAGCGACCAATGGCCGTATCGAACAGTGCAAAACCCAGTGCTGTCGTCATCGTCATCGATTCAGTTCGGAGCAGTCACAAGAACTTGCGACTTGAGCAGCGTTCGCGCAAGCGCGCGTACAATGACCGTCTCGAATGGCCGGAATGACCGTCTCGAATGGCCGGTTCGGTGTCCGGTGAGGCGTTTGCTTCGCGCTCGGCCATTGTCGCTTGACCCCGCGGCACGATTGGATTCTACGGACTCGGTGAGTCACATCCATTTCGTTGGTGGAGAGAAGGGCGGCGTTGGTAAGAGCGTGGTCGCGCGCTTGCTTGCGCAATGGTTCATCGATCGCGAGCTGCCGTTTGCGGCCGTTGACGGTGATTCGTCCCACGGCGCGTTGGTTCGCATGTATGCGGACTACTCGCAGCCGGTGAACCTGAGCGACCAGGAGAGCGCCGATCAAATCGTCGATCGCGCGCTGGGCGCTGATCGCCGCGTGTTGATCGATATGCCGGCGCAGAGCGTGCGCTCGTTGTGGCATTGGCTGTCCGAGGCCAACGTCTTCGGCTTCGCGAGAGAAGCCGGCATTCGCATGAGCTTTTGGCACGTCACTGACGGCGGCTTCGCCTCGGTTGGCGAGATCGACCGCGCGCTCACGCTGTTCGGCGAGCGCTTCGAACACAAGGTCGTGCGCAACTTCGGCCGCTCCAAGAACTTTACCCAGTTCGATGAGTCGGAAGCCAAGCAAAAGCTCGCTCAACTCGGCGGCAAAGTCATCGATCTACCGGAGCTCGACGCGCAAGCGATGTTCAAGGTCGATCGCTTGGGCTCAAGCTTCTGGGGCGCCATTCACGGCAATTCCGAAAGCGGGCTCAAGCCTCTCGAGCGTCAGCGCGTTCGCCTGTGGCTCGAGCGCAGCTACGCCCAGCTCGAGACGCTGCAAGGCGCGATCTAGTCGACGCTCGCTAGCCAACGTTGCAATCCGTCGTTCACGAACTCCGCTTGAACGGCGGAAATGCCGACGAATAGCGCGGCCTTCTGCCCGTCGATCAAGGTGACGATCAGCGCGCGCTGGTTCAACTGGTAAGCGCCACCGCGACCGACATCGATGCGAGCGATCTGCGAGCGCGGCAGCACGAAGCCGCGACCGAATCGCCGGGTGCCTTCGACCTCCAGCTGGCGCTCCTCGAGCAGCACGGAACGCTGCGCAGGTCCGCGTAACCAAGCCAAAAACGGCAGACCCAAGAACCAAAAGGCGATGAACACGTGATGGCGCCAGGCCTCGACCAGCGTGAACACGATTCCGCCCACCGACAGCAAGCGTGGCAGGGCCGAAAGTGCGCGATTCACCGGGCTCAAGCGCAACTCGAGGCGTACTCCGCCGGACGCGGGGCGCTCGAGCCGCAGCCCCGCGGGCAGCTGCACGCCATATTCGGGGTCGCTCGGGTCTTTCGTCGGATCGATGCTGTCGGTCACTTCTGGGCCTTCTTACAAGACTTTGCACGCCGTGCGGAGTGGAACCGCCCGGCCTTTACAAGCGCCGGGCGAGCCTTACATCAAGAACCTGCTCAAGCTCGTGCGCATTGCCGTGATCGCGGAGGATCCGCTCGTTCGTAGCGGGCTGGTGTCGCTGCTCGAATCGGAGCAACAGTTCGCCGTGGTCGGGCAATCGGGCTCTATCGACGAAGCGCTGGCTGCCTCGAACAGCGCAGAAATCCTGCTCTGGGACGTGGGAGCGCGCGCACAACTCGAAGCTTATCGCGCGCAGCTGGAGCGTAGACCAACGCTCGCTTTGGTTCGGGATGAAGAAGTAGCGCTCGCGTCATTGCGCGCTGGTGCGATGGGCGTGCTGCCACGAGATATCTCGGGGGAGCGCTTGCTGGCGGCGTTGCGGGCGGTCGACAGTGGCCTAGGTGTGTTCGAGCCTGTTCTGGTTCGCGGCTTGCCGTCCGTGCGTGCAGCGGCCCAAGAGAGCTTGCAACTGACCCCGCGTGAAGCCGAGGTCTTGGGGTTGATGGCTGAAGGGCTGTCGAACAAACTGATTGCCGATCGCCTGAAAATCAGCGAGCATACGGCCAAATTTCACGTCAATGCGATTCTGAACAAGCTCGACGCCGAGACGCGCACCGAAGCCGTAGTCAGCGCCGCGCGTCGAGGATTACTGATGTTGTGAATCGCCCCGCCTGATCGGGTAGGTGTTGCCCTAGCTGATCAGCGGGTACCAGCTGCGCGGAACCGGACCTAGTTTCGTGAGCATGAGCAATGCAGCACGAGATTTGTCGAATGCCCTAGCCGATGCCGTCGAGCGCGTGAGCGCGAGTGTGGTGCGCATCGAGAGCGGACGCCGCCGCCCCGCGTCCGGTCTGATTTGGTCGGCAGATGGACTCATCGTCACGACTGCGCACGGCGTCGAGCGCGAAGAAGGCTTGGAGGTGACGCTCGAAACGGGGCAGGCACATGCAGCGGCCTTGGTGGGCGCCGATCTTTCGAGCGATCTCGCGCTGCTACGCATCGATGCCGCCGCCTTACCAGTCGCAGAGCGAGCAGCAGCGGGTAGCGCTCGGCGCGGCCATTTGGTCCTCGCGTTGAGTCGACCGGGCCGCACGGTGCGCTCGAACTTGGGCGTGATCAGCGCGCTTTCGGAGCAATGGCGTGCGCCCGGTGGCGGAAAGATCGAGCACTACATCCAGAGTGACGTCAGCATCGAGCCAGGCTTCTCGGGTGGACCTTTGGTCGATGCCGCGGGAAATGTGATCGGCCTGAATTCCGCGGGAATATTGCGCGGGACAGCGCTCACCCTCGCCAACGTGACGATCGAGCGAGTGGTCGCGGCGCTGCTCTCGCACGGTCAAATCCAACGCGGATACTTGGGCGTGAGCTCGACGCCCGCGCGCTTGCCGCAAAGCATGGCTGAAAGTGTTGGGCAGCGTGTGGGCTTGGTGGTCACCGGGCTGCAAGAAAATGGCCCGGCAGCAAACGCGGGCGTCTTCTTGGGTGACGTGCTGCTGGCCTTGGACGGCGAGCGTGTCGAGAGCATTCCGGATTTGCAAGCCGTGTTGGAGGAGCGCGCGCAGCGCGCGGTGGCACTGCGCCTCGTGCGAGCGGGCGCGCTCCATGAGCTCTCAATCACCCCCAGCGCGAGGTCCTAACATGTCGCGTTTGAGCGAATTTTCAGATGAACTCGAGAGCCTCGTCGAAAGTTCGGCTCCTTGCGTAGTGGCCGTCGAACACGGTCGCGGTCAGGGCAGCGGCATCATCGTTTCCGGTGATGGCTATGTGATCACGAACGCTCACGTCGTGCACGGTCGTGCTGGCGTATTGAGCGTACGCCTGGCCGGCGGTGAAGAGCTGCGTGCCGAAGTCGTTGGCGAGGACCACGCGAGCGATCTTGCCGTACTGCGCGTGGGGGCGCGCGGCTTGCCGAATTTGTCCTTGGACGAGTCGCGGCGCTTGCGCGTCGGACAACTGGTGGTCGCGATCGGCAATCCCCTGCGCTTCGAGCGCTCGGTGAGCTTGGGCGTGGTGAGCGCCATCGACCGCAGTTTGCCCGGCCCAGGCCGACGCCCTTTCGAAGGGCTCGTGCAAACCGACGCTGCGATCAATCCTGGCAATTCCGGCGGTCCGCTGCTCGATGCGCGCGGCGCGGTGGTTGGCATCAACACGGCGGTGATTCCCCGCGCGCATGGGCTCGGTTTCGCGATCCCAGCGCACACCGCGGCTTGGGTCACCGCCGTATTGATCCGTGACGGTCGCATCGAGCGACCGCTGCTCGGAATTTCCGCGCAAGGCGTCGATCTTTCGCCAAAGATCGCGGCAGAAATCGGGCAATCGCGGGCGGTGCGCGTGCACGGAGTTGCTCAGGCTTCGCCGGCCAGTGCGGCGAACATCAAGGCCGCCGATCTGCTGGTTTCAGCCAACCAAAGTCCGCTCTACAGCGTGGATGATCTACAGCGAGTACTCGTGCTCTCCGGCGGGCGCGAAGTGACGCTGCGCCTGCAGCGCGACGGACAACCCCTGGAGCTGTCCGTCACTCCGCAAATCAAGGCCAAGGCGGCGTGAATTGCGCTCAGCTCTGCGGCGCCGGGCTCGTCGTTTGGCCGGCGTCCTTCCAACCGCGGATACCGGCGCGCATCACGCTCACGTCGGCGTAGCCAGCGGAAGCCGCACGCGCGGCTGCTTTGTCGGAAGCGCGGCACTGCGTGCCACCACAATAAAAGACGAGCTTGTCCGACTTCGACGCGGGCAGGGCGCTGAGCGGATAATCCTTGCCCGAGAGCAACACAGCGCCCGGCACGACGCCGTACTCTTTGCGCGTATCGCCGTCATTGGCGTCCAAGATGGTCGCGCTCTTGTCTTTGACGAAGCGCTCGACGTCGGTAACGGTCACTTCCGCGATCTTCTTTTCGTCCGCCGGCGAAGCTTGCTCGCTCGACGAGGACGACGATGACGTGTGGCAAGCAACGGCGAGCGTCGCGCACACGGCGCATGCAAACGACAGTTTGGCAATTCGAATGATCATGCGGGGTAGTCTACGCCCAACTCAGCACTTGCAAACGCACTCACGTGTGTCGATAAGTTTTTCCTCTTTCTGGCTCCGGAAAGACATGCTTACGCTGGGTTCCACGATCGGACCTCGAGTCGCAAGGCGCCTGGTTGTAGATACGTAAGTCGTCATTGCTGAACAAATCTTCCCGTGATTCGGGGCACAATGCAGCAGCGCGGGTGGCTGATTTGTGGGCAAATTGCCGCAAGCTTTGGCGAAGGGCAGTGACTGAGCTAGACCCGGGGCCCCGCGCGTGCTCCTCGCTCTCCTCGTTGCCGTTCTCTCCGTGCTGCTCGGCGCGGCGCTGTCCTTCGTGCCCAGCACCTCGCGTGCAGTACTCGGTTACATGCGCACGTTCGCCACCTTGGCCGCCGTGGCGGTCGTGGTCATGCACCTGCTGCCCGAGGCCTTGCGTGAGCTCGGGCCGCTTTCGATGTTGTTGTTTCTCGCCGGCTGGTTTGCCCCGGCACTGGCGCATTTCATCGGTCGACGCTCGACGAGTGGCCGCACGCAACACGCCGTGCTCGAAGCGGGGTACTGGGGTTTGGTCGTGCACCACGTGGCGGACGGCATCGGGCTCGGCGCCTACACACGCTTGCCGACCGATCAAGGTTCGCACCTCGACGTGATCGTCGCACTCGCCGCACACACGGTGCCGCTGATCGCCGTCGTCTCACTGGCGTATCGAACTACGTTTGGCGCGCGCGCTGCGGTCTTGCGCTCGCTCGGCCTTGCCACGGCAAGTGTCGTCGGCATCGTGCTCTCGACTCTCGCAGCAGCGAGCACAATCGAACATTTTTCTCCAATCATTGCGGCCGTCGCCGCTGGGCTCCTGTTGCACGTCGTCACGCACGACTTGACCGAGGACCCCGCGCACGGCGCCCTTGCGCGCTCACTCGACCTGATCGTGGCGGCGGTAGGCGTCTCCGTCAGTTTGCTGGGGGTGTTGCACAGTGAGGAGCCGGGCACGCGTGAGTTCATGCACGCGCTCGTGCAACTCACCGAACGCACCTCGCTCGTGATTCTGGTCGCGCTGCTCGCCGCAGCATTTACCTTGCGGACCACCGATCGCCACTCCAAGTGGGCGCGCGCCGCGCTGCCCGCGGGGATGCTCGGTGCAGAAAGCGTGCTGCTCAGCATTGCGCTGTTTGGCTTCGTTGCGGCTGGCCTTCGGCTCCTGCTCACCAGTTTCGCCCTCGCATGGTGGCTCAATCCAGCCGCTGAATCCGTTGCGCCCGAACCTGCGCCCCACCAGCATTGGCGTGCGCGCGCCTCCGAGACGCTCGAATCTTCCGGCCCATGGCTCGTCCTCGGTCTGCTGATTGGTGCCTTGCTCACTAGCGTGCCGATCTCGGCCTTGCATCGACACAGCGGTGGCCCGCTCGTCGAGTTGCTGATCGTGGCGCTCATCGCAAACCTCACGCCCGTCGCGGCTCCTGGCGCCGTGCTCATTGCGGCAGGCTTCGCTGGCCTCGGCCTCACACCGGGCGCAATCTTGCTCTTCGCGACGCTCTCGCCCATCGTCAAGAGCTCGAAGAGCGCGCTCAAACTGCGCGTCGCGGTGACGGGGGCGTGTCTCGCGCTCGCAATCATTGCGGACTACCTCGGTCTTTCCGCGTTACCCCTCGACGGCTCACTCTCGCAGGGCGACTTGGGCCTTCGCGCCGCGTTCGCGCTGAGCGCACTCTTCCTATTCGGGATCTGGAAACGCACGGCACGCCTCTGGATTTCGACCATCGTGCCCCCGCCCCCGCACGAACACGAACACGCTCACGACGTCCACGGCCCGCACGACGCACACCCACCGCACACCCACCACGAAAGCCACGCGCACCACCATCACTGACGCCGCGAGCCCGGTGCAGTCCGAGTTTTCTTGTTGATGGTCAATCAAAGCGTCGCAGTCACACCCAGCCTTCGGCGTCGTGGACGAGGGAGAGGGAATGCAAAGGGGATTGATGCTTGCGGGCCGAAGCGCCGCGATCTCGACGTGAGCCTCGACAGCGAGACCTGTACCTCCGCCAGGCACGTGCCACGATCACTGCGCGCCGAACGAGCTTTGTACACAAGGCCTGCTTTCTGTCCGAGAAGCGTCAATCGCGCGCGGAGCCCAGCTTCGTGTACGAAGTATCAGGTTCGAGCGCGAAACGACGGGTTGCGGCGGAATTTTCGACAACTGTACGTACTTCGAGGTGCGATGCTGGATTGGGATCGCCCACTCTTTCGAGTCGCTGAGTGGAATGACCAAGAGCACGAGCTCGATGCGTGGCTGCGCGCACCGGCTCGTGCTCTTCTCGGCAAACGGTGCGTTTACTTCGTGGCGATATTCAATTGCCAGAGGCGCGCGAGGCGGCTGCGATTGCGCTCGATGTATGCGGAGCCGACGATTAGCAAGATACCGACGGCGGTGAGGCTCACCCAGCGCAGCAGATTATCGGCGTGAACGGCGAGCCACACTTGTAGGCCGAGGCCCCAAAGCGCGACCAGCGCACCCGCAACGACGCGCAGGCGCACACGCATCGCCGCGCCCCAAACCGCGACCGCTACGCCGAGCACGATGCAGCAGAATGCGGCGGCAGTACCGCGGTCGACTACGCTGGCCGAGAGTGCGGTCATCAGTGAAAGGATCGTGCCCAGGCCGAGCAGGGCGCCTCTGCTTTGGCAAGCACGCGCCGCGCACAGAAAGAACATCGCGGCCGCCGGCAAACCGAGGAGCAAAATCGAGACGCCAGTCGAGGGCAACCGAGTCATGACCTCGGACCAGCACAGCCCCCAGCCGATTACACCAAGCGAGCTCGCGATCCACGCGCCTGCATCACGACGGAAGCTGTCGGCGGTTGGCGACAAGAGTTGCCACAAGGCCGCGGCGGCAATCAAAAGCACGCCACCGATGAAGGCCGGCCCGACATGATACAGATGACCTGCGCGGCCGATCATCATCAACGGCGGCACGAAGGGCATGATGCGCGCGAGCTTGCCTTCGAGCGTATCGAGCTGAGTGGCAACGGCAAAGCGCACCAGCTCGAGCCGTAAGAGCACGAGCAACGCGCTGCCAGCCAACGCCGCGACCACCTCTGGCTGGCGCAAGGGCACGAGCACCAGCAAGTTTGCAGCGCAGAAGGCGAGGGTGAGAGCCTTCGCTTCTTGGCGCGCAAGCGCCGTGAAGCTGACCAACGCAAGGGGAGTTAGGACGACCAAGGTCCCGAACACCGCTAGTAGCGCGGCCGCGCGGCTCGGCGCAATCCAGCTCGCGTATTGCGGCAGCGCTGACAGCTCGCCGAGGTGAAACTGTGAATAAACCAACCCGCCCAGTACGGCAAAGCTGATCGGAATCGTCGCCAAGACCAGAGCTAGGAAGGTCCGTGCCGAACGTCCTTCGCGTACGGTGAGCCCCACGAAATAGGCCGCTGCTGCGAGCAACAGCGATTGCCCGACCAGCATGGCGTAGCGCATCAGGTCGTTGCCGGCTTGCCAGTTCTGCAACATGAACGTCGAGGCCGCCGCGACCACCAGCGCTGCACCCGCGATGCGCAACGCACGAGTGAACGCCTCTGGATCGAAGGAAGAGTCGGCACTCGATTCAACGCCGGGCTTGGAGCCAGAACCGAGACCGGAATTGGCTGCGTATCTCACCCCCTGCCCGAGCTCTGAGGCTCGCGGTGCTGGTCTTTCGCCGGGTGTCATTGGTCGCGGGTCTTGCAGTTGCATCACGCATTCTCCTGTTTACGCAGATCCTCGAGCTCGAGCTTCAACGCTGCAATTTCCTCGGCATCCAGGAACTCTTCGTCGAAGCTATCCACGGTCGTCACCAGGCAACCGCTGAGCACCTCGGTCTCGGACACGCGCGTCTCCCAGCGCTCGAAAATTGCTCCAATTTCTCCATTTTCGAGGTCCCCTGCGCCTTGCACGGCGCTGAACGCCTCGGCACGCGATTGTCGAGTGCGCATGGTGTTTCGTTGCTGGCGGAGTTCGAACAAGCGTTGCTCCAAGGTTTGGATGTCGCGTTTGAGTTGCTGTTCGACGCGCGCATGCTCGATCTGGTTCTGAGTCAATTCCAGCACCCGTCGTTCGCTGCGCTTGTGCCGTCGCAAACATTCTAACGCGCGCACCTCTTGCTCTTCACGCGCGGCGCGATCACGCCAACGGATTGCCGCTTCGCGCTCCTCGGCGAGCGCTTGCTTGAGCGCCGTGCCATCGCGCTCGACGCGCATCAGTTGCACCTTGGAGCGAGCGACTCCCTGCTCGAGCTCGCGCAGCGCGCTCGAAACCTGTGCCTCGTGATTTTCTACTTGGACGATCAAACTGTCGATGCTGGCAACCACGCCGTGGGTCCAACGCTTGAAACGAGCCATCAATGGGCCTCCTTTGCTCCCACCACAGGGAGCACGGGCTCCGTTGAGCAAGCCGCGGGCCGCGTCCGCGAAATGACTGTAAGTGACTGAAACTGCTGGTGACATCGCCGTGACGTTCAGGTTGGTGAATGCGCTGCATGCACAGGCGTGTACATTAGATGTACATGCTTTTCCGCCCCGAAGAACGTCAATTTGCCCGCGCGGTTTCGCGGATTGCTTACGACAACCCATTTTCGCCCGAACGGATCGAGAGTGAACGGGTGGCGCTCGGCGGACAGTTCACCGAGGGCAACCCGGTGTGGTCGCCGGACGGCGCGCTATTGGAGAAGCAGCTCTTTCATCGTGAGCGACCGAACGTGGTTCGACTCCGCGACCTCAGTTGGCACTCGGCGCTGGCCCTCCGCGCACGTCTGGAGGGACCGCGCTCCACGCTGAACGCGGACGAGCTCTTGCTGTACGAAGACTTGTGCTTGTACGCCCTTTTCGCGCGCTACGAGTTGAGCTTGTACGAGCTCGCCGTGGATGAATCCGGTCAAGCGCGCAAGGTCGGCTTTTATCCGGCGTTCAAGCGTGACTTCGAGCGCTTGTTGGTCGAACCGGAATTGCCATTCCCTTCGGGGTTGAGCGCGGCGAACGCGCTCGCTTTCTTCTTCCAGATCCGTCGCGCATTTCACTACATCTTTCGCTACCTGCTCGGGATCTCTAGACCGATCGCCGAGCTCCGCGCCGAGACTTGGCATTCGGTGTTCACACATGATCTGCGGCGCTACCGCAACAGCGTGTACCGCCATATGGCCGACATTCCGACGTTGATCATTGGGCCTTCTGGAACCGGCAAAGATCTGGTGGCTCAAGCCATTGGTTACTCGCGCTATTTGTCATTCGACGAGAGCAAGCTGCGTTTCGTCGAGACGTTCACCAGTCAGTATCACGCGTTGAACGTGTCTGCGCTTTCCCGCGGCGTGATCGAGTCGGAGCTCTTTGGGCATCGCCGGGGCGCATTCACCGGCGCGCTCGAGGACCGACAGGGCTGGCTCGAGCTGTGTGGACCCGACGGCACGGTCTTCTTGGACGAGATTGGCGAGCTCGATAACGAACTCCAAGTGAAGTTCCTGCGCGTGCTGCAAACGCGAGCCTTCCAACGTCTCGGTGAGACGAAGCCGCGCTTGTTCTTGGGAAAGATCGTGGCCGCGACCCATCGCGACTTGGATAGCGGCCTGCAAGCGGGCTGGTTTCGCGAGGATCTTTACTATCGCTTGTGCGCCGATCGCATTCAAACGCCGTCATTGCGCGAGCGCATCGAGGCCGAGCCGAGCGAGCTGCTGCTGATGGTGTCGGTGCTGTGCGAACGTATCGCGGGCAGCGAGTATGGCCCGGAACTGGCCAAGGAAGTGCAAGCTTTCGTGGAGGGCGAGTTGGGCATGGCGTATCCTTGGCCGGGAAACGTGCGCGAGCTCGAGCAGTGCGTGCGAAACGTACTCGTTCGTCAGCGCTATCGTCCGGCTCGCCGCGCGCCCGCCACGCCCGAGCTCGACAGAGCCTTGGTCGAAAGCGGGCTCGACAGCGAAGCGTTGCTCGATCGCTATTGCGCGCTCTTGTATCGGGAAACCAAGAGCTATGTCGAGACCGCGCGCCGCCTGCAGCTAGATCGCCGAACCGTGAAGGAGCGCGCCACGCGCGGGGAACGCGCGCTACCGCCCGTGCCGCACGAGGCGTAGTCAGCCGATGCGGATGGCTTCGTCCATTTGCCGCGTCGCTTCCAGTAGCAAAGAGTTGACTGAGCGCGGCGCCGAGATCTGCGATTCGCTCGGGTTTTGGCGGAACCAGAAGCGCCCGTTCTTCCAACCCAGCACGGAGCGGAGCGATTCCACCGGATCCACGTCGTTCTCGCTCACGCGACTGCCGACTACCGAGCCTTCTTCCAGTTCGAACGCAACCAAGGAGCCGTCTTCGCCTTGCACCTTCAGGCGGCCGCTCCGGCGCTCGATTTCGAGCATGGCGAGCACGGTGGACAACGACATATCGCCGATGCTGCCGCGGATGGAAGAGCCGGAGATCGAGGTCTCGTCCTCTTCTGTCAGCTCGCGGCCGAGCGAGAAATCAGCGGCTTCGTCCAGCCGCGGCGGGTGCAGGGTGCGCGGCGGCTCGGAGTGACGCGCTTTGGGCGCGCGCGACTCACGCCGTTCGCTCTCCTCGCGAGCGCTCGAGCTGGGACGCTCGAGGCGGTCCAGACGACGCTCGATGCGCTCCAAGGTCGAACCCAGGTTCTCGAGCAGAATGCCCTGCGCGTCGACGGTTTCGGCGATGCTCTCCACGAGCTCAGCGGTGCGTCGATCGGTGCGTCTCTCGCGCCGTGAACGGTGCGACAGACGACGCGCTACGACGTCGAGCGCGTCCTCGAGTCCTTGGAGTCGCTCGGAGAGCGCGTCGAAGCGAGCTCGCAGGTCCGCGCGTCGCCCACTGCGCTGTTCGTCGGTCTGGCTCGTCGAGCGCGCGACGGGCGCGGACTGCGCCGCGCGCAGTACATCGGCGCTGGTCTTCGGCGCGTCGAGAACGTCGCGGGCATCCGCAATGGGGGTGTCGTGCGTGTCATTCATTGGTGCGACCGCGACCACGCTCGGCACGGGTGCGTTCGCGGTCGGGATGGGGCTCGCGACCGCGGTCTCGGGGGCGACGCGCGTAGCCGCTTCACTCAGTTGCGTAGCGAGCCAGCGCCGCCAAAGCGCGGCGCGCCATTCCGTGTCCAAAAAGGAAAGCGGCCCTCGGCGCCCTGGAGACATAAGTCTAGTTCAGTCGAAAACGAGCGCTTTTGCGAGCCCCCAAATGGCCCGAGCGCGCGTTTTCCCGAGCGCGAGGTGTCTGCCCGGTTTCGGCTCAGTGGACCAAGAGGCCGTACGGTAGCGCTACCGCGACGTGTTCACGTTCCGAGAGCGGCGCGAAGCCGCTCACGAAGGCGCGCAACTCGGGCGGGACCTCGTTCAACAAGCGCGTCGCCGGTGCAGCGCTCAAACGATCGAACGCGGCTTGCGCGTCGGCGTCGCTGGCATCGTCGCCCACCAGCAAGCTGTCGAGCAGACCATCACGCTCACCTTCCACGGTCACCGGTGCGTCCGCCTCCAAGTGCGCTGCTTTGCGGGCGGCCATCAGCGCCTCGCTCAGACCACCGATTTCATCGACCAAGCCGCGTTCACGGCCTTGATCCCCGCTCCAGATATGGCCTTCGGCGGACGCGACGACTTTGTCGACCGCCATCTTTCGCCCGTGTGCGACGCGCGCGATGAACAAATCATAGATGCTTTGCATCTGCGCGCGGACTCGTTCGCGCGTGGCGTCGTCCCACGAAATCAGCGGAGAGTTGAAGGCGGCGCGTTCGCTGGCGCCGGGTTCGGGGCTGGCGGCAAAGGTTTCGGCGTGAACGCCAAACTGATCCAGGGCCGGCGCGACGTTGATCTTGCCGCCGAACACGCCGATCGACCCCACGATGCTCGTGCGTTCGGCAAAGATGGTTTGCCCCGCGCACGCGATGTAATACCCGCCGCTCGCTGCCATACTTCCGACCGAGACGATGATCGGCTTCTTTTTCCGAAGCTCCATCATCTCGTGCCACAGGAGATCGCTCGCTAGCGGTGAACCTCCGGGCGAGTCGATACGCAGCACCACCGCCTTGACCGAGTCGTCGGTTTGCATGCGACGAAGCGTCTTGCCTAGCGCGCGCGCGGTGATTCCGCCGCGTTGCAGGGGCCCGCCCGCTTCCATCGTGATTGCGCCTTCGGCAGGCACGACCGCGATGTGTGGCCGACTGTCGCCGGAGCTTGCGCCAGAAAGCACCCGGAGCAGCTCGCCGATGCCGAGCCCTCCGCTGGATTTCGCGCGCGGCCCGAAGCTTACCTCCACCGCGCTGACCTTGGCCGCCTTCTTTGCGGCATCGAGCGCTTCGCGATCGAAGCCTACGTCGTCGATCAGACCGCGCTCCAGCGCTTCACCCGCGCTCCACGGACCGTGCTCGAGGGCGTTGCGTAGCGCATCGCTCTTTTTGACTTCGTTGCTCTCTTCGAGCCAAGCCGCTCGAATGGCAGCCAAGGTTTCGACGAGCGAAGCGCGCGCTTCTTCGCTCGGTCCTTCGCGGGTCATGGGTTCGGCGCCGCTCTTGAACTTGCCCATGTGCAAGAAGTCGACGTCGACCTTCAGTTTTTGAAAAATGCCGTGAAAATACACCATTTGCGCGGCAATCCCGATGGTGGAGACTTCACCAGCGGGGCTCAGCCAAACTTTGCTGCAGCCGCGCGCGCCGAGCAGTGCGCTCGAGTTGACCAGCGCGTGCGCGTGGCAGACCACCGGCTTGCCTTTGCTTCGGACCTGACCAAAAAGGCGTGACAGCTCTTCGCTCTGGGCCAGGTTGAAGGAGGCTTCACCCAAACGTACGAATAGGCCACGCACCTTCTCGTCGGTCGCGGCGCGACCAATGATACGCACGAGGCCCGTGTACGTTTGAGTGGCGGGAGTGCGAAAGAGCGCGTTTCCACCAGCGCTCTCCGGCGCGCCCGCGCTCAGGTCGAGCTCCACGAGTCGCGGCTCGTCAGCCTTGGGCGTTTCTTGGGGTTTATTGGCCTCCGTGTGCCGCGGGCGCGCCGTGCACGCCGTGAGCAGCAACGCGGACAGCAGAAAGCGCGCGCGCAGTTTCATTTGGCCTCAGGGAGATCGGTGCGATCGATCACCGGCTCGGGTGCACTGGGGACTTCGGGTTTGATCGTGGCTCCGGTTTCGACAGGAGCCGCGGCTGAACCCGTCGGCGTGGTGCTGCCCTGGGCGATGCGCGTTGCGGCGCGTGCGCCGTATTCCGAGTTGGGCCCGGCTTGCTCGAGCAAGCGGCGGTAGAGCACGAGCGCGCCGGCACGATCGCCGCTTTCCCACTTGTGATCGGCGCTCGCCAAGAGCGCCGGCCAATAGTTGGGATTGTCCGCAAGCACGCGGTCGTACATTTTGGCCGCCAGGGCCGGGTCATGGCGCGCTTTGGCCACATCTGCCAGCCCCGACAACGCTTCAGTGTTGCGCGGCTGCTCCGTCAGCACGGAATCGAAGAGCCGCGCAGCGCGATCCAGATCACCCTGGCGTAGCGCGGCCGAGCCTTGCGAAAGTCGCGTGCGGAAGTCACCCGCAATGGGCCGCGCGTCTTCCGGTGCCGGCGAGGTATCGAGCTTGGGTAACTTGCTCGTGTCCACCGCTGCGATCTTTGCGGCAGGGTCAGCACCGGTTTCGGTCGAGCGCTTGGCGCGCGAAAGGAACGCGCGCAGTTCTTCGAGCAATGGGTGCGGCTTGGGTCGACCGTCGATTTTTGCGAATTCGGCTTCGCTCTCGTTCAGGCGGCCGGCGCGCGCGAGTGCGTAGATCAGCGCCGCGCGCGCGCGGCCCGGATCGCGCTCTGCAGCGGCAGCCGTTCGCAGACGATCGATCACCGGAGGCCACACTGGTGCTGGATCGGCCAAGTCGAGCGCAGCGAGCACATAGGCATTTTCGGGCACGCTGGCGTTAGCGCTGAGTGGGGCCAGCCATTCCCGCGCCTTGTCCGCTTCACCGCTCAGCCGCAATACGTCGACGCGTGCGCGCAGCACAGCCGGATCTTCCGGCGAGATGGCGAATGCCCGATCGACAGCGGTGTGCGCTTTGCCCACGCGCCGCCCGAGATCGCGATACGTGGCCTGAACCAGATCGGTCGAGTTCGGATCGATGATGCGCAACTTCAGCCACGAAACGTCAGCGCGCAGCGTTTCGAGGCGCGCCAGAGCCGTCAACACGGCGGGATCTTTTTCCGCGAGGGCGGCGGCTTTATCGAACTCTTCCTTGGCGCCTTCCAAGTCGCCCTCGTCGGCGAGCCGGGCTCCGTCGGACAAGAACTTGGCGACACGCGCATCACTCGAAGAGTTGACCGAGGCGGTACCGATCAGTTGCGCGATGTATCGGCGACCGACCGTTGCGCCGAGCAAACCGAGCACGCCGACTACGACGACACCTGCGATCCAGCGCGAGCGTGCCAAGCGAGCGTGCTGGTCCTCCGCGGAGTGATCGAATTCGAGTTCATCATAGGACTTGAAACTGTCCCTGATGCTCGCGACCTCGATCGGAGGCAAATTGCGCGGAGAGGAGACGGGCGCGTGCGCGACCGGGACCTCCAACGTGTTGTCGAAGGCGGCCACGCGTGGCGACATCGGCGTGCCCACGAGCGAGCTGCGCGAGTCCGGCGCGCTGTCGTTCATGGGGCGCGACTTGGGAGGCTGCACCACGTGTGGTTCGGGCTGTGGACGCGATGCGGGCGAGCCGTTCGGCAACGTCGCGTGCGGCTTGCCTGCGAACTGAGCAGGATCAGCCGGAAGCGTGGACGAGAAAACTCCGGACGCCTCGTGGGTGAGCGGCGGAGCCATCAGTTCCGTGTCAGGCGTGCGCTCAGAGCCCGAGTTTCTGGTGTCGCGAAAATCCGCGACACGCTGTGTTGCGGGTACAGCTTGATCGTCTGCGGCTTCCGGAGTGGCCGTGAGCGGGAAGGGAACGGACGCCGCGGCGGATGCGGGCGGTGCCGGTGGTGGCTCGTGTGGTGGCGGCGGGTCGCTGCGATAGCTGCGAAACTCTGCCTGCGGCGGCGCCACTCCGTGCAGCGTACGCTGGATCCGCTCGCCCGAGCCTGGCTTGCGCGACGGACTCGTATTCGTGACTTGAAAGAACGGTTCGAGTTCGGCGATGGAGCCGAGCGGGCGCGGAGTCTGCTTGCCGCGTGATAGAAGATCGGTGGCTACGACTTTCTTGTCAGCGATGCCGCGCTGCAGTTCGCGCAGTGAAGTGTAAACGAGCTCGCGACCCGATGCGGTGCGTACGACCCATCGCTCCGGGGCGAGGCCCGTGCCCTTACCGGGATAAATCTTGAATTGAAATCCGCAGTTCGTACACTTGACCGTCGTGCCCCGTTCAGAAATCAGGGCATCATCGAACTCATATTCAGTGTCGCAGCGGTTACAACGAACGTCCATATCGGCTGAGCTGAAGGGGCGAAAAACGTAGCATGCTCGCGCTTTTCCCAGCGACATTCTTTGCCCCCGCGTGATTCGTGCCGGATATTGCCTTGTGTCGGGCACGTTGCTTGCTACCGTGCTGCCTGATGCGCGTAACGGTCACGGTAATATTGTTCGCCGCGCTCGGCGTCGTTGGGGCCTGTTCGTCGACCACGATGGACGAGGGCTGTTACAGCGATAGCGACTGCGCTCCCGGAAACCTGTGTGACGAATCGGGCGCGTGCTACGCCCCCACCGATGGCGGCAATGACGTTTGCACCGAGCCCGCGGATTGCCCGGTGAGCTACACTTGCGGGAAGGAAGGTCGCTGCTCGCCGGGGGACTGTTACTTCAACGGCTGCGTGAGTGGCTTCGAGTGCCAGTCGAGCACCGGCATCTGGCAGTGCCTATCCGGTTCAGCCGGCACATCCGGTGATTCAGCGAGCGCTGGTGCCGGCGGCGTCGCAGACGCTGCCGGCGAGAGCGGCTGACTCGAAGACTTACTTCACGACTCGGAGGTACGGAGGCAATTCGCGTTTCGGCTTGCTTGCTTCCGTCGCGTTGCCGAGAGACTCGGGCTTCGATGTCGCTGGCTTCTTCGCAGGCAGTGCTTGTCGAGCTGCGGCGGGCTCGGGCACCGGTGCGCCTGCTGGCTTTTTAGTCGTATCTGCAGTCGCTTTGGCTGCTTTGGAAGCAGCCTTGCCGCCGCCCTTCGGCGCGGTCTTCGCTGCCTTGGTCGCGACAGGTTTGGTTTCAGGCTTAGATTTGGTCCCGCCCTTTGGCGCGACCTTGCCCGCCTCGGGCTTGCTTGCAGCGGATTTTGCAGCTGCCTTGGTGCCCTTGCTCGTGGGCTTCGATTCTGCGGCTTCGGCTTTTTCAGCGGGCGGCGGAGCGCTCTCGCCATCGCCGACCGAACGCAGGTGAGTGCGCGGCTTTTCCGGGGCTCGTTGCGCTTTGGCTTGGGCTTCGACTTCTGGGGGAATGTCCTCGGCCCAGACCATGGCCTGTCCGTTCTCGCCCACCAAGGCGAACACCGCGGGCCAAGGGATCATGCAGAAAAACGGCGAGCGATTGAAGCTCAACGTGCACGACAAGCCGTCATCGTCGACGTGCAAATCGGGGATGGCCACAGCCATGTTCAGCCCAACTTGCAGCACGAGCTGCGGCTGATTCTTGAACGATGGAGGGACCTGCACCGAACCCGCGCGCGGATCGAGGTGGATGTACATTGACGCTTGTTCGAGCAACGCCAATGCGACGTCCTTCTTCGGTGGAAGGCGAGCCGTCGGAGCCATATTCAGCCCGTTACTTAGCGCTCTCCGTTCCAAATAGCCAGCGATCGGGCGCGGACCGCTGATATCGAGGCGGTTACTGGGGGGCGCGCCAGGCGCGGCGCGGCGCGCGTTCAGCTTTCGAGTTCGGAGGGCGCCACGAACCTCTGCATTTTTCCGCGAACCCGTGGGGTCAGCTCCGCAAAACTCGCGATCGGCAGGCTGCAGATGACGAGACCCGCCGGCGGCAAAGCCACCGGTTCGCCCGTCAAAATCAAGGCCAATGCTTCGAGGCTTGGATTGTGCCCGACCAGTAACACGCGCTGGGCGTCTGGCGCGTTCCGCCGCACGGCCGTTATATAAGCCTCCGGTTCGGCCAAATACAGCTCATCGAGTTCGTCGATCGCACCACTGAAGTGTACGGCCGCTGCGGCCTCGCGGGCGGTCTCGCGGGTTCTGCGCGAACTCGACGCCACGATCCGGTCGGGCGTCAGATGTTCGTCGTGGAGCAGCTGGCCCATCAGCTCCGCCTCGCGCCGACCGCGCGCCGTGAGCGGCCTGGCCGCGTCGCTATTATTGCCGTCGTCCGGGGCGGCCTTGCCGTGGCGAAGGATGAGCAAGGTTCTCATGTGCTCATAAGATCGTCTGATTGGCGCCGGCATGCAACAATGAGCGTGGCATGGCGCAGCGGATTCTTGTCGTCGAGGACGAGCCGGCGATCGCCGAATCGGTCGCCTATGCGCTCGGGCGCGACGGTTTTTCGGTCACCCAGGCGGCTACGGCGACCGACGCGGCGGCGCTGGTGGACGGCGCCGACCTGGTCGTGCTCGACCTGATGTTGCCGGATGGCAGCGGCTTCGATTTGATCGGCCGCTGGCGCAAGAGCAAGCATATTCCCGTGATCGTCTTGTCGAGCCGCGATGGCGAAGCCGATCGCGTCGTGGCGCTCGAGGCGGGCGCCGACGACTACGTGACCAAGCCCTTCTCGCCGCGTGAGGTCGTGGCGCGCGTGCGCGCGGTGCTGCGCCGCTCGCAGAACGAGACCTCGGCAGGCGCACCGGCGCCCGCCATCTCACTGGACGCGGCCACGCGCCGGGCGCGCGCCAATGGCTCGCTGCTCGAGCTGACGCGCGTCGAATTCGACGTGCTCTCGTGCCTGCTCGAACAGCCGGGCAGAGTGTACAGCCGTGTCGAGCTGATCGATCGCGTGTGGGGTGACGGCTTTGCCATCACCGATCGCACCATCGACTCGCACGTCAAAGCCTTGCGCAAAAAGGTCGCCGAAGCGGGGGCAGAGCCCGGGCTGATCGAAACCGTTCGCGGCGTCGGCTACCGCGTCACGGACGCGCCGAACGCAGTGAAAGAGCCGTGATTCGCCTGATCGTCGTGGCAGCAGCCTCTGTGGGGCTGATGCTGTTCGTCGCATTCGTGGTCTCGCGTCTGCTGCGCACGCGTACGCGCGGCATGTCGATCCGAATGCAGATCTTTTTGGCCTTGGCCGTGATCGTCGGCGCCTTCGCCTTTGGCTTGGGCTTGATGGTGATCGATCGCATCGAGGCTCGCGCGGTTCGTCTCTCGTCGCAGGCCGCGGAAGACGAAGCCGTCGCGCTCGCGGGCATGATGGCTGGTGAGCTCGATCGCACGGGCGTCAGCATCGTCGACTTAGCGGCTCGCTTGGAGCATGAGCGCGGTCGCGGCGCGGATCTGCGCTTGATGCTGCTCGACGATAGCGGAGCGCGTCTCTTCCCAGTGCAAGCGCCCGCGGAGGAGCACGGCGTGGTTTCCGTCGATGCGCCGATTCGCGTGCGCGGCGCGAGCGTGGGCGCGGTGCGCGTGGTCAAGCCGACCATCGCCATGCGCAATTTACTGGCTGATTTTGCGCCGACCGTGCTCGTGATCAGCCTGGTTTTGGGCACCGCGGCGGCGCTCGCCGCGGCTTGGATTGGCCGCGCAATCGCCGCGCCCATCGAGGCGCTGAGCGTGTTCGGTGAGCGCGTGAGCCTGGGTGAACGGCGCGGCGCGCCGCCGATCGCGTTTGGCCGCGAGGTCACGCGCCTGACTCGCGCGATCGACTCGATGCGACGCGATCTCGAGGGGCGCCCGTTCGTCGAAACCTTTGCCTCGGATCTCTCGCACGAGCTAAAAAATCCCGTGGCCGCCATTCGCGCGAGCGCTGAAGTCTTGGAAGAGAGCGCGCTCGAGGAGCCCGCCTCCGCGCGTCGCTTCGTGGCGCGGATTCGCGAGGCAACGGCGCGTATCGAACGTCTGCTCAGCGAGCTGCTCAGCTTGGCGCGCATCGAGGCGCGCGGCGTGGAGACCTTCACTCCGGTCGACTTGAGCGAGCTCACGCGGCGCGCCATCGAATCACTCGCCGATGCAGAGGGTCGGATCACGTTGCACGCGTCGGGTGACGTGCGCGTACGCGGCGACGAACTGTGGATCGCGCGTGCCGTGACCAACCTGATTGAAAATGGCTTGAGCCACGGCGAGCGCGGCTCGCCCCTGAGCGTGGAAGTTTCGCGCAGCGAAGAATCGGTCAACCTGCGCGTGGTCAGCCAAGGTTCGATCTCGAGGCACGTGCGCGAGCGGCTCTTTCGGCGCTTCGTGACTACACGCGCCGACAAAGGCGGTACCGGCCTCGGCTTGGCGATTGTTCGGGCCGTCACTGAGGCCCACGGCGGCCAAGTCGAGCTCTTGAACGCCGGCCCGCCCGAGGTGGTTTTTCACGTCAGTTTGCCCCCAGCGCGCCGTCGAGCGGCGCTGCAAATCCGCGACGCGGTCCAAGAAGCTCGCCAAGAGTTAGCAGCGCTTCCAAAAATAGATCAATGAAAACATGTTCTTGCGTGCCAGGCCGCCGATCTCCACGAAAGCTCCACAATTGTCAGCCGCATGCTGTGGGAGAACCAGGCTTCACGCGGGCCTCGTCGGCCCATTGCCCAGCCCGCGATTCGCTTTGAATTTTTTATGTGTGCTTCGCTTGGGCACAGCCCAGGCGGCGGAAAGAGAGTCTTGAGTGGTCAGCGGCAAGAACGGGTCGAACGGCGCTTCGCTTCCTCGTCACGTAGCGATCATCATGGACGGCAATGGGCGCTGGGCGAAAGCCCGTGGCCTGGACCGCGCCGAAGGACACGCTGAGGGGGCGCGAGCCGTGCGCGATGCAGTGGAAACCGCCACTCGCATCGGCGTGAAGTACCTCACGCTGTACGCTTTCAGCGTCGCGAATTGGGCACGCCCCCGTCCCGAAGTTGAAGCGCTGATGCGCTTACTGGTCGAGTTCGCCAAGAACGAACGCGCAGACCTCCGTCAAAACGGCATCCGCGTGAACGTGATCGGCGCGCTCGAAGATCTACCGACCACGACTCGTCACGCCGTCGAAGACTTGATGGCCTACACCCGCGACGGCGATCGCATGACACTCACGCTGGCGCTCTCGTACGGCGGTCGCCAGGACATCGTCGAAGCCGCACGCTCCCTCGCCGTGCGGGCCCGCGCTGGCTTGGTGCTGCCCGAAGAGATCGACGAAACCTTCTTCCACCGTCAAATGACCACGCACTCCCTGCCGGACGTCGATCTGCTGATCCGCACGGGTGGCGAAACGCGCGTCAGCGACTTCCTACTCTTCGAGTCGGCCTACGCAGAGCTCGTGTTCCTCCCCATCATGTGGCCAGACTTCCGCCCCGAAACGCTGACCACCGCCGTCGCCGAATACGGCCACAAAGAGCGTCGCTTCGGCAAAACCTCCGAACAAGTCCAAATGGCTCAATCCGCGTTCGATCCCCTCGATCGCGTAGGCTGACATCGCGACGCAGCCCGGCGTGACGTCCGGCGCCAGTGACCGCACCCGGGGTGAGGTCAAATCTTACCTGAGGTTTGATCACATCTCTGGCGGAATTTGTCGGGGCTTCGACGTGTTTATCGGCGATGACCTACCGAGACGAGGACGCAGAATGGGCTGAGCGGATGTTCG
>Ga0164241_10001777_pt1 | contig 25325 bp, 22 predicted proteins | sample OricomyardsoilBY_FD_108780 | JGI IMG/M metagenome (GOLD analysis project Ga0164241, IMG submission 108780) | Backyard soil microbial communities from Emeryville, California, USA - Original compost - Back yard soil (BY) | ecosystem: Environmental > Terrestrial > Soil > Unclassified | place: USA... | reverse complement strand
TTGAAGATTTGAAAAATGTCGTGGACTTGGAAGCGGTTCGCGCCGCCGGTTTGAAACTGGCCGTGGATCCGCTGGGCGGCGCGGCGCTGGCATATTGGGAGCCGATCAGCGCGATTTACAAACTCGACCTTACAATTGTGAATCCAAAAGTTGATCCGGCGTTCTCCTTCATGACGGTGGATCACGACGGGAAAATCCGCATGGATTGTTCGAGTCCTTATGCGATGGCCGGTTTGGTCGGATTGAAAGACAAATACCGCGTGGCGTTCGCCAACGACCCGGACGCCGACCGGCACGGTATCGTCACGCCGTCCGCCGGGCTGATGAACCCGAATCATTATCTGGCCGTGGCCATTGGTTATTTGCTGACGCACCGGCCGCAATGGTCGCAAAACGTCATCGTCGGCAAAACGCTTGTGAGCAGCAGCATGATTGACCGTGTCGTCGCGAAGCTCGGACGCAAGCTGTGCGAAACGCCGGTCGGTTTCAAATGGTTCGCGCCGGGATTGTTCGACGGCTCGTTTGGTTTCGGTGGCGAAGAAAGCGCGGGCGCAAGTTTTCTGCGGCGTGACGGCACGGTTTGGACGACGGATAAAGATGGCCCGATCATGAACTTGCTCGCGGCGGAAATCACCGCCGTTACCGGCAAAGATCCGGGCGAACATTTTCAGTCATTGGCGAAGGAATTTGGAACGCCGCACTACACGCGCATTGACGCGGCGGCCACGCCGGAGCAAAAGGCGAAGTTGCAAAAACTCGCGCCGGAAGCCGTGAAGGAATCGAGCCTTGCCGGCGAAACCATCACCGCCAAGCTCACCCGTGCGCCGGGCAACCACGCGGCCATCGGCGGCTTGAAAGTCACGACGGCGAACGGCTGGTTTGCGGCGCGTCCGTCCGGCACGGAAAACATCTACAAGATTTATGCGGAAAGTTTCCGCGATGAAGCGCATCTGCAAACCATCGTGAACGAGGCGCAGCAGATTGTGAACAACGCGCTCGGATGACCCACCGGTTTTATGTCGCCAGCCCCGGAACCGAAAACTTCGCCGAAAATTTCCGCCGAGGCGCGGCGGCTGGCGGATGACCGGGCGGGCAGGGCCGATTGGCGGCGCTGGGGGCCGTATCTTTCCGAGCGGCAATGGGGCACGGTGCGCGAGGATTATTCGCCCGGTGGCACGGCGTGGGAATATTTTCCGCACGACCATGCGCGCAGCCGCGCGTATCGTTGGGGCGAGGACGGTCTTGCTGGTTTCAGCGACGACATGCAGCAGCTTTGCCTCTCGCTCGCGATGTGGAATGGCAAGGATCCGATTCTCAAGGAGCGTCTGTTCGGCCTGACCAACGCCGAGGGCAATCACGGCGAGGACGTGAAGGAGTTGTATTATTATCTCGACGCCACGCCGAGCCATTCCTACCTGAAATTTCTCTACAAGTATCCGCAAGACGAATTTCCCTACGCGCAACTCGTCGCGGAAAATCGGCGGCGCGGCAAGGATCAGCCGGAATTTGAATTGCTCGACACGGGCGTGTTCGACGGGGATCGTTATTTCGACGTGTTTGTCGAATACGCGAAGGCCGGGCCGGATGATATTTTGATGCGCATCACGGTTCACAATCGCGCTCCTGGCGGCGGGCCGCCGGCGAAGCTGACCTTGCTGCCGCAAATCCTTTTCCGCAACACCTGGTCGTGGAAAATGAATGGGAATGTTCACAAACTCTCGGCGGATCGCGGCGGCATTAAAATCGAGCATGTGCAACTGGGTGATTTCCGGCTCGATTGCGACGGCGGCCCGACGCTGCTGTTTTGTGAAAATGAAACGAATTTTCACCGCGTCTTTGGCCGGCCGCAGACGCCGGGATTTTTCAAGGACGCGTTTCACGAATACGTTGTCGCCGGAAACAAATCGGCGGTGAATCCCGCGCAGGCCGGGACGAAGGCGGCGGCGCTTTATGAATTGAACATTCCGGCGGGCGGCTCGCAGCAAGTGCGCCTGCGTCTTTCGCAAAAACCGGAAAATCCGTTCGCCGATTTTGACGCGATCTTTTCGCGCCGGCTCGCGGAGGCGGATGAATTTTACGCCGGGTTGCAGCAAGGCATCGCCGACGCCGACGCCCGGCTCGTGCAGCGTCAGGCTTACGCGGGCCTGATCTGGAACAAGCAGCTTTTTCATTACGACGTGGAGCAATGGCTCGAAGGCGATCCCACGCAACCGCCCCCGCCGCCGGAACGCTGGCATGGCCGCAACTGTGATTGGAAGCACGTCAACTGCGCCGAAATCATTTCCATGCCGGACAAGTGGGAATATCCGTGGTTCGCCGCGTGGGACCTCGGCTTTCATTGTGTCGCGCTCGCGCAGATTGACCCGGAATTTGCCAAGGGCCAGCTCGTCCTGCTGGCGCGCGAATGGTATATGCACCCGAACGGCCAGTTGCCCGCCTACGAATGGGCGTTCGGCGACGCGAATCCGCCCGTCCACGCATGGGCCACGTTTCGCGTGTTTCAAATTGACCGCCGCCAGCGCCGCGAAACTGATCCCGGCGACCCCGGCGACCTCGCGTTTCTGGAGCGCGTGTTTCAAAAGCTCTTGTTGAATTTCACCTGGTGGGTCAATCGCAAGGACGCGCAGGGCCGGGGTATTTTTCAAGGCGGCTTCCTCGGCCTCGACAACATCGGCGTTTTCGACCGCAGCCAGCCGTTGCCGACCGGCGGCTACATCAATCAAGCCGACGGCACGAGTTGGATGGCGGCGTATGCGCTGAATCTGCTGCGTATCGCCGGCGAATTGGCCATGCACAATCACGTCTATGAGGACATCAGCTCGAAATTTTTCGAGCATTTCCTGTCCATCGCCGGGGCGATCAACGGCGTTGAGGAAGGCTGTCTCGGCCTGTGGGATGAAGCGGATCAATTTTATTACGACCACCTCAAGCTGCCGTGCGGCACGGATCTGCCGCTGAAAGTGTATTCCGCCGTTGGCCTGATTCCGCTGCTGGCGGTGCAGACCATCGAACAGGACGCGCTCAAGCACACGCCGGATTTTGCCGGGCGGATGGAATGGTATCTGAAACATCGTCCGAAGCTGGCCGCGCTCATCTCCAACTGGCACGTCCCCGGCAGTCAAAAGCGCAGCCTGCTTTCGCTGTTGCGCGGCCACCGCATGAAGGCGCTCTTGAAACGGATGCTGGACGAATCCGGTTTTCTTTCCGCTCACGGCGTGCGCGCCCTGTCAAAAATCCACGAAAAAAATCCGTTTCGCTTCACGACCGACGGGCGCACTTACGAAGTCAGCTACTGGCCGGCGGAATCTCGCGGCGGTTTGTTCGGCGGCAATTCCAACTGGCGCGGCCCGGTCTGGATGCCGATCAATTTTTTGCTGATCGAATCGCTCCAGAAATTCCATCACTACTACGGCGACGATTTCAAGGTGGAATGCCCGACCGGCTCCGGGAATTTTCTCAACCTCGATGAAGTGGCTGGTGAATTGAGCCGCCGCCTGACGAAATTATTTTTGAAAGGCGACGACGGCCAGCGGCCCGTGCTGAAATATCATCCCAAGCTCGCCACCGACCCGCATTTCAAGGACTACGTTTTGTTCCACGAATATTTTAACGGCGACAACGGCTGCGGCCTCGGCGCGTCGCACCAGACCGGCTGGACGGGCCTCGTCGCCAGCCTGCTCCGGCCCCGGATCAAGAGCAGCGAAGTGGTGGAAAATCTCACGCACCCTCCGGCGAAAAAGACGGGTGCGCCCTAAAATTTTGCCGGGGAGAAATGCAGGATGGCCGCTGACGTGGGAGCCAATTCAACCGTCAGGCCGCCGGAATTTTCGCCTGTAATTTTTTTCCACTGGCCCGCCCAGTCGCCGTGCGCATCCACCGCCGCGCCGCCCAGCGTGACATCAGTTTTGGCGGCGATGTCATTATCTTTCTGCGTTAAATCCATGCGTTGCCAGGTTTTGGCGTCCAAGCCGGCGGGCAACTGGAGAGAAACCGCCGCCGGTTGCTTGTGGTCGCCGTAGCTCTTGTTGATCAGGGTCAGGTAAAGCGAGCCGTCTTGGGATTTGTAGGCGTAGGCGTTGAAATTAAAATTGGTGGCCGTTTGAGTTTTCACCCCGGCCGGCTGTCCGTGCGCGCCTTCCGTGAACGCGAGCAGCGCGTAGGCTTGCGGGCGCATCATGAATCCGCTGCCATCCGGCTGGCGCAGGAAGGCGGCGTAATTCGGCGCGGCAAATCCGCCGTCGCGGCCCACCGATTCGCCCGTGTGATAATTCACGCCCAGGATGTGATGCGCCGCCCACCAATGCGTGCAGTCCAGCGCCCACAAGGTCGAGGCGTAGGTGTCGCTGGAATTTTTCGAGCCGCCGTTGTAGCAACTGTTCATCTCGTCAATGCGGTAAGGCACGCCTTCGGCGGCCAGCTTCGCGCCCACTTTGGCGTAGTCGCGTTCGTAACTGGCGTCGAGACGATTGGAGAGAAAACGCGCACGGGTGGCGGCGGGATCTTTTTCACCCGCGCGACCGGAACCGAGAAAATAATAATGGTCGCTGGCCATCGCCAGATGCCCTTCAGGAAACACCGCCTTGGCCAGAGCCAGCGCATAATTCGCATCGGCGCTCGGCCCGTCAAACATCGCGTCCGGCACGGCTTTCAAAATGGCGTCATAGTGCGGTTTCCATTGGGCAAACAAGGTCGCAAACGGTTTGAGGTAAAAATTCGGCTCGTTGCCGATGGAAAAACAATCAAGCACGTCGGCGTCATGCGCCGCGATGTAAGCGACCAGCCGCGCGGATTCGGCGGGATTGCCGTTCTTCAAGCGGAAGGAATAAATCACTTTCACGCCGGCGGCGCGGGCGAAGCCAAACAGTTGGTCAATGTCCTTTTCCTGCGGCACCGGAATGCGCGGATCATCCACCGCGTTGGCCCCGACGCGCAGGCTTTTGATGCCAAGCGTTTTGAACGTGTTCACTAGCGCGGTGTCGTGGGCGTCAAAATAATAACGTCCATCCGTGGGCAGCAGCATGGACATTTCGTAGCTCAAACCCAAAAAGCGGGGCGCGAGATTTTTTCCGGCGTCATCCGCCGTGACCGTCACCGTCACCGGTTGCGATTGCGCGACGGCGGGCAAAGGCGTCAATAACACCAAGGCCAGCAATGGGAAAAATGAGAAAATAAATCCCGTCCGGTGAAAAATGGAAAGGCGGTTCATGCCGTCGAATCTAAATGAGGATGTGGTGGATGACAACCTTGGATGTCGAACTGACCGGCGCGCCGGTTCGCCGACGCACAAATTTATTTCCGTTGGACTTTGAGTAAAATCGCTGGTTTGCTTGACCAAGGTAAAAGGAGCCGCAAACAGGAAAAATTGTGAACGCAAATCATTTTGATGTCATCATCATTGGCAGCGGCGCGGGCGGCGGCACGCTGGCGCTCAAACTCGCGCCCTCCGGCAAACGCATCCTCATCCTCGAACGCGGCGGTTATCTGCCGCGCGAAAAGGAAAACTGGGACGCGACGGAAGTGTTCGTGAAGAACCGCTACGTCTCGCAAGACACCTGGTTTGATAGTGACAACAAACCGTTCCAGCCGGGATCGCATTACTTTGTCGGCGGCGCGACCAAGATGTATGGCGCGGCGTTGTTCCGTTTGCGGAAGGAGGATTTTTCCGCGCATCGCACCGCCGACGGCCTGACGCCGGACTGGCCGGTTGGTTATGATGAATTTGAGCCGTATTACACGCAGGCGGAAAAGCTTTACAATGTCCACGGCCAGCGTGGTGATGATCCGACCGATCCGCCGGCCAGCGCGCCGTATCCGTTCCCGCCCGTCAGCCACGAGCCGCGCATTCAGGAACTGACGGATAATTTGAAACGCGCCGGCTGTCATCCGTCATTTGCGCCGACCGGCATTTTGCTGAACGAGGCGGACCGGCCGCACAGCCAGTGCATCCGCTGCGACACCTGCGACGGTTTTCCCTGTCTCGTTCATGCCAAGGCGGACGCCGAAGTCATGGCTGTCCGGCCTGCTTTGGAATATCCAAACGTGACCTTGCTCACGAACGCCAGCGTGCAGAAGCTCGAAACCAGCGCGAGTGGACGCGAGGTTTCAAAGGTCATTGTCGAACGCGCCGGCCAGCGCGAAGAATATTCCGGCGACATTGTTGTCGTGTCGTGCGGTGCGGCCAACTCCGCGCGACTGCTGCTGATGTCGGCGAATGACAAACATCCGCGCGGCCTCGCGAACGGTTCGGACATGGTCGGGCGGCATTACATGTTTCACAACTCCGTCGCGCTCGTGGCCCTGTCCAAACGCGAGAATCCCACCGTGTTTCAAAAGACGGTCACGGTGAATGATTTTTATCTCCGCGCGCCGGACTATGAATTTCCGCTGGGCAACATCCAGATGATCGGCAAGTCCAAGGGGCCGATGTTCAAAGACGACGCGCCCGGTTTTGCGCCCGGCTGGACGCTCGATCAAATGGCGCGGCACGCGGTGGATTTCTGGCTCATGGGCGAAGATTTGCCGCTGCCGCAAAACCGCGTCACGCTGATGAACGACAAGGGCGAAATCAAACTGCATTACGAATTCACGAACCAGAAACCCATCAACCGGCTGCGGGCAAAACTCCAGTCCATGCTGGAACATCTCGACCTGCATCCGCATTTGATTCCGAACAATCTTTACCTCGGCAAACACATTCCCATCGCGGGCGTCGGCCATCAATCCGGCACCTGCCGTTTCGGCGCGGATCCGAAAACTTCCGTGCTGGACGTGAACTGCAAGACGCATGAACTCGACAATCTTTACGTCGTGGACACGAGTTTTTTTCCGAGCATCGGCGCGGTGAATCCGTCGCTGACCGCCATCGCCAACGCGTTGCGCGTCGGCGAACATCTGCTGGCGCGGCTGAAATAAAACCGCATGGCGCAGCGCAACGAAATCATTTCCGTTTATGCCGCCGGCGTGGTTCAGGGCATCGCCTTGGTCACGTTCCCGGCGGCGGGCGCGATTTTCACCGGCGCGGAAAATTATCACCTGTCGAACACGGAATACGGCGGCATGTTTTTACCGCAGGCGATCACGGCGGTGATTTCCGCGTTGGCAGGCGGCAAGCTGATTCACATGCTGGGATTGAAGCGAGTTTTTTTGCTGGGATTGTTCGCCGATCTGGCCGCGATGAGCCTGTTGCTCGGCAGCGCGCTGGTGATGCGCCAGCACCAACTTGCCTATGGCATTTTGCTGGCGGCGACGGCCGGCATGGGCGTCGCGTTCGGGCTGACCGTGCCGGCGGTCAACACTTTTGCCGCGCAATTTTTTCCGCAAAGCGTGGACAAAGCCGTGCTCGTGCTGAATGCCCTGCTCGGCCTGGGCACCGCGCTCGCGCCGGTATTTGTCGCCGTGTTCATCGGCCTGGGATTCTGGTGGGGCTTGCCCGTGCTGGTGGCGGCGTTGACCATCGCCTTGCTGCTGTTCAGCGCGTGCCTGCCGTTGCGGCAAACCGACCAGACCGACGCGCAAAAAAAATCAAAAGCCGGACTGCCGGCGCGGTTCTGGGTTTTTGCGGCGTTCGCGCTAACCTACGGCGTTTGCGAAACGATGAACGGCAACTGGGCGTCTCTCTACATGGCGAACGACCTTGGCGCGAACGCCTCGCTCGCGTCGCTGGCGCTGACGTTTTTCTGGAGCGCGGTGACAGGCGGACGGCTGCTGTTCGCGGCCATCGAGAAGTGGTTTCCAGAAAACCGCACGGCGAAAGTTTTGCCGCTCGTCGTCGCCGCCGCGTTTGGCGTCACGGCGTTGCTGCCGAAGGGCAATCCGCTGCCCGGACTCATGGCGTTTGGTTTGGCGGGTCTGGGTTGCTCGGCGCTGCTGCCGTTGACGATCAGCTTCGGGCAAAAACAACTGACGGGCATTTCGGCGACGGTGGCAGGCGGATTGATCGCGTTTTATCAAGTGGGCTACGGCATCGCCGCATTTGGCGTCGGCCCGTTGCAAAATTGGGCGGGCTTGAGTTTCAAAATCATTTACGGAGGAACGGCGCTGGTCGCGCTGGGCTTGTCCGCATTATCGTTTTTCATCACGCCACGACCGGCGCGGGAATGAAGTTTGGATTTTCAAAATCACCGGCACAAAATCAACCATCAACCAAAAGGAGCATTAAATTATGAAACTAAAAGGCAAAGTCGCCATCGTCACCGGCGGCAACAGCGGCATCGGACTGGCCATTGTCCTCGAACTCGCCAAGCAAGGCGCGAACATCGTCATTGATTACGTCGCGCATCCCGAAGCCACGGATGATCTGGTCAAGCAGGTCGCCGCGCTCGGTGACCAGGCCGTCGGCGTGAAAGCGGACGTGAGCAAAATCGCCGATTTGAAAATGTTGATCGCCACCGCCGTCGAAAAATTTGGGCGCGTGGACATCATGGTCAACAACGCCGGGATCGAGACGCGCACTTCGATTTTGGACACGACCGAGGAGCAATACGAAAAAGTGCTGGAGATCAATCTCAAGAGCGCGTTTTTCGGCACACAGCTTGCCGCGCAGCAGATGATCAAACAGGGCGGCGGCGGGCGCATCATCAACATCACTTCGGTTCACGAAGACTGGCCGATGCCGGGCAATACGCCTTACTGCTTATCGAAAGGCGGCATGAGAATGTTGACGCGCACGGCAGGCGTGGAACTCGCGCCGCACAAAATTTTGGTCGTCGGCGTCGGCCCCGGCGCGGTGGCGACGCCGATCAACCTCGGCACGATGAACAATCCGGCCTTGTTGAAAAAACTGGATGCCGCGATTCCGCTCGGACGCATGGCGCAGCCGTCGGAGATCGGCAGTGTCGTGGCGTTTCTGGCGAGCGACGCGGCGAGTTATATCGCGGCCACAACGATTTTCGCCGATGGCGGCATCATGCAAAGCAGTCCGGGATTGTAAGCCGGAGAAAAAAACTGGCCTTGCCGCCGGCGGGCGGACAACATGGGCCGACTCAAACATTGCGAATTTCTGCAAAAAATGAGGCAGGCACCTTGCCGTCCCGCTACGGCCGACGTTTTTGCAGAAGTCCATTACCATGAAAGCCGCAAAGCAGACCGGTTGTCGTTGGGGAAAACCGTTCTGTTAAACTAAAAAATCCGACCATGAAAATCATCACCTTGGGCGCGGCGGGCGGCGAAGTCACCGGCTCCTGTTACTTGGTCCAGACCAACACCGCGCGCATCCTCGTGGACTGCGGTTTGTTTCAAGGCAATCATGTCGCCGATTCGCTCAACCGGCCGCCTTTGGCGTCCGTTCAAGGGCTTGATGCCGTGGTCATCACGCACGGGCATTTGGATCATGCGGGCCGCCTGCCGCTGCTGGCCAAGCTCGGTTACACAGGCCCGGTTTATGCCACGCCGGCGACGATTGAAATGTCCGCGCTCATCCTGAGGGATTCGGCGCACATTCAACTGGCGGACAACGAGCGGGTGAACCGCAAGCGCGAACGCGCCGGCGAACCGCCGGTGGAGCCGCTCTACACCGCCGCCGAAACCGAAGCGATCATTCAATGTTTCAAGGAAGTCCCGTATCAGCAGCCTGTCACCGTGGCGCCGGGCATCCAGGCCGTCTGGGCCGAGGCGGGCCACATGCTGGGTTCCGCCAGCATCCAGTTGATCGTGGACGACGAAGGCCGGCAGAAACGCGTGGTTTTCTCCGGCGATCTCGGCCCGAAAGGCGCGCCCATCCTGCGCGACTACGAGCCGTTCCACAAGGCGGACCTGGTATTTCTGGAATCCACCTACGGCGACCGCGATCATCAGCCGTTCGCGGAAACGGTCGCTGAATTTGCCGGCATCGTGCAGGCGGCGGTGGCAACACGCGGAAAAATTCTCGTGCCGACTTTCGCCGTGGGCCGGGCGCAGCTTTTGATGACATTGCTGAGCCAAATTTTCCGCGAAGGGCAGATCCGTCCGTTTCCGTTGTTCCTCGACAGCCCGATGGCCATCGCCGCCACGGAAATTTACCGGCATCATCATGAGCTGTTCGATGACGAGATGGTGAAATACATGGCGCAAAAACCGGTGCGCGAGGATTTGCAGACGCTGACCTTGTGCCCGACGGCGGACGATTCCAAAAAAATCAATGATCAACCCGGTCCGTGCCTGGTCATGGCCGGTTCGGGCATGTGCAATGCCGGACGCATCCTCCATCATTTGAAGGCCAGTCTTTGGAAGCCGGGGACGCATGTCATTATCGTCGGCTACCAAGGCGACGGCTCGCTCGGGCGGCGGCTGGTGAACGGCGAAAAAATTGTCAGCATCTTCGGCGAGAAAATCGCGGTGAAGGCGCAAATCCACACGCTCGGCGGTTTTAGCGCGCACGCCGGGCAGACGGATCTGCTCGCGTGGTTCAATGTCCTCGCGCCGGTCAAGCCGCGCGTCGTGCTGACGCACGGAGAAAATGAGCCGCGCCAAATTCTGGCCGGCCTGATTCAAAGCCGGCATAAACTGAAGGCGTTGCTGCCCCGCTTGAACGAGACGATTGAATTGTGACGACCGGGAGGCTTGGTATGATCGGTAAAGGGTGACGGGATAAACAGGACTTTGACCGGTGTTGAAGAGGGTGCCATTTTCAATGTTTTCAAAAAGAAAATGGCGCATTGTTCTGGGTCACATTCGGCGCGGCTTGCGTGCGGACATGGCACTGCGGCGACCGGATCTTTATTGGAGTTCTTGCGATAGCCGGGCAGCACGGTTCACGGAGTCTTCAGTCAACGCGAAGCGAATCCGGCGCATGAGGAGCAAAGCTTGGTGAGAGATTTGACAGTTGCGTTCCCCCCAGCGGTGAAAACGTCACCATATTACGCAATTTTCAACGGGCGAGCTGGGCAACGTCTTCAGCCAAATAATGCAGGATGGCGGCCACCAAGTTCTTTGCTTCGCTTTCGGGACGGAAATAGTGATCCATGCCCCAGACTGGATAAATTTCTCCTGGCACCGCATGCAGGTCAGCCAATGAGGTTGTGCCGTCATTCGGCCCCGATGTAGCAAGTATGCGATGGCAGAATCGTGAAAATCGAGTGGTCATATGCTGACGCAATGGGAAACCGATCAAACTCACCATTTTCATCGCAGATGGCGGGCGCAACGGGAAACCAAGCGGCGCATCGTCAGCATGACGCAAATCAGTGACAAACTGAAAATCTCTGTTTTGACACCGGAATTTCCATCGAAAAAACCAGGTGCGCACACGACTTTCCAGCAGCCAGTTTGCCATGTGCGAGCCACTCAACGGGCCGCAAACATTGATCCAAGCGACGACATTGCGAAATGCGTTTGGTGCGCCCGGCGCGGACATGGCTAGCTTCAAATCTGCTCCGCCTTTGCTTAACGAAACGAGAATGATCCGCTCCTGCGAATGTTGTTCAAGCCAGACGCGAATCAGTCCGGCGTTTTTAACGACCGAGCCGAAACTGGTCAGGGGAATCAAATCGGTTTGGAGGCCCAAATTTGCGGCCACCTCCCGTATAATTCGTCCGTCTCCGCCCATATCGGGACGTTCGACATAGAGCGCGCCAGGAACAATGACAACCTTCGTGTCATTTTTTGCAAGGCTTGATCCAGGAGACCGACGCTGCATGTTTATTCGTTGAATGAACTGCGCGCGTTCAGGCGATTTTTGAAACCGGTCGAAAAGCAGCGCCGTGGCGAAATCTACCCCCTCACGCTGCGCTATTTGCTGGAGGGTTTTGCCCGTCAGGCTTTCAAGCGTCGGATGTTCCGGCCACGTCGCCGCGCGATGAAGCAACGAGCTTTCGTAATCAGATGATTTATTGCGGCGGAACAACATTACGCCATTTTGGCGGCGCATTTCCGGCGGCGCCCGCCGAGCCAGCCAATTATAAGCCCGACGACCAGGCAAACTATGGCGGCAATCTCCGCCGTCTTTTTGGCGAGATCAAGCATCACGTTGTTGAAAAGATTGGTGGAAACATGAAGGCTTGCTATTAGCCAGTGTCCGTCTTCCTTCACCAGCGTTGCCGTCCAGCGTCCTTTGACATCAAGATTTTTGCCGGTGGCTAATTTGAAATGTTCATCTGAACTGCCAAAGGAAATCCCCATGTTGTCGCCATAAAGAATTGTTAATTCATCCGCTTTCAAGGAGCAGGTAAAACTTTCCACGATTTTATTCGGGCCCGTCATCACTCGGTTAAAGTAAGCCCGCACTCCTTCGCGGCCCCGGCTGACCTCGGCATTGTGCCAAGTGATGACGCAGTTGGGGTGCAAAAACTTGAGCGTGCCTTCGAGGTCGCCTTTGTTCATGGCTTCCAGCAAGCCGTCGCGCAACTGGCGCAGTTCCTGATGCGCGGGGTTCTCCCTCGCGGCAAGGGGATTTTGCGCGTGCAGACTGATGGAAACAAACAACGCCAACATCAAGGTGTTTGCAATCAGAATTCTTTTCATAAATTTCGTTATGTTGGCAGTTTTTCATCGGGTTTGCTGTTCGTTGCCAAATTGGTGCTGGGAAATATGTTCGTTTCTTCGGCCGTTGGTTTTTGAGGCAGCGCGGCCAGCCAGCAAAAACATTCAATCAAGTCTGCATCTGCGGCGATCAGGCGCGCTGGGCGATACTCCGTGTCACGCACTTGCCGCGCTTCGCTCATAAGATGCTCCTTGGTGAACAGGCGTCGCAAGGGCAATCCCAGCGCAGACACGCCGCGCGGCGCAAAAACAACCACCTCGAAATGCGTGCGGCCATTTTCCAATGGCCGAAACGAGACCATGAAACGGCTGCAAGTGCGCGGAAATTCCGCCTTCACGACATACAACGTGCCGCCCCAGTTTTGAACCGTAAGCGTGACCGTGCGGCCTGCAATCAAGCGCAGGATGCGGTCGCGCCAGGTGGTGCCGACGTTCCGGGCATGATACTGGTTGCGTCGGACGAATGGGCTGGGGCATGAGACCTCCGGCGGCCCAATCAGTTCCCGGTCATGCACGCTTTCAAAATGTTGACGGTCGAAACCCTGTCCCGCCACCATGAACCAACTGGCGTCCGCCGCATACGAAAACATTTTCCCGGCAGTAAAATCTTCAGGTGATTCATTCTCAAAAAACGGCAACGAGAAAAGCGCTTCCATTCCATTAAAGAAAAAAATAAGACCATGCCGCTCGCACACCGGATATTTTTTCTGACGGGCAAAGGCTGGAATTTCGGTCTGACCAGGAATTTGTTTGCAGCCGCCGTCGCCGCCGAATTGCCAATGATGAAATGGGCACCGGATCGTTTCACCCACGACTTCACCGCAGCCGAGATTCGCTCCGAGGTGTGAGCAACGCGCGTCCAACACGGCGAATTTTCCACTTGCGGATCGAAATGCGACCAGGTCACGGCCGAGAATTCGTTTGGACACCGGGCCTTTGCTCAAATCATCTGAATGACAGAACAGATACCACGCCGCTGGATTTGCCGGGAATGCAGAGGCGGGCGGTGCTTTTGGAAGCTCCGCAACACCGCCGGGTTCGGCTGGACTTGCTTTGGCATTCATTAAATTGCTGCCCCGTTTTAAAACTTGATGAAAATCTAACAAGTAAAGTTTCACTGTGCCAACCTTTCCCGTTCGTCGAACTTGCGTTTGTTCCGTCAAGAAATAAACTTGGCCCATGAAAGACGAAGCCGTCCAAAATGGTCTTGCTTCCAATTTTGCCGTTCCGCCGCCCGATATGCCTGTTCCCGACCGGCTAAATTTTGCCTTGGTTGTGGGCGTTTTCGTTTTCGCAATCGGTTTGCTTTGGCTCGGTTCACATGTTAAAAATTGGTGGATGGGGCTGGGGGTGGGCGTGTTTTATTCATACATTCTGCTGACCAACTACGCTCTCCTCCATGAAGCCAGCCACGGTAATCTGCAATCCAGCCCCCGCCGTAATTACTGGCTCGGCGTTGTCGCGGGGTTGTTGTTTCCGATGCCGTTCACGGCGATGCGCAGCACTCACCAGGGCCATCACGATTTCAACCGCACCGAACGTGAGAGGTTCGATCTCTATCAACCAGGTGAAAACCGCGCGCTCAAACATATTCGTTGGTATGGCATCCTTTGTGGATTTTTCTGGCCGCTCGTGCCGCTGGGTGCTGTCATTTTTGCGCTAACGCCGCGCCCGGTGCGCGATCTCATCTTCGGGCGCAACCAGCCGCGCGGGTATCTGGTTGGCAGCATCAAAGAAGATTCAGCATGGCGCGTGCGTGCGGAAACTTTTTTGACGATTGCATTTTTTGCGGCGGCATTCTGGCTGCTTGGTTTGCGTTGGCAGAATACGCTCGTGCTTTATGCCTGTTTTGCTTTTAACTGGTCCACCCGGCAATATATCGGGCACGCTTTCAGCAAACTGGATGTTGTCGAAGGCGCGTGGAATTTGCGGCACAACCGGCTGATGAGCTTTCTGCTTTTACACGGCGAATATGATTTGAGCCATCATCGTCATCCTGAAATCTCTTGGTATTATTTGCCGCGCCTGTCACCGCCGGATAAATCACAACCCGGTTATATAAAGCAATACTGGCGGCAATGGCTGGGCCCTCGGCTTGTGAATGAATCCGCGCCAAAAACCTCCGTCACGCATCAATGAGTCTGGCTGAACGGCGGGTCTTTCTGGCGTGGCCGGGCTGGGCGCACTTGAAGTTTGCGTGGTTGCAAACCGCGATTGTCAGTTTGTGGTTTTCCGTTGTCTTTATCGGAGCGGATTGGTTTACAGCACATCGAGAACTGCGTGTTCGCGTCCATCTCGACGCCGAACTTCACATTCCACTGATTCCCTTTTTCACCCTTGTTTACATGAGTATTTATGCGCTGTTCCTGGTCGCGCCCTTTGTGCTGCGCACGCGGCGGGAAATCACCACGCTGGCTCTCACCCAGGCATTGGCGATCTTGATCGCCGGAATCTGCTTCCTGTTGCTTCCTGCGCAGCTTGCCTACACGCCGCCGACGGATGTTCAATTGGGCGTGTGGAAAGGATTGTTCAATTTCGCCGACCGGATGAACCTTGATTACAATCTTGCTCCTTCGCTGCACGTCGCGTTAAGCATTGTCTGCATTGAACTGTTTGCCGTTCATGCGGGACATGGCGGGAAGTTTTTGTTGCGAGCCTGGGGGTTTCTGATCGCCGCCTCAACAATGTTCACACACCAACATCATTTGGTGGATGCGGTGACCGGATATTTGCTCGCCTTTGCGGTTGTGAAGCTTTTTGCTCGCCGCAAACATTGAAAAACTTTTCGTCCGCGATGTTCTTTTCAATGTGTTTACACTGCTATTCCACTTGAGGAACCCTCCGGCGTGCGGCATAACAGTTGGACAAACAAAGGGCAACGATGTCTGAACATAAACTCAAAATCGCTCTCATCTCGCCGAAAGGGCCGCTTTACCGGCATCGCGGAGGCATCTGGAAAAAATCGCTGCGTTACCAACCATTGACGTTGACCACGCTGGCGGCGCTGATTCCGACCGATATTCCAGTTGATTTGCAATTGTTTGACGAAGGCATCGCGGATGCGCCGCTTGATTTGGATGCGGATCTCGTCGGCCTGACTATCATCACTGGCACGGCCATGCGCGCCTACGAGTTAGCCGGCCAATTCCGGCAGCGTGGCATCAAGGTGGTGCTTGGCGGGCCGCACGTCACGCTGGCCCCCGAAGATGCCCGGCCTCATGCTGACGCAATCGTCGTTGGTTATGCCGAGGACTCATGGCCGCAACTGCTGCGCGATTTTGCGGGCGGCCAATTGCAATCACGCTACGACCAGGCGTTGGCGCTGAATCTGGCGGATCGCCCGTTCGCGCGGCGTGATTTATTACCGAGCCATCGTTATCTCACGAATAATGTTTTTGAAGCGACGCGCGGCTGCATCCACAACTGCGATTTCTGCGTCGTGCCGACGGCGTGGGGACGCAAGCCGCATCAAAAACCGGTGGAGCAAGTCATCGCCGACATCCGCCAGCACGGTGCGCGCACACTCATCTTCGTTGACCTGAACATCATCGCCGACCGGGACTATGCGCTGAAACTTTTTACCGCCCTGATTCCGTTGCGCGTTCAATGGTATGGTCTGGCAACGGTTCTGCTCGCAAATGATCTGGAGTTGCTCGAACTGGCCGGGCGCAGTGGCTGTCGCGGGTTGCTGATGGGATTGGAATCCATCTCGCCGCAAAATTTGCGATCGAGCCGCAAGAGTTTTAACTCGCCGGAAAAATATGCGCAGGTCGTCGAACGCCTGCACGAACACGGCATCGCGCTGCAAGGTTGTTTCGTTTTTGGCCTCGACCACGACGAGCCGGACATTTTTCTCAAGACAGCGGAATTTGCGGTGCAGGCAAAAATCGATTTGCCGCGTTTCGCCGTTGTTACGCCGTTTCCCAACACCGGGCTTTACAAAAGATTGGAAACCGAGGGCCGTATCCTGACCAAAAACTGGGAGCTTTATGACGCCCAGCACGTCGTTTTCCGGCCGGCGAAGATGAGTGTCACTGAACTTCAAGAAGGCGTCGAAGCGGCTTGGAAACACGCTTACAGTTTTCGCTCCATCGCGCGGCGGATTCGTCATTCACCGGCGCCGTGGCCGGTGAAACTCGGCACGAATCTCGGCTACCGTTTTTACGCGCACAATTTGAACCGCTTTTACAATTGCGATTGGATCATTGGCCGTGCTCCTTCCGGGCAAAAAAATCAAACGGCTGAATCGCCAGCGTTGGCCGCATCTTTGAGCCAGTGATGAAATTGACAATCATCCATCCGTGCATCGGTCGCAGACCGGGGCAAAAATACATCCGCACCTGGCAGATGGAGGCATTGCCCGCCGCAACGCTGGCGGGATTGACGCCGAAAGATGTCGAAATTCGCTTTTATGACGACCGGATGGAAACAATTCCTTTCGACGAGCAAACAGATTTGGTCGCAATCAGTGTGGAAACTTACACGGCCAAGCGCGCCTATCAAATCGCCACCGAATATCGGCGGCGGCGCGTGCCGGTGGTGATGGGCGGATTCCACGCCACACTCTGCCCGGATGAAGTGGCACAATACGCCGAAGCGGTCGTCTGCGGCGAGGCGGAAGTCCTCTGGCCGCGCGTGGTTGACGATGCCCGCCACGGTCGTCTGGAAAAATTCTATCGCCAGACAGGCCGCCCTTCGCTCACGGAAATGAAACCTGACCGCTCCATTTTTCGCGGCAAGCGTTATTTGCCAATCGGTTTGATTGAGGCGGGACGCGGCTGTCATTTCAAATGCGACTTTTGCGCGGTGCAAACCGTTTTCAACTCGACACAAACGCGCCGTCCTGTTGACGCCATCATCGCCGAGATTGCGCGGGTGAGGCACGAGCGAAAACTTTTCTTTTTTGTGGACGACAACATCACGTCAAACCTGGAGCAGGCGAAGGAATTTTTCCGCGCGTTGATTCCGCTGAAAGTTCGCTGGGTGAGCCAGTCGAGCATCAATGCGGCGCATGATGAAGAATTTTTGGATTTGCTGAAACGCAGCGGTTGCCAGGGCGTTCTGATTGGATTTGAGAGTTTGAACACGGCGAATCTCAAGGACATGAACAAGGCGTTCAACACCATGCGCGGTGGATTCAAGAAGGCGCTGGCGAATCTGCGCCGTCACCATATTCGTGTCTATGGCACATTCATTTTCGGTTACGACCGGGACACTCCGGAGAGCTTTGCCGAAACAGTTGATTTTGCGAGAGAACACGCGCTTTACATCGCGGCGTTCAATCATTTGACGCCGTTTCCTGGCACGCCGCTCTACGCCCGGTTGAAAGCCGAGGGTCGCTTGCTTTACGAAAACTGGTGGCTCGACGGTCGCTACAGTTACAACCGGATCCCGTTTCAGCCGCGCGGCATGACGCCCGAACTGCTCCAGCGCAATTGCCTTGAAGCGCGCCGAAAGTTTTATTCATGGCCCAGCATTTTCCGACGCGGATTTGACCGCGTGAACCGGAATGACTGGTTCATGTGGCGGAATTTTTATTTGATCAACGCGATGCACCGGAATGATGTCAGTATGCGCGACCATTACCCGCTCGGAGACGAATCATGGCAAGGGACGTTATTGAACGCGAATTGACCGCTGTCAAAACTGGTCGCGTCAACTTCGGCGTCGCCTCGGAGGGCGATGACGCGGACATCCGGCGATTGCTGCGCGAGAACCCAATGCCGGGCAAAATTTCACTTTTGCTCGAACGCGAGCCGGATTTTTTCGCCGACGCAAATTTACCGGGTGAAACGAAACAAACCATCATCGCGCGCGATGACAATCGCGTTGTGTGCGTGGGCAGTTGCACGGTTCGCAAACGGTTCATAAACGGTGAGCCGCGCAGCGTTGGTTATCTGGGCGGCTTACGGCTCGATGCGAGCCAGGCCGGGCGCTTCAATATTCTTCGGCGCGGCTATGAATTTTTCCGCGAGCTGCAAGCCGCTGCGCCCGCTGATTTTTATTTTACCAGCATCGCCGCCGACAACGATCGCGCGCGGATGTTGCTGGAACGCGGCTTGCCGGGGATGCCGCGTTATGAATTTATTGGCGAGTTTGTGACTATTTTAGTGCCGACGGGACACTGGAATTCTGATCGGAATGATGTGGCAGACACCACGCCTCCAGCGGAACAACTCATTCCGCTGTTGAACCGTCATAATTCCCGGCATCAATTTGCCCCTTTTTGGTCGGCTGTTGAATTGGCGGCGCTCCAGCCACTCGGCTTGCAACCGGAAAATTTCAGATTCATTCGCGAAGGCAAACAGGTTGTTGCCGGTGCGGCGCTATGGGATCAAAGAGCTTTCAGGCAAACTGTCATTGGTGGCTACACAGCCTCAGTGGCGATGGTGCGGCCGGTGCTAAATCTCGTTACGAGCATCGCCGGTGGAATGAGACTGCCAGCCATAGGTGAAACGCTTGGCAATGCCTTTGTGTCCCAGCTTGCCGTCGAACTGAATGAGCCAGAATTTCTAATCAGATTGCTCGCTGAATTGCGAGGCATGGCGTCACGGAGCGGGATTGAATTTCTCACCTTGGGTTTTGCCGCCAATGATCCTCGACTGGCTGTGCTGCGTAAAAATATCCGCGGTCGTGAATATCATAGTCGGCTTTACGTTGTGCGCTGGCCGGAATTTGGCGGGGCGGCACAGGAACTGGATGGGAGAATTCTTGCCCCGGAGGTGGCTTGGTTGTGAGCGCAACCGGAATTCAATTCCAACTCGTGCCACGCGCCGACCTCACGGTGGCGCAAACGGCGGAAATGTTTCAATTGTTGGTGCAACACTTTGACGGTGTGACGCGCGAACAATTTGCCCGTGACCTGGCTGAAAAGAATCTTGCGTTGCTGCTTAAGCATGACGAACGGACCGTGGGCTTCTCAACCCAGCTTGCTTATTCAACAAGTTTTGAAGGCGAGCCGGTAAATGTCATTTATTCGGGGGATACCATTGTTACGCCGGCGGCTTGGGGCACGACGGCGCTGCCGCGAGCGTGGGTGGCCGGTGTAGATGCGTTGCGTGCGACTCTTCCGCCGGGACGATGCTTTTGGCTGTTGCTTACGTCGGGCTTTCGCACTTATCGTTTTCTGCCCGTGTTCTGGCGTGAATTTTTCCCGCGCTTTGACACGTCCACGCCTCCCGAAATGAAACGGTTGCTCGACCAACTGGCGCAGGAACGATTCGGCGCGCAGTTTGATTCACACACGGGTGTCGTGCGTTTCAAAAATCCGCAACGATTGCAGGCCGGGTTGGAGGGAATTCCGGCCGGTCGTGAGCGCGATCCGCATACGATATTTTTTCTCGCACGTAATCCGGGCCACGCGAATGGCGATGAACTTGCGTGTCTAACCGAACTTTGCCTGGAAAACCTGACCGCTGCCGGTCGGCGCATGATGCCTTCGCGTTCAAGTGAACTGGCCAGCCACCATCGCTAATTCACTCTGGGTTGGCAGCAGTCTGCCAGCGTGGGTGAACTTTCACCGAGCGTTGAACCGACCGGCAGAAGTTCAATGGAACTTGCTGCGCCGCTTATTGGCTGGCAATCCCGATTGCGCCTATGGTCGTGCTCATGGTTTTGCTGAAATCAAAAACTACGGAGAATTCGTGCGCCGGGTTCCCATCGTAGAATATGAAAATGCCGCTCCGTGGATTGATCGAATTTGTGGTGGCGAGCCGCGCGTGCTGACCAGCGAGCATGTGACGCATTTGATTCCCACCAGCGGCTCAACCGGTGCGCGGAAATTGATTCCGTTCACTGCCGGACTGCAACGTGAGTTCAACCGCGCCATCAGCCCGTGGATAGCAGACCTTGCAAGGCAATATTCAAAAATCCTGTTCGGCCCGGCGTATTGGTCCATCACGCCTGCGCAGCAACCGCCGGAAGCCGAACCATCCGTTGTGCCGGTTGGTTTTGCCGACGACGCCAGCTATCTTGGCGGTGTAAAAGGTTGGCTGGTGCGCGCTGCGATGGTCGCAATAAGTGAGCCAAACAGCGCAGCCAATCTTGAAGAATTTCGTTTTCGCACCTTGCTCTGCCTGTTGCGTCAACGCGAGCTGCGCCTCATTTCAGTCTGGCATCCCTCGTTTCTGACGCTCCTGCTGGATGCGCTGCCGGATTATTGGGAAAAAATTCTCGCCCAACTCCGCCGCGAAAATAATCACCGCGCCCGCGAACTAGAACACGCTGACTTGCATCAGCCGAAATCCCTTTGGCCGAATTTGCGAGTCATCAGTTGTTGGGGCGACAGCCATGCCGAATTGTCATTGGCTGAATTGCGCCGACGTTTCCCGAATGTATTTGTCCAGGCCAAGGGACTGCTCGCCACTGAGGCGTTCGTGACCATTCCATTCGGAGGTCGTCGTCCGGTGGCGGTTCGTTCGCATTTCTTTGAATTCATTGATGAGCACGGGCAAGTGCATCGCGTCCACGAGTTGCGCGAGCACGAAACGTATGAAGTGGTCGTCACCACCGCCGGTGGTTTATGGCGCTACCGGACGGGCGACCAAATTCAGGTGACAGGTTTTTTGGGCAGGACACCTTCGCTGCGATTCATTGGCAGAAATGGCAATGTGTCTGATCTTTTTGGCGAAAAACTTTCGGAAGCCTTCGTTGCCAAAGTTATTCAGGAAACGATGGTTGGAATTGATGAGAAACCTCGATTTGTCTTGCTCGCTCCCGATGAGGACATGGCGGGCTGTCGTTACACTCTTTACATTGAGGGGACAGTGCCAAGTAATTTGGCTGAAGCCGTTGACCGCGCTTTGCGTCAGAATCCAAATTACGCCCGCTGTCGTGATTTAGGCCAACTCCAATCCGTCCGCGTGTTCGCCATCGCCGCGCGCGGTTACGAAATATTTGCCGGACGATTAGTCAAGGAAGGCAAACGTCTCGGCGACATCAAACCGGTTCCGCTTTGCAACGCGGCGGGTTGGTCAAAAACATTTTCTGGGATTTAACCAGGAGCTAATAATTTTTATTGTTCCGCAATTGCCCTGTAGAAATCATGGCCAGGACAGGCATTGTGAGCGGTGGGGCGAGCGTCCGCGCGAGCCGCTTGGGCCGAGAACCGCTCTTTTTCAGCAGCGGCTCGCGGGGACGCTCGCCCCACCAAGACGACTCCGCCAGCCGTTGACTTAGGTTTTCTACAAAGCATTCCGCAATCAGCAAATGAAAAAGCTCCATGCATCTGATACCGCTTTGCGTAGTTGCAATATTCGTGGGGCGGAGCGCTTGCTTGTTCGATGAGCCAAGGGTGAGGACCAACCTCCGCGCGGCAGTGGCGGCAGCGGCACCCGATGCACCTGTGCGAGCAAGCCGGGCTGTTCGGCTTTGGGATGAAAGCCCGCCTTATCCCAAACGGACGCCGTTTTGAAAATATGGCGGCTTAGCAAGAACCGGTTGCGCGGTCTCATTGGGAAATTTTTCCCCTGAAAAATCAGCTTCCGCATCTTCCTGTGCGCCGATAGCCTGCGCGGATAAAATTAAAGTGAATCCGTCATCATCTTCATTGCTCTACGATTTGCCGACCATTCTGGAACGAATGGTTCTGGCCCAGCTTTTTCCCCGGCCGCAGCCGCTCGAAGTGGAACTCGGCTGCGGCGACGCGTCGTTTCTCATCGCTTACGCCCGGCAAAATCCCGGCCGCAATTTCATCGGCGTCGAGCGGCTGCTGGGGCGCATCCAGAAGCTTGACAAGAAAGGCCGGCGCGGCGGCCTGGCGAACACGCGCGGCGTGCGCATTGAGTCGGCCTATTTCCTGGAATTTCTGCTGCCGCCGCGCAGCGCGACGGCCCTGCATGTTTATTTTCCCGATCCGTGGCCGAAGAAGAAGCACCGCCGTCACCGGCTCATCGGCGAACGCTTTCCCGCGCTGGCCCGGCAGGCGCTCGCGCGCGGCGGCGCGGTTTTTTTGCGGACGGATGACGCGGATTATTTTCAGCAGATGAACGAGGTGTTCGACGCGGCAAAAGAATTTGAGCGAACGGAAACCCCGGCGGAACTGGCGGAAATCACGACGGACTTTGAGCGTGAGTTTAATTTGCAGGGCATTCCCACCTTGCGCGCCGCGTTCCGGGTTTTGAATTTTTAGTTCTTTTTTTGAGCCGCCACGGCCGCCGGCCAAAAATTCAAAGTTAAAAACTGAAAATTCTCTTCACACATCAATGACCGGCCCGTTGCCGCCGTCCGGGCCTTTGGGCGGTTTCGGCGGCCGCCGCCGCTGCACCGAGACGCGCGCGTTGCCCGTCAGGACATTCAACGCCACGGAAATAATGCTGATGATCAGGGCGCCCAGAAACGCGTAGCCAAAGCTCTTCACCTGGAAATGCGGCGACATCAGCGCGCCGACGAGGTAGAGCAGCAGCGCGTTGATGACCAGCGTGAACAGGCCGAGCGTGAAAATCAGCAGCGGCAGCGCGATGAGCATGAGGATCGGCCGCACAAAGGCGTTCAAAATCCCCAGCAACAGCGAGGCGACCAGCAGGTTCACCAGCCGGCCTTCGTAGCTGATGCCCTGATGCAGAATGATCACCGCCACCAGCACCGCCACGGTGTTGATGATCCAGCTTTGCAGAAAGCGCACCGTTTTTTTGGTTTGCGGACTCATGGTCAAAAACTCCCGCAAGATGCGCCACGGTTCATTCAAAAACAAGGAACGATTTTGGTGGCTTCGCGGACAATTTCCCGCCAGATTTTCCGCATTCCATGAAAACATTTCTATCCGTCATTTTTTTTGCCACGGCTTGGGCCGCGGCCGCCGCCAGCGTGGTCGCGCCGGGCGCCAGACTGGAAAAGCTCGCCGGCGGTTTTGCTTTCACCGAAGGCGCGACTTGCGATCAAAACGGAAATATTTTTTTCGTGGACCAGCCAAGCAATCGCATCATGGAATGGAGCGTGGAGGGAAAACTTTCCACCTTTCTCCAGCCGTCCGGCTACGCCAACGGCATGTGCTTTGACGCGCAAGGAAACCTCATTGCCTGCGCCGACGAGCACAATGCGCTCTGGTCCATCACACCCGGCAAAAAAATCTCCGTCCTCGTGACCAGCTTTGATGGCAAATATCTGAACGGCCCGAACGACGTGTGGGTCGCCCCCGATGGCGGGATGTATTTAAGCGATCCATTTTACAAGCGCACCTGGTGGGACCACCACACGATGGCCTTGACGAACGAGGAGGTTTTTTACCTGTCGCCCGACCGGAAAAGCCTGGCGCGCGTGACGGATGATTTGAAAAAACCCAACGGCATCACCGGCACGCCGGACGGAAAACATCTCTACGTCTCGGACATCCGCGCCGGCCAGACCTGGCGTTACGACCGCCAGCCTGGCGGCTCGCTGACGAACAAAACCTTTTTTTGCGCGCTGGGTTCCGACGGCATGACGCTTGACGACGAGGGCAATCTTTATCTGACCGGCCACGGCGTGACGGTTTTTGACCCGGCGGGAAAACAGATTGACCACATTGGCGTGGATGAAAAATGGTGCGGCAACGTGAGCTTCGGCGGCGTGGATCACAAAACCCTGTTCATCACCGCCAGCACCGGCCTTTACGCGATCCACCTGCGCGTCAAAGGCGCGAATGCGGCGAAATAAATTAAATGGCGGCCGCGCCCGACGCGGGCGGGCGTCTTCGCGAACCGAAAGCAATGAGCATTGTCGCGTCCTTCTCACGAACGCAAAACCACGTTCGTCGCAAACAAAACCATCATTGCCACGCCGATGGAAAATTTGCCGATGACGCCCAAAATCAACCCCAGCGTCGCGCCCAGGCCCGCGCGCGCCGCCGCCTTGAATTCGCGGTCGCCCAGCATTTCAAACAACAGCGCGCCAAGAAACGGGCCTAAAATAATTCCTGGCAACGCGAAAAAAAGTCCGATGATTCCGCCAACCACCGCGCCCACCGCGCCGCGCCACGTCGAACCGAATTTTTTTGCGCCCAGCACGCTCGCCAGAAAATCAAACAACAGCGAAGCAACCGCCAGCACCGCGAGAATGACCAAAACCAAATCGCTGACGCCCGCCGCGCCGAAATAAAGCCGATGCCCGATGGCCGCGATCAACATCAGCGGCGTTCCCGGCAATCCCGGCAAAACGCTGCCGATCAATCCCGCCAGCATCACCAGCAACGCGAGGCTCAATCCGGCAATTTGTTCGGCTGTCATCGCACAAAGTTTAGCACATAAATTTGAAAATAAAAAACGTCAACGCCCATGAACATCAAAGCCGCGAAAACGTTTGGATTTTCCTGTTTTGGCGATATGTAATTTATTTCCTCGTCCGTTTCAATTTTTTGTAGCTCACCGGCTTCGCTTCCGATTTTGTTCCGTCAATCATCCGTTTCAATTCCTTGATCTGATCGCGCAGCAACGCGGCTTTTTCAAATTGCAAATCTTCGGCGGCTTTCAACATTTCGCCCTCCAGTTCGCGGATGGTTTCGGCCACATCAATGTCCGTGCCGGTTTCGCGCAGAAACCCGGTGGCCGCCGCGTGCTGTTCTTCCTGCACCGCCAGGCTTTCTTCCACGGCGCGACGCACGCTGCGCGGCGTGATGTTGTGTGCGGCGTTGTAGGCGATCTGGCGCTCGCGGCGATGCTTGGTGACGGCAAGAAATTTCTGGATGCTCTGCGTCATCACGTCGGCGTAGAGAATCACTTCACCGTTCAGATGCCGGGCGGCGCGGCCGGCGGTCTGAATCAAACTGGTTTCGCTGCGGAGAAAACCTTCCTTGTCTGCATCCAGAATCGCCACCAGCGAAACTTCCGGCAAATCCAGCCCTTCGCGCAGCAGGTTGATGCCAACAAGCACGTCGAATTCGCCTTTGCGCAAAGCGCGTA